>JAESFU010000696.1_pt1 | contig 13189 bp, 14 predicted proteins | sample 9269461 | NCBI WGS metagenome assembly JAESFU01 (sample SAMN14502556, study PRJNA617107) | algae metagenome | isolation source: Stenomitos rutilans HA7619-LM2 and co-occurring heterotrophs from cave walls | place: USA: Waikapalae cave, Hawaii | collected 2009-07-28
GGGTTTTTCTTTTCACACTACGTTGAACAAATAGAGCAGAATGATTATCGGGATCGGAATGCCGATGAGCCATAGCAAGACGCCACGCATGAAATTCTCCGCTACTTAGTGATCGGCTTTTCAACGGAGGTATGAGGATTCAGTTCCGCAAGGTGCGCCAGGCGGGATTACCAACCTTCGCGGCGATAGACCTCGCGTCCGCCAAGCAATGTGAGCAGCACTTTCGTATCTCCGATGTCATGCGGCTCGATTGCAAATAGATCGCGATCGAGCATGATGAGATCGCCGAATTTGCCGATCGCCAACGAACCCGTGTCTTCGCTCCGCCATGCCGCCGCTGCGGCGTTGAGCGTATAGCCGCGAATGCAATCATCAAGGCCGATCCGCTCTTCGGGGAGGAACGGCGCATGGTCTTGCTCCTTGCCCGGCGGCTGGCGGGTGATGGCGGTCTCCATGATCTGAAAGGGATTGAGCGTCGATACGCCCCAATCGCTGCTCAGGGTGAAGGGCGCTCCCGCGTCAATCAGAGACTTGAAGGCATAAATCCAACGCGCGCGATCAGGTCCGACCATCGGAATCGTCACGTCGGTGACGGATGGCTCATTGCGCGCCCAAAGCGGCTGCATGTTCGCGACCACGCCCAATTCGCGAAAGCGCGGAATATCGGCAGGGTCGAGCGACTGGACATGCGCCAATTGATGGAGGCTGGGCCACGCACCATTGATGTCGCGCGCCGCTTCCAAGGCATCGAGGCCTGCACGCGCCGCTTTATCGCCGATGACATGGGCATGTATCTGAAAGCGGGCCGCGTCGAAGCGGATGAAGAGATCGCGCAAATGATTCTCGCCGAACATCACCGGCGCGTTGCCGCCAATCGCGTCGGAGTAGGCTTCGATCATCGCGGCGGTGCGATTCTCGAATATGCCATCGAGAAAGAACTTTGCCGAATGCACACGCAGCATCGGCGAGCGATAGGTGCGCCGCAATTCCTCGACGCGCGCAAGCGCTGAATCCGTCGTCTCCGATGGATCGACACGGGCGGTCGCACAAATACGCACCGTAAGTTCGCCCGCCTTCTCAAGCGCGTGATAGACACGCATGTGGCGATCGGTAACCGAAGCATCGAGCACGCCGGTAAGGCCGTTCTCGTTGCAATGCCGCTGGCCCCAGCGCACGCCCTTGGCATAATCCTCGTCGCTTGGCACCGGCATTTTCTCGCGGGCCCAGTCGATCGCATCCTCATAAAGCATGCCGGTCGGCTTGCCCTTGGCATCGTGTACGAAGTGTCCGTTGGGCGGATCGGCAATCGTTTCGTCGAGGCCGAGGATTTCGCAGGCCTTAGTGTTGATGACGGCGCTGTGATAGTTCGAATCAAAGAAAAAGGCGGGGCGATCGGGCACGACGGCATCAAGCGTGGTGCGATCGAGATTATGCTCGCCGAATATGCCGGCATACCAGCCGCCGCCATTGATCCAGGCGCGCTTGGGATTGGCTTTGGCGAAATCGCCGATAAGCTCTTGAAGCTCAGGGATCGTCTTTGCGGCATCGAGCTTGATGTTGAGCGCAAATTGAAAGCCGCTGTCCTGCAAATGAAGATGCGTGTCCTGGAAGCCCGGAAAAACGACGCGGCCGCCGGCGTCGATGACGCGCGTCTTGGCCCCTGCCAGAGCCTTAACTTCACTGTCACTGCCCAATGCCGAGACGCGTTCACGCGTCACAGCCAGCGCACGCGCGCGCGGCACCAAGGGATCCATGGTGTGGATATCGGCATTGACGATGATGAGTTCGGGAGGAAGCGGCCGCGGCATGATCGCTCAACCCTGCGGACTTTTCGGCGGGATGACGCCCTTCTTGAAGACGAAGCAGCCGTAGAAGCGCGTCTCGCCGGTGGCGATGACGCAATAGGCCTTCTTGGCCAGATCGTAAAAAGCATAGCGCTCGACGGAGCCCATCGGCGATGAGCGGCCTTCGGCCTTGTCGATCTCGGCCTGCACTTCCTGCTGAACGGCAGGAATCTCCGCGGGCTTGCCGACCACTTCCATGCGACGGGCCGGATGTTCGACAAAACTATCGAGCGGCATGACGGACAGGACGGCGCGCGCAACGCGCGGCGCATTGACCCCGTCTATGCGCAGCAGTCTGCCAATCGCGGTCTGCCGGGCAACGGAATCGGCAGGAAAATTCGTGTCGCACAAGACGACATCGTCACCATGTCCCATGGCGCGCAGGGCCCATAACACGTCGGCATTGAGGAGATAATCGATCGACTTCAGCAACCTTGCCTCCCAAAAAAGGCCGCCCGCGGCGGCCATGCTTCTTCGTTATCGGCAAATCTGGACCATTGCTTTCGCCGATGCAATGGCCGCGGCCTTCGACTAAGAATGCGCGGGTTAGGCGCTTCAGGAAGCCAGTCATGCCGGAACAGTCATTCGAAATCGTAACACGCCGGCAAGGCGCCATCGCGATCATCATCATCGACAATCCGCCGGTCAATGCGATGAGCCCTGGCGTGCCGGGCGGTGTCATTGCGGCGCTCGATGCCGCCAATAGCGATTCCACCGTGAAAGCGATCGTGCTCATGGGCGGGGGGCGCGGCATGATCGCCGGTGCCGATATCCGCTATCAGGGCAAGAAATGGCCTGAAAGCGAGAAGCGGTTGATCGACCTTGTCGATGCGCTCGATCGCAATCCCAAGCCGGTCGTCGCTGCACTGGGCGGCGCCGTGCTGGGCGGCGGATTGGAGATCGCGCAAGCCTGCAATTATCGTGTCGTCGGACCGCAAGCGAGCCTCGGTCAACCGGAAGTCAAACTCGGCATTCCGCCGGGCGCCGGCGGCACTCAGCGCCTGCCGCGTCTCGTCGGGCTCGAAGCCGCAAGCGAGATGATCCTGTCCGGCCGTCCCATCGGTGCGGCGGAAGCCGTGAAAATCGGGCTTGCCGATCGATTGGTAGAGGGTGATTTGCTCGACGGCTCGGTGGCGTTTGCCAACGAGGTCGCCGATCGACCGCAACACCCGCGCGCCGGCGATCGCGATATCAATTCTCCGTCGACAGACTTCTTTACGAAATTGAAGCAAGAAGCCATGAAAAAGGCGCGCGGGCAGCAGGCGCCCTTCGCGGCGATCGAATGCCTCGCGGCGGCGGTAAACCTGCCATTCGCGGAAGGGTTGCAGCGCGAGCGCGAAATCTTCGAGCGCTGCGCGGTTTCACCGGAAGCGCGCGCACTTCGGCATGTGTTCTTCGCCGAAAAGGCGGCCGCGAAGATCGAAGGACTTCCGGACGGCGCAAGAGCAAAGCCGGTTAGCCGCGTCGGTGTGATCGGTGCCGGCACAATGGGGCGCGGAATCACCATTGCGCTGCTCGATCATGGTTTCGACGTCCTACTCGCCGAGCGAAATGCCGATGCGCTTTCCACCGGCATGGCGCGCATCAAACAGCATTACGAGGCCCGGGAGAAGGGCCGCGTCTCGGGAACCGAATTGGCGGAGCGGCTTGCAAGGCTTCAACCAGCCGCAGCACTCGATGACCTATCCACCGCTGACCTCATCATCGAGGCCGTGTTCGAGGAGATCGCGGTCAAGCGTGGAGTCTTCGCCGAACTTGAAAAGATCGCGCGACCTGACGCTATCCTTGCGACAAACACGTCCTATCTCGATGTCAATCGCATCGCTGCCGCCGCGCCTGAGCGGCGCGATGACGTGCTCGGCATGCATTTCTTCAGCCCCGCCAACATCATGCGCCTGCTTGAGATCGTGCGCGCCGATCATTCTTCGCCGGAAGCGTTGCTGACCGCACTCGAAGTCGGCAAGCGTCTCGGCAAGACGGCGGTCGTGGCCCGCGTCTGTCACGGCTTCATCGGCAACCGGATGTTTGAATGTTATGTGCGCGAGGCTAATTTCCTGGTCGAGGAAGGCGCCACACCGGAGCAGGTCGACAAGGCGCTGACGTATTTCGGCATGGCGATGGGGCCGTTTGCGGTGTGCGATCTTGCCGGTCTCGATATCGGTTGGGCGCGACGCAAGGCGCTGGAGCCCAATCGCAATCGCAGCGAGCGCTATTCCACACTCGCCGACCGATTGTGCGAGCGCGGTTGGTTTGGGCAGAAAACAGGCAAAGGCTTTTACGTATATGAGCCGGGCCAGCGAAAGCCATCGCCCAATCCCGATCTCAACGACATCATCGCATCCGCAGCGCGCGATTCAGGGGTCGCACGGCGAAGCATCACGGATGACGAGATTCTCGCGCGCTGCCTCTATACGCTGGTCAATGAGGGTGCCCACATCATCGACGAAAGGATCGCTCAGCGCGCATCAGACGTCGATGTCGTGTGGATACACGGCTATGGTTTTCCGCGCCATCGCGGTGGCCCGATATACTGGGCGGATGAGGTCGGGCTCGACAAGATCCTGTCGAGAATCGAGGAGTTCAATCGAACGCATGACTTCTGGGAGCCCGCGCCATTGCTGCAGCGGCTTGCCAGTTCCGGACAGAAATTCAGTGCGCTCTGAGAATTTCCCTCACATACCCCAGCGCAGGCCGGCGGTATGCACCGGCGCATCCCAGTGCTTCACCAGGGCATCGTCGAGCATCGTGACCGTCACCGAACAGCCGGCCATGTCAAGCGACGTCACATAGGAGCCGACGAGCGAGCGGGCGACTTTTATCCCCTTCTTCTCGATCATGGCCCGCGCAGCGTTGTAGACGAGATAGAGCTCCATGGCCGGCGTGCCGCCAAAGCCGTTGACGAAAAGCAGGCACGAGCCGCCCTTGGCGTTCGGAAGGTCGCCCAGTATCGCGGTCACCATCTCATCGACGATGGCGTTGGCAGATTGCAGTTTCACTCGCCGGCGACCAGGCTCGCCATGGATGCCGACGCCCATTTCCATCTCATCATCGCCGATGGCAAAGGTGGGCTTGCCCGCGGCAGGAACAGTGCAGCTTGTCAGCGCCACGCCCATCGATCGGGTCTGGCGGTTGACCTTGTCGCCCAGTGATTTGAGTGCGGCCAGATCGCCGCCCTGCTCTGCCGCGGCGCCGACGATCTTTTCCACGACAAGCGTGCCCGCAACGCCACGCCGCCCTGTCGTGTAGAGCGAATTTTCCACCGCGACATCGTCATCGGTCAGAACCGTCTGAATCTCACGCACGCTCATTTCGCGCGCCATGTCGAAATTCATCACATCGCCTTCGTAGTTCTTGACGATGAAGAGAATGCCGGCACCGCCATCGACAGCTTCAACCGCATCGACCATCTGGTCCGGCGTCGGCGAGGTGAAAACCTGGCCCGGACAGGCTGCATCGAGCATGCCGTATCCCACAAAGCCTGCATGCAAGGGCTCGTGACCGGATCCGCCGCCCGAGACGAGCGCAACCTTGCCGGGCTTGAGCTTCGCGCGGCGCACGAATTTCCGATCTTCGCCCAAGACGACAATGTCGGAATGCGCGGCCGCGAAACCATCGAGACTCTCGCTCAACACATTGCCGACGTCGTTGATCAGTTTCTTCATGGCTTTTTCCTCTTGGGGTTGCCGCCGCTGCCGATGAGCCCGGCAATATCGCGCACGAATACATCAAGCGCCGATTGCAGACGCATATTCTTTTCAGGATCGCCCAGGTCCGGGAGGTAGACAGTGTGCGCCCTGGTTTTGTGCGCATCATGCACGAGAGCGGGCCGGTTGGGATGGGCGCGCGTATAGGCCTCGATAAAGCCGCGCCGCTCCTCAGCCGAGAAGTGGCAAATCTCGAACAGCACATCGAGATGCCGTGCCGGGATCGGCGTTGGATAGCTGGGATTGGTGATCTGCGAGATGAAGCTGCGATTCTTGCCGAGTGCCGCCGCGAGCCGCTGACGCGTACCCGACGGGCGGCGATCAATCACGTCTGCCAATAGCCGTTTATAGAGCGCGACGGCCTCGGCGCCCTGCTCGTCGAGCTTGGTTTCAACAGGTGGCATCACACATTCACGTGCGTATTCGCGATGGTCGCCTTGACGCGGGCAAGGCCCGCCGGCGCAACGGACAGCGACCGTAGGCCGGCTTTCAGCAATGCCCCGATATGCGCGGGATCGCTCGCCATGTCGCCGCACAGGCTCACTGGAATGCTGTTTTCGCGGCCAAAGCGGGCAACGCGCGTGATGAGACGGATAACGGCCGGATGGCTCGGATCGTTCAATGTCGCAACCGCAGATGAGTCGCGCGACGAGGCGGTCACATACTGGGTCAGGTCGTTCGAGCCGATCGAGAAGAAGGCGGCGCTCGCAAACATTTCGGGCACGATCGCCACGGCCGGTACTTCGACCATGATGCCGAGCGGCGATATGGCACAAGCAATACCTTCGTCATTCAAGGCATCGACCGCATTGGCAAATTCTTCGCCCGCCTCGGTCAGTTCCAGCGGTATCGTCACCATCGGCAGCATGACCTTGAGCTGACCATAAGAAGCAGCGCGCGCCAAGGCCCGCAATTGCGTACGGAAAACGTCGCGGCGCGCCAAGGTGAGCCGAATGCCGCGCAGGCCGAGGAAGGGATTGGTTTCGCCCTCGGGCGTCAGGCCGCGGATCGGCTTATCGCCACCAATATCCAACGTCCTGATCGTGACCGGCTTGCCCTTGGCCCATTCGAGAAAGCGCTTGTAGGCCGCAAACTGCTGATCCTCGTCCGGCAAGGGTGCGCCGTCGCGAAACAGGAACTCGGTGCGCATGAGGCCAATACCGTCACAAGTGTCGATGTCGATATGATCAAGCTCATCGACGCCCGCGACATTGACGAGGACTTCAACCTTGACGCCGTCGGCGGTGACCGCGGGCCGATGCAGAAATTCGCGCTCGCGCGCCTGTTCGATCGCGAGGCTTGCCGCCCTGATTTTCCACATTTCTGCGGTGGCGCGCTCGGGGCTGAGGATAAGGATTCCGCTCTCACCATCGACAATGGCTTCATCGTGAGCATTGAGCTCGAACGCACCAAGGCCGACAACCATGGGCACGCCGCGTGCGCGCGCCAGCATCGCCACATGACTCGAGGCGCTTCCCGATGCCAGCGCAATCGCGCCGCCACGGCTCCAGTCGGTCTCGAGAAAAAGCGTGGGCGGCACATCCTCGCCCGCCAGGATCACCCCGCCCGAACCGGACGGCGCGGCGCTTCCCGACAAATGCTTCAGCACGCGATCCCGCAAATCGCGCAGATCCGCGGCCCGCGCCTTGAAATACTCGTCGTCCGACGCTTCATAACCGGCGATCTCGCCGGCGAGGGCCGATGCCCATGCTTCATCGGCGACCGCACCGGATTCGATGGCGGCGAGGGCCGGCCCCTTGAGCGCATCGTCCTCAAGCATGGCGATCTGAAAGGCGAGCATGTCGGCGCCTTCGCCACCGATCTTCTCGGCAAGCGCAGCCAATTCTGAAATCGCTTCGGCAATCGCGGTCTCGAGAGCGTCACGCTCCCCGGAGGCAGACCCAGAATGGGTTCGCGCAGCCGCTTCCCGGGCGATGCGGGTTAATGGCCCTGCGAAAATACCGCGGGAAGCCGGCTTGCCCTTGATTTCAACCGGTGACCGCATTGGCGTGATCATCGTCGAAGTCATGCTCGATCAACGCGAGCAGCGCGGAAACGGCATTGCGGGCATCGGTCCCGCGGGCGCGGACATGCATGATCGTGTCGCGCTTTGCCTTCAGGGCCATGACCTTGACGATGCTCTTGGCGTCGATCCATGGGCCTTCCGGGGCCGCGGCGATCTCGACCTCTGACGAATAGCCTTTGGCAAGCTTGGTCAATTTGACGGACGGGCGCGCGTGAAGACCCACATCATGGGTCATCAAAATTGATCCTGTCTGCCATTCGCTCATTGCTTCAATCCTATTGCGGCGACAACTCTTCAGCCGTGCGGCGCACATCCTCCAAGGTTGCGCCGCCCCAGGCCTCCGTTGCCGCCATCACAGCACCTTCGACGATCGGCGCATTGCAGATGACAACCTTGCCCTGCCGCTCCGGCGGCAGCATCTCGATTGCCATTTCGCTGTTGGTTTCAGCACCGCCAAGATCGACCAGGATTGCGACGCCCTTCTCCGACCAGGCTTCGTCGATCGCCTTCATGATCTTCTCAACGCTTGTCCCAAGCCCACCCTCGGGATTGCCGCCACAGAAACCGAGCGGCACCTCATTACCGACCATCTGGCGCACCATATCGGCGGCGCCGCGGGCCACGTCGGGCGAATGTGAGACGATCACGATGCCGACCTTGTCGCTCATGACTTGCCCTCCAACACATCGCACACCGCCTCGACGATGAGCTCGCTCGAACGCGCGCCCGGATCCATATGGCCGATCGAGCGATCACCGAGGAAGGACGCCCGGCCGCGAATGGCTTTCATCGGTACGGTCTTTTCGGCGGAATCCTTGGCGACGGCGCGCAGATCGTCAAAGCCGACCGGCGACTGACTTAAACGATCGGTCAGGGGCCCCAGCACGTCGAGCATCGTCTTGTTGCCGAAATCCGCCTTGCCGCGCTGCTTCAAGGCTTCAACCGAGGCCTTCATGGCGCGTGCGAGTTCCGGCAAGCGCGGATCGGCCGGCAATTCCTTGCCGAGTGTCATGAAGAGCGTCCCGTAGAGCGGCCCCGATGCGCCGCCAACCTTCATGACCAGGGCCATGCCGATCGCGCGCAATGCATCCGGCAACGGTTTGGCGGCGATCGCGGCCTTGTCGGCCAGGACGGCATCGAAGCCGCGCTTCATATTGAGGCCGTGATCGGCATCGCCGATCGCAGAATCGAGTTCGGTCAGTTCCTCTGCATGCGTCGAGATGCGGGTGGAGACCGCGTCGATCAGTTTGGCGACATCGACGCTCATGCCTTGGCCCAGCCTTTACGGATCTGCTTGATGCCGTCGCGATAGACGCTTTCCGGACTCGGAAAGAAATCGCGCCAGACACGCGTCGCCGCGGCGATTGCCGGGAGCGAGCGACCGAAAGCCTCGATGGTCAGCCAACCGTCATACTTCGCTTTCTTCAAGGCCTTGTAGGTCGCATCCCACGGCACGTGTCCCTTGCCGGGCGTGCCACGGTTATTCTCGGAAATGTGGACATGAGTCATATGGCGGCGGATCGTACCGATCGCCGCCACCGGATCGGCTTCCTCGATATTGGCATGGAAGGTGTCATACATGCCGGTGATCGCCGGATGATCGACTTCGTCGAGATAATCCGCCAACTGCTCCATGGTGGTCAGGAAGTAGCATTCGAAGCGGTTGAGAGCTTCGACGGCGATGCGGACATTCTTCTTTGCCGCATAGTCGCCGGCCTTGCGGTGAAAGGCGATTCCGCGCTTGCGCTCCTGGGCTGTCGGGCCGCTGCCGGAGAAGTGGCCGATCGTCGAATGGACCGGGCCGGCAATTATCGGCGCGCCGAGCGCGGCACTGCAATCGATCGCCCATTTGGCATGTGCGAGACCGGCTTCGCGCGCGGCCTTGTCGGCGCTCAACGGATTCTTGTCGACGCTTGGAATGATCGTCACAACCGTACGTTCAAGGCCAATCTCGTCCAGCATGGCGCCGAGCGCGGCATAATGGGCCGGGTCGCCCTCGAACATCGGGATTTCAACGCCGTCATAGCCGGTCTTCTTGATGTCGACGAGCAACGGACGGTGCTTTGCCGTCACATGCGGCGTCCACAAGAGGAGGTTGAAACCGATCTTCATCGTCTATGACCTGAGCCGTGCGCCATTCGAATCGAAATAGAGGGGGTTCTTGAGTTTCATCGCAACGCGATCCCCTGCCACAAGTTCGGAGTCGGGATCAACCAATGTCGTGAGCTCATGAGGCCCTAATTTCACATGCAGGCGAATCTGGTCGCCCAGATGCTCGATCCATTCGACCTCGCCTTCGCCCGACTTGCTTTTCGAGAGATCAAGATGCTCCGTCCGTGCGCCCACAGTCGTCGCACCATTGGGGACGCGACCATTAGGCAAGGCACCTGCCGGCAGGAGGTTGATCTGCGGTTGGCCCAGGCGCTGTGCAACATAAGACGAGTTCGGATCCTCGAACATCTCGCGCGGCGTGCCGATCTGGAGGAGCTTGCCATTGTCGATCACGCCAATGCGGTTGGCCATGGTCATGGCCTCGATCTGGTCATGCGTCACATAAAGGATGGTCGCACCGAGTTCCTGCTGGATGCGCTTCAACTCCAAACGCAATTCGCCGCGCAATTTGGCATCGAGCGATGATAGCGGCTCATCCATCAGATAGATCGACGGTTGGCGCACCAAGGCACGCCCAATGGCCACGCGCTGCATCTCCCCGCCCGAAAGCTGCGTCGACTTGTTCTTGAGCTTGTGCTGGATGCGCAGCATCTCGGCCACGCGTTTCACGCGCGCATCGATCTCAGGCGCGCTCAAGCGACGAACCGGGCTTCTGAGCGGGAATGCGAGATTCTCGTAGACGCTCAAATGCGGGTAGAGCGAGTATTGCTGGAAGACGAAGGTGACATCGCGCGCAGCAGGCTCGAGCTGCGAGACGCTCTCGCCGCCGATATAGACCTCGCCCTCTTCGGGCTTTTCGAGACCCGCCACCAAACGCAGCGTCGTCGTCTTGCCGGCGCCCGTCGGACCCAAAAGAACGACGAATTCACCATCGGCAATGTCGAGCGAGAGATGATCGACCGCCGTGGTGGTGCCGAAGCGCTTGGTGATATTGCGGAGTGAAATGTCAGACATGCGGGCGCTCCTCATAGAGCGCGGTCTTGATCGCGCGTCCCGAGGCGGTATCGAAGAGCGACAAGCGTTCGCCTGCCAATGTGAGACCCACCGTCTCGCCGGTTCTGACCGCGACCTGGGATGGCATACGCGCCTTGAGATGGCCCTGCGCCGTCGCGACGGTGACGATCTGTGTCGTACCCAGATATTCGGTCCCGAAGACTTCGCCGCGAAACTTCGATGAATCGGAGAAGCGGATATGTTCCGGCCTGACGCCCAAAGTCAGCTTCTCGCCGGGTGCGTCCTCGCGGGCTTCCGGAATCACGATCGGTGCGCCCTGGACCTCGATGGCCTTCGCTCCCTTGGCGACACGGCCATTGACGGAAAGCAGGTTCATGGCCGGCGAGCCGATGAAGCTTGCGACAAAGACCGTTGCGGGCCGGTCGTAGATATCGCGCGGCGACGCCAATTGCTCGACGACGCCGTGATTCATCACCGCGATGTGGTCGGCCATGGACATGGCCTCGAGCTGGTCATGGGTGACATAGACGGTCGTTGCCGAAATGCGGTTGTGCAATTGCCGCAATTCCTCGCACATCAGATCGCGAAATTCGGTGTCGAGCGTGCCGAGAGGCTCGTCCATGAGGAAGGCCAAAGGCCGGCGCACGATGGCGCGGCCGAGTGCCACCCGCTGGCGGTCGCCGCCTGCCAGTCCCGAGACCGATTTGTCGAGCAGATGATCGATGCGGAGAAGCTTCGCCGTCTCTTCCACGCGCTTGCGGATTTCCCCGCCCGAAACGCCCTGGCACAAGAGCGGAAAGCCGATATTGCGCCTCACATTCATGTGCGGATAGAGCGCGAAGAGCTGGAAGACGAAGGCGATGTCACGCTCGGAGGCACGCTTGAACGCGACATCCTCGCCGCCGAGAAAGATTTTTCCGGACGTCGGCAATTCGAGGCCGGCGATCATGCGCAAGGTCGTCGTCTTGCCGCAGCCCGATGGGCCGAGCAGGCAGAAGAATGAGCCATCGGGAATGGTGAAGGAGGAATCCTGGACGGCGACGAAATCGCCAAAGGCTTTTTTCAGATTTTCGACCCGGATCTCAGCCATGGCTCACTCCGGGAATTTCGACACGACGATGAACATCGCCGTGCCGGCAAGCATCGTCACGAATGAATAGGTGTAGAGCGCCATCGAGACCGGCTGGAGCAGCATAATGACGCCAAGCCCGATGACCAGCGATGCCAGGTTCTCCCACGGGCCGCGGCGGAAGCGGATGAGGCCGTTGATCGTGTCGGTGATGAACTTGGCGATCATTTGCGCACCGCGCCGAAGGTGATGCCGCGCAGGAGATGCTTGCGGAGAAGCACGGTGAAGACGAGGATGGGGATCAAGAACAAGGTCGTGCCAGCGCCAACCGCCGGCCAGTCCATGCCGCCTTCACCGATAATGGTCGGGATGAAGGGGGGTGCCGTCTGCGCTGCGCCCGAGGTCAAGAGCACCGCAAAGGCATATTCGTTCCAGGCGAAGATCAGGCAGAAGATCGCGGTCGCGGCGATGCCGGTCGCGGCCTGCGGCAGCACGACCTTGAAGAAGGCATGAAGCCGCGTATAGCCGTCGATCATCGCGGCTTCCTCATACTCCTTGGGGATTTCGTCGATGAAGCCCTTCAGCAGCCAGACGGCGAGCGACACGTTCACCGCGGTGTAAAGCAGGATCATGCCCATAGCCGTGTCGGACAGGCCAAGCTGGCGATACATGAGATAGATCGGGATCGCGACGGCAATCGGCGGCATCATGCGCGTCGAGAGAATGAAGAAGAGGAGATCGTCCTTCAGCGGCACCTTGAAGCGCGAGAAGCCATAGGCCGCGAGCACGCCGAGTACGACGGCACAGAAAGTCGAGCCGAATGCGATGATGAGCGAGTTGATGAAGCGCGGCGCGTAGTTCGAAGGTCCCGCGATCACCATGTCGCGCTCACGCGTGATGCGATCGCAGACCGACTTCGGCGCGCCCAGGCCAAGGATGTATTCCGGCGTCTGACGCGTCCTCGTGGTGAAGAGGTTGCAATAGCCTTCGAGCGACGGTCCGAAGACGAGCTTCGGCGGATAGGAGATCGAATCGGGCGGTGTCTTCCAGCCGGTGGCGAAGATCCAGAATAACGGGATCATCGACACCAGCGCGTAAACGATGACGATCGCTCCGGCGATCCGCCTCGAGGTGGAAGACGGCTCTACGACCGAATGTGCGGTGATTGCGGCGGTCATCGCTGTTTCACCCGGTTGAGCGCCTTCACATAGATATTGGCAAGGCCGAAGACGGCGACGAAGAGGATGATCGCGAAAGCCGAAGAATATCCGGTGCGCCATTTTTCGAAGGCTTCACGCTTGAGCGTGATGGACGCGACTTCGGTGGTCGAGCCGGGGCCGCCGCCCGTCAAGAGATTGACCATGTCGAACATCTTGAAGTTCTCGATGCCGCGGAACAGCACCGCCAGCATGATGAAGGG
>JAESFU010000697.1_pt1 | contig 13169 bp, 15 predicted proteins | sample 9269461 | NCBI WGS metagenome assembly JAESFU01 (sample SAMN14502556, study PRJNA617107) | algae metagenome | isolation source: Stenomitos rutilans HA7619-LM2 and co-occurring heterotrophs from cave walls | place: USA: Waikapalae cave, Hawaii | collected 2009-07-28
AACCTGGTTTCCAATTTTTGAAAAACGTCGCGCAACTCTTGCAGCGCGCGGAATACTTTTACTTTCACGGCACCTTCCGAGCAGCCGATGATCTCCCCGATCTCCTTGTACTTCTTGTCCTGAAATTTGCTCAACATCAGAATCTCGCGTTTGTCCTCAGGCAGTTTGTCGAGCGCCAGGCTGAGCAGTTGCAGCTCTTCTTCCCGCTGCAGCGAGGTGCCGCGATGCTCGTGGCTGCCCAGTTTATCCTGCCATGTCTCAATCGACTCGCGCACGGCGTGTTTGTTCTTGCGAAAATGATCGTGGCTTACATTACGCGCAATGTGAAAGATCCACGTCCGGAAGTCGCCCTCCCCGCGGAAGAGATAGCGATACTTGATAACCCGCACAAAAACATTCTGCACCAGATCTTCGCTGAGCTCGGCGTCCTTGTTCATGTGATAGAAAAAGCCGAACAAAGGCTTCTTGTACCGCTCGAAAAGCAGGGACATTTTGTCCAGGTCGCCATCCTTGACTTTGAGCATCAGGGCGTTGTCGGTTAATGCGTTCAATCCAGCAAGTAAGTTTTCAAATAGGGTAACTTCAGCATCGTACATAGGTTACAGCGATCCGGAAAAATTTTCATCCGGATGCTGCCACGCTTTACAAGATACCACGGCCGTGCTCAAAATTGCCACATTTTTTACAGGTACTGCCCGCAGGCTCTGGCGCCTTGTTCTAATTTTTAGTAACTTCCTTGTGCCCATCCTACATGAAAGCCAACGGTATTGTATTATTGCTGGTGAGCTCCATTCTGCTCACCGCAGCAAGCGCTATTATTACGCACTTTGCCATCCGCGACAGTCAGTACCGGATGGCCTGGGCGTTTGAAACTTTTAAAGCGGTAGATCGATCGCGTACGGTGCTTGAACTCTTGAAAGACGCCGAAATCAGCCAGCAAGAATATCTGCTAACCGGTGACAACCGATACAGGGAACAGTTTGATTCACTCGAGCAATACTTCCATGCTTTCAGTGATTCGCTCCAGACTCCCTACGCAGGAATGAATGATGAGACACAACTTCTGGCGCAGGGGATTGTTCAGCAAGGCAAGGAAGCACTGGCCGCACTTCGTCAGGACATATCCCGAACGCCGGGTACAAACCTGACTCAGGCACAGGACCGGCTAACAAAACCCGGCATCGCTCAACAGGACAAAACGCGAATCGCCCAGCAGGCCCTGACACGACACGAGATCGGCTTGCTCACCACCCGATTGGACACACTCATGAACAGGGCACAGGCGCATAATATTATACGTTATATAAGCTTTGTCATCATCATCCTCATCTCTGTGCTGGCACTGGGCGCCATTATACGCTATAGCCGGCAAAACAAAATGCTGGTGGCCGAGCTCAGCCGCGGCAATTTCACACTAGCCAAAAAGGTTGAAGAAAGAACGCAGGAACTGAAGAGACAATCCGATGTAACGGAAGAACTCAACGAAGAGCTTCGGTTAAATATGGAAGAGTTGTCCTCTTTTTACGAAGCATTGCAGGTACGCAACGCAAAAGCGGAAGACGCGCTGCACGAAATCCAGGATCTATATCATCATGCTGCCTGCGGATATCACTCGATCTCACACGACGGTCTTATTCTGCGCATGAACCAGACCGAACTGAACTGGCTGGGCTATACGGCCGACGAGGTATTGGGCAAAATGAAAATCACCGAAATGCTTATCCCGGAAGATCACATGTCCTATATAGATGACTTCCAGTTATTCAAGGACCAGGGATTTATCCGCAACAAGGAACACACTTTTTTACGCAAGGACAGGACAACGTTCTCCGGCCTGCTCAGCTCTACAGCGCTGTATGACAGCGATGGCGAATACCGCATGAGTCGCGGTACGGTGGTGGATATTACCGAGCGAAAAAAAGCAGAACTGAAATTGATTGAGCTTAACAACAACCTGAAACATGTAAATGAAGAGAAGGATAATTTTCTGAGCGTGGCAGCACATGATCTGAAGAGCCCGGTAAACAACATGCTGGGATTGCTGAATGTGCTGACGATGGGACAATCCAATCTCACACCCGACCAGGAAGCAATCATCGGGCGAATGCGAAAAGTTGGCGCCAGTATGCAAACACTCATCACCAATCTGCTGGACATTACGCGTATCGAACAAGGCTTGAATGTATTGAATCCCGAAGAAGTGCAGTTAAGTCCGCTGCTTCGCCAGTGTGCCCAGAGCTTTCACGACCACGCGCATTCCAAAGGAATAAAGTTACAGCTTGCTGACTCGACTGCCGATGCACGCATTATCACCGATGCCTCCGCGTTACAACGCATCCTGGAAAATCTGTTGTCCAATGCTATCAAATTCTCGCCTGCCGATAAAGTGGTCACTATTCGTTTGATGCACGAAGATAATTCCGTGTCCATTTCAGTAATCGATCAGGGCCCCGGAATTTCCACGGAGGATATGGGTAAACTTTTCCGGAAATTTCAAAAACTCGCGGCGCGTCCCACGAATGGCGAAAGCTCTACCGGACTCGGGCTCTCCATTGTAAAAGAGTTGGTGCAGGCGATGAATGGTAAAATCAGTGTGAACAGCAAGCCCGGCATCGGGACAACGTTTACCGTTGAATTGCCGCTGCTGCTTTCCAAAAAACCGCGGGAGGTTGTCCCGGTCTGAAGAAAATGTTATTCGAAACGCAGTGATTCGATCGGGTCAAGCGCCGCCGCTTTGCTGGCGGGATAGTACCCGGAGATGAGTCCTACAAATACACACACCGCTATTCCGATGGTCATCGAGAACCACGGCAACACAAATCCATCCAGTTTCATAAGGCCTGCCACGAGGTTGCCAATGCTTACGCCCAGAATGATTCCCGCGAAGCCGCCCAGCAGACATACCACGATGGCTTCAATGACAAACTGCTGACGAATACGCAGTGGCGTTGCGCCCAATGCTTTCCGGACACCTACTTCACGTGTGCGCTCGGTTACAGATACGAGCATAATATTCATCAGCGCAATGGATGCGCCGAGCAGGGTGATGAAACTGATCACGAAGCCCGCGAGCCGCAGCATACCGATGATACTGCTCATTTCTTCAGCAAGCGTTTCACTTCGCTCCAGCTCGAACGAGTCGGGCTCACCCAGTCTGTCGTGACGGATTTTCCGCATCAGGCCGGTGGCTTCGCCCATGGCATTGTCCAGATCCTGCTGGTTGGCAATGCCTACCGTGAGCTGATAGTTCAGCTGCTTTCCCTTCGCCATCTGGTTGGCTTTAATCAGGGGGATGAGTACCATGTTGTCGTAATTGTCCTCGGCGAGTTGTCCTTTCTCTTTGATGACGCCCACGACCCTGAATTGTGTTCCTAAAAAAGTAATTTCCGATCCGATCACTTTCTGGTTCGCTTCATACAACGTAGTGAATACCTTATGTCCGATTACCGCGATCTGGCTGCCGCGATCGGCTTCCAGCTTGGAGAAATTTCGGCCTTGCGCCATTTCCAGTGCTTCGATGGCTGCATACTCTTCGTTGCAACCTTTTACGCGTACGTTCGGATTTGTTTTTTTTGAGAGATGCTTGATCTCGGCCAGACCGGTAAGTGTTGCAGCCAGGCTTTTGGTGGATTCTACCTTATAATCACTGATAAACTTCTGGGCTTCCACCAGGCGAATGGGTGGATATACTTTTTCGGTAACGCCGGCCTGGTTGGCGCCGCGGTTGTATTTGGATCTGACATCGAAGGTGTTTACCCCCAGCGATGAGAGGCTTTCGCTTACCGACTGCTCAATCCCGTCGATTACGGTAAGAATGCCTACGAGCGCGGTAATACCAATGGCAACGATGAGGGCCGTTAACACAGACCGCAGCATGTTCGCCTGAATGGATCGCAGTCCTTCCCGAATATTTTCCATTAAATCCATAAAACGCCTGGGTAATTAAGCTTTCTATAAGTTGATCAAACCGGTTCAAATGTTACAAATTTTGGCAACTAATTTGTAAAAAATCGAAAGTTTAAAGCCGGAAATACGGTGGCGGCGATCCTTCACAGCATTGCTGCAATCCGTTTACGCGGTCTTTACCCGGCGGGCTTTTACGCTTTGTACCTTTGTGTTACCTTTAAAACAGATAAACCGGTTTCGTGTATGAAGAAAGGTGTGTTGTTACTGGCCTGTATCATCATCAGTAAAATGCTGATGGCCAACTCTATTTTGATCCCCATGGATGCCCGGCAGGCCAATCACCTGAAAGCCTACGGCATTGCGTACTGGATTTTGAAAAGTGAACTGGAAGTTGACTGGCTTCTCAATTACCGCGGCGGAAGCTTTATGTGCAAATATCATCCGGCTATACAAAACGAGCTGGTGGTGCGCGGGGTGAGTTTCGAAGTTATTTCCGATGCACAAACCAATCAGATCATCACGGAGATTTCGAGCCCTGCCGTAAATTACGATGTGATGAAGCTGGAGAAATATCCACGCATCGCGGTGTACTCACCCAAGTCCAAACAACCGTGGGACGACGCGGTGACACTGGTACTCTCCTACGCGGAAATTCCCTACGATATTATTTTTGATGATGAAGTGATGACGGGCGTATTACCCAAGTATGACTGGCTGCACCTGCACCACGAAGACTTCACAGGACAATACGGAAAATTTTACGCCAACTACAGCAACTATCCGTGGTATATCGAACAGCAAAAAGAAGCCGAGACGCTGGCGCGCAAACATGGCTTTCACAAGGTATCTCAACTGAAGCTGGCGGTGTCCAAAAAGATAAAAGAGTTTGTATCGGGCGGCGGATTTCTCTTTGCCATGTGCTCGGCCACCGACAGTTATGACATTGCACTCGCTGCCGACGGCGTGGACATCTGCGACCACATGTACGACGGCGATCCGGCCGATCCGCAAGCCCAGCAGAAACTGAATTACGACAACACGTTAGCCTTTACCAATTTCCGGCTGGAACGCAATCCGCTGCAATACGAGTTCTCGGACATCGACAATCAGCCCAACGAGCGCGGCCTCCGGCAGGACAATGACTATTTTTCTGTATTTGAATTTTCCGCCAAATGGGACCCGATCCCTACCATGCTTACCCAGAATCACACCCAGGTAATCAAAGGCTTCTTCGGACAGACCACGGGCTTTAAAAAGAATCTGGTAAAGCCGGATGCCGTGATCATGGGCGAGAACAAGGACATTAAAGAAGTAAAATATCTGCACGGCGTGCTTGGCAAAGGCTTCTGGACATTCTATGGCGGACACGACCCCGAAGACTACCAGCACCAGGTGGGCGAAGAACCTACAGATCTGAATCAACATCCCAACTCCGCCGGCTACCGGTTAATTCTGAACAACATCCTCTTCCCGGCGGCTAAAAAGAAAAAGCAAAAAACTTAAAAGTTGAGAAGTCCGAAAGTCGGGAAGTCCGGAAGAATTTTTCTGTGTCCAGCTGTGATTTCCCTCATGGAACGCACGGGATTGCACAGAAAAAGGCATCCTTGATCTGACTTATAAAATAGAAATTTCTTCCGGACTTCCGGACTTTTCAAACTTCCGGACTTTCTAACTTTCGGACGAATCGACTTCCGACTTATAAATTCTGTCGTTCATAGCGCAAGGACACCAGCCCGGAATCGTACGTATTTGTCTCGATGTGCTTCAGCATTTTGCGCTGATGGATGTTCTGAAACAGAAGTTTGCCTTCGCCCAGTAGCATTGGATGGACCGAGAGCCAATATTCATCCACCAGGTCGGCCTTTACGAATGTTGTGAGCAGGCTGGCGCCGCCGAAGAGCCAGATGTCCTTGCCCGGTTTATTTTTTAATTCCAGTACCTTCTTTTCCACATCGCCTTGGATCAATTCAGCTCCATCCGGTTTATAGGACACGGCATTTGAAAATACATATGCTTGCTTGTCCGGGTACAGATTGCCGCCGGCCATTTCGAAACTCTTTCGTCCATAGAATACAGCATCGATGCGATCCATAAAAGGAGTCATGCCATAATCCTGGTCCGTCATGCACCAGTCGTATTCGCCGTTCGGTCCTTCTATGTAGCCATCCAGTGTCACGGCAAGTCCTAAAACAATCTTTCGCATGCTATTTATGCTTTAACTTCTGTATAAAATAATGAGCGTAGCCAATAGTGCAACTACGAGCCCGATAACCATTATGACTCTTCTCATGGCAAGTTCCAGTGAATTCATCCTGTGTTATTTTACCAGGTCTTCGATAATGTCCAGCGAATGGTCCCATCCCGTCTGCGAATGCTCGTACATGCTTTGCGTAGGCGAATTTGCCTGCGATAGCGTAAGCCTTGTCTGGTTTCCGTGTGCCTCCAGCTCAAATGTAATGGCGGCATAGTTCTCCGGCACATCGGGTATTCCCGACATACTGCTCCAATAGCTATACGAGAAAACTTTGTTGGGTTGAAACTTCAGGATCGTGCCTTTGTCCTCATAGCCTTTTTCTTCATACACGCCTGTAAATCTGATCGGACTTCCTTCTTGAAAGCTGCTGGTAACATCGGTGCCATACAAATAGGACTTTATTTTTTCCGGGTTCGTAACAGCCTGCCAAACTTTATCGATCGGCGCCCGGATGATTCGTTCTTTTTGAAAGGTGGGGTAACTCATGGTGTTTATTTTTAATGGGTTTAGGACTTTGCGTGTGCCGGGTGTGATGAACAGTGTCAACTTGCTGCCCGCACGCCCATCTGAATCTCCGTTACGTTTGCTTCGGGAGATTGGAAATCTGCGTTCACATATATTTCGCGATTCACAGCAATAGGTGTCAAATTCTGTTCCCCCATAAACTGCAGCAGTTTGGCGTACGTCTGTGGAATTTCGTGCCACGCACCCTCGTGAATGTGTGTAACGCACTTGAAAGCTTCTGTCCTTTTGAAATGAAAGGAGCCGTCATAATCCTGCACCACATCCGATACGGGTAACGAGATTTCGAGGTTGAAAGGCTGTGACTCATCGCCCGTAAATCCGAAGTAATGCCAGTGAATAGGACCTGTCACATGCAGATCATATTTAACTGCTTCGCGATACAGATCTTTCGCCACCGGGAAGAACTGACTCAGTTCTTTTATCGTAGTGCTGGCGCGGAAGAACAGAAAATTGATGGGTTTAACTTCTTTCACATTCATAGTCTTGTTGTTTAGAGATTGTCTTCGATTTTTCTGTGAAGTACACGTTGGTGAATGACAACCGTATGTCAGCAGTTTCGGAGAAGGTTGATTTTAATTTTCACTATCGCTTTCCAGGAGTGTTTTCAAACGGTTCAGATCAATGATGCGCTTCTGTAGAAAATGCCGCGATGCGTCTGTTCCGCGCGTGCGGCCAAAGTTTTCAATTTTCACCGTGAGTTTCATCACAGAGTGCGTAGCGTGCTGCTCGAACTCCATGGTATGGGTCGAGAAAAACGGCTCATCTGCCACCACGATGGTGCGTTTCTGGTCGGGAATGAATTCGGCGATCTCGCATTCGGCTATATGCTCGCAGTCAACACTTTTGCGCAGTTCGCGGAAACGCGCGCCCGAACAATTCCGGTAGTCACCGAGCCACTCGGCGTACGCGACGTCACCCTGCCAGATCGCATTGTTATCGATGTCGGCCACATAGTTAAACAAGGCCCTCACCGGCCATTTGATTTCAACCTGCTGTTCCAGAATTTCCATAGTGGTGATTTTTTCTTCTAAACAACTACCTCCTACTGTCACCCCTATGTCAGCAGCCATGAAAAAATTTATAGTTTCACCCCAAAATTTTACCTGCCCGTATGAAAAAGCTTATCGCGCTGGAAGAAGCTGCCATTTTTGCCCTTGTCCTGTTTGTATACCCGGCGCTGAACCTGAGCTGGTGGTGGTTTATCGGCTTCCTGCTGGTGCCGGACCTCAGCATGACCGGCTACCTGATCGATGCACGACGTGGCGCCTGGTTCTATAATCTTGCACATCATCGTGCTGTCGCGATTGCTATAGGAGCAAGCGGATACTATCTGCACAACGACTGGATTATGTTCACCGCCCTCATACTATTTGCCCATGCCACGCTTGACCGCGTGTTCGGCTACGGATTAAAGTACGAGTCCGGTTTCAGATTCACGCATCTGGGCGAGATTGGTCATAAGTCCTGATTGCCTGGCGGCAGGAATGATTTTTTAATTATCGCATGGTTAAAGGACTGCGGCCTGACATGAACGTATTAAAAAATTTTGGTGACTTGACACATGATATCTACAATGTCCTCCTGCTCCTCGGCATTGTAATCGTTGTATTTCTCTTCAGCTTTCTTCTATTCAAACTGGTATCGATTGTGGTACGGCGCGTGTCCGGATCATCGTACGAGCTGATTCACCGCCGACTCAGTTTTCCATTCCGCCTGCTGATTACCGTCATCTCGCTGAACATTGCGCAGAGCTTCACATACTTTCACCGGCTGGACAATTATTATGTCAATAAAGTAATGTATGTGATGTTCATCATCGCCCTGGGCGTGTTGCTCATCAAGATAACCGAGTTTGTGCGCGATGCGCTCTATGAACGTTTTGATATTGAACTCGCCAATAACCTGAGCGAGCGCAAGGTGCGGACACAAATTGATTTTCTGCAAAAGCTGGTGGCCGTGATTGTGGTGTTTGTAGCAATCGCTGCGATCCTGATGAGTTTTGCACGCGTACGTGAGCTTGGCACCAGTCTCATTGCATCGGCGGGGATTGCCAGTGTCATCATTGGTTTTGCGGCGCAGAAATCTATTGCCAACCTGCTGGCGGGTTTGCAGATCGCATTCACCCAACCCATCCGGTACGATGATGTGGTGATTGTAGAAAATGAATGGGGACGTATTGAAGAAATTACGTTGACCTACGTCGTCATTCGAATCTGGGATGCGCGACGTCTGATTGTGCCGATCTCTTACTTTCTGGAAAAGCCTTTTCAGAATTGGACACGTACTTCGTCTGATATTTTGGGCGCCGTATTTATCTCGGTGGATTATACACTGCCCATCGATTCCCTTCGTGCGGAATTGCAACGCATCCTGCAACAACCCGATGTTAATATTTTGTGGGACAAGCGCGTGGCCAACGTGCAGGTAACAGATGCTACGGAACGTACCTTGCAGGTACGTTTGCTGGTAAGTGCGGCGAACGCCAGCAACGCTTTTGACCTGCGCTGCCTGGTGCGCGAGAGAATTATCGCATACGTGGTAGAACATCATCCTACCGGGTTGCCACAAAATCGTACGGAATTCAAGCCGCAAACAGCTCCGGTCTGAATACAACTACAACCATAAAAAAAGAGTATTGCCACATCGGGACAATACTTTTTTCAGAACTACCTATATAAGCAAGGTTAACCGATACCGATAAACCTGTTGAAGTTTCTATTATGCATTGCTGAGGACACTCTCCAGCACAGGATAATCCGTAAAGCCTTTTGCACCTGGCGTAAAGAACGTGCTGGCGTCCAACGCTTCGCTCAGCGGTTGTCCACTTTTGAAACGGGCCACCAGGTCCGGGTTGGAGATAAACGGTTTGCCGAATGCGATCAGATCCGCGGCACCGGAAGCAAGATCTTGCTCTGCACGCTCGAGGGTATAACCACCAGACAGGATAAGCGTATTGGTGAATTTCTCACGGATGGCTTTCTTGATGGACACCGGGACTTCGGGCGCTCCGCCGGAACTGTGATCTACCAAATGAACGTAGGCGATATTCAGTGCCTGCAGTTTTTCCGCGAGGTATGTATACGTCGCATCAATTTCGGCGTAATGCGGCATATCGTTATACACGCCATACGGTGAAAGGCGAATGCCTACTTTATCGGCTCCGATGGCCAGGCTTGTTGCCTCGGCTACTTCCAGTACAAATCGTGTTCTGTTCTCGATGCTGCCACCATACAGATCGGTACGTGTGTTGGACACGGGTGACAGAAACTGTTCGAGCAGGTATCCGTTCGCGCCGTGCAGCTCAATACCGTCAAAGCCGGCGACGATCGCATTTTTTGCTGCGAGAACAAATTCTTCTTTCAGGGACACCAGCTCTTCTGTCGCTACAGCTTCCGCTACCGGAAAAGGTTTCATGCCCTCCTGGTCTGTCCACGTTTCGCCCGACAGGGCTACGGCCGATGGAGCGACTACGCGTGCGCCTTCCGGCAAATTCAATGGGTGGGACACACGTCCTGTATGCATTAATTGTATAAAGATCTTGCCGCCATTCTTGTGTACGCTGTCTGTTGTTTGTTTCCAGGACTTTGTTTGTGCTTCTGAAAAAATACCGGGGATCCGTGCATATCCCAAACCATTGGGTGACGGAGCGACACCTTCTGTCACAATCAAGCCGGCACCACTCCGTTGTGTGTAGTAGGCCGCAATCAATTCGTTGCTAACATTACCGATGGCGCGACTGCGTGTCATGGGAGCCATAACAATGCGGTTTTGCAGCGTGATTTTGCCAAGGTTGTAAGGGGTAAAAGCTTTTTGGGTACTCATAAAAAGTGTGTTTTTTTAATTTATATATTTAAATAATTCGATGGTTTACTTCGGAATAAAGGCCTTAAAAAAGGCCAATCGTTGTTAAAATGCAGAAATCGGGGAATTAGTTCACCTACATATTGAAATTTTTCAATATGTTGTTAACAAAAAAAATCAGGCGAATTTCAGTTCGTTGATGGCCTGGCTGTAGGCCTGAAGAACCTCATGATTGAGGATATACTTGTGATTGCGACCTTCTTTGGCGGTCTGAATGAGACCAGCCTCGATCAATACTTTCAAGTGATGACTCACGGATGGCTGCGCGAGCGGGCTTTCATCCTGAATATCGGAACAATTGCCACAACCGCCTTTTTTGGAGATGTGATCCAGGATCATCAGTCTGTGACTGTCTCCCAATGCCTTGGCAATCTTTTCAAGTTGTTTGGTGGATAATAGCATAAGCTCGTCAATGAATATACAAAATATTTACGGCCCGATGCAAGTACAATAGTTAAAAAGGAAAGGTTCCTGCATCACTTGTCCAGACTCATGCGCAAACTTGTCCATTTCTTTAAATCATGTTCATAGTGTGTAATTAACACAAGCGTGGTATCGCGCTGCAAATGCTGCTGCATATAGTTGCTCACGCGGTCTTTTTGGGTCTTGTCCAGAAACTGAAAAGGCTCGTCCAGCAACAGGAGCTCCTTTCGGGAAAGGAAGACGGAAATAATCAGCATCAACTGCAATTGTCCGGATGACAAATTTTTTACAGGCTTGTTCAATACGGCTGCTGCATCAAAGTGATGCAACATATCGGCTATAGCTTGCGCAGATGCGGCTTTATTCTGGTGCTGGATGAAGGCTACTCCCGTTTGGGTTATATGGCTTGGGTCGAGAAAATGAATCAGCTCCGGACCTATGTAATGAATACGTTTCTTGATGTCCCAAATGGATTCGCCCGTTCCCCTGCGTTTGCCAAAAAGAAAAACTTTTTCGCGGTACGCCAGCGGATGATCTGCGAAGATTAGGCTGAACAATGTTGTTTTACCGGAGCCGTTGCGTCCGGTAAGGGCCCATCGTTCGCCCCGTGCAATACGCCAATGAAAGTTACTGATAACGGTGTGCGCTCCATACTGGATGGTCACATCGCGAAGTTCTGCTATCACATCCGCACTTTTATTTTGGACAGACGTTCCTGCCGGTATCGGTTTTTCCACAGCCATCGGCGCAATGTCCTCTTCATGTCGGATGGCAAGATTATGCAAGGTTAATTTTTTCCGGATAACGGAGGGCAGATGATGATCGTGATCTGCCACGACAAGCTGAATCCCATACTGATGTGCCAGATGATCGAGAAAAGCGGCCAAGTCTTCGCGACTCGCGTAATCGAGTCCTTCAAAAGGGTAATCCAGCAGCAGAAATTTCGGGATTCCCTGAACAAGGCTGCGCAGTATTAAAACTTTCTTTAGTTGCCCGTTGGACAATCGTGTAATCTCAAGCGAAAGCAAACGATCAATCGAAAATGTTTCGGGCAGGGACATGGACTTCAGATTATCAAGCCGCTCTCCGAAAAGATCCTGTACGCGCGCAATCCGCTCATCGCCCATGGCATAGTAACGCTGCTGGTAAAATAATTCATGATGTCCTTTGAGCAACACCGGGATGGCATGCGCCGGAATGTAGAGAATATGCTGGCGGCGTTGGGCGTAACGTTCGTCCCAATCCGCTCCGCGAATGAAAGTATATTCTACCAAACCTGCTGTGGCATGTATGACACCGGCGAGCAATTCGAGCAACACTGTTTTTCCGCTGCCGTTGGTACCTGCAATTAGCCAATGTTCCCCGGCTTGTATTCGCCACGAAAAATTCCGGAGCAACGGTACGCCGGACTTAATGACTGTTACATTCTGTAGGTTAATCATGCCAGGCAAAACTACGCTTTGCGCCGGCAACAGGACAACCGGCTGTACGAAATCAGCTGACTAACACTTGTCACGCAAAGCCGTCAGGCAAACTCATCCGTATCGCGGCGACGTTTCAGCAAACCTATGCCCGAGGTAAAAAAGATTAACCCGAGGATGGCCAGTGCCCAGGGACTTAGCGCCACGAGGTCGCGGCCGAAGATACCAAGCACGCCCAGTATCAATCCCACCACGCCGAACAAAAGAAGAACAGCAGCAATAATTTTAATCATGGTCAAAATAGTTAATGATCGATGTGTTTCCGTGCATCGTTGCCGATATACGTTCAGACAAATAAAATTTATTGTCTTGAATCTCAGTCTGGTAAAATTGCGTACCTGCCTCTACATCAGCGGCGGAGCCCGCACAAACAATAAACTTCTCTATATTTGCTCATCACCTCAAAACCGTTGAATGTTATGGAAGATGAAACGCTGGAATTTTTCAAGCTCGACGTGATAGACCGTAAAGTTCTGCTCTGGCTGCTGGAGCACGTGCCCGACAAATCCATCATCGCCTGGATCGATTACATTGCACAGGAATACCGAAACCGCAGGTCGATTATGATCGACCCTGAAAAACTTTTCACCGAAATGTATAAAGGCGAAAGCGACAAGCCCGTTCTGGAAAACGTGGTACACTAGCAAAATATTTTTGGGGACAATTTTACACGAACCTCCTAGTGCTGCTTCAATTGTATATCCTTTTCAGGCAGAATG
>JAESFU010000698.1_pt1 | contig 13112 bp, 13 predicted proteins | sample 9269461 | NCBI WGS metagenome assembly JAESFU01 (sample SAMN14502556, study PRJNA617107) | algae metagenome | isolation source: Stenomitos rutilans HA7619-LM2 and co-occurring heterotrophs from cave walls | place: USA: Waikapalae cave, Hawaii | collected 2009-07-28
TTGAGAACAGTGGCTGTCTTGCCTGCAACGATCGTAAAGGGCTGCCAGCCGAAATCGTCAGCCAGCACGACATCGCCGGCCTTGAAGCCTGGCGTCTCGGAAGTCACGACCTCACCGATGCCCCCGCCCTGCATCAGGTCGCCAGGCTTGAGACTTGCGGCATAGTTCTTCGCCGGGCTCAACCGGGCGCGCATATAGGGATCGACAGACAGCCAGAGTGTCCGAACCAGCAACTCGCCGGTGCGCGGCGCCGGCACGGGTCGATCCTCCAGCGTGAAGTCGTCTTGTGTGGGCATGCCGGTCGGAAAGCGCCGAAGCAGCCAGGTGGGATTAGTCGTCATGAGCGGCCCCAAGTTGCAAAAGGTTCGCTCGCTATAGCCCGCCATCACTGCCGCCATAAGCGGTCGCGCTGGAACTGACCGTCCGTCCTTCTGAACAATGGCCACAACTTCCAGCTTCTTGTTTCGCGCATTGGAGCACGTAAAGATTGCTGAATCATGGAATTGCAATCTGCACGTGCAAACACTTCTTGATGAACTGCGCCCCGTCCCTGGAAGCTGCGACTATCTGATAGCTGCTGGACCGCGCGCACTCGTTGGCAGAGGCCTGCAGGACGCGCAGCCGTTCAGGCTCGAGGTATTCATCGGGCGCTCACACGCGAATGTTGGTTTGGCAGCGCATCTCGATGACGCCGATCAAAACACCATTGCAGTACACGGCGATGAGCGCGCGCTGCATCCCATTGATCTATCGCTCTTCATCCGCACCTGCATCCGCCGAGCTCCGGAAGGCAACTACCGCCTCACCTGGCCCACCCGCTTCCGTCTCGTCGATACCGACCCGCTTGAGGTTCTAGTTCAGCACCAAGGTGACCGCATGTTTCTGGAGGCCTGCCATGCTGACCTGCGCCCCGCCGTGCAGACGCACGTATCTGATGTCTACGGCCACCCGCTCGACGTGCCTTGGCTTTATGACCCGCTCGACTACGAGGTCATGATCCCAATACTGAGGGAACCTCACATACGCCGGATACTCGACCTCGGCTGCGGTTCGGGGCGCAATGCGGTCCCCCTGGAAAACGCGGGCTACGAGGTCCACGGCGTCGATTCAGCACCGGAGAGCATCGAAATCTGCCGCCACTTCGTCCGGGCACCAGAGCGCTTCCGCGAAGCCTCGGCCGCCTCGCTGCCCTTTCCCGGCGCCTGTTTTGACGCAGTGCTCGATGTCGGATGCCTCCACATGCTCCCCGATCGCGTTTCACGTGCAACCGCCATCGCCGAAGTCTGGCGCGTCCTGAAACCTGCGGGTTTTCTCTGCGGCCGGGCGCTCACGCCACGCGCTCCCGACTGGCTCGCCGCGCAACCATTCCACGCCGTGGCGACAGGATTCACCGCCGCCGAAATCAGCAAAACTGGCGGTTTTAACCCGCGTATATTGGCTAGTACGCAGCACCTCATCTACTATCAACTACTTAAGATTGCATAGAATTCCATAGAGCAATCCTTGATTGTTTGATTTGATTTTGTTACCTTAGCGTGCGTCTCGCACGAATATACAACTTAAGCGAGATTCACAAAGGAGAGAAACGATGTCGAATACCCGTAAATCCACCACCAAGCCGCAAGCCGAAGAACTCGATCTGGCGATCAGCACGACCGACTCGGCGCTCGCGGCCTACATCCGCCCCGGCATGGTCTACAACAAGGTCTGATGATCTTGGCGGGCGCGGTCCTTCCGCGCCCGTTTTCCGATGCGATATCGCGCCAGCCAGACGCTCACGATCCACCCCCAGAACGGGCGCTATCTGGTCTTCAACTTCCTCACCAGGACGGCCTTTTCCGCCAATTCCGCCGTCCTTTTCGTCCTCGAAGCCTTTGCCAGCTGGCAAATCGCAGCCAAACTCTTCCCCGAAAGATCCCGCGACTCTGTCCGGCGAGAGGTCGAGAAACTCGCGAATTTGGGCGCGTTGTTGCGCGAAAATGATGCGCTTTTGTCGCTCGAAGAAGCCTATTTCGCGCAGTGGGAATGGACGATTTCGACAGGCCTTTTCCACTTCGGCCTCCAGGATGCCGCCTACCAGTCGCCGCAAGCCACTGTGGAGGCTCAGAAAAACCGCGCCCGGAACGACCCTTCCCCGCCTCTCTACCTCACCCACGAGATACCCAATCCGCTTCCAAAACCCGCCGAAAACGCACTGAATCGATTGTTTTTGGCGCGCAGAACGTGTCGCGAAGCGGCAAACCGGGCGATCACACTGGCACAACTTGGGGACTGTCTCTTTGCGGGACTCGGAATTACCGGCGAAGTTGCGACCGAAACCGGCCTTTTACCCCTCAAAACCACGCCCTCCGGCGGCGCGCGAAACCCCTTCGAGGCTTACGTTCTGGCCCGAAATGTCGAGGGTCTCGAGCCGGGGATCTATCACTATTCGGCAAAGCAGCATTCGCTCCTGCGCCTGGAAGCAGACCCACAGAGGGCTTTGGACTTGCTGGGCGATCAGGAGTGGACTGAGGACATGCCCTGCGTCGTCTTCTTCGTCGCATTTCTCGAGCGGACGATGTGGAAATACACCGACTCCAACGCCTATCGCGTGGTGCTGATCGAGGCCGGTCATATCGGCCAGAACATCATGCTGGCGGCCACGCAGGCCGGTCTCTCGGCCTGTCCCACGGCCGCCCTCGCCCATACGGCGATCAGGAAGCTGCTCGGCCTCACGCGCCTCACCCACGCACCCCTTTATGCGCTGACGCTGTCCTATCCTCTCGAAAATGGTGCCGGCCCGGGTATCTCCGGTGCGAGGAGGCCACTCGTTCCGTCCCGGGCCGGCGGCCCCAGAGGCCCAGGAGATGCGGCGGACCTGAACCAAGGGGCTTCATTTGGCCATCAAAGGCCTTGCGCTCGGGTAAGCAAACGCCGGGCCACACGCCTGCCGGGCGGCTTTCGTAGGACGAAATAAGGTAAACCGAATTCGGCTTAGGATGCTTCGATCGCCGCCTTGAGATCGGCGAGCAGATCGCCCGTGTCTTCGAGCCCGACCGACAGTCTGAGCATTCCGTCGGTGATCCCCATCTTGGCCCGCGCTTCCGCACCGATATTGCGATGGGTGGTGCTCGCCGGATGCGTAATGAGTGACTTCGCGTCACCCAGATTATTGGATATATCGATCAATTCCAGACGCCGCAGCACGTCGAAAGCGCGCGCCTTTCCGCCATCAACTTCGAAGGTCACCATCGTCCCGCCGGCCGACATCTGGGCGCGCGACAGGGCCGCCTGGGGATGGCTGTCGAGATGGGGGTAGATCACCCGGGTAACGCCCGGCAGACCCTCCAGCGCAGCGGCAATAGTCTGCGCCTCGCGGCTCTGGTGCAGGACCCGCAACTTGAGGGTTTCGAGACCCTTCAGCAGCACCCAGGCGTTGAATGGCGAAATCGACGGCCCCGTGTGCCGCAGAAACGGCTTCAGGAGGTCTTCCTTGAACTTGCGGGTCGAGAGGATGGCGCCGCCCAGAACCCGCCCCTGCCCGTCGATGTGCTTCGTGCCCGAATAGACGATGACATCGGCGCCGTAGGTGAGCGGTTTTTGGAGAATGGGCGTTGCGAAGATGTTGTCGACGACGACATTGGCGCCGACCGTCTTCGCCATCTGGACGACGGCCGCGAGGTCGATCACCTCAAGCGTCGGGTTGGACGGCGTCTCGAGGAACACGCATTTGGTGTCGGCCGTGATCGCCTTACGCCAGGCATCGAGATCCTTGCCGTCGACGAGTTCGGTCCGGATGCCGAAGCGCGGCAGGATCGCGGTCACGATCTGATAGCAGGAGCCGAACAGGGCCTGCGAAGCGACCAGTTTGTCGCCTGCCTTGAGCTGGCAGGCGAGCGCGCCAAACACCGCCGACATGCCGGAAGCAAGCGCATAACAGGCCTCGGCACCCTCGAGCAGCCGCAATCGCTCCTCGAACATGCTGACCGTCGGATTGCCATAGCGGCCATAGACATAGCCGTCGTCCTCGCCGGCAAAGCGGCGCTCGGCGGTCTCCGGCTCGTCATAGACGAAACCCGAATTGATGAAGAGCGCTTCCGAGGTCTCGCCATGCGGCGAGCGGTCGAGGCCGCCCCGGACCAACTTGGTTGCCTCGCCCCAGCGGGCTGGCGATGACGCGCGGCGATCCTTTTTCATCAGCTTTGCACCCATGGGAGGCCGCCGGCCTTCCAGCCGCCGACAGTGCCTCGATGGCCGTCGGCGTCGCGGTCACCCTCGAAGCCCTGGGCCACGTTCCAGCAGTTCGTGTAACCGATCCCGGTGAGCGCCGCCGCGGCCTGCCCCGAGCGCGCGCCCGAGCGGCAGATGAACAGCAATTCGGTATCCTTGGTGAGCCCGGCGCGCTCGATCTCCTTGGCGAAGTCGAGATTGGTCTGCATCGAGGGGTAGACCTGCCAGGAAAGCCGCAATAGCCGCTCTACGGCCGGAACGCCGACATAGGCCCATTCCGGAGTCGTGCGCACGTCGACGAGCACGGCTTGCGGATTGGCCTTGAGGCGCTCGAACGCCTCGGCAGGTTGGATGTCACCCCTGTGCATTGAAAAACACTCTGTTCTTAATTCCGAACGCGGGCGGACCATAATCGAAAGCGCCGCCCAAGAAAAGCGTCTAGTTCTCGCTTAAGCGAATCTTGGCAAGCGTATCTGATCAGGTATCGCTCTGCCGGTATTTGGCGGTGGCCAGCTGAATTGCTGCGATCATACCGTCGCGCTGGCGAGTCAGTTCCCCATGTGTGCGGTCGCCGGCCTCTTCGCGCAAGCCCGAGACGATCTTGTCGGCGATATCCTGGTTAAAGTGTAGGACGCCAAGATCGTCCCACCAGGTGTTGAAGCTCTGGGAATAGCGCTCGCAGAAGGTTTTGAGGCCGCCTTCGCCGGCGCCCAAATGGAATAGCATTGTAGGCCCCATCGCGGCCCAGCGAAGGCCGGGGCCTGCCCACATGGCCGTGTCGACATCGGCAACGCTGGCGACGCCGGAATTCACCAAGTGTATGGCCTCGCGCCAAACCGCCGCCTGCAGGCGATTTGCGACATGACCCGGAACCTCGCGATTGACCCTGATGGTGATCTTGCCGATCCCCTTGTAGAAAGCCTCGGCCCTCGCGACGACGCCCTCGGCCGTGCGCTCATTTCCCATGACCTCGACCAATGGAATGAGATGCGGCGGATTGAAGGGATGACCGAGCACAAGCTGTTGCGGGTTCCGCCATCCGCCCTGCAATTGCGTCAGCGTGAGGCCCGATGCCGAGGATGCAACGATCGCGTCCTTGCGCAGCGCCGGCTCGATCTCGCCGAAGAGCGCATGCTTGATGGCGATGCGCTCGGGCACGTTCTCTTGCACGAAGGCGGCGTCACGAACGGCATCGCTTGCGGATCTCGTAAAACTCAATCTGCCGCTCCGACCCGGCTTCGATAGACCGAGTGCTTCCAGCGTCGGACCGGTTTCGTCGATATAGGCGCGTACGTTCCGCTCGGTCTCGGCAACCGGATCGTAAACAACAGCGTCGCGGCCGGACGCCAGGACCAGCGCGGCCCAGCTCGCGCCGATGACGCCTGCTCCGAGGATGGCGACGGGTTCGGTTGAGTGCATCAGAATAATCCCGGTTTGAGTGGCGAGCCGGCGGTGAGGCCGCCATCGATGGTGAGGCAGGCGCCGGTCATGAAGCGCGCTTCGTCAGAGGCGAGCCAGGCCACGGCATTGGCGACGTCCTCCGGCTGGCCGAAGCGCCCCGCGGCGTGACGCGCGAGAGCATCGTTCATCGCAACTTGCGGATTTTTAGCCGCTGCAAAGGCGCTGTCCGCCATGCCGGTCATGATCCATCCGGGACTCACCGCGTTACACCGCACGGCAGGCCCGTGATCGACGGCGATCGATCGCGTCAGGCTTTCGACGAAGGCCTTGGACGCATTGTAGATGGCCATGCCGTGATCCGAAACCGAACCCGAGATCGAACCGATATTCACGATTACACCGCCCTCGCGAAGCATGGCCGGCAGCGCCGCGCGGCACATGTTGAACACGCCGCGGCAATTGGTATCGACGAGCAGATCCCATTCGGCATCTGTCGTTTCGAGAACCGTCTTCTCGATCTGGATGCCGGCATTGTTGACGAGAAGCACAGCCGGGCCCGCCTCGCGGACGAGATGCTCTGCGGCATGTGGATCGGACACATCGATCTCGGCCCAGCCGATATCTTCGGGAAGATCGTCGGGCCGCGCGCTGCGCCCGCAGGTGAAGACGCGATGCCCATCCCAGCGCAAGCGATTGACCACGGCGCGGCCGATGCCGCGGCTGCCACCGGTGACGATCGCCGTCTTATGCGACGCATCCGCCATTGCCTGATCAGAACCGCATCTGCTGGACCTGGGCGGTCAGCGCGCCATCAAGCACCCAGAGCTGGCCCGAGGCATAACGCGCTTCGTCGGAGGTAAGCCAATTCACGAGATTGGCAATGTCTTCGGGCATGCCGTGGGTGCGCAACGGATGCACTTCGCGCATGGCGCGTTGCAGGACTTCGCCGCCTTTGGCATTGGCGCCGGAGCCGTCGCCCTTGAAGAAACTCTCGAGCATCGGCGTCTGCACATAGCCGGGACACACGGCATTGACGCGAATGCCTTCCGGCCCATGGTCGCAGGCCATTGCCCGGGTCAGTGCGTGGACAGCGCCCTTGGTGGCGCAATAGGCGGCAAGGCCCGGATCGGCGATGAAGCCGTCATAGGAGCCGAGATTGACGATCGACGCGCTCTTGCCGCTGCTCGCTCCTTTGCGAAGCAAGGGCAAAGCATATTTGGAGGCGAGGAACGTCCCGGTCACATTGATCGCAAAGATACGATTCCAGTCGGCAAGCGAAGTGTGTTCGATGGTCTTCTCGATCTCGATACCGGCGGCGTTGACGAGGATGTCGAGCTTGCCGCTCTTCCGCTCCACGGCGTTCATCGCCGCGATGACACTCTCTTCGGACGTCACATCGAGATCGACATACACACTGCCATCCGATGCTTCACCGCCGACCGAGCCGGCCTTACTCAGATCGCCCGAAAAGACCTCGGCTCCCTCCTTCAGGAAACGCGCGCAGATGGCGCGGCCGATGCCGCCGCGACCGCCAGTCACCAAGGCCGTCTTTCCTTCGAGCATGCTCAATTGGCGGCCCGCGCATAAGCATCGAGCACGAGACCGTGGAAATGGTGAAGCGCATGCTCGGTCTGGCCCGATCCATTGGGATCGTTGACGATGCGGCCCTGGGTGAAGGCCGGCGTGTTCATGCCCTTCTGCACGCTCTCGACAAGACCGATGTCCTCGACCTGGAGGACCTCATCGAGATAGCGGATCGCGTCGAATTCCATGGCGATCGGCTCGGGCGTTTCGAGGAAGAAGTCATAGGTCTCGAGCGTGCGGTCGGCACCGACCGGAATGATGTTCAGCACGATCATGGAACTGCGCCCGGGATAGCGCATCAGGCAGGTCGTCGGCCAAAGCCACCACACCGCATGGGTGCGTACCGTCGCGTTGGAGACGTTGTAGGCCGAGTTGGTGCCCTTGCCCGCTTCCGCCATGTGGCTTGAATAGATGCCGTGCGTCGTCACCTTGTAGGTGTCCATGTCGACGAGCGAACAGAAGTCCTTGTGCGCCGTCGGGCAGTGGTAGCATTCGAGAAAATTGTCGACGACGTTCTTCCAGTTCGACTTGATGTCGTAGCTGAGCCGATGGCCGAAGGTGAGCTTCTCGATGTCGGGCGCCCAGTATCTGATCTCGGTGCCGAGATCGCCGGACTGTTCTTTCAGTGAAGTCGCTGAGGGATCGAGATTGACGAAAATGAATCCGCAGAATTCCTCGACCTGCACTTGGTCGAGGCAGATCGCCTTCGGATCGAAGTCTTTCAGCGACTCCGTGTGCGGCGCGCGCACCAACTGGCCGTCGAGCTTGTAGACCCACGCATGGTACGGACACATGATCTTGTTGGCACGGCCTTCGCCCGAAAGTAGCGCATGCGCGCGATGCTTGCAGACATTGTAGAACGCCCGAAGTGTACCGCCCATGTCGCGCACGATGGCGATCGGCCTTCCTGCGATCTCGATGGCGAGATATGAGCCCGGTTCGCGCAGTTTCTCCACGTGACAGACCCACTGCCAGGATCGCGCGATGATTTCGTCCTGGTCGGTCTGGAACCAGTTCGGCTGGACGTAAGCCTCGGCGCGCAAAGAGAGCGAGCGCGATGGATCGACGTCATATCCGGCGCTGATCCGTTCAAGGCTGGCTCTTGACAGTTTTGTCGACATGGCTTGCCTCGCGATTGCGGTGCTCAGGATGCAACCCCGGCGCCTGCCATCGCTTCATGAAATTCGTCACTGATTTAATTATTTTCGCCATACGGCGCAACCGGTCACGGCGCCTTTTTACGCCCCATCGGCAAGGGCCGGTATTCGAAGGGAACGCGCCCGACGACGCGGTCGCTGCGCGGCGGCAGGCCAAACCTTTGCCGGTAGGCCGAACTGAAATGCACCTGGCTTGAGAAACCGGAGGCGATCGCGATCTCTGCCATCGAGAGATCGGTCTGCGTCACAAGTCCGCGGGCGCGATCGAGCCGGATATCGCGATAGTGGAGCGCCGGCGTCTTCTTGACGAAGTGCTTGAACAATCGGTCGAGCTGGCGTTGCGAGAGTCCCGTCCCGGCGGCGACGGCGGGGATCGAGAGCGGCTCTTCGAGATTCTCTTCCATCAGCTTGATAGCCGTCTTCACCGCGGCAGGCGTTTGCCCAAGCGGAGGGTCCGCTGCCTGCGGAAACTGCTTGGTGCCGGCTGCGCGCACGCTCTGGTGAAACACGTAATGCGCTGCGGCCGTCGCGAGGCTCGCGCCATAGGTATCGGCGATGATGTGGAGTGCGAAGTCGAGCGCAGCACTGCCGCCGCAGCAGGCGATGCGGTTGCCGTCGAAGGTGAAGAGTTCATCGCAGACGATCACATCGGGATAGAGTTCGCGCATCGCATCGATGTGCTCGTAATGCACCGTCGTTTGCCGGCCTGCGAGAAGCCCCGCCTTCGCCAGGATGAAGGCGCCGGTATCGAGCGCGCCGAGCGTTGCTCCTTTTCGAGCCCAGGTACGCAAGGCGGTGTGAAGCCTGTTGCTATAGGAAGCTTCCGGCGTCCAGCTCGACGAGACGATCACCAGGTCCTGCTTGGTGTTTTTCACGACCGACAAAGGCTCGGTCAGAATGCTGAGGCCGTTGCTCGCCGGGCACATGCCGCCCTCCATTGAGGCGAATGTCCAGCGAAAGCGCGTTCCGGCATCGAGGTAATTGGCGGCGCGGAACGGATCGATGAAGCCCGCCGTGGCGGTCATGTTGAAATGCGGCGTGACGATGATCAGCAGGTCCACCGAAAGTCGCCCTTAGGCCGATAGTTGCAGACCGGGTCGTTTTATTGCTGACCTGATGGTTGGTCAAACTGTCAGCGCCCAAATGGCAAGACCTCTCCATTCTGGGACAATGCAGGCTCGGGTGGCATCGCTATTTGCAAAGTCACACTGCCAGGCATATCAGACTGAAATGGACGCCCTCAAAACAGCAAGAACTCGCATCTATGGTCGCGGGTTGAAAATTGTCATGCCCGAGGGACATGATGCGCGTGTCCGGGAAGCCGCAGAGGAGTTGCGCAAACACAAACTTGCCGAGCCGATTTTGCTGACCCCGGAGATTGGGCCGCCGACGCCAGAGGAAATCGGATCTATCCAAAGCCGCAGACAACGCCTGTCGCTGGGCATGGCTTCGCGCCTCCTTGCAAAGCCTTCCTTCCGGGCTGGGGTCATGGTGGCCACGGGATCCGCGCACGCAATGCTTGCCGGCGCTACGAGCTCGACCGCTCGCGTCATCGAAGCAGGATTGATGACAATTGGCCTTGCTCCCGGGATCGAGACGCCCTCGAGCTTCTATCTCATGCAATGGCCGGATCGGCGGTTTGTCTTCGCCGACTGCGCGGTGAACATCCAGCCCTCCGCATCCCAATTGGCGGACATCGCCCTGTCTGCGGCGGAGAGTGCGCGTCTACTGCTCGACGAAGAGCCAAGGGTCGCAATGCTTTCGTTTTCAACCAAGGGCAGCGGCCACCATTCCGATGCTCAGAAAGTCGCGGATGCATTGCAGATAGCCAAATCCAGGAACCCTGGACTGAAGATCGATGGAGAACTTCAAAGCGATGCGGCGATCTCGCAGCAGATCGCGTCGCGAAAGCTGAAGGAACTCGGTGCCGTCGCAGGACGTGCCAATGTCCTCGTATTCCCCGATCTTGATGCCGCCAACATAAGCTACAAGCTCCTCCAGCATTTGGGTGGCGCGCAAGCGATCGGGCCGATTCTGCAAGGCTTCGCCAGACCTATCTCCGACATATCGCGCGGCGCCACTGCAGCGGATATTGCGGCAACCGCCATCTTGCTTCTTTCGACGGCTATTGAAACTGACCCGCGTTAACATCGAGCCTGTTGGCGCCGAATTCTAGGAAATCTTGATCAGCACCAAGCCGAGGCAGACAATTCCGGCGCCGCAGATGCGGGGCAACCGGATTGGTTCCTTTAGCATCAACGTCCCGAACAGTATTGCGAACAGAATGCTCGTCTCGCGCAAGGCGGCCACGAGGCCCACAGGCGCTTGAGTCATTGCCCATACGCCGATGCCGTAGAAGAGGAGTGACATGCTGCCGGTCAGAAGGCCAACCCACCATTGCGAGTCGATTGCGGCGACGAGCTTCTGGCGCTGGAACGCGAGACCGTAGATGAGGAGAGCCCACCCGTTGCAGACATAGAGGAACGCCGTGTAGGCGAACGCGGAACCCGCCTGGCGTGCTCCAAAGCCATCGACGAGCGAATAGCCCATGATGCACAATGCGGTCGTGATCGCGAACTTGACTGCTGGCTTATCCATGCCGGCGAATCCGCTGCCGCCCCGCGCCGCGATGAAGAGAACTCCCGCGACGACAGTTACAATACCGATCCACGCAGCCCTGTCGGGGTATTCGCCGAAGAGCGCCATCGCACCGATGGTCGTCAGAAGCGGGGCGGTGCCTCGCGCGATCGGGTAGATCTGGCCCAGTTCGCCGGCGCTGTACGCCTTGCCGAGATAGCTCCAATAAAAGATATGGATAACGACGGAGACTGCGAGATAGGGCCGCGAAGCCGCATCGGGCATGCCAGTCACAAAGAGGACCGGCGTTGCAACGATACCGCCGCCGACGGCCAACATGGTCGTTGCTGTGGCGGGATCGACCTTGAACTTTAAGAGACAGTTCCAAAGCGCGTGTCCGGCAGCGGCAATGATTATGACAATGAACACGAAGGGTTCCATGACAGCCCCCTAAGCAACGCCGAAGCGGGTGACCGCCAAGTCATGCAAAGCAAGCCGGTCTATCTTGCCATTGACGTTTAGCGGCATCGTGCTCAGCGGCTCTATGATGCGCGGAACCATCTGGCGCGGTAGGCGCTCGCGGATATGGCGACCCACCAATTGCGGCGGCATCTGACCGGTGACGAATGCGACGATCGAGTCTGCTTGATCCCGCGACGGCCAGGCGAGTGCGACGGCGTCAATGCAACCGGCCGAGCGCAGGGCAGCTTCGATTTCGCCAAGCTCTATGCGATGGCCTCTGATTTTGACTTGAGAATCGCGCCTCCCGAGAAACACGTATTCGCCATCCGCGCGCCTTCGGACAATGTCCCCTGTTCGATAATAACGAACCTTCCCGCCGTCACCGTTGGTAACTTCGAAGCAGGCTTTCGACGTGAGTGCAGGCGCCTGCCAATATCCGGGAAATGTCTGTGGCCCCGACACGCACAGCTCTCCCGGCATTCCCGGCGCGACCGGCTCAAGGCGTTCATCGACGACGATTTCCGAAAGAGCCGGGAACACTTTGCCCAAAGGCACGAGCTCGTTTTCACATAAACGCGCGGATGTCGTTGCGTTCCAGCGGTAAGCTGCACATGCAATTGTCAGTTCCGTCGGGCCATAAAGGTTTTCGAGGATGGAGTTTGGAGCCGCTGCCTGCCAGGCTTCAGCTAACTTCTGTGGCAGTGCCTCGCCGCAGAACAAGCTCCACCGCAGTCCAGGCATGCTTGACGGCGTGAGCTCACCTTGTCGCAGCAGCCTCATGCCAATTGAGGGCACGGAGAACCAGACTGTTATGCCATTTCGCGCGATGAATGAGGCTGGAGAGGCAAGGTCAGCAATCTTGGGCACGCAGAGTGCGGCGCCCGCTCTCCAAGCCATGAACATATCGAATATCGAGAGATCGAACGTGTGATCAAAGGTCTGGCTGAGCCGGTCCTGCGGCCCAAGGCGATAACGCTCGTGGTTGTATTCCATGAACGCCCGCGCATTTCCGTTGGTGACCGGAACACCTTTGGGTTCACCCGTGCTGCCTGACGTAAACAGGAGATACGCGGTGTCCGATCGAGCCATTGCGCAGGGAGACTTCATTGCCGGGCTTGTTGAAAGCTCGCCTGAATCAAATGCAATTTCGCAGAGAGCCTCTTCCCGATTGCAGTCGGTCAGCAGGATATGTGGCGCGTTTGATAAGCCGGAGAGAGCATCGGCAAGCGCAGGCAGCGATTGGCGATCGACGATTATGGCGTCGAGATCGGCACGCTCGATCATCCGGGCCGTTCGCTCTCTTGGGAATTTGCGATTGAGAGGAACGAATGCCGATCCAGAGAAGGCCGCCGCAAGCGTTCCGATATAAGTTGTCGGCGTACGGTAGGCGAATATCCCGATACGCCGTGGCGCGCGTTGACTGATCTCAAGTATGCAAGTCGCCCACCGACGGGCAGCGATATCGAGCTCCGCATATGTAAGGGAGTGATCCCCGATCAGCAACGCAAGTCCCGACGGATTTCTGCCCAGTCCCTCTAGAAAAAGTTGGACGAGGCCAGTGCCAAAGGTATCGACAGCGGCGCTGTCAGTTCGCTTTGTGAAACGATCGATACTGACATGGTGTGAGAGTAAGTCGGCTGCTTGTGGGCTGAAATGTTGCATGGCTGGCCTCGGCGGTTCTTAAGAAGCAGTGTTGCCTCTTGAAGAAAGCGATAGGCCTTA
>JAESFU010000699.1_pt1 | contig 13065 bp, 11 predicted proteins | sample 9269461 | NCBI WGS metagenome assembly JAESFU01 (sample SAMN14502556, study PRJNA617107) | algae metagenome | isolation source: Stenomitos rutilans HA7619-LM2 and co-occurring heterotrophs from cave walls | place: USA: Waikapalae cave, Hawaii | collected 2009-07-28
CCAGCGGCCGCAGCACGGACACCGGCACCATTTCCATATCGCCTTGCAGGTTTCCTGCAATCGACGCGGACCATTCATCGTCGACGCCGATGAGAGCGCGGTCGCCCTTGCCCTGTCTGGCGAACATCCGTGCCTTCACCGCGGCATAGTTTTCCATCGTCCCGTGACGATCGAGATGGTCGGGTGTGATGTTGGTCAAGATGCCGGCATCGGGCTTGAGGCTCGGCATCAGGTCGATTTGAAACGACGACAATTCAACGACATAGACGCGATCTTTCACGGGCGGTTTGAGCAGGAGAACCGCGGTCCCGATATTGCCGCCGGTCTCGCAATCGCGCCCGGCCGCGGTGAAGAGATGGCCCGTCAGAGCCGTCGTCGTCGACTTGCCATTGGTGCCGGTAATCGCAACCAGCTTTGCGCCGGTCCCGGCGATCTCGCGCTGGAATACTTCCGTATCGCCGATGATCTCGATGTTCGCCGCGCGCGCCTTCGCAACCGTCCAGTGCGGCGTTGGATGCGTCAATGGCACGCCGGGACTGAGTACCAAACTGTCGAGCGTCATGAAATCGACTTTGCGCAAATCGACGATCGGCAATCCGGCATCGCGGCCCTTGGCCACCGCCGGCTCGGAATCATCCCAGGCGAGTACATCGGCGCCGCCCTCCTTCAGGGCAGCGATACACGCAAGGCCGGACCGCGCCAGTCCGAAGACCGCGACCTTCTTGCCTTTGAATGTGCGCGCCGGGAACAAAGCCTCACCGCAGTTTGAGTGTTGAGAGCCCGATCAGGGCGAGGACAAAGGCGATGATCCAGAAGCGGATGACGATGGTCGGCTCGCGCCAGCCCTTCTGTTCATAGTGATGATGCAAGGGCGCCATGGCGAAGACGCGCTTGCCGGTGAGTTTGAACGATGCCACCTGCACGATGACGGAAGCCGTTTCGAGCACGAACAACCCGCCGATGACCGCGAGCACGATCTCGTGCTTCGCCGCGACGGCGATGGCGCCGATTGCACCGCCGAGCGACAGCGAACCGGTATCGCCCATGAAGATCATGGCCGGCGGCGCATTGAACCAAAGGAATCCGAGCGCCGCCCCGACGATCGCGCCGCACAGCACTGCGAGTTCGCCGGTCCCCTTCACGAAATGCAGTTGCAGATAGTCGGCGAAGACCGCATTGCCGACGAGATACACGATAAGGCCGTAGCTTGCCGCCGCGATCATCACCGGCACGATGGCCAGGCCATCGAGCCCGTCTGTCAGGTTGACGGCATTGCCCGCGCCGACGACGATGAAAATGCCGAAGGGCAGAAAGAACACGCCGAGTGGAATGAGGATGTCCTTGAAGAAGGGCACGGCGAGCGAGGTCGATATCGGCTTGTCGCCGATCCACATGAAGCATGCGATTGCAATGCCCGCAATGGCGATCTCGAGCATCAGGCGCACCTTGCCGGAGAAACCGCTCGTGCTTGATTTCGTGACCTTCAGGAAGTCGTCATAGAACCCGATCGCGCCATAGCCGAGCGTTACGAAGAGTACCGCCCATACATAAAGATTGCTGAGATCGGCCCACAGCAGCGTACCGACAAAGATGCCGGAAAGGATCATGAGGCCGCCCATTGTCGGCGTGCCTTGCTTCTCAACCAGATGGCGTTGCGGTCCGTCGCTTCGGATCGGCTGGCCGCGTCCTTGCTTCACCTTGAGCAATGAGATGATGCGCGGTCCGAACAGGAAGATGAAGACCAGCGAGGTCAGGATCGCCATGCCGGTCCGCGTCGTGAGATAGCGGAACACATTGAGAGGCGACAATTCTCCGGCAAGACTGGTCAGCAGGTAATAAAGCATCTAGGAATCCCTTCGCGCTTCCGGAAAGCGGGCCTTGGCGGCCTCGACGATCGGACCCATGCGGCTCCCGAGCGAGCCCTTGATCATCACGACGTCCCCGCCGCGCAATCCATTCAAAAGCGCGTCCTTCAGCATGTCAGATGTTTCGGCATAGATGCCGCGGCGCGTGCCCGGCGTCTTTTCCCATAAATTCCCCATCAATGGGCCGCAGGCATATAGGGCATCGACACGGGCCTCGTCCACCGCCTTGGCAAGCTCGGCATGAAGCTTGGGGCCGTGCTCGCCAAGCTCCAGCATATCGCCCAGAACCGCAATCCGGCGCCCTCCCGGCCCGAGTTTCGCATGGCCGAGGAGAGCCAGCGCCGCGCGCATCGAAGCCGGATTGGCATTGTAGCTTTCATCAATCAACGTAAACTCGCCATTGGGCGCGACAAGCCGGAAGCGCACGCCACGGCCCTTGGCCGGCGCCGCCGTCGCCAGTGCCAGCGCGGCGCGTGCCAGATCCGCACCGACCAGTTTCACCGCGCCGAGAACTGCCAGGCTGTTCAGAGCATGATGCTCGCCGGGAATGCCAAGCTTGTAGATGATCGTCTCGCCAAGAATGTTGGCGGTCACGCAAGAGCATTCGCTGTGTAGTGCTACGCGATCGAGTCTGATCTCCGCCGCCTCGTGCCGGCCGAAGCCGATGACGCGCTCGCAGCCGGCCTTGCGCGCCGCAGTCGCCAGCTTTTCGTAGAATTCGGAATCGCGATTGATGAGCGCCGCGCCGCCCGGTTCGAGCCCGAGGAAGATTTCCGACTTCGCTTCGGCGATCTCGGCAAGCGAGGCGAAGTGACCGAGATGGCTTGCCGCAACCGTCGTGACGATAGCCACATGGGGCCGCACCATCTTGGTAAGCGGCGTGATCTCGCCCGCATGGTTCATGCCGATCTCGAATACGCCGAAGGCGCATGCGCGCTGCATGCGCGCGAGAGTCAATGGCACGCCCCAGTGATTGTTGAAAGACGCGGCGGATGCATGCGTGAGACCGGACTGCGACAATCCGAGCTTGAGGAGTTCCTTGGTGCTTGTCTTGCCCACACTGCCGGTGACCGCAATGATTTGTGCAAGCGAGCGCGCCCGCGCCGCGCGGCCCATATTCTCGAGTGCTTCGAGCGGATCGCTGACCACAAGGAGCGGCCCTGCGGCTTCCATCTCTGCCGTCGGCCGCGACACGATCGCCAGGCCGGCGCCGCCCTTCAATGCGGTGACGGCGAAGTCATGCCCATCCTGGCGCTCGCCCTTGATCGCCACGAAAATCTCGCCTGCGGCGGCGGTGCGGCTGTCGATCGACACGCCTGTAAAATTCCGCGCCGGCTTGCCACGCACCACGCCGCCGGTTGCGCCCACCAGCTCATCGATCGTCCACAAGGGCTCAGCCATGATAATCCTCGCCGCGAATTCCCGCCGCGACTGCGTCGTGATCTCAGCCATGATAATCCTCGCCGCGAATTCCCGCCGCGACTGCGTCGTGATCGTTGAATGGCAATACTTCCTTGCCGACGGTCTGGCCCGGTTCGTGCCCCTTCCCGGCGACCAAGAGTACGTCGCCGTGCTCAAGCCCCTCGATCGCCGTGCGGATTGCTTTCGCCCGATCGCCGATCTCGATCCCGCCGGGGCATGCTGCCATGATCTCGGCACGGATCGTCGCGGGCACTTCACTGCGCGGATTGTCGTCGGTCACAAAGGCCCGATCCGCAAACTTCGCGGCGATCGCACCCATTTGCGGCCGTTTACCCTTGTCGCGGTCGCCGCCAGCGCCGAACACCACGACGAGCTTCCCCGTCACATAGGGTCTCAGCGCCAACAGCGCTGTCTGCAAGGCATCCGGCGTGTGGGCGTAATCGACAAATATCGGCGCGCCCTTCTTGCTCGTGCCCGCAAGATCGAGGCGACCCCGCGCGCCTTTGAGCGATTCAAGCGCATGCATGGCGAGCGACTCTTCGCCGCCCGTCGCAATCACCAGACCTGCCGCGATCAACGCATTCGAAGCCTGGAATTCGCCCGCCAGAGGCAAGGAAATTTCATGACGCCCGCCGGGCGCCTCGACCTCAAGCCGTTGTCCGAAGCCGTCACGAGCGATCGACACGACGCGCAGCCAGTCGCCCGCCGCGCCAACTCCCAATACCATGAGCCCATGCGCGCGGGCACGTCGCGCCACCTCGGCACCATGCGGTGAATCCATATTGATCACGGCTGGCGCGCCGGCCGGCAGCAGCTCCTCGAAGAGGCGCATCTTGGCGTCGAAATAAGCCTCGAAGCTTGGATGATAATCGAGATGGTCGCGGGTGATGTTGGTGAAGGCTCCCGCTGAGATCCTCACCCCGTCGAGCCGATACTGGTCGAGCCCATGGCTCGAGGCTTCGAGCGCCAGATGCGTCACATGGTCCGCCGCGAGCCGTGCGAGGGTCGCGTGCAGCTTTACCGGGTCAGGCGTCGTGTGCGCGAGATACTCTTCGCCTTCCGGTCCCACGACACCGATCGTGCCGAGGCTTGCAGCGCGAAATCCCATCGACGCCCAGATCTGCCGCACGAAGGCAGCGATCGACGTCTTGCCGTTCGTGCCGGTCACCGCGACCACGAGATCGGGCTGCGCACCCGAGAACCGCGCCGCCATCCGTGCGAGCATCCGTCGTGGATTCGTATCGGCGATCGTCACCGCCGGCGCCGGCACTGCAACACCTGGCAAAGCCAACACCGCCGCCGCTCCGGCCTGAACGGCCTGCGGGATGAACCGCGCACCATCCGCTTTCACGCCCGGCAATGCCGCGAACAGGAAACCTGGGCGCACCTGCCGGCTGTCTTCAGTGATGCCGGTAATCGGCAGAACCCCCGCGCCTTTCGGCGGGGGGCCATCACCCTCGATCAGTTTCGCCAGCATCACACTCATCGGAAGATCAGTCGTCCTCCGCTTTGCCGGCAAGTTCCTGCTTCTCCTGCTTTTCGAGCTTTTTGCGGTCCTCCTCCGTGAGGATCGGCTCGATACCGAGAAGTGGTGCGATCCGCGAAATGATTTTGCCCGCCGTCGGAACCGCATTCCATCCCGAGGTCGCCTGGCCGAACGTGCTCGGCGTCGGCTGCGGATCGTCCATCATGACGAGCAGCACATAGCGCGGCGCCTCCATCGGGAAGGCGCCAATAAACGATGTCAGGCGATGGTTCTTGCTGTAGCGGCCATTGATGACCTTCTCGGCCGTGCCGGTCTTGCCGCCCACCCTATAGCCAACGGCATCGGCCCTCTTGGCCGTGCCCTCGATGACGTTCAGCCGAAAAAGCTGACGCATCATCTCGCTGGTTTTGGGCTTCACCACCTGTTGGGCGAGCCCGTCGGCGGTGGCGCGGTCACGTTTGAGGAAAGTCGGCGTAATCAGTCTGCCGCCATTGAGAAGACTTGCTACCACAGCGGCACCCTGGAGGGGCTGTACGGCAAATCCGTGGCCGAATGCGGCCGTGGCGGTGACGAGTTTGCCCCAGCGCGCCGGGAGCAGCGGCTTGGCGGTTTCCGGGACCTCGGTCAAAAGCCGGTCGAACAATCCCACCCGGCGCATGAACTGCTGGTGTCGCTCAGGGCCTACTTCGAGCGCCATCCGCGCCGTGCCGATATTGGAGGAGTGCGTGAAGATTTCCGGCACCGTCAGAACCCGGTGAAGGCCATGGAAATCATGGATCGCATGCCGCCCGATCACCAGAGGAAACCGCGCATCGTAGCGGCTGGCAAGGTTGGCCGTGCCGTAGTCGAAGCACATGGCGAAGGTGATCGCCTTTATGACCGAGCCGAGTTCATAGACACCGCTCATCATCTGGTTCTGTTGCTGCGACTTGAAATTTTTCTCGGTCGCGTTCGGGTTGAAGTCGGGCAATGACACCAGGCCCACGACTTCGCCGGTATTGGCGTCGAGCACCACCGCACCGCCCGCTAAGGCCTTGAATTTGGTGATCGCCTGGCCAAGCTCGTCGGCCAGCACATGCTGCACGCGAATATCGATCGATATTTGTGCGGGATAGGCCGATTGCGTCTCGGGATCGGCGAGCGAAGCAGTGTAGAGCGCTCCCTGATCGTCGAGATACTTCTCCATCCCGGCGATGCCTTTGGAATCGAGATCGACATAGCCGAGCACATGCGCGGCGAGCCTTCCCATCGGATAGACGCGCTTCGTCTCGTTGACGAAGCCGACGCCCGGAATGCCGAGATCGAAGATCGCGTCGCGCTCGGCGGGGCTCATCTCGCGCTTCAGCCACGCGAAGCGGTTCTGCTGGTTGAGCTTGGCGCGCAATTGCTTGGCGTCGAGATCGGGAATATTGGCCGTCAGGAGTTCGACCGCCTCATCGACATCGATGATCTTGAGCGGATCGGCGAAGAGCGACGGGACCCGCACGTCGCTCGCAAGCAATACGCCGTTGCGATCGACAATGTCGGGACGCGGCAGGCGCGCCTCGACCGGCGCCCGCTCTTCTTGCGGCTCGTCGAGATTGGGCAATACCGTAAGCGCGACAAGCTGCGCGCTGATCGCCAGGAATGCGAGGCCGAAACCTATGCCGATGAGCCGCAACCGGTTCTGTCCGGCGAGCCGGCGCGGTCCCTCCCCGCCTGTCTCAGCCATCATCTACTCCATCTTCATCAGGATATCGCCGATCGTATCCTTGCCCGGCTCTTCGAGCTTGATGATCGGCCCGCTCGGGATACGCGCGATGAGTTCCTGTTCACTGACGATCTGATCGACCTTGAGCGGCTTGAGTCCAAGCTGGCTCTCGGCCAGGGCCTGCAAGCGCGCCGGCTGGGTCAGGTTGCTCCATTCTGCATCCAGCAGCTTGATCGCCTCGCGCTCCTCGCCGATTTCGACTTTGGTGCGCGCGATCTCGCGTTCGGTGGCGCGCATGCGATGTTCGAGCGAATAGAGCACGAAGGCCGAAACGAGTGCGATCAGGACGAGAAAGGCATTGAACAGTCTCAGCATCAGTGCCGCTCCTCGGTGATGCGCTTCACGCCCAGCGCGTCCTCATCGAGGGGAAAAGCCGGGGCTTCGCTGCGGATCGCGGCGCGCAGTTTCGCTGAGCGCGCCCGCGGGTTATGCGCGATTTCCGCCGCGCTCGCCTCGCGATGGCCCTTGAAGAGGAGCGCAAAGCTCGGGGGGGGACCCGTGACTTCCGGAGCATGCCGTGAAGCTCCGCCGGTCTGCCCTGCACGTTCCGCAAGGAAGCGCTTGGCGATGCGGTCTTCCAGCGAATGGAAGGTAATGACCGCGAGCCGTCCGCCCGGGCGCAACACCCGCTCTGCCGCGGCCAATCCTTCCGCCAATTCTTCGAGCTCGCGGTTCACATGGATGCGCAAGGCCTGGAAGGTGCGCGTCGCGGGATGGATGCGACCTTTGGGTCCGCCGGTTGCCTTCGAGACGATTTCGGCCAGCGCCAATGTCGTGAGGATCGGCGATTTCTCGCGCGCCTTTTCTATGGCGCGTGCGATGGTGCGCGCATGATGCTCCTCGCCGAGCACGCCGATGATCCGTGTCAGTTGCGCATAGGGCGCGCGGTTGACGATATCGGCGGCACTCGGCCCTGCGCGGCTCATGCGCATATCGAGCGGGCCGTCTTTGGCGAAGGAGAAGCCACGCTCGGCCTCATCCAGCTGCATCGAGGAGACCCCGATATCGAGGACAACGCCGTCGACGCGGTCGATGCCGAGCCCGGCCAAGAGCGCCTCCATGTCGGCGAAGCGCCCTTCGAGCAGGGTCAACCGGCCGGGGAAGGCTGCGACCAGCGCCGCGCCAGCCGCAATCGCGGTGGGATCCCGGTCAATAGCGCAAACCCTCGTATCGGCCGCCTCGAGAATGGCTCGGGTGTAGCCGCCTGCCCCAAAGGTGCAGTCGACGAGAATCTCGCCGTCCTTAGGCGTAAGCGCCTCCAGCATCTCGGCGCGCATCACCGGGACATGTCGCGCTATATCGCCGGAAACCATCGACATCATGACTGGGACGTAGGGTGAATGAGCGGTTAACCAAATACCGACATTGCCCCCGACAGCATTAATAAATAGTTTCCTCGGGCCACAATTGAGGGAGGAACGATCGATGAAAAAAGCCCGCCATTTCAAGGCGTCGGGCATGGCCTTCGACGCTTTCGGAGGTCCGCCCGGCAAGGCAAGCATTGCCCGCCTTATCGGCCCGGAGGAAAGCGCCACCATGGGCGCCGGCATCGCCATTTTCGATGGCTGTTCGATCGAATGGACGGTGCTTTATGACGAGGTCATCGTCGTCCTCGAAGGCACCTTCCGCCTCAAGCTCGGCAAGGACTTCTCCGAAACGCTCGAAGCCAGCCCCGGCGACGTCGTCTGGCTGCCGGAGCACACGCCGCTGCGCTACGAGGGCGACGGTGCCAGGGTCTTCTACGCCCTCTACCCTGTCGATTGGCGCAAGCGCCATGCACTTTGAGCTTGACCGGGACCGCCTCGCCCGATTGCGCAATCGCGAGGACAAGGCCTTCCACGCCCGCATCCCGAAATCCTTAAGCCTCTGGAGAAAGGCCAAGGGCGTCATGCCCAATGGCGTTCCGATGAGCTGGATGCTGGGCCTGCATCGCCACGCCCCGGTCTTCGCCGCGCGTGGCCACAAGGCCTGGTTCACCGATATCGACGGCAATCGCTATCTCGACATGAATCTCTCGGATTTGAGCGCCACGACCGGCTTCGGCCACCCCGCGATCACCCGCGCCGTGGCGCGTCAGGCCGCGCGCGGCGCGCAATTTCTCTTGCCCGCCGAGGATTCGGTCGCCGTCGCCGAGCTTCTCAAGGAGCGTACCGGCATGCCCTTCTGGCAGTTCACGCTGTCAGCCTCGGGCGCCAATGCGGAAGCTTTCCGGCTCGCCCGCCTCGCCACCGGCCGCCGTCGCATCGTCATGTTCGACGGCAAGTATCACGGCCATTTCGACGAAGTGTTGGTCAAGCGTTCGGGCCGCAGCGCCAGGCCGTCGCTGCTCGGCACCTCGCCCGCCTCGGGCCGCGATGTGACGATAATTCCCTTCAACGATGTGGACGCGCTCGCCGTCGAACTGCAGCGCGGCGATGTCGCCTGCGTCATCACCGAGCCGGCGCTGACCAACGTCAATCTCGTCTTGCCCGATCCGGGCTTCCACGACGCCCTGCGCAAGCTCACGCGCAAGCATGGCAGCCTTCTCATAATCGACGAGGCCCACACCGTGCAGATGGCCTATGGCGGCCTCACCCGCCTCTACGGGCTCTGGCCCGACATTCTGACCACCGGCAAGGGCTTCGGCTCCGGCATCCCGCTCGGGGCCTACGGCCTCTCCGCCAAGCTTGCGAAGCTCGCCGCCGACAATCTCGACCTTGGCCCGGGTGCTACGGCGCCCGGTATCGCCACCGGCGGCACGACCTATGCCAACGCCCTCTCCCTTGCCGCCGCGCGCGCGGCGCTTGAGAAAGTGCTGACACCGAGCGGATACCGCCGCTGTGCGCGCCTGGGCTCCCGGCTTGCCGACGGCATCGACCGCGTCATTGCCGCGCATGATCTGCCATGGAAGGCCCAGCGCCTTGGCGGCCGCTCCGGCATCTCGATGGCATCCCTCCATCCGCGCAACGCCCTCGAGGCCGCCGCGACGATCGATGTCGATCTGATCGATACCCGCCGCGTATTCATGGCCAATCGCGGCATCTGGGACGCGATTGCCACTGCCGGCCCCCAGGCCGGCTTTGCCCACACGGCCGCCGACATCGACCACTACATCGCGGTCTTTTCAGCCTTTCTGGACGAGATCGCCTGACGGGTTTCCGCCCCCGTCTATCCTGCATTTTCCTGGCTTCGCCTTGTCTGCTACTATGCAGGCAAGACAGCGCGGTTGCGCCAAGTAATACCGAGCGGGAGTCCTCTTAAAAGCGAGTCCACACTTCCAGGCAGTGGGCGATGTTCCAGAATGTCAGCGTAAGTACCAAGCTTCTGGTTCTTTGCTGTATCGTCCTCCTGACATTCGGGGTGACGACCTACTCCCTATTAGCCGAAAAGCAGCTCGCGCTCGATTTCACCCGGAAGGAACTGGTCGGCAATCGCTACATTGAAAACCTCCGCAAGGTCTACACCGCAGTTCTCGCCGGAGAGGAACGGCGCAGCGCCTCGAACCCAGATCCGGTATCGATAGATGCCGTGTTGGAAATTCTTGCCTCGGCGGACGCGCAGTCCGGGGGTTCCATTGACACCGCCGGCCTTCACGCGGCGCTTGCCTCTGCGCTACGCGAATTGTGGTCGAGGTCTGCTCAGGGCGCCGACTCGGCAAACCTGACGCGCGAGGCGCTACGCAAAACGCGGGACGTCATATTGCGCGTCGGCGATGAATCCAATTTGACGCTGGATCCCGATCTCGACAGTTACTACCTCCAGGACCTCGTTGTCACAAAGATACCGGCTCTTCTCGGCTATTTGGCGGAGCTCCAATCGCTCGCGGCTGAATCCTATCCGGCGCCCAATGACAGTGGCGGCCGCGCATCGCGCATCATCATCCTGGAAGGCTTTTCGCTGGCGGGTTTCGACGGCGTCCGAAACAATCTCGATGCCGTCTACCGCGTCAATGAGGGCGGTGACATTCGGGCGGTGATTGATGACCCGTTCGCAAACATGCTTTCGGCGGGACGCCTCTATCTCGGCAGTCTGGCCGCTCAGCGGGATCGGAGCGCCCGCCAGGCATCGACCGGCCTTCTCTACGAGAACGCTGTGAATGACACTCTCGCGGCCTGGGAATCCGCACAGCACGAACTGGGTCGTGTGTTGCAGCGGCGCATTGATGGACTGCTTGCGAACCTGCGCTCCGCCCTGGCGCTCATCGGCGCGCTGGTCGCCCTCAGCATGCTTGTCGCGTTTCTTGCCTATCGCAATATCGTCAAACCGCTGCAGCGATTTGAAGCCGTCGCCAACAAAGTGCGCCAGACCAAGGACTATGGCCTGCGCGTCGACGTTACGAGCCGCGACGAAATCGGCCGGCTTGCCGGCGCGTTCAACGAAATGCTCTCCGAACTTTCCGATGCCCGCGAAAGGGAGCACTTGGAACAGGCCGAACTTGCCCGTGTAACGCGCGCGGTGACGATGGGCGCCATGACCGCATCGATCGCCCACGAGGTTAACCAGCCTCTGGCGGCGATCGTCGCCAATGGCAACGCCGCTACGCGCTGGCTTGCGCTTCCGCAGCCGGACATCGATGAAGCCAATGCCGCCCTGAAGCGGATCGTGAAGGATGGACACCGCGCAAGCCAGGTCATCGCAAGTGTCCGCGCCATGTTCAAGAAGGAGCAGCCTGAAAGAGCATGGCTTGCCGTCAACGATCTCGTCCGCGAGGTGCTCCAGCTGGTCCAGGCCAATCTCCAGGGTTATCAAGCGGCCGTCGTGACCGACCTAGCCGGAGGCCTCCCCGAAGTACTTGTCGACCGCGTGCAATTGCAGCAGGTTCTGATAAACCTGGTGAACAATGGCGCCGAGGCAATGGCGCAGGTGCCCGATCGTGAACGGACTTTGACGGTTACGACCGGGTTCAAGGACGATGAGGTTCTCATCATGGTGGCCGACACAGGTCCAGGTATTGGTCCCGACCAGCTCCAGAGGATCTTCGAGCCGTTCTTCACCACCAAGGCCGATGGAATGGGCTTGGGGCTCGCCATTTGCCGCTCGATCGTCGAAGCTCATGGTGGGCGGCTCTGGGTTACCGCGTCCGCCCTGTCCGGCACGACGTTTCATGTGGCATTGCCGAGCAGGCCCGCAGACCAATGACCAAGGATAGGGAAGACACCGCGCCGCTTGTTCTCGTCATGGATGATGATTCATCGGTGCGCGATGCATTGAGCAGCCTGTTCCGTTCGGTGGGCCTCAGGGTGGAACTCTTCGCATCGCCCGCTGAGTTCCTGAAGGCGCCGCTGCCCGAGGCGCCGAGCTGTCTGGTGCTCGATGTTAGATTGCCGGGACTCAGCGGATTGGACTTTCAAGCCAATCTCGCCAGGACCGGTACTCACATTCCGATCGTCTTCATGACCGGTCATGGCGATATCCCCATGACCGTCAAGGCGATGAAAGCCGGTGCGGTCGAATTTCTCACCAAGCCTTTCCGCGACCAGGACATGCTCGATGCGGTCCGCCTCGCCTTGGCGGGCGATCTTGCCCGTCGCGATGCCGAGAAGACCGTTTCGGTACTGCGCGCCAGTTTTGAGACGCTTACGGCGCGTGAGCAGCAGATCATGTCGCTGGTGGCAGCAGGCTTGATGAACAAGCAGATTGCCGCCGAGATCGGCGTGAGCGAAATCACGGTGAAGTTTCATCGCGGCAACGTCACGCGCAAGATGGGCGCGCGCTCCGTCGCCGATCTCGTCCGTATGGCCGACATGCTTGGCCTGCGCCGTGACGGTGCCTCAGGCCGGCAGTGAACCCCGCCGATTCCACGCCTATACCTACGTATAGTTCTCCCTGTTTGTTGGGCTGTCTAAATTCGACCCATGCACAGTAGAGTCGCTCTGCTGTCGCTCTTAGGTTCCGGGCCAGCAAGGAAAAAGAAATTGCCGAAGGCTCCCGTGATTTCAATTGTCGATGACGACGAATCTGTTCGTGAAGCAACCAGAGGTCTTGTTCGGTCGTTGGGTTATGTCGCGGCGACATTTGGCTCCGCCGAGGAGTTCTTGAAGTCCGCGCAACTGAACGACACGACCTGTATCATCGCGGACGTGCAAATGCCGGGGGTGAGCGGGGTCGAACTGCAAGACCGCCTCATCGCAGCCGGCCGGCGGCTTCCGATGATCTTCGTCACGGCCTTCCCGGAGGAACGCATCCGCATGCGTGCCTTGGCGGCGGGCGCCTTCGGCTTTCTCAGCAAGCCGTTCGACGAAGAGCATTTGATCGGCTGTCTCGACAGGGCCCTGAAGAGCGCGGGCGCACTGCGCTAGAGGCCCGAGTTCCGGCCCATCCTATACTTAGGTACAGGCACGCCTATCAGTTCTGCTACCGAATCCGCACTACCGTATGATTGAACGCCACGCCATCCGCGCGGTAGCCTGAAATTAATCAAAAAGCATAATTGATTGATTTAGGGAGGCCGTAATGGCCAACGTTCGGTTCTTTCAATCCGTGCTGGCCGGCCTGGTTGCGGCGACGTTTATCGCCGGTGGAGTGACAGGCGCTCTCCTGGTACGGGATTTGACGTCGGACGC
>JAESFU010000700.1_pt1 | contig 13032 bp, 12 predicted proteins | sample 9269461 | NCBI WGS metagenome assembly JAESFU01 (sample SAMN14502556, study PRJNA617107) | algae metagenome | isolation source: Stenomitos rutilans HA7619-LM2 and co-occurring heterotrophs from cave walls | place: USA: Waikapalae cave, Hawaii | collected 2009-07-28
TCGACGGGTTTGTGAAGCCTGTTTATCAAACCTTATGAGCATATTGAGTTAGTGAGTCGTCGCATAGCAACCTAATGTTTGTAGAAGTCTATGTCGTTCATAAACTCCATCCGTCGCGTAGCGACCAAACCACATGGGATTGTGGTTAGGTCGCTACGCGACGACTCGCTAACTTAAACTGATTCTACAGGTTTAATACGTAAACCCTAACGATACATGAAAACCTTTCAGCTAACGATTAACAAAAAAGCCTACACCATCGAGGCCGACCCCGATATGCCACTACTGTGGGCCATCCGGGACATGGTGGGGCTGATGGGCACGAAATTTGGCTGCGGCATGGGGTTGTGCGGGGCCTGCACGGTACATGTAGATGGCAATCCCATCCGCTCCTGTCAAACACCCCTGAGCGTTCTGAAACCCGGTCAGCCCATCACGACTATCGAAGGCATTTCAGCCAACGTGGACCATGTCGTGCAGAAAGCCTGGATTGAGCATCAGGTACCGCAGTGCGGCTACTGCCAGTCGGGGCAGATCATGAGCGCGGTGGCGTTGCTGAAAAGTAATCCTTCGCCAACCGACGCCGACATCGACGGAGCTATGGCGGGCAACATCTGCCGCTGTGGTACGTATGGACGCATCCGCCAGGCCATTCATTCGGCAGCGGCCACGCTCAAACCCAAGCCGACAACGAAACCTGTTGCCAAACCCGCATCGACTAAAAAACTGGTTTCTGCGTCAACGAAACGATAACCCTGAACGGCTATGAAAACGCCTTCCAACTCCGTATCGCGCCGGAATTTCCTTCAATATGCCGGTTTTACCGGCGCGGCCTTCTGGCTGGGTCTTTCGCCGTCTACGGCACATCTGGCCGCCCATGCCGGAGCCAATCCGATTCAGTTTACGCCCTATATCCGTATCGACCCAGCGGGAACCATCACCATTTTCAACATCAAACCCGAAATGGGTCAGGGTACGTTTCAGTCCATTCCGGCCCTGATTTGCGAAGAGCTGGAAGTATCGCTGAGTCAGGTTACCATTCAGCAGTCGAACGGCGAAAAAGAATTAGGCAAAGCGCAACGCGCCGGAGGTAGCTCGTCGATTCGGACCAGCTATCAGGACTTACGAAAAATAGGGGCTGCGGCTAAGGAAATGCTGCTCAAAGCGGCTGGCACAAAGTGGCAGGTAGAACTGGATACGTGTTATGCCGAAGACGGCATGGTTATTCACCGGCCTACCCGGCGGGCGTTGACCTACAGCGAACTGGCTGAAACGGCTGCTAAACTGGAGGTGCCCAAAGAGCCAAAGTTGAAAGACCCAAAAGAGTTTAAGATCATTGGCAAGTCGGTTAAACGGCCCGACATCCCCCTGAAAGTGTCGGGTAAGGCCGAGTTCGGCATTGACGTTCGCTTACCCGACATGCTGTATGCCAGCGTTGAACGGTGTCCGGTGCTGGGCGGTACGTTGAAGAGCTTCGATGCCGCCGAAGCGCTCAAGGTGCCCGGCGTGGAAAAAGTGGTAGAAGCCAAACGAATTGTTGGTAAGTATGAGTTGACGGGGGTAGCCGTGCTGGCTAACTCCTACTGGGCGGCTTTGCAGGGACGGAAAGCGCTCAAAATCGACTGGGATACCAAAGGTTACGAGACGTTCAATACCTCAGAGTACGAAAAGCAGTTACGGTCGCTGGCAAGCCAGGAGGGGCTGATTGAAAAAGACGTCAGTTCGGCCGATGTGGGTGAGCTACTGCCCGCCAATACCATCGATGCTTTTTACGAAACACCAATGGTGGCCCATCATGCCCTGGAACCCATGAACTGTGTGGTACAGGTACAACGGAATAAAGTAGAAATATGGACCTCGACCCAGGTGCCGAGTTCGGTGACGGGCAGTGGCGAGGATGACCTGCATAAATACATCGGGTTTGACCCCGATAACATCAAACTGCACGCCAAATTTATTGGCGGGGGTTTCGGCCGACGGCTGTACTTAGACTTCATCATTGAAGCGGTAAACATTGCCAAACAGAGCAGCAAACCGGTCAAAGTAGTCTGGTCGCGGGAAGATACCACGCAGCAGGGGCCCTTCCGGCCCATGACGTTCTCGCAACTGAAAGGCAGTCTGTCCAAAGATGGTAAGCTGGCGGCTTTTCAGCACAAGGTTATCAGCCCGTCGTATTTTGATTCGATCAGGCCTCAATTCGATAAGACAAAGATCGACCCGATTATGATTGAAGGGATTAGTGAGCAAGGCTACGAAATCCCCAATCTCAAAACGTCTTATGTTCGGGCGGATTACCACGTTCCGGTAGCGGCCTGGCGGTCGGTGACTTCATCGACGCTGGCCTTTCCGCACGAATGCTTCATTGATGAGTTGGCCCATAAGGCAAAGCAGGACCCGATGGCTTTTCGGTTAGCCATGCTGACCAAAGAATCTGACACCAAACGGATGCTGCTTAAGTTGAAAGAAGTATCGAACTGGGATAAACCGTTGCCCAAAGGCAAAGGCCGGGGCATGGCACAATGGTTGTTCTTTGCGGGACTGTGCGGGCATGTGGTGGAAGTGAGCAAACAAAAAGATGGCTCGATTAAAATCGACAAAGTCATTGCGGTGATTGATCTGGGCGAAGTGGTGAACCCCGACAATGTGAAAGCGCAGGTCGAAGGGGCGATCATTATGGCATTGGGCGCGGCTACTAAACCCGGCATTACACTGGAAGCGGGGAAAGTTGTCCAAAGCAATTTCCACGATCATCCCGTGGCCCGCATCAATGAAGCACCTGCGATAGAGGTGCATATCCTGGCCGAAGGCGGGAAGATAAAAGGCGTTGGCGAACCGGGTTTGCCCCCATTTGCCCCCGCCTTAGCCAATGCTGTTTTTGCCGCTACGGGTAAACGTATTCGGAAGTTGCCGTTTGATTTAACCAATATGGGCTAATTTGGGTTAGATAAGGTACGCATGAAAGGCATCGAATACCAACCTCCAACCCCGCCGAACGGCGCAACGCAGGCACCTGCTGATTACTTCACGGGCGTTGTCTGGGTGAAGACGCTCGTACCCGCCAATGACCAAACCGATTGCGTGGTGAGTGACGTCACCTTCGAGCCGGGTACCCGGAACAATTGGCACACCCACCCGAACGGACAAATTTTAGTGGCCACAGTGGGCATGGGCTATTATCAGGAACAGGGCAAATCCATCCAGCTTCTTCAGGTAGGTGAGGCCGTGAACATTGCGCCCAATGTCGTGCATTGGCACGGAGCCACGCCCGACAGCCGGTTTACGCACATTGCCATTAATCCCAATGTAAGCAAAGGCGGAGCGGTCGTATGGGGGAAAGCTGTGACAGATGAAGAATACTGTTCGTACCAACCCTAAGAAAACGGGTACGTCCTTGAACACGACTCGCTTGTTGTTCAACAAAATGCATCATTGATCTGAGCCCTACTGAACGGTTGCTCAACAAAGGCATTCTGACTGGATGCCTTTGTTCGTTTGTAAACGCCTGTTTGGCGTCGGGTGGGAAACTGCGTTCTTTTTTATACTTTGTATGCATCGGGAGCTACCCAAACCCCTTTCTTCACTTCTGCCTATCACCTATGCAAACGATTTTAATTCAATACATCGTTCTCATCCTCATCATTGTGGGGTTGGTAATGCTGGCGCAAAAGCTCAGGATTGCCTATCCGATTGTACTGGTAGTGGGGGGCCTGCTGCTGGGCTTCACCAACGGCTTTCCGAAAATTAGCATTGACCCGGACCTTGTCTTTTTCATCATTCTGCCCCCGCTTCTGTATGAAGCCGCCTGGCAAACTTCGTGGAAAGAATTCTGGAAATGGCGCCGGGTCATTATGAGTTTTGCGTTCCCGATTGTTATTCTGACCGCAACAGTGGTCGCTTTTGTGTCTCAGGCGGTTATTCCCGGCTTCACCTGGGCGTTGGGGTTTTTGCTGGGGGGCATTATTTCGCCACCCGACGCCATTAGCGCGACCACCATCATGCGGACGGTTCGTGTTCCCAAACTCATCGTCAGCGTTGCCGAAGGAGAGAGTCTGCTGAACGACGCGTCTTCGCTCATCGTCTTTCGCTTTGCGCTGGCGGCTATTGTAACGGGTCAGTTTGTTTTCAGGGAAGCGGCTGTGAGTTTCGTGCTGGTTGTTGTGATTGGTACCCTTATCGGACTGGCTATCGGGCTGCTCTTTTATGCGGTTCATCGCTATCTGCCCACTACGGCCAGCATCGACATTGTGCTCAGTTTCGTGACCCCGTACTGTATGTATTACGTTGCCGAACATTTCCATTATTCGGGGGTGCTGGCGGTCGTGAGTGGGGGTCTGCTGCTTTCCAACAAGCGGCAAACCATGTTCACGCACCTTAGCCGGATTCAGGGGGCAAACGTATGGTCGACGGTTGGCTTCGTATTGAACGGCTTAGTCTTTCTATTGATTGGGCTGCAACTGCCTGCCATCATTGCTCAATTGAACACCATTAGTTTGAGCAGCGCCATTGGGTATGGTCTCCTGATTTCAGTAGCGCTGATGATTACCCGACTCCTTTGCACCTTTGGCGCATCGATTTTCACGCGATTTATCAGCCGATACATCACCGTAGCCAATGCGAACCCGGGGTTCAAAGGCCCTATTATTCTGGGATGGGCGGGTATGCGCGGGGTTGTGTCGCTGGCGGCTGCCCTCTCCATTCCGGTGGTCATCAATCAGGGGCAGCCGTTTCCCCAACGCCAATTGATTCTCTTCATTACGTTTGTCGTTATCCTGGTAACCTTGGTTTTCCAGGGACTAACGCTACCCTGGGTCATCAGAAAAGTACGCATTGAAGAGGCCGAGGATCATATCCCCGAAGAAAAGCAGGAAGCCATCATTCAGCAGAAATTGACCCGGACAGCCTTAGACTTCTTAGCCAGCAACTACCCGGGCGAGGTAGACCGAAACGCTCATGTGACGAACATGAAGGACCGATTAGCGATTGACAGCGCCTATTTTTCGTCATCCGCCAGGAAGGAGCCATCACAACAGCTACCCGACTCACTAACTGAATATCAACAGATTGCCTTAGACGTCTTGAACCAGCAACGCAGTTTATTAGACCGGATGAACCACCGTATGGAGTTTGATGAAGACATCATCCGCAAATACCTCCTGCTGCTGGACTTAGACGAAACGAAACTGCGGAAAAGGCAATCCGTACAGGGAGATACAGATTAATTGGGCTACTCGACCACCCCCAACCTCCTCCTAAAACAGGAGGGGGTTGGGGGTGGTAATACTCACTTACGCCAATGCCTTCCGGGCCTCGCGGTCGGGGTCGTTGACTAAAGCGGGCGCATCGTCCAGAACCATCGTCTCCCCGTTTTGAGCGGTGTACGGTTTCCACATGGGTAAACCACCGCCGTTGGGGTTGCCGATCTTCACGAAATTGATAAACGAACCGGCCATCTTTTCCGATAAGGATCGGGGCCGTTTACCCCCGCCCGTGTGGGTCAGCATCAGATCGGTATTGTAAAACCAGAAGCAGATATCGTCGCAGTGGAAGGCCCGCATCCGCCCGTCGCACAACGGAGGTTGCCAGCCAAACCAGGCTATATACACTAACGTATTCCTAACGGTATGAAGGCAGAGTTCGGTAATATCTAACCGCCAGTTCACTCATGATACGCATCCGGTAACGTTCCAGATCGCGGTAATCAGCAAACGTGCTTTTGAGTATGCCCCACTGATTTTGATTATCGCCCGATGTTTCGCGAGTAGCCTGCTCAATAAGCTGTCGGGTATCAATAGCACAAGGCGATTGCGGGTCAATTTGCTCAACAATGGCTAAGCTACCGACAAAATCGCGGGTAGCCAACCGACTACGTGCCTGCTGAAGCAATTGACGACACGTTTGCTGTTGGTAGAGCCGAAATGTGACTACCGTCTGGCTTTGTACCCGCTCGTAGCAGTCGGTGCCTTCTGGAACACTCAGTAATAGCCCAAAGGCCGATGCAAATTGGTTAATACGAGTTAGCTGAGCTACACGATTCAGAATAGCCGGACATTCACGATTATAATAGGCCAATGCTTTTTGTTTGCCGACCGTCAGAAAGTCCAGCAACACCGAATCGGTGGCATTAATCTGATTCAGCAAATTGTTGATGGCTAGTTCCCGCGTGCGTCCACTGCCACGCATCCGCTTCGAGACGGTCGAAAAAATAGTATTATTATCGGCTTGCTGGAGTGTCAAGCTCAGTTCAGACTCAACAACTGTAAGTGTTTGCAGACCGGGATTAACGGTTTGTTCGTTGACAATACGCAGCAACGGCTTTACTACCAAACTACCCGGCAAACTCCCGGCTGCTACTCCCTGCTGCGTAAGCAGTTCGGTTAGGACCGTTTGTAGTTTCTCGCGCTGACTTTCGTCTAAACCTGTAACCGAATTCGGGAGAAACAGAGTCAGGCTTAAGCGATCTGCATTGGTAGGAGTTGACTCCGACTGCCCGAAAAGCAGACCAGGGAGGGATATCAGTAACAGCAGGGCGTAGCAGGCAACGCGCATCATTGAATAACTACTTTTAAAGATGAATTTTTACCTACTTTTTCACCAATTTCTACTCCGCCATCTTCGACTGAACAAATCGAAAAATTATCGTCTTCCACTTTAGTAACTTCCAGTGTGCCAATCTCTTTCTGACGAATTAGTGCTTTGCCATCGACGCTTACGTTTGTTAACTCAATTACCTTCAGTTTCTTACCCTTATTTAGTCCATAACCTTTACCTGCCGCTAACAGCACGGTTTCGGCACCGCGTCGTTTATGAGTTTCCTGCACCTCCACGATACTGACCATCACCGGAAACACCCGCCGAATCCAGCGGCTCACTCCACAGCTAATGTTGGCAATAGCATCTTTTACAGCCTGATCGGTACTGCCGCCATAGCCAGGCTGGTCGCAACTGGCCGAAAATAGCTGGCTAAAATAACCTCCCGTGGGCGTTCCACCCGACGTACCCTTGCCAAATGTTTCGCCGTGGACAACCTCCCCGGTTTCGACATCGATTATTTTTATGGAAAGAATCACTTTGGCCGTGTAGATGTACTGTCGGCGTTCAGCCGAAAAAGCGTTACTTGTACCAATAGATGCCAAATGGCCAGTTACAATGTAGCGTGCACCAATACTGCGCCCCTGAGCAATGACTTTGCTATCGATAAACGCTTCACTTTTCTGCAATTCGCGCTCATCCGTTACCACGTTAAGTTTGGTCCGATCAACAATGGAGAAACGGTTGGCTTTCACAAATTCATTGGACACCACCTCGGTCACTTCGCCAACGTATTTCGATTCAATGTAGGAAGCATACGTAAACGGCGAGATGCCAATAACGGTTCGGTCGGTTTGAGCGCTACTAATTAGTGGGCACCATAAGGTAATCAGCAACAGGTATACTATCTTCATTTCAGTGTAATTAGAAGGGTGTTACCTTTAACAAGGCGTTCCGTGCGAAGCTTGCGGTCAGGTTTTTGACCCATAAATAGACTATTACCGAATTTCAGAATATCGAGCGCATAGCGGGTGGTGGTGAGCGGTCGGCCCTGCTTATCAGTACGTGGAATACGCACGACATCGAAGATGGTTTTCAAATCACTAACCCCCTGAATGTGGTAGCTGGTAGCGTTATCGCTGATCCAGCTTTCGATGGCGTCGGAGAGAGCAAGACCATCGCTGCCCACCATAGTATTCATCGTTAAGCCACTACCTTCGGCTACGCCAAATTCAATGCTCAGGTATCGACCATTTTGCACAATGTCGGTAAACTTCTGCTGCATCAGGTTCAGGAAATCATCGAGGATGGGGTCGGCGGCACGACTGACTAACTTAGCTACGTCCTCCGAATAGAATTTACCACTACTGCCCACTTTGTTCGCCAGAGACGAGGAAGTGCTGGACTCGTAAGCGTTTAATACCACGCTCACTTCGTTACCGGTGTGGCTTTGGGTATAGGTGTATTCAACTTCTACAGCAATGTCGGCCCCCGACGATTGAATAACCTGCGTTTTGAGGTCGTTGCGGGCATCGGCAGTGAGTACCTCGTTTACGTTCAGGTTGCGAATCTTCGACATGTAATCGAGCGTCGAATAGCCGCGCCGGTCAAACGCTTCTTTCACTTTTGCCATCACCACCCGATTATAGAGGTCGTTTTCGATCACGGCCCGGATGGTCTGTTTCTCTTTGAAGAAAGGGAAGACCATAATTGTAGGCCGCGTTACTAATCGGTTGAGCGACGTATCGGTGGATGAAGCCGATGTCGACACCGACTGCGGGGGTGTTTTTTCCAGTTTAGTGCGCTGCCCGTAGGAGACTCTCCAAACGGTCAGCAACAATAATGCCCAGAGAGCAGTACGAATATGCATAGAAGTTAGTAGCCGAATTTTCGTATAACACCTTGCTGTTCAAGGTGCTGACGGAGTGTCTGTTGATTGATAGTCAGTACATAGCGGATAGTTTTGCCTCCGCCCGATGCGCGTCTGCGCCGACTTTCCGAGCGGTCGAGGCCGCTAATGAAAGGTTGGTAACTGCCTCGTTCGACAAACTGATTGAGGAAATTAGTCGGTACGGTCGTGGGGTCGACCATAGCCTGCCGGGCGCTGACCGATGCAGGAAGGCCTACAAACAGCAGCGTTTCGAGGGCTGTCCGAACGGCATCCCGCTCAATAGCTGGCAGACCGATGCCCCGGCCCGTTGCCGCTACGGTAATGAGACCGGGAGCAGGTTCGTTAACGAAGCTAACCGTTGCGCCGGTTGGCACGCGCCGACAGGCGTTTGTAAACAGCATAGGAAGTAGAATCAACAGCCAGCACACCTGCTGTTTAAGGAGAAGAGATAAACGCATGAGTGTGTAGAGTTAGTTCGCAGCTACATCAGTGGTCTTACGCTTACCCACCAAAGCTTCCGCATAATTAGGCTGGATTTTCAGCGCTTCGTCATACTGCTTTGTGGCTTCGCTAGCAATGCCTAAGCCAAGCAGTGCATCACCCATAATGGTATGAACTTTATAAGGTTTGGTATGTCCTAACGCCAGTGCCTTACGTCCGTCTTCAAGGGCACCCTGGTAATTTTTCTCCCGAGCCCGAAGCCAAGCCCGGATGTAGTAGCCGTTAGCGTATCGGCTATCCTGCTGGAGTGCTGTTGCAATATCCTTTTTCGCTTCATCTACACGACCCAAGCTACCCAGCGCGTAGGCACGGTTCCCATAAGCGCGGGGGTGGAATTGCCGTAATTTAATCGCTTCGGCATAATCAGCTAATGATTCTTCGTAATGACCGGTTGCTGTTTTAATAAAGGCAACACCAAAGCGAGCCTCTGGATTTTTGGGGTTGAGTTTGGTCGCTTTAGTGAAGTCGTCTAAGGCAGCATCATATTGGCCCAGGTAGTCGTAGGCGAAGGCGCGTTCGTTGAGAGCCTCAATGAGTTTAGGATTAATGGCTAAAGCCTGTGTCTGGGCCAATATGGCTTCGGTATACCGCATCGCTCCCGTTAAAGCAACGCCCCTGCCATGAATTAGCTCGGCATTTTTGGGTAGTAGCAACAGGGCCTGATCATAAGCGTTCAGCGATTTGTCGTAAGCCCTGAACCGCAAACCTGCCTGCCCGAGGTTCCTTAGATAATTAACGTCTTTAGGCTTCAGGCTAACGGCTTTTTCAAGGTCGGCTACGGCGGTTCCGTCACCAACAATTTGTTTAAGCATTGCCCGGTCGTAATACAATTTTGCGTTCTGAGGTTCTTTTACCAGTAAACTATCGTGCGTTTTAATCTGCGCTCTGACCTGCTCTTCACGCTTTTTCATTGACTCATACAAGTCGTCGATCTTGCCTTTGATTGCGTTAAACTGAGCCATCGACTCTGCATTGCGCCTGGCTTTGGCCTCGGCCGCTTCGGCTTCCTGCTGGGCCAGAATAGCCACCGGAATGGGTGGGGCTGTTGCATTACTAACATCACGCACAAGGTGCCGACTGGTCATTCGGTTAGCGGCCATCCGGGTTTTAACAGCGTTGACCGTTTCTTTCAGCCCCTCACCATCGCGTTTATCGTAATCGTTTTTAATGAGCCGGTCCGCGTTTTCAATTGCCCGGTCAAAATCGTCTAACCAGTAATAAATCCAACCTAAGTTATAATAAGCCGAATAGCGAAGTTTACGGTCGGCTTTTTCATCGGCGGCAAAGCGTGCGGGTAGGGCTTCGAGGTAATCGAGGGCGGGCTTCAGCGCAACGGCATCAAGACCGACTTCGGGTGTCATCCGGTCGAAGGCAGTTTTTATTAGCTGATAATGCTGCTGATAGACGTCATATTCAGGATGTTTCGCCCCATTTAGAACCCAGAGGTTATTTTTTATCCGCTGGCGGGGTACGTACCCAAAGTCGTTGTTCAACCGATTTTGAAAGGCAGACAGTGTCTGACTTAGGTGGGCCTGGCTGCGTTCGGTCAGGATAGCATCGCGGTTGCGTTTCCAGTTTTCCTGATTCTGAGCCTGAGTAGCTACATAGTCAGTGGTATGCAGGAGCGCCCGCTGGCCATCGGCCATAGCTCCTTCCTGTAGAATATTCTGCTTATAGTCAGTAATTACATATCGTGCGGGTACGTAATATTTGAACGAATAGGCGTAGGTTGTACGCTTTGTTTCTTTACCGTCTTTATCTTTTACCGTTTCTGTTTTATTTACTTCTTTAACGTCTTCTACCTGAGGCAGATCAATTTGTACTTTGATAACAAAATGACCGCCCGTTTCTACTTTACGGAAGCCGCTGACGGTGAAGTAAGTGGAGCGCAGACTCTGAACTGAATAACCGAGTTGCTGAAGAGTAAAGCCAACCGGCGTAAAGTCGCAGGAATAAGTAGTTAGCTCAGTTGGCAGTGGGTTAAGTGGTAGCTGTACGTATGATGCGACAATGGGCAATTCATCTAAATCAACTTTCTGGCTAAATGTACTAAATGACAATAAAAGCAATCCAAAAATTAGTAATGATTTCTTCATAAGCGGTTTAATAACAAGACACTGGAATTTATTTACAAACATAAGCATCTTGATTAATTGTTGATACCGATTTATGTGGATGCATGTTGCCAAGGCGAAATTGTTATTAGACAACCTATCGGCCCAGTCTGTACTGTACCAGGCAGATGACAGGTATATGTGAGTGAGTTAGGCGGTTATTCACTACTTTTGCACCACATAGGCGGCCCTGCCAAGTTTTTGTATCGTTTTTCAATCGTTTATATAACCAAGTCAAATGGAGAAAATTAAGGTGGCGAATCCGGTGGTCGAACTGGATGGCGACGAAATGACCCGTATCATCTGGAAGTTCATTAAAGACAAACTGATTCTGCCCTACGTTGACGTTGACATTAAATACTACGACCTCGGCATTGAGTACCGCGACGAGACCAACGACCAGGTAACGATTGATGCGGCCAATGCTATTAAAGAATATGGCGTAGGTATCAAATGCGCCACTATTACCCCCGACGAAGACCGGGTGAAAGAGTTTAATCTGAAGCAGATGTGGAAGTCGCCCAACGGCACCATCCGCAATATTCTGGACGGAACGGTATTCCGCGAGCCTATCGTGATGAGTAATGTACCTCGCTTGGTAACAAACTGGACGGCTCCCATCATCGTGGGTCGTCATGCCTTCGGCGATCAATATCGGGCCACGGATTTCTTAGTACCGGGCAAAGGCAAGCTGACGATGAAGTTTGAAGGCGAAGACGGCACCGTGCAGGAATATGAGGTCTTCAATTTCAAGGCTGCGGGTGTGGCGATGGGCATGTACAATGTCGATGAATCTATCCGGGGCTTTGCAATGGCCTGCTTCAACATGGCCCTGCAAAAAGGCTGGCCACTGTACCTCTCCACTAAAAACACGATTCTGAAAAAATACGACGGTCGCTTTAAGGACATCTTCCAGGAGATTTATGAAGGTCAGTTTAAGGCGAAAGGTGTTCATTATGAACACCGGCTCATCGACGACATGGTGGCGTCGGCGCTGAAATGGAACGGTAATTTTGTCTGGGCCTGCAAAAACTACGATGGCGACGTGCAGTCGGATACAGTAGCGCAGGGCTTCGGTTCGCTGGGCCTGATGACCTCCGTACTGGTTACGCCCGATGGCGGCACGATGGAAGCCGAAGCCGCTCACGGCACCGTAACGCGCCACTACCGTGAATACCAGAAGGGAAATAAAACCTCTACTAACCCAATTGCGTCGATTTATGCCTGGACGCGCGGTTTGGCGTTCCGGGGTAAACTCGATGGCAACCAGCCATTGATCGACTTCTGCCACGCCTTAGAGCAGGTGTGCGTCGAAACCGTTGAAAGCGGCAAAATGACCAAGGATTTGGCCCTATCGGCTTTCCCCAATAACACAACCTTAGTGGCGGGTGAGCATTATCTTTATACAGAGGATTTTCTGGAAGTATTAGATACGAATCTGAAAGCGAAGCTACAAGTCGCTTAACAGGCTACGAATTCGCTTTGTAGACCTAAAAGGTTTTGAAAACCTTTTAGGTCTTTTTTGTTTTCTTTGCCGAAAAACAAAATACCATGAAACAAATCCTTGCTCTGCTGGCCGTCGCTATACTGCTGTCGGTTAATGCCTTTGCCAAACCGCCCAAAAAACCAATGAAAACCAACGTTGTTCAGCACATTGTGCTCTTTAAGTTTAAAGACAGCACTACGCCCGAAAAAGTAAAAGAAATCGTAGCCGCCTTTGAAGCATTACCGTCTAAAATCAGTCAGATTAAAGGGTTTCAGTGGGGTACCAACAACAGCCCTGAAAAACACGCGCACGGCCTGACTCACGCGTTCATCCTGACATTCGATTCGGAGAAGGATCGGGATGACTACCTGCCTCACCCCGCCCATGGTGAGTTTGGTAAAGTGGTTGGCCCCTGGATTGATCAATTGACGGTTGTGGATTTCACAAATCAGGCCGCTAAGTAAAGAGTAGAAGGGGCCATAAGTCGTGCCACGGTTCCGAACCGTGGCACG
>JAESFU010000701.1_pt1 | contig 13026 bp, 7 predicted proteins | sample 9269461 | NCBI WGS metagenome assembly JAESFU01 (sample SAMN14502556, study PRJNA617107) | algae metagenome | isolation source: Stenomitos rutilans HA7619-LM2 and co-occurring heterotrophs from cave walls | place: USA: Waikapalae cave, Hawaii | collected 2009-07-28
ACAGTTTCTTTTTGAACCGGCTCCTCGTCGGCTTCCTGTTCTGCTGGTTCTTCAACTTTTGGTTTAGTGGCCACTGCCAGTTGTGAGGAATCAACCGGGATCATTTTTTTTGCCACTGCACCCGGCCTTACTTTCTGTGTTTTGCCGATGCGGATGCTCACCTGAAATTCATGCGATCCGTTGCCGATGCGACTGGCTTCACTCGTGGCGAACTCGTACGCATAGCCAACCTTAAATCTGTCTTTGATGGTAAATCCGATGAGACCTGCGGCGCTGCTGTTCTGGCGATAAGCGCCACCGATCCACCCGATGTTGGTGAAGCGAAGAACACCCATTCCTTCAAACTGACCATCCGTATTTTCATAGGTGCGATACATTGCGATAGGCTCAAAAGAAAAACGTTCGCCCAGCGGAAATTCGTAGCTGATGGTGGTGATGGTGTTTTTAACCTTGGTAATGCCGGGCTTGTTGAAGCTTTCTTCGGACACTACACGCGTATCGAAAATCTGCGGGATGGCGAAGGCGATCTTGAAACGATTGTACTGATAATTCACACCAAACTGTCCATCCATGGAGGTTGTGTTGTTATTGGCAATGGATGGGTCGGCGTCCTGCGAATCGACGAAGCTGTGAATCACACCGGCAGAGATACCGAATCCCAACCGGTTGTTGGTAACCTTATGTCCGAAATAGATCTGATACGAAAAGGATAACAATCCGGCGGTTGTGGTTAAAACACCAGCCTTGTCCTGATAGGCGGTTACGCCGAAGCCAGCGCGATAACTTAGCGGCACCTGCAAATTAAATGTCCCAGTCTCCGGGGCGCCTTTAATACCCGACCATTGTTTACGGTAATTAAGATGTACTTCGCTATAACCAGACGGTGCTATGTAGGACGGATTGTACAGGTACGGGTTTATGAAGTAGTGATTGTATATCAGGTTTTGCTGGGCAAAACCTGATAGGCCGATCACCAATAATACAAAGGTTAGGAGGAGGGACTTCATTCTGTTACTTGGCTCTTACAATTGCTACACTTCCGGTTTGTTTTTTCTGACCGCCACAGAGGAAAACATAAAAATAAGCTCCTGCAGGAAGAGGCGTACCTCTGTAGGTACCATTCCACGGCGTCGGGTAGCCTTTGGAAGCATATACTTTTTGTCCCTGGCGATTGTAAACAATCACTTCGCAGTCGTCGAGCAGGAAGGCGTTTTCAATGGTCCACGTTTCCGTAGTAATGTCGCCGCGGCCATCGGGCGAGAACAGGTCCGGAACTTTTACAATCGGATCTTCTTCCATCACCAGGATGGTAATGTCGTCACTCGCTGTTTGTCCGATTGCGTCTTCTACGGTAATGCGGAAGCTGTAGCTGCCGGGAATCAGGTTGGTGAGCTGGAGTTCGCTTGTCCCGTTCTGGATAGTTACAGGACTTCCGTTCGTTTGCACCCATGTATAGGTAGACAATATTCCATCCGGAGATTCGGCAACAGCCTCGATCGTGATGGAGTTAACAGGTAACTGGACAATCTGATCCGGACCTGCGTTAACCGTTGGCGGAAGTACAACTTTTGCCTCGGGCGCTACGGATACAGTCACATCATCAAAGCCGGTCAGGCCCTGATCATCGGTGGCGGTAAGCCTGAATACATAAGTTCCTTCTACGAGGTTGCTGATGCCAAGCGATGTGGTTGTCTCACCACTCAGGGTCACAGTGCCGCCAGAGATTTTTGTCCAGAGAACTGATTGAATTATGCCATCGTCGGTAGCAACACCGGTAAGTGTCTGGGCATTCTGCGGAAGTTGCAGGCTTGCATCCGGTCCGGCGGAAACTACCGGTGGCAGGTTGATGGTAGCCGGAAGGACAACCACATTCACCTCATCAAAGCCGGTGCCGCCTTCGTTGTCGGTAACCGTGACGCGGAAGGTATAATTTCCGGCCTCCAGATTAGCCAGAGACAATATTGCCGTATTGGTATTCGTCATGTTCACAGAAGGACCTGTGATCTTTGTCCACTCAATCAAATCCACTGTTCCATCGGGATCGCTGCTGTTGCTGCTGATCGTGGTGCTGTTCTGTGGTAATTTCATTGAGATGTCAGAACCGGCACTAACCGAAGGCGGCTGGTTTACGGTAGGAGCGAACACAGATACAACTACTTCATCAAACGCGGAGGACCCTTTGTTGTCTTCCACGGTAAGACGGAACAGGAAGGTTCCCTCGGAAAGATTGTTCACCGTGAGTGTTGGCGTATTGGCGTTCACCAACTGAATTGTTGAAGAGCCGCCTACCTGTGTCCAGGTAAACGTTGCAATAGAACCGTCGATGTCCGAACCCTGTCCCAGCAGGATTACACTTGTTGTTGGCAGGAAAATGGACTGGTCATTACCGGCATCGGCAATAGGAGCCTGGTTAATCGCCTCCGGTAAGACAGATACGGTAACTTCATCCGTAGCCGTGAGTCCTTTATCATCCTGTACCATCAGCTGAAATTCGTATGTGCCTTCTGTCAAATCGCTTAATGACAGGGTCGCAAGATTTGTTGCACCCAATGTGACGCTCGGTCCTGATAACTTGAACCAGGTGTATACTGCGATGAAACCATCCGGATCGCTTCCGGAACCATTCAGGGTCGTAATGGTTGTAGGCAGAGTCACCACTTTATCTGTTCCTGCATTGGCAGACGGCGCCTGATTGGCTGCCAGCGGATTTACAGTCACATCCACATCATCAATATCCGTAGCACCTTTGTCGTCAACAACCGTCAGTCGGAAGGTGTAAAGTCCGGCGACCAGATCTGTTACGGTGAGGGTAGGTGTATTGGCATTGGCCAGTGTAGCGGCGGGGCCTGTAACTTTTGTCCAGGCATACGAGGCAATGCTTCCGTCGGGATCACTTCCGGATCCGAGCAGCGTAGTGCTGTTCAGTGGCAAGGTGAGGTTTATGTTCGGACCGGCATTCGCAACCGGTACCTGGTTTACAGCGGCCGGCAGAACTGTAACATCCACATCATCCGAGGCGGTCAGTCCGCCGTTGTCTGTCACGGTTAACCGGAATGTATAGTTTCCTTCCAGCAGATTCGAGAGGGACACCACCGCGTTCGCGGCGTTGGTTAACGTAACCGAAGGGCCGGTAAGTTTTACCCACGAGTAGGACGAAATCGATCCGTCAGGGTCAGAGCCTTGCCCGGTTATGTTCAGTGAATTCTGTGGCAGCGAAATAATCTTGTTGCTGCCGGCATTGGCTACCGGCGGCTGGTTTACGATGGCAGGTTTCACCGTCAACTGGACATCATCAAAATTGGATGCTCCCTGGTTATCGGTTACCGTGAGGCGGAAAACGTATATGCCATCGGCAGAGGCGGTCACCGTGACAGTAGCTGTATTGGCATTGCTCAGCACAGAAGGAGGGCCGCTTAATTGCGTCCAGGCATAAGAAGCAATTGTCCCATCCGAATCCGTTCCGAAGCCCGTAAAGTTTGTGGAGTTGGTGGGCAGTGTAATCGTCTTGTCTGCGCCCGCGTTGGCAGTCGGCGTCAGGTTGGCGGCGTTTACCACTACTTTCACTTCATCAAAACCGTCTGCGCCGTCATCGTCCGTCACGGTAAGTCTGAAGGTGTAATTTCCGGCTACGAGTGCCGAGATCTGCGCGGAACTTGTGTTTTGGTTGGTGATCACAGCCGTATTCGGACCGGCCGTCTGTGTCCAAAGGTAATTGGACACGATACCGTCCGGATCAGTCCCCGATCCCATCAGTGTTGCCGAGTTCGCTGGCAGGTTGAGAATAATATCACTGCCGGCATTGGCGGTTGGTCCTACGTTGATCGCTGTTACATTCACAGCCACATCATCCGAACCGGTTGCCCCTTTATTATCGGTAACTGTCAGGCGGAAGATGTAAGAGCCTTCCAGTAGATTCGATAATGAAAGCGTCGCCGTAGCTGCGCCGCTAAGTGTTGCTGCCGGGCCGGTCACTTTCGTCCAGGCGTAGGAGGCCACTGTCCCGTCCGGATCGGTACCGGAGCCATTGAGTGTTACAGTATTTGTTGGCAATACGATGGATACATCCGCGCCGGCGTTGGCTACCGGTGCCTGGTTTACGGCTTCCGGATTTACCACGAGTGAAACAAGGTCGTTGCCTGTAGCACCTTTGTCGTCGGTAACGGTTAAACGGAAAGTATACGATCCCGCCACCAGATTATTCGCTGTCAGGTTGGCTGTGTTCTGATTGACCAGTGTTGCCGGCGGACCTGTTACCAGTGACCATGCATAAGAAGCAATCGAGCCGTCGGAGTCCGCTCCGGAACCGTTGAAGACAATCGTGTTAAGCGGCAGGGTAATGGACTTGTCAGGACCAGCATTCGCCGTAGGAGCAACGTTTACAGGTGCGGCATTCACCGTCACAACCATAATATCTGTTGCCGTGGCGCCTTTGTTATCAGTTACGGTTATGCGGAACTGATACGCTCCCTGAACAAGGTTGGAGGCCGTTACCGTTGTCGTATTCGGATTGGTAAGGGTAGCTGTATTCGGACCTGTTACCTGCGACCAGGCATAGGCCGTAATCGATCCATCCGGATCAACACCAGCTCCGATAATGTTCGTGGAATTTGTCGGAAGCGTGATGATGATATCATCACCTGCATACGCATTGGGTGTCTGGTTGATCGCGATAACCGTAACCGTAACTTGGGCCGATGCTGTAGCACCTTTATTATCGGTTACGGTGAGTCTGAATTTATAGATACCGGCAACGAGTCCTGATAAACTTACGGTGGCAGTGTTTGCATTCGTAAGCGTTACGGCACCACCGCTTGTCTTTTCCCATAAATATGAGGCAATGCTGCCATCCGGATCGCTTGCCGTACCGGTAATGTTCGCTGTAGCCGTTGGGAGATTCACCGAGAAATCGGCACCGGCTGATACTACCGGAAGCTGGTTAACCGCCGCGGGTTTAACAATCACCGTGGCTGCATCGGTGGCTGTAGCACCTTTATTGTCCGTTACAGTAAGCACAAATACATAGGTTCCTTCTACCAGGTTGCTCAGACTGAGCGTAGCAGTTGTGACACCCCCCAGCGTCGCGGCCGGGCCTGTCTGTTTCACCCATGCATACGACGTGATTGAGCCGTCATTGTCGCTGCCGCTTCCGGTCAGGTTTACCGAATTGGTGGGTAGCGTAATGGTAACGTCCGCCCCGGCGTTGGCCGTGGGTGCCTGGTTAAACTGAATCACAGATACCTGCACATCATCCGAAAGGGATTGTCCTAAACTGTTCGTTACCGTAATTCTGAATACATAAACACCTTCCACCAGGTCTGTGAGAGACAGTGTGGCGGTGGAAGGGTTGGTCATCGTAGCGGATGGTCCTGTTACTTTTGTCCAGGCGTATGACGTGATTGTGCCGGACGTCGAAGATGCAGTCGCCGTCAGGGTTGTGGAGTTCTGTGGTAGATTGATGGATACATCCGCGCCGGCATTCAGCAGCAGCGAGGTGTTGCGTTGTCCCATCATCCATTCGTATACATTGGGATTGTGGAGCGAGTGATCGTTGCGGTAGGCATTGTCCCATGAGTTGTGACCAACGCCGGGATAAATGGTGAAGATCGGTTGTGGCACCATGGCCGGGATACAGGCACGCAAGGCGTCAATCATCATCTGTGTTCTGCCGATGGGAACGGTTGTATCCTTATCGCCATGAAACGCCCAGATAGGCATGTTGGTGGCGGCATAGTTGGTACAGGCAACTGCGGGATTGTTGTAGTGTCCGCAGATAGGTGCGACAGCCGCTACTTTGTTGAAATAGGTCTCGCTATAAGACCACGCACCTCCGCCTCCCAAGCTTAACCCGGTTATATAAATGCGGGTTTCGTCTACTCTGAGGTTCTTTATGGCGTAATCCATCACCTCGTTCATATAGCCCGGGTACCAGTCGGCCGAAGCCGTTTTAAGCTGCGGGGCAATTAAAATGAATGGAAAATCTGCACCCGCTTTTATGTATTTCAGAGGGCCTGCGTTCGTGAGTTTATTCAGGTCGGTGGGAGAGCCACTTCCTTTTTCACCCAGACCGTGCATGAACATCACGATGGGGAACTTGTCTGTGGTAGAGTTATATCCGGGTGGAAGATATTGCCAGTATCCGATTCCGCTATACGGCCAACCGGTTGGCGTCATCTGAGGGGTAAGCTGAGCTTTTGCAGGGTTGGCCACGAAGGCCAGTAATGCACTCATTACAACCAAAAGCCTGACAACACGGTTGCGGCTTTTCTTTTGAAATGGAGAAAGCATATTACAGTAGGTTAAATGGGTCTTAATTATGCCTTATCTCTTGATACACAGGATTAAAGCATTTTAAACATACTTAATTTAAAACAAAAAGATCACTCCTTATATGCCGAACTGTCTATTTGTTCGACAGATGAAGAATGAAAATCGATTGCAATCGATTTTGGAGCCGTTAATTTTTCTTCTGCTGTTGTAAAAACCATTCATAAAGATTGGGGTTGTGCAAAGTGTGATCATTCCGATAGGCATAATTCCAGGAGTCGTGCCCTACTTTTTCATACACCGTAAAGATGGGCTTCGGGTATATGTCCGAGCAGTCGTTCAGGGCATCGATCATCATCCGCGACCGGTCAATCGATACGGTCTTGTCCAGCGCACCATGAAAAACCCAGATCGGAATATGATTTTTTGCGTAGACCGAGCAGGCCTTGGCCGGATCATTATAATGTCCACATACCGGCGCGACGGCAGCTACTTTCTCAGGGAACACCTCGGCATATCCCCACGCGCCGCCGCCGCCCAGGCTCAGGCCTGTAATGTAGATGCGCGTGTCGTCAATGCGAAGGGTTTTGCGGGCGTACTCCACCACCTCGTTCATGTAAAACGGATACCAGTCTGCGTGATTCTTTCTAAGCTGGGGAGCGATGATGATGAATGGAAAATTTTGTCCTTTGCTGATGAGCTGCGGAATGCCATTCCGCAATAGAAATTTCAGTTCGGAGGTTCCGTTTCCGCGCTCGCTGATGCCGTGAAAGAAAAAGATCACCGGATACTTTTTATCAGCCGATGCCTCGTAACCCTTGGGAAGATATTCATAGTATCCGATCGCGCTGTAAGGCCAGTTCGGCGGCGTTATCTTTTGTTTGAAAGTCTGACTCCAGGCAACCATGCTATGGCAAGTCAGCAGAAGTCCAATCAATATGGTTAAAGCAAATCGCATCAGTTCTGATTAACCTGCTGATAAATTTCAAGGACCTTGCGCGCATTATTCTCCCAGCGGAAATTACGTACACGGTCAAGTCCACGCGTACGCAGCGACTGTTGTTCCGAAGGATTGTTAAGAATCTGTTCAATTGCCATAGCAATACCATCCGGATTAAACGGATCAATATAATGGGCGGCATCGCCTGCCACCTCGGGCATGGAGGAAGTGTTTGATGTGATTACCGGCGTACCACACGCCATCGCCTCCAGAATCGGAATGCCGAAGCTCTCGCGCAACGATGGATACAGGAATAGTTTTGCCATGGCATATATGGCGGGTAAGTCCTGATTGGGAACATATCCGGAGAAGGCAATGGAATCCATCAGTGTCTCATCGCCGATTTTGTTTGCCATGCGTTGCAGATAGTCCCGATCGATGTCCAGCATGAGTAACTTGAAATTCAGGGCGTTCCTTTTACGGAGATGCGATAATGCCTTCAGTACACCTTCCACATTTTTCTTGGGATCTGTGTTTCCCAGGAAGAAGACATAGTTGTCCGGCAGGTTGTATTTCTTTTTGATGTTCTGCAGGCTCTGTTCGGTTTGTGGCTGAAAATTTTTGCCTACGCCGTTGTATACGGTGTCCACCTGCTCGTCGCGCAGGCGGAAGTGACTGAGAATTCTGTCCCGTTCGTAATCGGAAACCGTGATGAGACGCGAAGATCTTTTTACAACGCGCGGCACATTCCAGCGGCGATACAGGTTGCCGATCCGCTGATACCATGTCCCTTTGGTCAGGTTCAGTTTTTCGAGGTAAATGATGTCGTGCAGTGTGACTACCAACGGCATCTTCAATTTTAGTGGTGCAGTATTGCTGGTGCAGTGCAGAATATCAACACTATAATGATTTGCTGCTTTGGGAAGAAGAACCTGTTCCCAGTAGGGATACGGTCCACCTTCAATGGAAATGATTTTGAAATTACCAGTGTCTTTGATTACCTGATTATCCTCATCTGCCTTTACAAAAATGAAGTATTGGTTGACGGTGTCAAGTTGCTGAAGCGCCTTAATCATTTCCAATGCCACAATGTCCATTCCATGTTTCTTTTTCCTGAACAGACGTTGTGCTTCAATACCGATCTTCATCACAGAGGGTTTAATAATCACGGTCCGCAAATCGGAACACGATCGGTAAACATTTCACCATCGTGCGACAACTTGCGGACCGCGGAACTGGGACTTATTATTACCAGCCTTCCGGCATATTTTTCTTGATCTCGATGTTGCTGAACTCCTGTCCCTTACGGGCACCGACAACTTTTGCCCACGCAGCCATTTTCGAAATACCTTCGTCCAGACTTACAGCACCCGAAGAACCGAAGATGCGATGCGCCTTGGCGTGATCAGAGTAAGCATGCAGTACTTCCTTACGAGCCTGCAGGTATTTCACATTCGGCTTCACACCAAACTGCTTGCAGACAACATCGACCAGTTCGTTGATAGTATAAGGCTTGTCAGCACCAATATTGAACACTTCGTTGTATGCTTTTGGAATAGTCACAGACTTGGCAATCGGAATGGCCACATCATCGATGTAGCTGAATGCGCGTGTCTGTGTTCCGTCACCGAAAATAGTGAGAGGCTTGTCCTGCATGATCTGGTTCATGAAGATACCGATCACGTTGCGATAGCGGTCGCCGATGTTCTGGTTTTCACCGTATACATTGTGTGGACGGAAAATCACATAGTTCAATCCGAACATGTGGTGCGCCGCTTTCAGATCCAGCTCTACAGAGTATTTGGATACACCATATGGGTCTTCCGGAATTGGTGTCATCTCTTCGGTCATCGGCAATTGTCCCGGACCATATACAGCGATCGATGATGTGAATACAAAACATTTTGTCTCGTGCTTCACTGCTTCGTTGATCAGGTTAACACTTCCGATCAGGTTGTTATTGTAGTTGAATCTTCTGATGAAGTGGGAGAGTCCCTCTGCTGCGTAAGCTGCCAGGTGATATACGTATTCAAACTTGTACTCATTAAAAAGTTTGGCGATCAGATCGTGGTCTGTTACAGAACCTTTGATAAACGTTGCACCGGATGGGATATGGTCTTCAAAACCACCGCTCAGGTCATCGAGTACCACTACGTTGTGGCCCATGTCCATACAATGTTTTACCACATGAGAACCAATAAAGCCGGCGCCGCCGGTCACTAGGGAGTTAATTTTTTGCATTGAAATCGTTCGGTTTATGAATTGCTGTATTTGGGCGTGCTCAGGTTCCAGGCCAGACCACGGAATAAATTTTTCAAGTGTGTGAATTGTCCTTTGGCGATATACTTCACAATGGTTTTGGGAATGATCGCTACGACGAGGAACACGGTAAACAAAGCGAACTGTCCTGCAGAGCTGTTGCGGCGCATAAACAGAATGCGATTACGGTTATGGTAGTACGCCTTCATCGGACTTTCCTTACCCATGGTAATGGACTCTTTGTGATAGATTGTCCCTTTCGGTTGATAGTAAATGTTGTAGCCGGCGCGGCGAATCCGTGCAGACCAGTCCAGTTCTTCATAGTAGATAAAGAAGATGTCGGCCAGGGAACCGGCTTTCTCCACCACATCGCGTCTCAGCAACATGGCCGCGCCGTGCGCATACGGTGTATAGCCGGGCGTGTCATGTTGACCCTTGTCCTCTTCGCGATCGCCCAGGCAACTGTTGCGGCCAGTGATCGGATTGATCTCGGTAAATCCGGCGTATTGAATGATAGTCGGGTTGTGAAAATATTTTATTTTGGGACTTACCACACCAACGGTAGGATCGGCGGCGAAAGGCTCCAGCAATCTTTCCAGTAAATCTGCGGTCACTTCTGTATCGTTGTTTACCACGAAGAAGTAGTCACCTTTCGCAGCTTTGATACCAACGTTGTTACCGCCAGTGAAGCCGAGGTTTTCCTTGTTCACAATCAGTTTTACATCCGGGTAGTTTGTGGTGATCAGTTCGGTTGGATCTTCTTTGGAAGCGTTGTCCACCAGGATGATCTCGTAGTTTTTATACGTAAGTTTTTTGGTAGACTCAATGAACTCACACGTAACTTTAATCTGGTTAAAGTTAAGAATGATCATGGAGATAAGCGGCTGATTACTTGGATTCATCGGTGAACAAAGGATTTTCGATTGTGACGTGTGTATGGACAGTGTGAATATTTTGCTGTTTCTTTTTCATGCCGAGCAGTGCCTGAAACATTTTGAACATGGCAAAGGGCAGATGAAGAACGGCTTTAAAGAAATCTTTCGAAAAGAATTTCAATGGCAATGCTATGATCAGCGATACCATGTATACACCTGTTAGGATGAGCCAGTGGTAGAAGTAGTGCGGCGGTATAACCGCAAACAATGCTGTGAAGAAAAACAGGGCCAGCAACAATAAAGCTCTCGGCGGAAATATATTGTGAATGATGGCGTGATTGAAATAGTCGATGTTGCCCTTCAGTAACAGACGAAATGCCTTGAAGAAGAATTTCTTAAAGTAAAAGAACTGACTGGAGATCCAGCGGCTGCGCTGATTCTGAAAAGCTGTTGCATTTGCTACTTTTTCATCGAAGGCAATAGCGTTTTCGAGATAGAAGAATTTATTGCCGCTTTCGAAAATGTTTTGCTGAAAGGGTCTGTCCTCGTCTACGCCGTTGATCTTGCCCATTTCGCTTTTCAACAGATCGTACCGTATGGCAATGCCCGATCCGATGATGGAGGCGGAAAGTCCCAATACCGAAGAGCCTCTGCGGAAAAGGTGGTTATTGATCATTTCGCTGGAAGCATCGAGAATGGCGAAAGGAGTGTTCAGGTTTTTGGCTACGCGTTGTCCCTGGATAACCGGATGGCCGGCGGCGAACGCATTGTTTACTTTACGCAGGAAATTCTTGTCCAATATATTATCGGCGTCGCTGATGATGCCGATATCGTAGCTGTTGGTGAGTTGCGCCATCGCATAGTTCAGCGAATTGGCTTTCGAGCTTTTCTCCAGCACCGGTTCGATAACGATGATCGGGAGTTCTCTGAGTTTGCGTACGGTTTCCGGGTTGAACTGATCGGCGAGAATGACTACATCAAACGAATCTTTGGGATAGTTTAATTCGGATAAGGACTTTGCGACAGATAAAATAATGCCGTCTTCCTTGTAGCACGGCACAAGGATGCAGATTTTTCGTATAACCTGACTTTCCGGAAAGTTGGGCACTCGGTAAAACAAACCGGCAACGGAGAGAATCAGGATGTATACAACGGCCGCAAGAAAATAGTAAAAGAGAATATTCTCGATAATGAACATGACGCGCCCTTGTTATACTTGCTCTTTTTGTAACAGAGCCGGAATGGTGCTCAATAAAATTTTCATGTCCAGGAAGAATGAATTTTTGATGGCGTATTCCATGTCCAATGCAATTCTTTCTTCGGGCGACATATCGCCTTTGCCACGCTTGGTCACTTGCCACAAACCGGTAATGCCTGCGGGAGCGAGGAAGCGCCACGCAATCTGGTCGTTGGTAAGTTTTTCAGCTTCGTAAAGTGGCAGTGGCCGGTTGCCTACCAGCGACATATCACCTTTCAGGACATTGAGCAATTGAGGTATTTCGTCAAGACTTGTGTTGCGCAGAAAGTTTCCGATGCGAGTAACGCGTGGGTCATTTTTGAATTTGAAGAACACACCTGCTTTTCCATCTTGTCCCGCGGCATCGTATTGATTGAGGTGAGCCAGTTTGGCCAACTCGGCATCGGCACCGGTGCGCATGGATCTGAACTTGTAGAAGTCGAAGATCTTGTAGCCTGCGCCGGCTCTTTTGGAGATATAGAAAATCGGTCCTTTGGATTCGAGTTTAATGAGGATCGCCACGATCACCATGATGGGAGAGAGACAGATCAATGCTCCCAAGGCTACGCAGAAATCGAACGTGCGTTTCAATGCCCACAGTTTAATCTTGGGGATTTCAACCTGCGGTTGCGCAATCTTGTAAGGCTTGTCACCACGTTCGTTTTTGTAATGTTTCAGCTTGCGAATAAATTCAATTCGCTTCAGGAACGGATAGGTGATGGCGCCGTAATGATATTCGTCGGCACCCAATGAAAGCGCAAGGTCTTTTACGCGTTCGTCGAATTTGGGCGTGTAAATGATGAGGGGTAAAGCCTTGGTCTTGGCAATTCCCTTCAGACGGCCGAAGTCCGAAGCGATGTCCGAAACGTTAATCAGGATTGCATCGTAAGCGGCTTCCTGCTTGTTTACTTCAGTAATGGCATCGAGTAACGAGAAGTGTGTAAAGTAAATACTTTCCTGAATGTAATCATGCTCAGGAACCTGACTGTCGGTATCAATGCGTAAAATATGCCTGGTAAAAACCGGCACCTGGGTCTTTGTATTGGACACGAAAGTTAGCGGAGATTCATCAATGTTAATTTTGATAGCAAGATCCATATTAATTTGCTATTACGTTTTGTCCCTGAAATGCTAAGGCGCGGTCCACTTCAGTCATTAATGACTGAGGCTCAAAAGGCTTAACCAGGTACGTGAACGCACCGAGTTCAAGACACTTATTACGTTTGCTTGCATCTTCATACCCCGATAAAATAATTACCGGAATATTTTTGAACAATCCGCTGTTGCTGAGGTTCTCCAGAAGCTCAATACCGTCGAGTGAAGGCATCTTGATATCGGATATGATCAGGTTAGGCTTGTTGCCATCGGTTAACCATGACCACGCGTCCATACCATTATCCATCACAACGACTTCATACTTTTTCTTGAGGATCTTCTCCAAAAGCCAGCAC
>JAESFU010000702.1_pt1 | contig 13025 bp, 10 predicted proteins | sample 9269461 | NCBI WGS metagenome assembly JAESFU01 (sample SAMN14502556, study PRJNA617107) | algae metagenome | isolation source: Stenomitos rutilans HA7619-LM2 and co-occurring heterotrophs from cave walls | place: USA: Waikapalae cave, Hawaii | collected 2009-07-28
TTGCAGCGACGAAGCTCCGGCGGCATCTGCTGCCCTTGTATCCGCGTGCAGTGGGGGATCTGTCTGAGAAGCTGCTTGAGCATCACCGCCGTGCACCGATTGATGTACTGATCTCGACGAGCTCTGCTGCAGTGAAGGGGCTTCGTGCACCTGATGGCGCTCCGCACATCTGTTATTGCCACACACCGCCGAGGTACTTGTGGTCGCAAATGGAGCAGTACGACTCGCAGGGCTTGATCACGCGGGTCGGGCTGCGCGTTGCGGGGCCTGCGCTCCGCGCGTGGGATAAGAAGACTGCAGCGAACGTGACGACGTTTCTTGCAAACTCAACGCACACTGCACGCGAGATCGCACGGTGCTATGAGCGCGAGAGCACAGTGGTGCATCCGCCGGTGCGGACGAACATGTTCACGCCCGACGCATCGGTCGCGAGGGAAGATTTCTGGCTTGTCGCAGGTGCACTTGAGCCGTACAAGCGTGCGGACCTTGCGATCCGTGCAGCGAGGCATGCAAAGACGCGGATCGTGATCGCGGGAGGCGGGACGCAGTTCGAATCGCTCCGGCGCGAGTTTGAAGGGCCGGGCGTGGTGTTCCTTGGGCGCGTGAGCGATGCGAAGCTGATTGAGCTCTATCGCAAGGCGCGGGTTCTCTTGTTTCCGCAGGTCGAGGATTTCGGGATCGTGGCGGTGGAAGCGCAGGCCTGCGGAACGCCGGTGCTGGCGAGGCGTGCGGGGGGTGCACTCGACACGGTGATCGAGGGTCGCACCGGCGCGTTCTTTGATCATCCCGATCCGGTCAAGATCGCGGAGGCTGCCAAGCGGCTGCCGGGTGCGTGCACGGTGGCGTGCAGGGAGAATGCGCTGCAGTTCTCAGAGGCTGTCTTTGACGCGAAGATGCGCAGCGTTATTCGCGATCATCTTGTCTCTTGATGGTCCGATGACGGCGCGACGTACGTCCGCCGGTGGGTGGGCGATGAGCAGGTGGTAGTCCTTGCCTGCAGGTAGGGTCGATAACGATGTAAACCTCTTCCGTCTGTACTTCGTACGGCATTGGGTTGGAAACGGGCCGCAAGGATTCGAGTGATGAAACCAGACCGGACGACCGACGTATCATGATGTGCACCGATTCGGGCGTGAATGCACGTTTGAACGGTCAGACGCGGGTGCACCAAAGCGGTGTGTCTGCAAAGGAGAGTTCCATGTTCGTCTCTGCGATGGGTGGCTCGTCACGGTCTGGCGTTCGCTCCTGGAAGCGTTCGGCCGCGGTGGTTGCCATCGGTCTGGCAGGACTCGGCACGACCGGCTGCAACAACGCAGGCGAAGGCGCGTTGAGCGGCGGTGTGCTTGGTGCATTGGGCGGCATGGCCATCGGCAGCCTGACTGGCGACATGGGCAAGGGTGCCGTCGTCGGTGCAGTGCTCGGCGGCCTCGGCGGCCTCTTCATCGGCGACCAGAACGAGCGTGCAGATCGCCGCTCGGGCCGCTGATCGAACCCCAGTAACTCCGTCAGCAACTCTGTTTGCGAACGGAAACGGATCCACCGATCATGACGGACGCGAACGATTCGCACGTCGTGGGGTGAAGCTATTCATCGTGAGGGTCTCTGCGTGGGATAGCACGCAGGGCGTGTATGTCAGCATGGCGATTGGCCGTGCGTGATTGTGATTTTGGCGTTGTGTTCGACTCGGGATGTTCAAGAAGTGAACAGGTAGACACAGGCCTGAGGCCTGTGCCACTAGAAGCAGTAGTTGAACACGAAGCAGCGCGAGAGGGATGGATTCAAGATGAGTATGCAGCACGCGAGCGTTCTCACTGCAAAATCTGCAGCGGGGTTTGTGGGCGGCTCTGTCGTCCGCGAATTGATCGTCGGGCCTGAAGGTGGCGACCTGGTTGCCATCGTCGGCGATCGCGCGAGGATCGTGGCCGATAAGTCGGTGACGGGCGGGCAGTGCACGTTCTTTGAGACGATTACCGCGCCGGGCATTGGCCCGCCGCTCCACAGCCATGTGCACGAGGATGAGTTCTTCTACGTGATTGCAGGGACCGTGAAGTTCAGCATCAACGGGAACATCCACATCGCGCATGCAGGTTCGTTTATCGCTGCACCGCGCGGGAGCGTTCACACGTTCGTGAACATCGGGCAGGTGCCTTTGCGGATGTTCATCACGGTGACGCCGTCGGGGCTTGAGGCGCCGTTCCGCGAGAACGCAGCGTTGTTCAAGCACAATCCGAGTGCAGGTCCCGCGGAGATCGGCGAGATCTTTGCGAAGTACGGCGTGGTTTTTCACGGTCCGCCGCTTGATCCTGCTGCGTGATGCACGCGAAAATGTCGATTTGTCAGTGAAGGCGATGCACACGGCGTGCATTTGCACCAGTTGTTGTCATTCGTTTTTTCAGGATCGCTTCTCCCGGGGTATTCATCGCGGCGTCGGCTTCGCCATCGTGCACGGCCCACCGCCATTCAGAAGGAAGAGAATCTGATGATGTTCGTTCGTTCCGCCGCTCGCCCCGTTTTTGCCTGTGGTCTTGCGATTTGTGCGTGTGCAGCGACCGTGCATGCACAGGATCCGCTCAAGGCGCTGTTCACGTTTGACAACGGGTTCACCGATCTGAGCCCGACAAATCAGGTGCCGATGCTGATCGGTACGCCGATCCTGACGCAGGACGGATTTGAAGGCGGCGGTCTCCTGCTCATCGGCAACTGGGCGATGCGCCTGTACATCGACATCAACGCAGCGGCGATGCCGAAGCTGACGATGGGCGGATGGGTGCGGGAGGAGATCGGAACGCCGATCCGTCACTTCATGTCGCACGACAACATGGGCTTTGATCGCAACATCTGCATCGACTATCGCGGCGGCGGTCAAGGCTGGTCGTGCTTCTCCGGCAGTGGCGTGAACGGCTTTGTGCCGGTGAATTTGAAGCAGTGGCAGTTTGTCGCCGCAGTTTATGACCATGCAGCGAACATGACGACGCTCTATGTCGATGGCCAGGTGAAGACCAGGCCGGGGCAGCCAGGGCTGGGCAACACGTACATGCACATCGGCAACAGCACGTGTTGTGATACGGGCATCAACGGAACGATCGACAGCGTGTTTGTGATCGCCGATGCACTCTCGGTCGAGCGTCTGGACGAGATCTACACGGGCGGTGTTGGCAAGGTGCCGCTGTGCCCGACCGTCTTCAACTCACCGCTTGATACATCGATGTGCAGCGGCGGAACATTGACACTGATGGCTGATATTGATGCTTCGGGGACGGTCACGCACCAGTGGCAGGTCGAGATGGTTGCAGGGAGCGATGTGTGGACGACCCTTGTGAACGGCCTGGTTCCCGGGACGAACACGTTTGCGATGGGCACGGATTCGGAAGAGCTGGTCTTGAGCGGTCTCGATGCAGACGGTGCGAAGCGCTATCGCTGCGTCGGTTCAAACGCGTGTGGAAGCAAGGCGAGCACGCCTGCACAGGTCTCGCTGTGTGCAGGGGACTTTGACTGCACGGGCTTCCTCGATACCGACGACTTCACAGCGTTCGTGCTCGCGTTCGAGGCAGGTGATGAGTCCGCCGATTTCGATGGGACGGGCTTCGTCGATACGGATGACTTCACGGCGTATGTGCTGGCGTTTGAGGCAGGGTGCTAAAGAAGAGGCACTGGGCATCAGGCATCGGGCACTGGGGGAAGGCAAAGACGGGAAGGCGTCGAGGCAGGGAGGCATCAAGGAAGATTGAGATGCGGGCCGGCGAGGAGCCGGCCCGCTTTGTTTTCTGCGTCATGCGTGTATGACCTCTTCCGTGTCTTGGGACAGAGGTGCATGGCCGTGGCTTTCGCTCGCATGCGCCTGACGCCGGAAGTCGTTGTCAGGGCACGACGATTGTCGCGCTTGTTACGGTGCCATTGTGCAGTGTGCACCGGATGCTGCCGGTTGTGCTTGAGTCGTAGTTGAGACCCACGCTTTGTCCTGCATCATCGGTGAAGACGTTGTCGGGGCCGAATGCTGCACGCAGATCTGCGATGTTCTTGCCGATCAAGCAGCCTTCGTCGACCCAGCGGTGTGCTGCGCGATTTGAGAGCAGGTTGTATCGCCCCTTCTCGTCCAGGGGCGGCCGTGCAAGCCGAGATATCGTGGGAAATGACACGGCGGCCGCGATTATGGCGAGCATGGTGCATGCCGCGATTATGAAGGTTCGTTGATGACGAGAATACGTCGGTGATGGCATGGTCGGTGCTCGTGATTCAGCAGTCGTGATAGCGTGCACGTGGGATCGTGGCGAAGATATCAAGTTCAGTACGGTGCATGCGGCGGTGGCGATCGCGCTGGTGGTGCACAAAGTAGCGAGCAGCGACGACTGGACCGAAGCGATCGGCAATCATGACGCGTGTTCGATCAGGTTTGAGCGGAAGAAGTATTTCAACTGCACGGTGGATGTAGGATCGGCCCCATTTGTGAATTCTTTGCATGCGATCCGCGTAGAGGATTGCGGCGACATCGAGTAGTTGGCGGCAGACGCGTTCGCATTCAGCCGTACCGAGCATTGCTGCAGCATTAGCCAATCGGTCGAGTGCAGCTGCACGGGAGAGATCGGGAGTGACCTGATCGATTTTCGACATCGCGAGTTCAAGGACCTGTTGAGCGAATGCTGCATGACCGAAGGTCACAGCGTCCTCCATCACGCGCTGAAGGGTGGCGATCTCCCTGAATGCGTCAGTTTCGAGCTTGGAGTCGTTTACATACTTGTCAAAGAAGGCGAGCGATTCAGGAGATGCAGTTGCAGGTGAATGATGTGCGATGTATGTGAGTGCTTCATGCCGGTACCATCGGGGCCAGATCTCCAGGGCCAGTGCCACTGCTTTACGCCAGTCGGTTTTGGTGAGTTCAATAACTTCGTCGCGTCGTTCAGCACCATCATTCACGGGTGGTTTGTATTGACCTTGTCGAGACATGGCGTGCTTCTCTCGTGATACAAACATGAGGGTGGGGTATAAACGAAACGGACCGGCCTGTGAGGGCCGGTCCGCGAGGATCAACTCACATGGCGGTGCTTGCCTTAAGGCTTGACTCCCAGCTCCGCCTTCTTGCTGGCGATCTCGTTCTTCACTGCGTCAACGAAGGCTTCGAGCTTCATCGCGCCGAGGTCCTTTTCCTGGCCGCGTGCACGGACGGAGACGGTACCGTTTTCTGCGTCGCGCGGGCCGACGACTGCCATGTAGGGGATCTTGTCGTCTGCAGCGACCTTGATCTTCGCCTGGACGCGGTCGTTGGAGAGGTCGGCGGTGGTACGGATGTCTGCAGAGCGAAGTAGAGCTTCGACCTTGCTCGCGTAGTCGTTGCTCTTGTCTGAGATCGGCAGGACACGGACCTGCTCGGGGCTGAGCCAGGTGGGGAAGGCGCCTGCGAAGTGCTCGATGAGGACGCCGCAGAAGCGTTCCATGCTGCCAAAGGGTGCACGGTGGATGACGACGGGGCGGTGGGGCTTGTTGTCGGGCCCGATGTAGGAAAGGTCGAAGCGGATCGCCATGTTGTAATCGACCTGGACGGTGCCGAGCTGCCACTCGCGGCCGATGACATCCTTGACGACAAAGTCGATCTTGGGGCCGTAGAAGGCTGCTTCGCCGGGCTCCTTGCTGAACTCGACGCCGAGCGAACGTGCAGCGTCGATGCAGGCTGCTTCTGCCTTGTCCCAGTTCTCGGGTGAACCGGTGTACTTGTCTGCACTGGGGTCGCGCAGGCCGACGCGGACGCGGTAGTCCTTCATGCCCAGGGTCGCGAAGATGATCTTGACGAGCGAGAGGCAGCCCTGGATCTCGCCGGGGATCTGGTCTTCGGTGCAGAAGAGGTGCGCATCGTCCTGGGTGAAGCCGCGGACGCGGGTCAGGCCGTTGAGCTCGCCCGACTGCTCCCAGCGGTAGACGGTGCCGAACTCCGCGAGGCGGACGGGCATGTCGCGGTAGGAGTGCGGAGATGAGTTGAAGATCTTGGCGTGGTGCGGGCAGTTCATGGGCTTGAGCATGAAGCCCTCGACGAGCTTGTCGTCGGCCATGATGCGGTCCTTAGCGATCACTTCCTTGCCCGAGCGCTCGTTGATGCCGCGCGCGAGGCGCTCTGCGACGCCCTCGACGCGGTTCATCATCTCGCCGCAGGAACAGCCTGCTTCGCTGAGCTGCTGAAGCGCATCACGCTCGATGATCGGCGCGAACTGCGAATCCTTGTAATAGGGGAAGTGGCCGCTGGTCTTGTAGAGCTCGAGGCGGCCGATGTGCGGAGTGAAGACTTCGGTATAGCCCTGCTTCTTGAGCTCTGCAGCGATGAAGGTCTGGAGCTCCTTGCGGACGATCGAGCCGCGCGGGGTCCAGAGAATGAGGCCCTGCCCGACGTCCTCATCGATGTGGAAGAGACGCAGTGCCTTGCCGATCACGCGGTGGTCGCGCTTGGAGGCTTCTTCCTTCTGCTTGAGGAAGGCGTCGAGATCGGCCTGAGAGGCGAATGCAGTGCCGTAGACACGCATGAGGCGGTCGGAGTTCTCATCGCCGTGCCAGTAGCTCGAGGCGAGCGACATGACCTTGGCGGCACCGATGCGACCGGTCGAGGGGACGTGCGGACCTCTGCAGAGGTCTTCCCAGTTCTTGCCGGGTGCGCCGGTGGAGTAGAAGGAGAGCTTGGCGTTCGCACGCGATGCGTCGCTCGATGGCTGGCTGAATGCTGCCTTTGCACCGTGATAGACGCTGCTGGGCATGCCAAGCGCCCGCTCTGCGTTGTCAACCTTGTACTTGTTGCCTTCGGTCTTGAGCTTGCTCAGGCCTTCTTGAGTGCCGACTTCGTAGCGGACGAAGTTGCGATTCTCGGCGATGATCTCGGCCATGCGCTTGTCGATCGCTTCGAAGTGATCGGTTGAGATCTTCATCCCTGCAGGGACGAACATGTCGTAGAAGAAGCCGGTGTCGGTGGGGGGGCCGTAGGCGAGCTGGACATCCTTGCCGATCACGTCCTGGATGGCTTCTGCCATGACGTGTGCAGCGGAGTGGCGCATGAGGAAGAGGGCGTCTGTACTGGCAGGCTGGCCGGGCTTGGGTGCGGTGACGATCGCGAGGGATGCGTCCTTGTCGATCACGGTCGAGAGGTCTGCGAGTTCGCCGTCGATGCGGCAGCCGATGGCGGCCTTGGCGAGGCCTGCACCGATGGAGGCGGCGACTTCTGCAGCGGAGACGGATTTATCGAAGGGCTTCTTGTCGCCGTTGGGGAGGGTGATGATGGGCACGGTCAGGTTCCTTGAGGTCTTCCGGGGCTGCGTGAGCCCTCGGTGATGGTCGAGTCGTTGAGGTGATCGGGGACGGGGTGATGATCTCGCGCGAGATTCAGGCAGTGGGGGCGTTGCGGTGCTCGGGCGGCAGAGCAAAGGATTCAAGCCGCCCGCATCGCGTGCAACGGTACGTGGTGATGGTGATGCCCGTCGCGAGGTGGTGCGACTTGACACCGCCCGTCCAGAACGAGCGGGTCGCATCACCGGGGCACCACATGTGCTGGTGGGCTCCGTTGTGGGAGCGATCGATGGTGAAGCCCCTATCCATGAGGCCATCGCAGCGGATGCAGAGGGGTTCGCCGTCGGTTTCTGGCAGGTTGTCCTGGGGCTGCTGCATGTGAACCTCCACAAGCACATCGGATCGAGTCAGATCGAGAGGCAGAGTTTACGAGGCTGGTACAAGGTCCAAAACGAACAGACCCGGCTCGATGGCCGGGTCTGGGAAGATCTATGCACACGGATGCCGGCCGCTCATCCGTCGCGAGTCGTGGTCGTCAGGGTCGTCGTAGTCGTTGCGGGGCTGGTCATGGGCAGATGGTATCCAGTTGAGTTGGACGGAGCCACCGGATGGTGTCTCGGGAATGCAGGGGCGGCCGAAACGGGCTGTTTTTCACACAAAAGACACCGGACCGCGGGTCGACGGTCCGGTGCGAGGAGAGCTGGCTGAAGTTCTGTTGCTGAAATAAAGGCGTTAGGCGGCCTGGCGGATGCCGCAGCACTCACCGGTGCCGGTGACGAACGTGCCGGTCTGGCCGGTCACGCCGTTCTGGATACCGGTGGGGATGCCACCGGGAATGTTGGTGGGGATGCTACCGATGGGCGAGGTGCCGGTCGTGTTCACAAACGTGCCCGTCGGGATGTAGCCCTGAAAGCCGTTGTACGACGGAACGAACCCCCAGCCCCACGAGGGTGCCGTCTGAAAGCCGTAGGTCGTGGGCGAGTAGGTCCCCGAGAAGGGCGTCGACGTGCCGCCGGTGAAGCCGTTGACGTAGGTGTTGGTGAAGCCGGGAACGAAGCCGGGAACAAAGTTGGCGGGAACGTAGCTGGTGGGGATGGAGCCACCGAAGGTGTTGAAGCCGTTGACGGTGTTGTAGCCGCCGACGTTGTTCCAGCCGTTGAACGTGTTGGCGGGCGAGTAGCCGGTGAAGCCGTTGAACCCACCGAAGCCCGTCAAGCCGTTGAAGCCGGTGGTGCCACCGTAGATCGAGTTGAAGGGCTGGCCGCCGTAGTTCCAGGCAGGCGTCGTGTTCCAGCCGTTCACGAACGAGGGAACGTACTGGCCGTTGAACTGGCCACCGAACTGATTCGTGTACTGGCCACCAAACTGGTTGGTGTAGTTGCCGAACGTGTTCTGACCGATGCCGTTCTGGACGAACGTGCCCTGCACGCCGTTGAACGAGTTCACGGGCGAGAAGCCGTAGAAGGGCGTGTTCTGGCCCTGATAGCTGTTGAAGGGAACCGAGTTCCACGACCAGCCGTTGACGGGGGTCGAGTAGCCATTGAAGAACTGGCCACCGAGCTGGTTGCCAAACTGGTTGTTGTACTGACCGTTCACGTACTGGCCGTTGAACTGCCCATTGAACTGATTGCCGAACGTGTTGAACTGGCCGCCGACGAAGGGCGTGCCGCCAACGAAGTTGGTCGGGTAGAAGCCGTTCGAGATGCCCTGGCCGTAGAACGAATTGAAGGGCGTGCCCTGGAAGTTCTGAGGAACGTAGCCGCCGAAGGTCTGGGGGACGTAGCCGCCGAACGTCGGGGCGTAGAAGCTGTTCTGGACGCCGTTCTGCACGTAGTTCGAGGGCCAGAAGCCCTGGACGGTGTTCTGCGGAACGTACTGGCCACCAAAGAACGAGTTGACGGTGTTCAGGGGGAACCCAGTGAAGCCGCCCGTGACGCCGCCGTTGAAACCCGTGAAGCCGTTGAACGCGGGGACGTACTGGGGGACGAACTGCGAAGCGAACTGGCCCGTGGGGGTCGTGTTCGTTGCGGTCGTCGTGCCATTCGTGCCGTTGTTCTGGAAAGTCGTGAACGTCATGTGGTATCCGCTCCTGGTCTTTGCGCGAGCGACCACCACCGCCGACAAGGCCGGGCGTTCGTCCGCTCTACGTACGTGTGTGAGGACTCGTTGCACCGATTCACAGGCGTGGACCTTGAGTGCGGCCGCGGCGTGTGAAGGGGCATTCCCCTCGGGCTTTCGCCCCAGTTGGTTTCATCGGACGCGGACCGGACCGACTTTGCTTCACTTCTCGCAAAAGTTCAACTGCGGACGCACGCGAAATCGTCCTTGCCAAACCCAGGTCAGATGTCGCCCATGTCGACCGTTTCAAGCCCTTGGCCGGGCCTGACAACCACTGCACGCGTGTAACCAAGTTGGAACCCTGCACGTCGTGCGTTGCGCTCGGTGCCGACGCAGGGCATGGAGCTGACGGTGACGACCTTGATGCCGACCTTGCGGGCGTGCAGGACGCGTGCAGCCATGAGTGCACGCTGGATGCCGCGCTTGCGATAGGGCGGGAGGACGGAGAGCGCGAACATGCCGCCGATGTCGCCGAAGGTCTCGATAACACCGCCGCCGACGATCTGGCCTTCGGGCGTCACTGCAGCGAGTGCAGTGGTGCGCGGGTGGCGGACGCAGGCCATGGTCAGGTCGAGTTCACGTTGGGGGATGTCGAGATCGCCTGGCACCGTGCTGCCCGGCGCGAGCGAAGCAGTGCGGAAGCCGATGCAGACTGACATGGCGTAAGCCTCGACCTGCGAAGTGTTCTTGGGATCGATGGTGATGATCTCAACGCCCGGTGCAGAGGCGTCGCTGGCGGATGCACGCTGCGAGTTGTCCGTGAGATCGCAGAAGAGAAGGTTTTCGACGAGGCGGACGACAAACCCGCGCTCCGCGAGCCCTGCAAAGAGCGAAGGGTGCGCGCAGGTGCAGGCCTCGAGGCGCGGCTCCTTGCCTCTGCTGACGAACCACTCGATGAGTTCGTCGATGTCGGACATCGGGACGGGCGGGATGGTTTTGAATGTCGCGCCTTCACCGAGCTTGCAGGCAACTGCAGGGTCGGAACTGATGCCAAGGCCCATGCCGACGCTGGTGTTTGTCCATGCACGGGGAGCACCTGCAGTCACGCGACCGCCAGAGGAGAGCCAGCGTGCTTCGTCCGCGACATCTCCCACGCCGTGGGCAAAGCGTGCATCTTCAATCCGGGCGAGATCAATCAACTGGATCATGCGTGTTCCTGAGTCTTGGTAGCTGTGGAATGGCAGTTGTTCACTGCGAGCTTTCTGAGTTCATCACCACGACATCCTTCATGCGCGAGGATGGCGTCACTTTGAGGTTCACGAGCATGCCGTTCTCAACGTGGCCTTCGACGGTCGTTCCGCGACCTGCGTGGAGCTTGAAATTGGCGGACCAGTTCTTGGGCCATGCAGGGAGGACGTAGATCGTGTCGCCCGAAGTCTGCACGATCATCTGCTGTAGCATGAGCATGAGGTTCGAGCCGTGGCACTGGTCGGGAACCCAGTCGAAGTTGGGGCCCCACATCGCGGGGAAGCGGAAGTTCTTGTGCGAGTTGCGTGCACGGGCTGTGAGGATGCGTTCAGCCTCATCGGTCAGGCCGAGCATTGCGGCGAACATGCCGTCCTGGGTCCAGCCAACGGTCGACTTGTCGTGGCGGCGCTTGTAGGCCTCGATCGCGACGTCGATGTTGGGCTTTCCGATACCCCACTGGCGGAAGGGGAAGACGGGATAGAGCTCTGCAGTCTCGATGTTGTTGCGCTGGTCCTTGTACGAGCCTGCAGGTGCGGCAACGCGCACGCCGTCGATGGTTCGGATGGGGAGCGGCGGGCAGATGGCAAGAAGCTCGGTGCAGCGGGCGCGTTCTGCATCGGGGAGCTTTGAACCAAGCGAGAGCAATTGCTCCGTGACGGTGCGGATCCCTGCAACGGTCGGCGCATCGTCGACGACGTCGAACCAGTAGGTTTCGACTGCCTGCGTGGGCGTGATGCGCATGACCTTGGTGCCGGTCGCTGCATCGGTCGAGACGAAGCGCGATTCGAAGTAGTCGAGCGTTGCGTCCGCCATCGGGAGGATGCGGTCGTTGAAGAACTTCTCGTCGCCGGTGTGGTCGTAGTAATCGAGCATGAGCTGCGTGAGCTCGAGGCTCTGGTTCCAGGCCCACTGCCACCACGGGCAGGGCGCGATGTCGCCGCGATCAAGGCCCGTGCGATTCCAGCCGTAATCGCCGTTGGCGTACATCGCGAACATGGTCATCGTTTCGGGGAAGTAGACGCCGTCTGCGTTGTAGTACGCACGCGTGCGTGCACGGCTGGGTTCGAGGGCGTCGTGGTAGAAGTCAAAGAGCGGCGACATCAGGTCGTAGTCACCTGCAGCGAGCATGGGGTAGTAGGGGAGGCGCGTGTTCTGCCACCAGTAGCTGCCGCCCCATGCACGCCAGTCGGGGCTCCAGGGTTTGCCGTTCACGTGCTTGGGCTCAACGGTGAAAATCGAGCCGTTGAACTTGGGTGGGTAGATCGTGCCACGCGAGGCACAGGCGATCATCCAGCGCTGGAGGATGTAGCTGCGGGTGATCAGAGAAGGTGGTGCAGAGTCTTGGCCCTGCGAGGCAGTCTGTGTTCCGGGGGAGTCTGCAATGAGCTTGCCGTTGTGATAGATCGCCATCGAGCCGGTGGCCGCGTCGTAGGTCGCGGCGACATGCTGCCACTCGCCATGCTTGATGATGCCTTCGACGGACATCATCTGCTCACCGACGATGAACCGGAGGTTCTTGCCGGGGTGGGTGTCGAAGAGGAAGCCATCATCAACACCTGCAGTGACGCGGTCGAAGATACGTGCAGCACCGAGGCCGGGCTGGGGCTTGATCCATGCAGCGATGGTGAAGCCGCGGCCGATCCTGGGTGCGGTTTCAGGAGGTGCAGTGATTCCCCCGCGTTCGAAGCGGATGGCAGGCTCTTCGTCTGAGTCGATGTAGCTTGAGAGGCCAGGGTTTGCAGTGGTCATTGAATCGACTGCACGCCAGAGCTTGCCGCCGGATTCTGCGAGGAGCGCATCGCGTGCAGAGGTGAGCGTGGCGATCTCGCGGGCGGATGCAGGGCGATCGATCATCTGCACTGCAGCCATCGAGCCCTTGAAGGCGTTGTGGCCGTTGCTGTCGATGCCGATGCGCAGGGGCTGCGTTGGCTCGCGAACTGCGTTCGCTCCCGTGTCGCCATCCACATAGATCCAGCTTCGATCCCAGAAGTCATTCCACCATGCACGGGTGCGGCTGCGGGACTGTGCTACGTCTGCAGTAGTGCGTGAGAGCGTTGAGACTGAATCGATCCATGCGTCCGCGGTGCTGGTTTGTTCGGAAGCAGTGGAGATTGCGAAGGAGAGCTTGCGGCCGGAGGCCGTGATGGAGTCGTCACCGGTGCGTTCAAAGCCCGGACCGCTGAGCCATGCACCGAAGGTGCGGTGAAGGAGCGGATCGGGGAACGAGCCTGCGATTTCTTCGAGGCCCTGGTGCTTGATGGTGAGAGGAACGATCGAGTGCTCGTTACGGTGGTAGATGGCAACTGCGTTTGGTGCAGCGTCGCGGCTGACGCGAACGTCTGCAGCTTCCCAGATCTCGACATCAGGAGGGGCGTCGCGCATGGCCCATGCAGAGCGCTGTTCATCCGCATCGGTGATGCGCCTGCGTTCGGTGCGCCAGGTTTCGAGCGTGGCGGTGGCGCGGA
>JAESFU010000703.1_pt1 | contig 12982 bp, 6 predicted proteins | sample 9269461 | NCBI WGS metagenome assembly JAESFU01 (sample SAMN14502556, study PRJNA617107) | algae metagenome | isolation source: Stenomitos rutilans HA7619-LM2 and co-occurring heterotrophs from cave walls | place: USA: Waikapalae cave, Hawaii | collected 2009-07-28
AGATTGCCGAAACCAAGACAGTTGTGCGATCAGCCCTTCGCAAGCTTGTAGAAAGGCATCGGCACGACCTTGGCCTGGAACTGGTTCTTGCCGTTGTCGATTGTCAGTGCAGTGCCGGGGACGGTGAGGTCCTTCTCGACAAAGCCCATGGCGATGATCTTGTCGAGCGTGGGGCTGAGGCAGCCGCTGGTGACGACGCCGACGGTGCGGTCTGCACTCTTGATCGCGTCGTTCTGGCCGACGCGGCGCTTGCCTTCAACTTCGAGGCCGACGAGCTTGCGCTTGGGGCCGCCGTCCGCGACGACGTTCTCGAGTGCATCCTGGCCAATGAAACGCTCGCCGCGGTCCATCGTGTGCTTGTCCATCGAGATGGCAAAGTCGACGCCGCATTCAAGGGCGTTGATCTCTTCGCCGAGCTCGTGGCCGTAGAGGGGCATCGCTGCCTCGATGCGGAGCGTGTCACGGCAGCCAAGACCTGCAGGCTTGATGACTGCGTTGGGATCCTTGGTGTTGACGTCCTTGAGGAGGAGCTTCATGGCCATGTCGACCGCGCCTGCAGGGAGGATGACTTCGACGCCATCCTCGCCGGTGTAGCCGGTCCTGCTGACGACGAGCTTCATGATCAGGAGATTCTTGACTGCAAAGCGGTACCGCTTGAGCGTCGGAACTTCCTTCGAGACCTTGCCCACGAGGTCCATGACCTTTGGGCCCTGGAGCGCGACCATCGCGGTCGAGGAGGTCTGGTCGTCGACCTTGAAGGAGAGATCGCCCTTCACTGCCTCGATGTGCTTGAGGATCTTCTCGCGGTTGGAGGCGTTGACGATGACCAGGAATTCGTCTTCGTCCATGCGGTAGACGATCACGTCGTCCTTCACGCCGCCTTTTTCGTTCAGGACGAGCGAGTAGCGGCACTGGCCGTTCTGCATGTCGCCGATCTTGCGGGTGCAGAGCCGCTCGAGGAACTTGCGTGCGTGGCGACCGTTGATCTTGACGCGGCCCATGTGGGAAACGTCAAAGAGGCCGCCGCTGCTGCGGACCTGCTTGTGCTCCTCGATGATGCCCGAGTAGCGGATCGGCATTTCCCAACCGGCGAAATCGACCATCTGGCCGCCGGCGTCGACGTGGAACTTGTGCAGCGGGGTCCGGTGCAAAGCGAGGCTCCTTCAAAGTGCCATTGCGGCCCTGGGGCGCCCGTTTCCATCCTTCTGAAAGGCCCGGAATCGGGCCGAGCAGGCGGGAGGGAAGAGGGCTGGCGGGCAATGGGACCGCAAGCGTAGACCAAATTTTCACTCGGTGCGTGAGTGAACTTCGCGGGCGTCGTTCAAAGCGTGTCGGGAGCGTCATCCCGGCAACCTGAAATAAGCAATTCACACGCAATTCACACGCAATTCAACGCGAGGAGCCTAGACATGAACGCACGTTCCACCGGTCGTCTTTTCGTCCTGATCGCCCTGACCGCCGCTTCGGGCACCGCGATGGCGGGGGTTGTGAAGTACGAGCTTGACGCGAGCAAGTTTGGCACGCTCGACAACAGCGGCAACCAGTGTGCACCGACCGCGACGACCAACGCCTTTAGCTTCCTCCAGAACATGTACCCCAACGTCTACAAGGACGACAACCGCATCATCCGCGACGCGGACGGGAAGATCACTGCAGACCTCGCCAAGACCCGCGACGCACTGGCAGGTGGCTGGGGCGACAAGTCCGGCGGCAAGGCAGGGATGGGAACCAACGGCACCAACCTTGCCAAGTGGTGGGCGACCAAGGTGGCTTGGCTTGAGCAGCACGCACCGGGCAAGACGCGGTACTCGGCCCAGATGTACAACGAGAAGACCGCAAAGGACTGGGTGCAGGGCAAGAACATCGATCCCGTCTACCCGACCTTCCAGTTCATGTGGGACGCACTGAACCACGGCGCGGCGATCGAGCTGAACCTGATCAACGTCGGCTTCACCAATGCACACGCAGCGACGCTGGTGGGGATGAGCTTTGATGATGCAAACAACGACAAGAAGTGGGACAAGACCGAGAAGCTCTACCTGAAGTTCATTGATCCCAACGACCCCAAGGGCGGGAACAAGGACAACAAGCAGCCCGTCGAGGTGACGGTTGGCAAGGACGGCCGGTTCGAGTTCAAGTGGTGGCAGGATGGCGGTCAGTGGTATGTCGACAGTGCACTCTCTGAGACGCCTGTCCCCGGCCCGGCGACGTGGATCCTTGCTGCAGGCGGCATGATGTGCATGGGCCGTCGTCGTCGGAACTGAAAGAAACAAACTCCCGTGCTCGCGGGTGTAACGCGAGCAGGCCCGCACGGATGCGGGCCACGCCGAAAGAGTGATACGGAAGCGGAACCCATCGCCCGCAGGACGCTCGAGGAGAGTGCCCTGCGGGCGGTGGTGTTTTCTTGAAACGCAGGCAATGCAAAGGCAGTTCACCACAGAGACACAGAGGGCACAGAGAGGAGAGGCATCAAGGCATGAGACATCGAGGCATCGACGGGCAAGGCAAGAAGACATAAGGGCAATGAACACGTGAAGAAAAGCAGAGCGGGTCAGAACATGAATCACGGTGATTCAGTTCTGACCCGCTCTGTTGTATCTGATCTTCGGTTTTTCTTCTCTGTGCTCTCGGTGTCTCTGTGGTGAATGTCTTCTGATTTAGTGTGCAATTGCAGGGACTGCCGCAGGGATGCCTGCAGGCGGTGTAGGAGTTGGCGAGTGTGCCTGCGGGTTCTTTGCACGGTCCTTGCCGTGGTCGCGGGCGATCAGGGCGTACATCGAAGGAACGATGAAGAGCGTAAAGAGGGTGCTGATCGCCATGCCCGAGACCAGGACGATGCCGATCGAGTTACGTGCTTCTGCGCCCGCGCCCGTCACGAGCACGAGCGGGAAGTGGCCGAAAACCGTTGCAGCAGAGGTCATGAGAATCGGGCGAAGACGCGTGACGGATGCCTCGCGTGCTGCAGCGAGCTTGGAATGGCCCTCTTCCTGGAGCTTATTGGCAAACTCGACGATGAGGATGCCGTTCTTGGCGACCAGGCCGACGAGCGTGATGAGCCCGACCTGCGAGTAGATGTTGATCGTGGTGAGGTTGAGGAAGGTAAAGACCAGTGCACCCGAGATCGCCAGCGGCACCGAACCCAGGAGAACGATGAGCGGGTCGCGGAAGCTTGCGAACTGTGCAGCGAGGACGAGGTAGATCAGGCCCAGTGCAAAGCCGAGCGTGACTGCAAGCGATGAACCTTCGTTGCGGATCTGTCTGCTCTCGCCTGCGTAGTCGATCGAGTAGCCCGGGGGCATGATCTTGCGTGCTTCTGCCTCGAGCCAGTCGAGCGCCTGGGCCTTGGTCGTGCCGGGAGAGACGACACCCGTGACCTTGATGCTGTTGCGCTGCTGGAAGCGGTTGAGTGAGCGAGGTGCGCTGACGGTTTCGAGCGAGACGAAAGACGAGACTGAGACCAGCCCGCCGTTGTCCGCACGAACCTTGAGCTGGAGGAGCTGATCTGGGCTCAGGCGCTTGTCCTGCTCGATCTGCGGGATGACCTTGTAGCTTCTGCCGTCGTAATTGAAGCGGTTGACGTAGTTGCCCGAAAGCAGCACGCCAAGATCGCGGCCGACGTCAGCAAGATCGAGGCCCAGGTCCGCAACCTTCTGCTTGTCGATGATGATGCGGGTCTGGGGGAGGTCGATCTTGATGTCAGAGTCCGCATACATGAACTTGCCGCTGGCGAATGCAGCACCGACGAGCTGGCCTGCAGTGGCGGCCATCTCCTCGGGCGTTTCGTTCGAGGCAAGGACAAGCTCGACGTCGTAGTTGCCAGCACCGGGGAGCGGCGGGGGAAGAACCGGGATGACACGGAGGCCCGGGATCACGGACACTGCCATGAAGGCGTCGGGCTGGATCTCCTTGGTGCTGCGTTCACGCTGGTCCCACTCAACGGTCTGGAGACCGCCGAAACCGTTGTTGACGAACAGGACCTGCCAGACGTTCTTGGTTTCTGGGAAGTTCTTGAGCGCTTCGTTGAGGCCCTGTGCAGCACGCTTAGTGAAATCGAGCGATGCATCGGGGGGTGACTGGAGAATGAAGAAGACGCCGCCTTCGTCTTCGGTCGGGGCGAGCTCGTCTGCGGACATCATGTAGAGCGGTGCAGCGGCGATGGCGATGAGGACCGCGGCCAGGGCCATCGTCCAGCGGAGCTGGAGCGTGAGGTCAAGAAGACGGCCATAACCTGCGCGGACGACGTCGAAGATCTTGTTCACGAAACGCGTCAGCCAGCCTTCTTGGCCGTGAGCAGGGACGAGGCCCGCGCTCATGACCGGCGAGAGCGTGATCGCGACGATGCCCGAGACGACGACTGCAGCAGCAAGCGTAAAGGCGAACTCCTTGAAGAGGACTCCGGTGAGACCGCCCTGGAAACCGATCGGTGCATACACCGCGGCGAGGGTGATGGTCATGGAGATGACGGGGCTGAAGAGTTCGCGTGCACCCAGGAGTGCAGCGTCCATCCTCGTCTTGCCCTCGCGGACGTGGCGTTCGACGTTCTCGACCATGACGATGGCATCGTCGACGACGAGGCCGACCGAGAGCACGATGGCGAGGATGGTGAGGAGGTTGAGGCTAAAGCCAAAGAGGAGCATGGCGATGCAGGCACCGACGAGGGAGATCGGCATCGCGATGAGGGGGACCAGGACAGTCCGGATCGACCCCATGAAGAGGAAAACGATCAGGCCGACGATGGCGACGGTCTCTGCAAGGGTCTTGGAGATCTCCTTGAGGGCGTTCTCCATGTAGTACGTGCCGTCGTAGGCCAGACGCATGTCGACGCCTGCAGCGAGCGTGGGGGAGATGCGTTCCATCTCCGCACGGAGGCGGGTGGCGACTTCCAGCTCGTTGGCGGTAGGCAGGGGCCAGACGGAGAGGTACACGGCCTGCTTGCCGTTGAAACCGCACTCGGTCGTGGGCTCTTCTGCACCAAGCTCGACGCGGGCGATATCGCCCAGGTGAACGACCGAACCCTCGCGCTCGCGAACGACCAGCTGCTCGAACTCTACAGGTGTCTGGAGGTCGGTGTTGGTCAGGAGGTCCATCTGGATGTCGGCGTTCTTGGCCTGGCCGACGGATGCGAGGAAGTTGTTGCTCCGGAGTGCGTTTTCGAGTTCCTGGGGCGTGATGTCGAGCGCGGTCATGCGTTCTGCATCGAGCCACACGCGCATCGCCATCTGGCTGCCGCCCATGATCTCGACGCGCTGGACGCCCTCGATCGTCGTGAGCTGGGGCTGGATCTCGCGCGAGAGATACTCAGTGAGCTGCGTCAGGTCGAGCATCGAGCTTGTGCAGCTGATGTAGAACGTCGCGAAGGGCTTATCCGTACGCGTGATTTCAATCGATGGCGATTCGCTCTCGGGCGGGAGCTGGCTCCTGACCTGGTTCAGGCGTGCACTGATCTCTGCGAGGGCATCAGTGCTGCTGTGATTGAGCCGGAGACGGACCGTGATCGTGCTGACACCCGCGGTGCTCGTGCTTTCGATGTAGTCAACGCCGTCGATGGCGCTCACGACGCGCTCGATGGGCGTCGTGATGAACCCTCGGACGGTCTGGGCGCTGGCGCCGACGTAGACGGTGGTGATGACGATCGAGCTTGACTCGATGCGCGGGTACTGGCGCACCGGGAGGCTATCAATGGCACGCCAGCCGATCGCGAGGATGATCAGGTTGATCACCACCGCCAGGACCGGGCGACGGATGAAGATGTCGGTGAACGAGAAGTTCTGCATGGAAGGTTCCGGGCCCGAGGGCCGAATCTGAACCGCCGAATCTGAACTGGTGTGTGCAGTTGTCGAGCGTGTTGTCTGGGTCTGGACTGTTTCTGATCTGGGCCTGGAAACGGGACGTGCTGCCTGCCTCGTGCGTGACGTTGGCCCGCAGCGAGTCGTTACGAGCCCTTGGTCTTGCTGTCGGTCGATGCACCCTGCGCGGAGGTCGAGCCTTCTGATGCAGCGCCGGTGCCTGCAGTGCCAGAACCGCCTGCAGGGGCGCTGCCAGCAGCGCCTGCAGGTGCACCCTGATCGGTGATCGGGATCAGGAGCGCGTTCTCGCGGAGCTTGAACGAGCCGATTGAAGCGAGGCGATCCCCAACCGCGACGCCATCGGTCACGATGACATCCTCACCGATGATCGGGCCGAGCTTGACGAATCGCTGGCGTGCACGGAGTTCATTGGGCTGCTCGCCCGCGACTGCCATGAAGACGTGATCGCCGTACGAAGCCCTGCGGATCGCAGTGACCGGGACCGCGATGTAGCTGTCCGCGTTGCCGACTGGGACCGAGACATCGACGAACATGCCCGGGCGGAGCTTGCGGTCCTTGTTGCTCACGATCGAACGCACGCGGATGTTGCGAGTCTCCGCATCGGCAACTGCGTCGAGCGCAACCACGCCGATGCTCAGGGGCTTATCGCCGAAGACATCAGACTTTGCCACAACGACGTCGCCGGGCTTCACGCGGAAGGCCTGCTCCTGCGGGAGTGCAAAGTCGAGATAGATCTCGTCGGTATCAGACTGGAGGCCGACGATGTTCGTGCCTTCCTGGATGTACTGGCCGGGGTGCACGTTGCGAAGGCCAAGGGTTCCCTTGAACGGGGCCTTGAGGGTCTTCTTGGCGATCATCGTCTTGACCTGCGTGGCTCGTGCAGCAGCCTGCTCAAGCTCTGCCTTGGCACGTTCGACACGTGCACGGTTGCCTTCAAGGTCGGTCCTGGACTTGTCAAGGTCGGCGACGGGGACAACCTTGGCCTCGCTCGCCTGCACCATTCTGCGGTAGTTGGCGTCGGACCATGCGAGGTCGGAATCTGCAGTGCGGATGCTCGCCTCGGCGACGCGCATGAAAGCTTCGGCTGCAGCAAGGTCAGCTTCTTCGGTCGAGGTATCGAGGAGAACCAGGACCTGCCCTGCTTCAACCGATGCACCTGATTCAAACAGAACTTCCTTCACCGTCCCTGCAACTTCGTTGCTGACGACGACCGACTGGAGCGCGATGACCGTTCCAGAGAGGCGTGCAGTGGGCTGATATTGAATGGAGCGAGCTTCCACGATGCGGACGCTCTCGGGCATCTCGGGCATCGGCGGCGCGTTCATCGCTTCCTGAATACCGCGATACTTCCAGTACGCCAGGCCACCGCCCACCGCCAGGAGTCCGCCGAGGACCAGTGCGCCCGTCAAGAAGGTCTTGATGTTCATCTTCGTCGTTTCTGTTCGTGGGGTGCGTTCAGCAGCCTCATGGCTCGAGAACGCCTCGTATGCACACCAGCCCCGCTCGCTGCGAGATCCGGAAGCATGTGCACAAGGATCAGATGATATGTACCAACTTGTACGGCGGCGAGATCAGAATCCGCGCCAACGCTGCGCAATTGGAACTCTTCTACCGCTCCCGAAGGCGACCGTCGTGACTTTCAGCCCGACTGCAGCCTGCTTGCGCTTGTATTCGGCAAGGTCGATCATCCTGGCGAGCTTGCGGACCAGGGTCTCATCGATCCCGGTGGTTTTTGCGATCGTGGCGGGAGATTGATGATGCTCGATATACGCCTCGATGACCCGGTCCAGCGTTTCATACGGCGGGAGCGAATCCTGGTCCTTCTGGTCAGGCCGAAGCTCTGCAGAGGGGGGCTTCTCGATGCTTGAAACAGGAATCGGGGGCTGCGCAAAGCCCAATTGGGCATGCTGGGCGTTGATCCAGCGCGAAAGTGCATACACACGCTGCTTGGTCACGTCGCTCAGGACCGCCAGGCCGCCGTTCATGTCGCCGTAGAGCGTCGCATAGCCCACCGCCATTTCGCTCTTGTTCCCGGTGGTCAGGACGATGGCGCCCGAGCGGTTCGACTGGGCCATCAGGAGCGTGCCACGCAGGCGGGACTGGAGATTCTCTTCGGTCAGGTCCGGGAGCTTCTCGCCGAGCCTTGGAAGTCCTTGTGTTTCAAACGCTCCGTCAAGGACCGATCGCATGGCTTCCATGGGGGCTGCGATTGAGGCCGTGATCATCTTCATTCCCAGTCGCTCGGCAAGGATCGCTGCATCGCTCCTGGAATGGTCGGATGAATACGGACCGGGCATGCTGACGCCAACGACGTTTGCAGGTCCGAGGGCTGCGACCGCGAGCACTGCAGTCAGCGCGGAATCGATGCCGCCCGAGAGCCCGAGTGTGGCGGTCTTGAAGCCGGTCTTCCTGCAGTAGTCGCTGATCCCCATCACCAGCGCGTGGTAGAGGAGCTCTTCATCGCACGAACCGACGAGCGGGTCCTGCACGCGCGGCGCTGCATCTTCTGGATTACCTGCGTCGACTGCGGCGATGACGAGGTCTTCGACAAAGCCGCGACCTGCAGCGAGGATGTTGCCACGCGGCGAGACGATCGATGCGTGGCCATCAAAGAGAAGATCGTCGTTGCCGCCGACCTGGTTCACTGCAGCGACGTGGATCGCGTGCTTCACTGCATGCGTGCGGATGATCTGGCGATGCTTGGCACCCTTGGCAAGCACAAACGGGCTCGCGCTCGGCACCGCGAGAAGCTGCGCACCTGCTCGCACGAGATCGTCGACCGGATCCGCTGCATCGTGATACCGCGAACTGAACCCTGCATCGTGGCCTTTCCAGAGGTCTTCACAGATCGCAAGCCCGACGCGGATAGTCTTGCCATCTTGAGAAGGGACATCGATTACGACTGCAGAAGTGCCAGGTTCGAAGTAGCGGTCTTCATCAAAGACGTCGTAGGTTGGCAGCAGTCGCTTGTCGTAGCGTGCGAGGAGCTTGCCGTCGCGCCATGCAGCGAGCGAGTTGGTGATCGCACCGGGCTTTCCTGCCGCGTGCATCGGGAGCCCGAGGATGATCGTCATGCCCTTGGGCGAGAATGCTCCAAGTTCATGCGATGCACGTTCGCAGGCTTCGATGAACCCCTCTCGCAAGAGAAGGTCCTTGGGCGGATAGCCGCACAGGCATAGCTCGGGGAAGACGACCAGGTCAGCGCCGTGCGAGTGTGCACGGGCGATCATGGCTTTGACCAGCGAGGCGTTGTGCTCGATGTCTCCGACCGTGGGGTTGATCTGGGCGAGGGCGACGTTCATGGTGTTGAAAAAATCGGAATCTCTGGAGCGTTGGTTGGGCGTCCGGGCCTGCTTTTGGCCGGGATGTGCAGGGCCCATGATGGTAGAGGTGTCTTTGGCCTTGGATCAGGCTCAACTTCTATGATGGGCCATGTCCACGAACGAAGCACTGGCACGGCGGCTGCACGAGATGTCGGTCCTGATGGACCTCCTGGGAGAGGATTCGTTCCGTGCTTCTGCCCATGCACGAGCAGCACGTGCAGTCGAGGGGTATCCGGGCGATATCGCGTCGATCGCGGGCGATAAGGACGCACTCTTGAAAGTGGAAGGGATCGGTCCCAAGCTGGCAGGGAAGATCCAGGAGTTCTGCACGACCGGCGCGATCGCAGAGCATGCGGAGCTTGTTGCCAAAGTGCCCGCAGGTCTTTTGCCGCTCACCGAGGTCAGCGGGCTTGGGCCCAAGACCCTGCGCGCGATCTGGCAGAACGGTGGCGTGACGGACCTTGCGTCGTTTGAGAAGGGCCTGGGCGATGGAACGATCGCTGCGCTGCCGAGGATGGGCGAAAAGAGCGTCGAGAAGCTCAAGAAGGCAGTTGAGTTCTTCAAGTCGCAGCGTGCGACCGGCGGCGCGGAGGGTGGTGGTGGGGGCGGTTCAACGCGGCTCCTGCTCGGGTTTGCGCTGTCAATTGCAGAAGCGGTGGTGGAGCACCTGAAGCTGCATGCAGCCAAGTCGACCAAGATCGCGTACGCAGGTTCGCTCCGCCGTGGCAAGGAGACGATCGGCGACATCGATATTCTCGCGACGCACGCGGATGAGAAGGAAGCAGCGAAGCTGACCGAAGCATTCTGCACGATGAAGGGTGTGATCAGCGTGATTTCATCGGGCCCGACGCGATCGTCGGTGCGGATGGGGCTTGCAGGTGAGTTTGGAAGGTGGGGCAAGTCCGCAGAGGCAGGGAGCGTGGTGCAGGTTGATCTCAAGCTTGTGCCGACCGATTCGTGGGGTGCTGCACTCATGTACTTCACGGGTTCGAAAGAGCACAACGTTGCCCTGCGCGAGCGTGCACGCAAGCAGAAGACGACGCTCAACGAGTACGGCCTGTTTCCAGAGGATGATCCTGATCGCAAGCTCGACCCGCCGCAGAAGCGCGGCGTGAAGCCGGTGTGCAGCGGTGCGACGGAAGAAGCGATCTACAAGGCGCTCGGCGTGCCGTACATCCCGCCCGAGATCCGCGAGGCGCACGGCGAACTGACGCTGAAGGAGACGCCAAGGCTGATCGAGATCGGGGATATCCGCGCGGAGCTCCATGCACACACGACCGCGAGCGATGGTCGCATGTCGATCCTTGAGCTTGCAGAGGAAGCCAAGAGCCGCGGGTTCCACACGATCGCGGTGACGGACCATTCGCGTTCTTCTGCAGTTGCAGGTGGCCTGACGATCGAGCGTTTGCTTGAACACATCGATGCAGTGCGATCTGCACAGTCCAAGATCAAGGGGATCACGATCCTGTCAGGTTCAGAGGTCGACATTCTCGCGGATGGCAGGCTCGATTATCCCGACGAGATCCTCGCGCAGCTTGATGTCGTTGTCGCGAGCCCGCACACGGGGCTCTCGCAGGAGCCTGCAGTAGCCACTGCACGCCTGCTCCGCGCGATCGAGCACCCGATGGTTCATATTCTTGGACACCCGACGGGCCGCACGCTCGGCCGTCGCCCGGGCCTTTCGCCGGACATGGCCGCGATCTACGCAGCCGCAAAGAAGCATGACGTGGCCCTTGAGATCAACACACACTGGATCCGGCTTGATCTCCGTGATTCGCACGTGCACGGGGCGGTGCAGGCAGGGTGCCTTCTTGCGATCGACAGCGACGTCCATGAGAAGCTCGATTACGACAACCTCAAGTACGGCATCCTCACTGCACGTCGCGGCTGGCTGACGCCCGACCGCTGCATCAACACGTGGGACGCGAAGGAACTCCACGCGTGGCTGAAGCGCAAGCGTCCGGGCGGGTAAGCGAGCGACTGGTAAGCAAGCTGCAGGCAAGCCATCAAAACGACCCCACCCCTGTTGTCCCTCACATGAGAGACGAACCACAGGGGCAGGGTGCACAGGAGTCGTGATCCGGGCCGCGATGGAGGGCCCGGGTGATTGCTTGATGCATCTGGAGCGGCGGATCGCTTGCCCCAAAAAGCGACCCGACCGCCGTCCCGGAGCGAATCGGGGGAGAGGGCGGACGGCGGTTCGAGTCGCGAGTCATGGGTGAATGTGGTGGGGGTGGGGTGATCTTGCGAATCCTTCGGGACGGGGCGCAAATTGGATTCTGGACTATGAAAAACGGCACATCGCGAAGATGTGCCGTGGGTGTGCTATGCGGATTTTGGAGGCGATCTCATGCTCATGCCCAGGGCGGCATAACCATGGCACCCGAGTTGAAACGGACTACGCCAACATCTTCTTAAACAACTCACCATGCACATCCGTCAGGCGGAAGTCTCTGCCCTGGGTTCGGTACGTCAGCTTGGTGTGTTCAAGCCCCATCAAGTGCAGCAGCGTTGCATGAAGATCGTGGACGTGGAGCGGATCGGTCGCTGCGTGGTAACCAAGGTCATCGGTCTCGCCGATCGTCACGCCCTTCTTGATCCCTGCACCCGCGAACCACATCGTAAACGCGTGCGGATGGTGATCTCTACCCAGGAACGTCGAGCCGTTGCGACCCTCGTTCACCGGTGTGCGACCGAACTCGCCGCCCCACACGACGATCGTTGAATCGAGGAGCCCGCGTTCTTTGAGGTCCTGGACGAGTGCAGCACAGGCCTGGTCGGTTTCTCTGCAGCGCTGCGGGAGCGAGGTCATGAGATCGTCGCCCGAGCCCGTGCCGTGCGAATCCCACCCGCGGTGATAGAGCTGGACAAACCGCACGCCACGCTCGACGAGGCGACGCGCGAGAAGGCAGTTGTTGCCGAAGGATTCCTTGCCGGGCTCCGCGCCGTATGCAGCGAGCGTTTCGGGCTTTTCGCCCGAGAGATCAAGAAGGTCCGGCACGCTTGACTGCATCTTGTACGCAAGCTCGAACGAGTTGATGCGCGTCGCGATCTCGGGGTCGCCCACTGCATCGAGCCGCATCTGGTTCAGATCGCGGAGCGTATCGAGCGATTCGCGTCGTGTCTTGGAGTTCATGCCCTTGGGGTTACTCGTGAAGAGAACCGCGTCGCCCTTGGAGCGGAACTGAACCCCCTGGTAGGCAGTGGGGAGGAACCCGCTCGACCAGCACGAGCCGCCGCCCGAAGGCTGGCCGCCGCCCGAGAGAAGAACGACAAATCCCGGGAGATCCTGGTTCTCTGATCCAAGCCCGTACGTGAGCCACGAGCCCATGCTCGGGCGGCCGACGCGAGCGAGGCCGGTGTTGATGAAGAGCTCTGCAGGTGCGTGGTTGAACGCGTCGGTCTTGCACGAGCGGACGATGCACAGGTCGTCGACGATCTTGGCGGTGTGCGGCAGGAGATCGGACACTTCCGCGCCTGACTGGCCGTGCTTCTTGAACTTGTGCGGCGAGGCGAGGATGTTGGGCGTGCCCTTGGTGAACGCGAACCGCTCGCCCTTGATGTACTCAGCGGGGATCGGCTGGCGGTCGTGCTTGGTCAGCATCGGCTTGTTGTCAAAGAGATCAAGCTGTGACGGTGCGCCGTTCATGAACAGATAGATGATGCTCTTGGCCTTGGGCGCAAAGTGCGCGATGCGAGGCGCGAGCGGGTTGATCGCGGCGCCGGGGCCTGAGCCCGGCCCGTTTCGAAGCGCTGCACTTGCCATCGGCGTCATGAGCGAGGCCAGGCCCATCGCGCCGAGCTTCAGCCCGCAGTCACGGAAGAACTGCCTGCGAGTCTGGGCCAGGAGCG
>JAESFU010000704.1_pt1 | contig 12949 bp, 6 predicted proteins | sample 9269461 | NCBI WGS metagenome assembly JAESFU01 (sample SAMN14502556, study PRJNA617107) | algae metagenome | isolation source: Stenomitos rutilans HA7619-LM2 and co-occurring heterotrophs from cave walls | place: USA: Waikapalae cave, Hawaii | collected 2009-07-28
GCTGTGCACGACCGCTTCATCCATAACGATGGCTCCCATCCCGATCAGCACATTGTCCTCGATCGTACATCCGTGAACGATTGCGTTGTGGCCGATCGATACGTTGTTTCCGATCTTAGTAGCGGCTCTTTGGTAAGTGCAATGTATCACCGCTCCATCCTGGATGTTGACCTTATTGCCGATTGTAATTGAATTCACATCGCCGCGCACCACGGCATTGAACCAAACGCTGCAATTATCGCCCATTCTCACATCGCCAACAACAGTGCTGTTTTCGGCGATAAAACAATTGTCTCCAAAACGCGGCCAGATATTTTTTACCGATAAGATGAGTGGCATGTCCAATAATTTGAATGCCGTAATTTAAGAAGATAGCCGCCACAAACGCCGGCTCCGAAGCGTCTGTGATAAAGTGAAGCTTTGGATATGCAGACCTCACTCCGTCGTCTTTGTTATTTCCCGTTCTTTGCACGATCGAACGACAATGAACCGCCGCTCCATCTTTTTCAGGCATATCGCGCAGACATCTGCCACTCCTCTTGCGATCGAAGTGAAACAGGCACGAGGATCGAGGATCATTGATGTCGACGGCAAATCTTACATCGATCTGATCTCCGGTATCAGCGTTTCGAGTATCGGTCATGCACAACCGAAGGTAGTACGCGCAATCAAAAAGCAGGTCGACGCTTACATGCACACCCTCGTTTATGGTGAAATGATACAATCGCCTCAAACGGACCTGGCACGATCGCTTTGTGAAACACTTCCCCCTTCTCTCGACTCTGTGTATTTCACCAATTCCGGTGCGGAAGCGGTAGAAGGAGCTCTTAAGCTTGCAAAGCGTGCGACAGGCAGAACGAATATTGTTTCATTCAACAACAGTTATCACGGCTCAACACATGGTGCACTCAGTGTGATGGGTGATGAATATTGGCGAAACGCTTTCAGGCCGCTGTTGCCGGGGGTTACACACGCCTCATTCAATTCGGAAGAAGCACTGGGAACGATTGACGAACATACCGCCTGTGTGATCGTTGAACCCATTCAGGCTGAGAACGGAGTAAGACGTGCTACCAACGAATGGTTTCAACATCTGCGTGAAAAATGTACAGCAACAGGTGCTTTGTTGATTCTGGACGAGATACAAACAGGATTTGGACGTACCGGAACTTTCTGGGCGTTTGAGCAATTCCGGATAGTGCCCGATATTTTGTTGTCGGGGAAGGCACTTGGTGGCGGAATGCCGCTTGGTGCATTCATCGCCGCAAAACCTTTGATGCAAACGCTGATGTCGAACCCGGTTCTTGGACACATCACAACATTCGGCGGACACCCCGTCTGTTGTGCTGCAGGTCTGGCCGCATTAACATATATTCATGACAACGAGGTGGTACGAAAAGTGAAAAAGCGTGAGAAGTTGTTTCGCGAGTTTCTTGTTCACCGCAACATCATCGAATTGCGTACGTGCGGACTTCTCATCGGTCTCGAACTAAAGGACGACGTTACCTGCAGGAAACTTGTCGATCATTGCCTCAAGAATGGCGTGCTGACCGACTGGTTTCTGTTTGCACCGCATTGTTTACGTATCGCGCCGCCTTTGAATATCTCGTCTGCTGATATTGCTTCGGGGTGCAGGGTGATTTTGGAGGGATTAAACGATATAGGCGATAATTGAATAAGTAAAAAGGGAAAAGGTAGAAGTGAAAAGTAAAAAGTGAAAAAAGGAGGTTGCTTTTTTTACCTATTCCCTTTTTACTTTTCACTTTCACCGGCATTAAAGGCTCCTAAACACCAACGCCGCAAGCAGTGCGCCGATAATCGGACCCACAACCGGTATCCACGCATAAGACCAGTCGCTGTCGCGTTTGTTTTTCATCGGTAACAAAAAATGTACAATGCGCGGACCGAGGTCCCTCGCCGGGTTGATCGCATATCCCGTAGGACCACCAAGCGATAATCCGATCCCGAGTACCAAAAGTCCAACCGGCAGTGCATCCAAAGCTCCCAAACTACTTGTTGGTGCCGCCAGGTAAAAAACGGCGAACATCAATAGGAATGTTCCGACAACTTCTGTAACAATATTGTTGAAAGTGCTTTTGATAGCAGGCGCTGTACAAAAAACCGCCAGCTTCGAGTTTGTATCCTGCGTCGCTGAAAAATGCTGACGATAGGCGACCCATACAATGAACGAACCTACCATTGCACCTGCCGTTTGTGCGAGGACATAACCAGGAACAAGCGCCCAATTGAATTTTCCGGCAACCGCAAATCCAAGCGTCACCGCAGGATTCAAGTGCCCTGCACTTCCGATCTGCGTAGAAGAAACAACTCCCACGAATACGGCAATCGCCCATCCGAAAGTGATAACGATCCATCCGCCATTGTTGCCTTTTGTTTTGTCGAGAACAACATTGGCAACAACGCCGTCGCCTAGTATGAGAAGGATGGCGGTGCCGATGAACTCAGCGAGATAATGATTCATATTGTTTGTTTAAGGGTTTGCGGGAAGGTATTGCCTCGCTATACGAATGAAAGCACTCACCTGTGCAGACTGCCAGTCTTCAGTTTCACTCAACTCATTTGCCATCCACTTTGCAACGGCCGGTGCCATCGCTATTGCCGCTTCGGCATCAAGGAGCAATGCGCGCGTTCTTCTGGATAACACATCTTCAACAGTTACCGCAAGCTCATTTCTGACGGCATGAACAACATCTGCGATTTTATACGGTAGTCTCGGGTGCAATTGTACATCAAACTCATTGTTGTCCCTGCAAAGATTCCGCACAATTTCACTGTCGGTTCCATAATAATAATCGGTATTCTCCTCGTTCGACGGTTGCTGGTTGCCATGTATCGACAACTCCTTTGTCTTACAGTTCACCCATGCCATACCTGATCGCTTTACTGCAAGGTCAACAACATCTTCACTCATTTTTCTGTAGGTCGTCCACTTACCACCGAGTATGCTTATAAGTCCGCTTGGTGATACAACAATCGAATGATCACGTGAGATCTCCGCAGTTCGCTTCGCCGTGCTTTTCACCAGCGGTCGAAGGCCGGCAAACATACTTCGCACATCTTCGAGCCGCGGGTCCTTCGAAAAATAACGCGACACATGTTCAAGCACAAATTCAACTTCCGATTCGAGAGGTGCAGGTTCTTCGAGAATCGATGTTACCGGAGTATCGGTTGTTCCGGTGATGATGCGGTTGTGCCACGGTACCGCAAACAACACCCGCCCATCGTCCGTATGTGGAATCATGATCGCAGCATCGCCAGGAAGAAATTCCCTGTCGAAAACAAGGTGTATGCCCTGACTTGGAACTATCGTTGCCGAATGGGACGAATCATCGAGTTGCTGTATGGCATCTGAGAATACACCGGTTGCATTGATAACAACCTTCGCTTTTATTTCAAGTTCTTGTGAACTAACGTTGTCACATAACCGAAACCCACATGTTTGCTCGTTTGTTTTTAGCAGGGCGGTCACCTGCATATGGTTGAGCACCACCGCCCCATGTTCAATGGCCGTTTGTGCGAGGTTTACTGCAAGCCGTGCATCATCGAACTGCCCGTCGTGGTACAATACGCCACCCTTCAGGCCTTCGGCCGCAAGCGTCGGAGCGTGTTCCAGCACCTGTTCCGTTGATAGCCATTCCGATGGTCCCAACCCAAGTGAGCCCGACATCCAGTCGTACACCTTAAGACCAAGGCCATAATACGATCCTTCCCACCACTTGTAGTTTGGAACAATGAACGATTGGTCCTTCACGAGATGCGCAGCGTTTTTTCTGAGCAGTCCTCGCTCGCGCAACGCTTCCATTACAAGTTTGATATTGCCTTGTTGCAGATACCGAACACCTCCGTGCACGAGTTTGGTTGATCTCGAGGAGGTGCCCTTTGCGAAGTCATGCTTTTCGACAAGCAGAGTAGAATATCCCCTCGAGGCGGCATCCACTGCGGTGCCGAGTCCCGTGGCGCCACCGCCGATGATGGCGATGTCCCACTCCGCAGGGCCGCTCCGCAATTTGTCAAGCAGTGAATTTCTGTTGAACAAGGTCACAGTTCAGTCCATTTTAAAGTCGCGTTTACCGCGCGTTGCCATCCGTGCACCAATGTGTTTACGTGCGATTGATCCATTTGCGGCCGAAACCTTGTATCCTCCTGCCATTGCTGGCCGATCGAATCGATATTATCCCAAAATCCAATTGCCAGTCCTGCGAGATAGGCTGCACCAAGCACAGTCGTTTCATATACTTTCGGCCTCACGACGGGTACTCCAAGAACATCGGATTGAAATTGCATCAATAAATTGTTGACCGTTGCTCCGCCATCCACACGGAGTTCTCGAATCGCAATTCCCGAATCCGATTCCATTGCCTTCAGCACGTCCCTCGTCTGATAAGCGATGCTTTCCAACGCCGCTCTTGCGATATGAGCGTTCGAACTGCCGCGCGTCAAACCAAAGATAGATCCGCGCGCTTCCTGGTTCCAGTGCGGGGCACCCACCCCGGCGAAAGCCGGTACAACATAAACGCCGCCGTTGTCTTTTACTTTCATCGCGAGCATTTCTACGTCTGATGACTTGCGGATAATCTGAAGTTCATCCCGCAACCATTGTACTACTGCTCCTGCAATGAAGATGCTTCCCTCCAGGGCATATTCCACCTTGTCTTTTATCTCCCAGGCAATTGTCGTTAGAAGATTATTTTGTGATGCCACGGCTTTTGTTCCGGTGTTCATCAACATAAAACAACCGGTACCGTACGTATTTTTCACCATCCCCGGTGAGGTACACATCTGCCCGAACAGCGCGGCCTGCTGGTCGCCGGCAATTCCTGCGATGGGTATATGAGCATTCCGTGATACAACATCTGTTACTCCCATATTGCTGCTTGAAGCCTTCACTTCCGGAAGCATGCTCAGCGGTATGTTGAACAATTTCAGAAGATCGGTATCCCACTCGCAGGTATGGATATTCAGCAACATTGTTCGCGACGCATTTGTAACATCTGTGATGTGGAGTTTTCCACCAGAGAGTTTCCACACCAGCCAACTGTCGACCGTCCCGAACAAAAGGTCGCCGTTTTCCGCCTTCGTTCTGGCGCCTGGCACGTTTTCAAGTATCCATCTGACCTTGGTTGCCGAAAAGTATGAGTCAATAATAAGACCTGTGCGGGAAGCGATCAATGCCGAGTGGCCTGCTTCTTTGAGTTGATTGCAATAATCAGATGTCCGCCGGTCCTGCCACACAATTGCGTTGTATACCGGCTTTCCGGTTGAGCGCTCCCAAACTATCGTGGTTTCGCGCTGATTGGTGATGCCGATTGCAGCGATCTGGTTCGTTGAAACGCCGGCTTTGGCCATCACTTCGGCAAGCACGCTGAACTGCGACGACCAAATCTCTTCCGGATCATGTTCCACCCATGCCGGCTGAGGATAATGCTGCGCAAATTCTTTTTGTGCAACTGCTTTTACTGACCCCCCGTGATCGAACAACATCGCCCTCGAACTTGTAGTTCCCTGGTCCAATGCGAGAATGAAGTTTTGTGACATTCAATCAAATTGTGGCGAGAAGTTATGAAATCGTGCGGAGCATTTCCATCTGACATCTATTCATGCACGTTTCATCATTTTTTTCATTTTCATATCCACTAATACACTATTTTGAAAACTAAATTCTGATACATGCCCACCCTGATGTCACGTGCGTTGAATCGCTGGCCGCTATTGCTTTTGACAGTCCTGATCACCGGCGCCGTTGTCGCCTCGTACCCTGAAAGAATCCGGATTACGTTTATCGCGTCGGAGGTTTTTTCAGATACCACAAAGAAAGACACAACGAAGTATACAGTTTATAAGGATCTTCCCTTACAACCCAAAAGAACAATATCATTCACCACCACTGAAGGAACCTGGATGTCGGTTGATGTAAGTCCCGACGGAAAGACGATTTTGTTTGATCTGATGGGTGACATTTATTCGGTTCCGGTAAGCGGAGGCAAAGCCACACCGGTTACCAAGGGACTTTCGTTCGATACTCATCCAAGATATAGTCCCGACGGAAAAAAGATTCTGTTCACTTCCGATCGCAGCGGCTCAGAAAACATCTGGTACATCGATATAGAAAAAAAGGATACGATCCAGGTCACCAAGGATCGTGATCAAAACTATCCCTCTGCAACGTGGACGCCGGATGGCAACTACATCATTGCGGCGAAAGGAAGACTTGACATGAAATTGTGGATGATCCACAAAGATGCAGGCAGCGGTGTTCAGATCGTTGATGCACCACAGCTGAAAACAATTGATCCTGCCGTCAGTCCCGACGGCCGATATATTTATTATTCACAGCGGTTTGGTCCATGGAACTACAATGCACAGTTGCCTCAATATACAATTGGTGTGTACGATCGCGACAATGCAAAGTCAAACACGATCGCAATCAGGTACGGTTCGGCATTCACTCCGACACTGAGCAAGGACGGAAAATGGATGGTTTATGGTTCCAGGTATGAAGACAAAACCGGTCTCATCCTTCGAAACATTAAAACCGGTGATGAAAAATGGCTCGCTTACCCGGTACAGCGCGACGATCAGGAATCGATTGCGACAATGGGTGTATTGCCTGGCATGACTTTCACGCCAGATAGCAAAGCACTGATAGCGGCTTTTGGAGGAAAGATTTACAGAATTCCACTTGATGGCGGAAAGCCGGCTGAGATCCCGTTCACTGCCGATGTTAAGCTTGAACTTGGCGAACGTCTTGCGTTCAAATATCCGGTAGAGGATACGGCATTCGCACTCGTTACACAAATCCGCGACGCGGTTCCTTCGCCGGATGGAAAGAAACTTGCATTTACGGCATTGAATCGTCTGTACGTAATGGATTATCCAAAGGGAACTCCAAAACGTCTCACTACAAATGAATTTACAGAGGCGCAACCTGCATGGTCGCCCGATGGATCAACAATCGTATTCACAACCTGGGCTCCTACCGGTGGACACCTGTACAAGGTTGCAGTTACAGGCAAGGCCACACAGGCGCAGCGACTCACACGCGATACCGCAGTATATAGTTCTCCCACTTTTAATCTGAAAGGAGACAGGATCGTTTTTGTTCAGGGCCAGTTGCGTGCTTATAAAGAGTCGATCGGACCGGTTGCAAACCCGCTGGAAAATCAGTTGTGCTGGATTCCTGCTAACGGAGGCGAGATCACCAACATCGACAAGGCAAACTTCCGCGCGAATCCTCACTTCGTGAAAGGAGAAGATCGGATTTACCTGAACCAGGGAGGCAACCTTATTTCGATCCGCTGGGACGGTACCGACGAAAAGATACATGCGAAGATCACCGGTGTCACAACATTCGGCATCAGCAATCTGAAAGACGATGAGCACATGCATGAAGTGAATGCCCGTGACTTCTGCCTGCTTTCAGAAAAAGTTGCGAACTGGATGGAGCTTCAACAACCTTCTCCAGCGAACCAAATAACCTTGTCGCCCGACGGTTCGCGTGCAATCGCAACCATCAACAACGACATTTATGTGGTGATCATACCACGTACCGGTAAGGTCGCGAACATCTCTCTCGCAGAACCGACAGCGTCGCAGGTTCCGGCAAAAAAACTTACAGAGATCGGAGGAGAATTTGCTTCGTGGGAGGCCAATAGCAAAAAAGTGCATTGGTCGTTAGGAAATGCACACTTCGTGTATGATGTTGACTCAGCGCAGGCGTTTGACGACAGTCTGCGACTCGCCAAGAAAACAGAAGAAAGGAAAAAGGCTGATTCACTCGCGAATATTAAAAAGGATACAACGGTTAAGAAGGATAGTGTCGCAAAGAAAGATTCGGTAGCTAAGAAGGATTCCGTGAAACTGATGGATGCTTCAGCGGGCACAACACTCAAAGCAGACACACTTTCTCCAAAATCGGATTCACTGATGAAGAAACCTGTTGAAACGAAACAGGAACCGAAGTTTCAGGCCGAGGAGAACCAGGTGAAACTTTATTACAAGAGGGACTTCCCAAATGGCAATGTGTTGTTGAAGGGAGCGCGGATCATAACCATGAAAGGTGATGAGATCATTGACAATGGAGACATCCTGATTGTAAACAACAGGATCAAAGCCGTTGGAAAATCCGGATCGTTGTCGGTTCCTGCGAATACGAAAACGATTGATGTCGCGGGCAAAACAATCATCCCGGGGTTTGTCGATACTCACTCACATATGTGGACCCAGTGGGGTATTCATAAGAACCAATCCTGGATCTATGCTGCCAACCTCGCCTACGGAGTTACAACAACGCGTGATCCGCAAACTGCGACAACAGATGTGTTGACCTACGGTGATATGGTTGATGCCGGCAAAATGGTTGGGCCAAGAATCTATTCAACCGGCCCCGGTGTTGGTTTCTGGCGATACAATGTTCGTGACTCTGCACATGCTTCTGCGATCCTTCGTCAGTACAGCAAATATTTCAACACACGGTACATCAAGATGTACATGACCGGTCCGCGAAATGTGCGTCAGTGGATCATCAAAGCTGCAAAAGATCAGAAACTGATGCCTACAACCGAAGGCGCGCTGAATTACAAACAGAACATGACCAATATGCTCGATGGCTATCCGGGTCATGAGCATGCGATACCGGTGTATCCTTTGTACAATGATGTGATCAAGACGATCTCCGAATCAAAGATGGCGGTTACGCCTACGTTGCTCGTGGCTTATGGAGGTCCGTTCGCGGAGAATTATTATTTCCAAACGGAGAACCCTTACCACGATAAAAAGATGCAACACTTTATGCCGTATGACGAGCTTGCTCCGAAAACAAGGAGAGTCGGGGGATGGTTCATGCCCGAAGAGCATGTGTTTATGAAGCATGCAAAATCAATGAAGGCAATGGTAGAGAACGGTGCGCTGGCAGGAATCGGCAGCCACGGTGAATTCCAGGGACTGGGATACCATTGGGAACTTTGGGCAATGCAAAGCGGAGGCATGAAGAATCACGAGGCACTGAAAGTTGCAACGATACTTGGTGCGCAGGCGCTCGGACTCGATGGAGACCTTGGTACTGTTGAAACAGGTAAGCTTGCCGATCTTGTGATCCTCGATAAAAATCCTCTGGATAATATTCGAAACAGCAATTCAGTGAGAATGGTAATGAAGAACGGACGATTGTATGACGGAGACACCCTTGATGAAATATATCCGGTTCAACGCAAGCTCGATGAAACCGAGTGGAAGTTTGAAAAGCCGGCGAATAATACGGGGTTGAAAGATTGAGATCAGGCTATGGGCTTTGAGCTATGAGCTTTGGGCTGTCGGTTTATCCGGCAGCCCTTTTCGTTGCAAGTATTTTCTGCAAGTTGCCTTAAGGTTACTAAGTAGCTCATGGCTCATAGCTCAAAGCCCTCAGCCCTAAAACGCCAACCTAAAACTTCCGAACACCCCAAACCTCTTCACTCTCTCAGGGGGCAGGGGTCGCGGAAGTACGCGCCAGATGAAATCGACACGGAACAGCTTGAAGATGTTGTCTACACCCGTTCCGACTTCTAAGTAGGTCTCACCATTTAATGAAGCAAACTTGTAGTCCGAAGAAAGCGGCATATTGAAGTCGGCATTTTCCTGACTCAATGAACCCCACAGGCCACGGGCACTATAAAACTGGCGGAACTTGAGCTTCCGAGTCAGTGGAATCAGGCGGAATATGCCATTGCCAATATTGTGTTCAAAATTGATCCCTGCATAACGGTCGTGAAGAAACTCGTACCGGTTCATTAGGTTGAACGCATACTTGTTGTAATAATAAATTTCGTTGCCGGGTGCAATATCGAGCATCATGTATGGGAGTTTCCCGTAAGTTTTTCCTCCAAACACATTGAAGTAAACACTGCCATACGGCGGTATCTTCAGATAATCCGAGATGCTTCCCGTGATCTTTGTATAATCATAACTGCTTTTGAATACGCCGGAGAACCCTCTCGTGAATTTCAATTCGACAATCGGGTATGGACTACCAAGACTTGTTCGGTAGAATGTATTCTCTAGAAATTTTTCCAGGTATGCATATCGAAGTCGAAGCGATACTTCAGAGGTAGATAGAACATCGTTCTTAGTACCATTCACAAAAAGCGTTTTTGGCGGAAGGTTTAGCAACGGGTCAAACGTTTTGTGAACGCCCGCCACCTGCGCAGAAATTCCTGATACCCACTCGTTGAAAACTTCGACCCGCTTCTCATCTATCATCAAAAACTTTATCGGAACCCCCGACTTTCTCACGGCCAGCGCAAAAATGTTGTCCTGGCTGATTTCGTCATAGTATGTTTGACCGTAGTCGATATCCTTGAGGTACGAGGCATACACATAGGTCCGCGGATTTTTTCTTAGAAGATAGAACCCGTCGATCTTGTGTTTCAATTTCTGGTCGCCGAAGCCATAAGCCAGGTATCCATGCAAAATCAGCTTCTTGTTGAAGTGCCTGTTGGTGCCAAGGTCAAACCGCACGCGCAATCCTTCCACAACATTATAAGTGATCCAGTTGAACCACGGACCGATCTCATAGTTGCCCACCCTCTTGTATCCTGTGCCAATAAAATTTATCCAGTTCGTATACTTCTTGAACACCGGCATCTTCAACAGCGTGTCGATCATCTGGTACACTGCCTTTTCATTCTTCGTCAGATCCTCATGACGACTCTGCGACCAAAATTCATCCGGCTTGTTCTTTGCCTGGTCGGCGATGATTACTTCTTCGAGAATTTTGTTCTTATTCAATTCAGCAATTACCTGCGTATCGTTGATCGCAACATTTCTGTACGTACTCGTCTTTCGGCCTATGAACGCAAACTTTGTATTGCCCAACGGCGCGATATCAACGACGAATTTGTCTTTAGCCAAAAACCATATCGAGTCATTCACGATGTGGTATTCCTGGATCAGACTCAGCTGATCAACGAAATTGATATTTGCTTCCTTCGACAAACGAAGGTTCATCTTCTGGATCGCGAACGTTGTGTCGTGAACCCAGCAATCGCCCTCAAAGGTGTTTTCACCTTTTCGTTTCGGCGTGAAGATCAAATGTATCAGCCGGCGGCCGCCAACAAACTGCGAGTCGGCAACTTTGTATTTATAGTATGAGTCACCGTTATCGCTGATCGGGCTTATGAATTGTTTGTCGAATACCGGAATGAAATTGCTATAAAAGTTGATGTTCTGATCCATGCCTCCAAGCAGCTTGCTCACACTTTCATTATTGACGCCGATCGTTTTGCTGGCCTTGATGATTTCGCGACGCCGCACTGGATTTTTCTGAAAGAAATAGTCCGAAAGCGATTCGGTGAGATAGACGGGAAGTATAGGGGCACCCTCAGATGTATCAATATTATCGAAGATGAATTTGAAAGGGCGCATCAGGCGAATCTCTTTCAGCCTGTCTTTATTTACATTTTTCAGATCAAGCTCAAGCTTGTTGTACAGTTCGTATGAGAAATTCGCGAAGCGGTAGCGGTCATTGAACGGCTTCTTACGTACGATCCGTCGCCACATCAGCAGACCCCGATCGATTTTTCGCTTAACCACAACTTCCGTTGCGTACTTACCCCGCTCAAGAAAAATGGTAATGTCAATGATCCCGTTGCGTTCGCGGGCCAGCACTGCACTGTCTATAACGAGGCGGTAGTCCTGGTAACCGACGTACGTTACCTCAATGGTATCCGTCGGCCATTCGTCATATCGGAAGGTAAATGAACCGGAAGAGTCGCTTAGTCCACCGGAACCCGACTTCAGCAACTTCACGGAAGCAAAAGGGATCTTCTCTTCGCTGTGTACGTCTTTGATTACGCCACGGAGAATCTTCTGCTGCGCAGCTACGCTGATCGGAAACAATAGGAATACAGCTGCCCGAAAAAAATGGCTCAGAGGTTTCGGCATCCCGGCAAAGGTAATCAGAAGTCGACACCCATTGCAAAATGCAACAATGGTTTGCCTCTGAAGAACCCATTCATTTCCCAGCCGGCATCGAGGCGAAGGAAATATCCGAGCAGTGTGCTTCGTACACCAAAGCCGTATCCGCCGATGAATGGTCCGATACCGCCGGCTTTCAGATTAACACTTACGGGTCCGCCGCCAGGAGGATATGAAAGTACAGGGCGTTCGAGCTTATCGTAGCGGCCATTCCATGCCGAGCCGAGATCAACAAATTGAATTACCTGGAAATTTCTGAGGAACGCGTTATTGATTGGCTTGTTGAACAATGTTGAGAATACGGGAAGTCGGAACTCACTGTTGATCACGATCGCATTGTTTCCGTTGCTGATGTTTTGCTGAAAACCGCGCATATTAACTGCCAGCGACTGAAAAGCATACGTCGGATCCTGGGGCCGTGGCTCCTGGTTGTACTTTGGAAACAGCCAGCCATCGACACCACCGAGATAGTATATTATTTTTTGGTTACCCCACGAAAAGTCCGCTGCCACGCGTCCCGCCCAGATGAAATTCCGGTAGATCGGATAATAATATCTTGCGTCGGCGCCAACATTGAAGTTGAATCTTCCCGGCTTCAGATTTCCCTTCGAAGGTTTGTTGATCTGTGCATTGACGTCGCCATAAAGCTTGAACCGCAGCCCGTTCATGATGTTCATTGCCCGAGTGAGCGTGTTGTCATGAACATATTCAAGACGGGAGATGGCGTAGGTTTGTTTGTTCAGGTCGGGCGACTGCAAGGTGATAGGATCGAACCTTGTACCTCGAACAACTACCTTGTCGGTACGTATCCCACCTGAAAGTCGAACACTCCTTACTCTGTCGAGAGGGTATTTAACAACGATCTGGTACAGGTTGCTGAATTGTTTTCCTTCAAAAATGTCCGTTGAGCTGCCATCGATTCCCTGAATTCCGCCGATCTCGGTTTTGCGGTAATAGATAAGCGAATAATCGAACCTCC
>JAESFU010000705.1_pt1 | contig 12942 bp, 21 predicted proteins | sample 9269461 | NCBI WGS metagenome assembly JAESFU01 (sample SAMN14502556, study PRJNA617107) | algae metagenome | isolation source: Stenomitos rutilans HA7619-LM2 and co-occurring heterotrophs from cave walls | place: USA: Waikapalae cave, Hawaii | collected 2009-07-28
AGGCTCTGCAGCGAGCGCCACGACGGGGCGAAGGCCTGCAGTGGTCGACGGCTCTGCGAACTTGCCGGTGGAATTAATCTGCGTGCGGTCCTGGGCCGAACAGACTCCGGCCGAGACGAGGAGGAGAGCGATACCCGCGGCGATGGCCTTTGGGCGATGTCCGGACGCATCCGTGCAGCGGTTCATTCGGGTCATCCTCTTCTTTATAGGATCGGGCCTGTGGCGGCCTGGGCGACGAATCTCTGGCGGGCGTGCAGGCTGCAGTGTGTTACACGGCGACCGTGCAGGGGTTCCCGGACCATTCATCGTGCAGATCATGGTATCGGATAAGTCCAAGCGGACCAAATGAAGGTTGGAGAGACCCTATGGTGGGGGCCAGGGGTGGGAGAGGTGCTTTGAGCTGCACTGCCACGCTCAAGGCAGCTGTGGCCGTGGCACCCAGTTCGTGTATCTGGTACTGCTGCATGCCGGAATTGCGCCCGGGTGTGCACCAGAGATTCGCCGAACCGTTGACATCTGCTAGGAACCCGCTAATCATCTTGACCCCGACCGGCTCCTTGCCGCGTGTTGTGCATGCGACACGATGGAAAGAATGGATGAAGAGTCAGGCGGGATGGTGGGTCGGCTGGATGAATCGCTTGATCGCCTGACGGTGATCGAGACGGATTAAAGCCTGTTTGCGATGGAAGCCTGCTCAAAGGCAGGTTGACGGGAGCAAAGAGGTCATTGGAAACCCAAGAGCGGGTTGTGCAGTGGGTCGGTACTGCTCTGAAGGTTTCTGATGCGTGCAGTTGAACACAGTGACCGGTTGGACTCGATCGGCTTCAGAGGTACTTCTCGATGACTGGCGGCAAGATTCGAATCCGTATGGAAGCCTACGACCACATCGCTCTTGACGCGTCGGCGAAGGAAATCGTCGAGCACGCCAAGCGGACCAATGCGAAGGTTGCAGGTCCCGTTCCGCTCCCCACGCGGGTTGAGCGTTACACGGTTCTTCGTTCGCCCTTCATCGATAAGAAGAGCCGCGAGCAGTTCGAGATCCGGACTCACAAGCGGATCATCGACATCATCGAGCCCAATGCACGGACGGTCGAGGCGCTCAACCGCCTTGTCGTTCCCGCTGGTGTGTTTGTGAAGATCAAGGCTTAAGGCCCTGATCTTGTCTTTTGAGGCATAAGTTCGGGCTTTGTGCTCGCACTTGTTCGCCTGTCGGTTGTGGATGGTCTACACTCGAAGTTCCCGCCTGAAGGCACGCCTTTGGGTACGAAACGATCTTGGATTCAGGAAGTACGATCATGGCTCTCATGCTGATGGGTAAGAAGCTGGGAATGACTCGCGTCTACACGGACGCAGGTGTCAACGTCCCCGTGACGGTCCTTCAGGTTGGTCCCTGCGTCGTGACGCAGGTCCGCACCGCCGACAAGGACAAGTACTCTGCTGTTCAGATCGCCTACGGCGACATGAAGGCCCGCAACAGCACGATCCCGATGATCGGCCACGATGCCAAGGCAGGCGTCGGCCCCAAGCGTCACCACCGCGAGTTCCGCGTGAAGGCTGATGAAGTCAGCACGTTCTCGCTGGGCCAGGAGCTGAAGGTCGACTCGCTGACGGGCACGATGTACGTCGACGTCATCGGTCAGAGCAAGGGTAAGGGCTTCCAGGGCGTTATGAAGCGCCACCACTTCAAGGGCATCGGCGCATCGCACGGTACCGAACGTAAGCACCGCTCGCCGGGCTCGATCGGTGGTCTGTGCTCGAACCGCGGCTTTGGCGGTGGTCTTAAGAAGGGTAAAAAGATGGCGGGTCACCTCGGTGACGACCGCGTCACGACCCGCTGCCTGGACATCGTTCGCATTGATTCAGAGAAGGGTCTCCTGCTCGTCAAGGGCGCAGTCCCCGGTGCGAACAACGGCATGGTCATGATCCGTCCTTCGAGCCGTCTCTATAAGAGCAAGGCACGCAAGGTCGCTGAGGCTGCCGCGAAGTAAGAAATATCGGCCTCGGTGCTGCAAAGCATCGGGGCCGTTGTGTTTGGTTTATGAGTTGGTGTTGGGTTTTAAGAATGCAGTACACGACGGCGGTCGGGAGCGTTTCCCGGTCGTCGAGTCCGGAAGGTGGGTCTCACCAAACCCCCGGACAGCAACAAAAGACCGGCTCTGGTCGCGTAACCCGCGGCAAGAGTCCGGAGGACAGCCGAGTCGATTCCAAGCAGCCCCCGTCTTCTGTTCTGCAGAAGGCGTGCCCCAGAGAAAGACCTTCAACGGTCGATCCGCAAGGCAGATTGGCGAGCTGCCGGATAGGCGAGGTGCGGTGAACGGGAACTTTCCCGCCACCGTCGAAGGCGTCGGACGAGGAACAGACACATGGATGTCGCCGTCTACAACATCCAGGGCAGCAAGGTCGGTTCGCTGACCATCGATCCCAAGGCCCTGGGCGAAGACATCAACGCTCCCCTGATCAAGCAGGCGTACGTGATGTATCACGCGAACCTGCGTCAGGGTTCGAGCAAGACTCTCAACCGCGGCAACGTGGAAGGGTCGACCAAGAAGATTTACAAGCAAAAGGGCACGGGCAACGCCCGTCACGGTGACCGCAAGGTCAACATCTTCAAGGGCGGTGGCCACGGCCACTCCAAGAAGCGCACCCGTGACGACTTCCGCCTGACGATGCCCAAGAAAATGCGTCGCCGTGCAAACCGCAACGCCTTCCTTGCCAAGCTCGTCGACAACGAAGTCCGGGTCATCGACTCGCTGAATTTCTCGAGCCCCAAGACGCGTGAATTCCGCGACTTCCTCGCTGCAGTCAAGATCGATGCGACCGCTCTGGTTGCACTCTCTGCAACGGAAACCCAGTCTGACAACGCACGCATGTCTGCACGGAACATCGAAGGTGTTTCGCTCTGCCGTGCGGACCAGCTCAACTGCTTTGACATGCTGAACCACCGCTACCTGGTGATCGGCAAGGCGGATCTCGAGGCGTGGCTGAAGGGCCCGCAGTCGCAGACCGGCAAGGATGCAAAGCTCGCTCCCCTGGGTCGCCAGGAGAAGCCTGCTGCAGCAGCCAAGCCCAAGGCAGAGAAGCCCAAGGCTGAAAAGCCCGCAGCGAAGAAGGCACCCAAGGCCAAGTGATTCAAAGTTAGCTTGGGTCCAGGTAAGTGATTTCGATCAGGACACGAATGACTCGCGCGGTCGGATGAGTGGGTAAGAACCACGATCCGGACCGATTGAAAGACCAAGGCAAACACCATGCAGGCACACGACATCATCAAGCAGCCCCTGCTGAGCGAGAAGAACACCGAGTCGCAGGAGATCGGGCGTTACACCTTCCTCGTGGACACCCGTGCCAGCAAGGACGAGATCAAGGACGCGATCCAGAAGCTCTACAAGGTCGAGGTTGTCTCGATCAACACGCAGGTCCGCAAGGGCAAGATGCGTCGGATGAAGGTCGGCCTGACCCGCGAGTCGGACACGAAGAAGGCGACCGTCCGCGTCAAGAGCGGCCAGACGATCGAGCTGTTCTGAGATCGAGCTGTTCTGGGAAGTACGAAGCACGAATTCTGAATCACCCACCTGTTCTCTTGAGAGCAGGTGATTGAAGAACGAGACAGGAAGGCAAGCGATGGCAATCAGAATCTACAAGCCGACCAGCGCCGGGCGCCGCAATGCGTCGGTGAACATGCACGCGGAAGTGACCAAGAAGTCGCCCGAGCGTTCGCTCACCAAGCCCCTGTACAAGACCGGCGGCCGTAACCATCACGGCGTGATCACCTCGCGTGGTCGCGGCGGTGGTGCAAAGCGTCTGTACCGCATGGTTGACTTTGACCGCAAGGACCGTAACGGCATCGTCGGCAAGATCGTCGGCACCGAGTACGATCCCAACCGCTCCTGCCACATCTCGCTCGTCGAGTACACCGACGGCGTCAAGCGTTACATCATCGCTCCCCTTGGCGTGAAGAACGGCCAGACCGTTCTTTCGTCGAAGGACGCTGCGGTTGAGCCCCAGGTCGGTAACTGCATGCCCCTGCGGTTCATCCCGCTGGGTCTTGAAGTGCACTGCGTCGAGCTCGTTCCCGGTCGCGGTGCACAGATCTGCCGCTCTGCAGGTACGTTTGCTCGCCTGAGCAACCGTGAAGGCGACTACGCCACGCTCGTCATGCCCTCGGGCGAAGTCCGCCGCGTGCACGTTGACTGCAGGGCCACGATCGGCCAGGTCGGCAACCCCGATCACTCCCTTCGTATCCTCGGCAAGGCAGGCCTGACCCGTCACAAGGGTCGCCGTCCGATCACCCGCGGTATCGCCAAGAGCCACCATGCTCACCCGCTTGGTGGTGGTTCGGGCCGTTCGAAGGGCAATCGTCCTCCCTGCGGTCCTACCGGCGTCCTTGCCAAGGGCGGTCCGACCCGCAACCGCAACAAGCACTCTTCGAAGCTCATCATCCGCCGCCGCGTCAGCAAGCGTTTCGGCGTCCTCAAGTAATCCATCGCACGTCCACGCACGAACCACACGACTCGATTTGCCGGCCTGCACGAGAGGCCGGAAGAACCCAGGAAGAACGAACATGGGACGCAGCCAGAAGAAAGGCCCCTACGTTGATGAAAAGCTCTACCGTCGCGTTGAGAATCTCAACGCGTCGCGGAAGAAGGAGCCGCTCAAGACGTGGGCACGCCGGTGCACGATCGTTCCCGAGTTCGTGGGCCACACGTTCAAGGTCCACAACGGCCGTGCATTCCTCGACGTGTTCGTGACCGAAGACATGGTCGGTCACAAGCTCGGCGAGTTCAGCAGCAGCCGGACCTTCCGCGGCCACACGAACAAGAAGGAAGGCCTCGACGCGGGTGAGAAGTCATCTGCTCCGGCCAAGAAGTAAGGCACCCAAGGCATCCACGACCGACCTCGCTGGTCCTGAACCAGACGCGGTCTTTGACAGAGGATCGACGCCGTGAAACTGCGGTACGAAAGACTCAAGGAACTGGCCCAGGCAAAGGGCGTGACGCGCGAGCAGCTCGCTGCCGCCATCGTTCGCCCCGGCCTGAGCGAAGACGATGCACTGAGCGCCATCCGCAACTGGCTCTCGGGGCGTGACCATCCGCGTTGCCGCGCGACCGATATCGCCAAGCTGGCGGCTGCGGTCGGCGTCCAGACGCGTGAGGTCGCCCGGTTCGTCAGCGAAGTGCGCCACCACCGCGGCAGCCCGCGCAAGGCACGCCTCCTGGCCGACCTCATCCGCGGCCAGAGCGTGGAGAGGGCACTCAACCTGCTTGGCTTCAACACCAAGCGTGCTGCAGTGAACATGCGTAAGTGCCTGGCCGCCGCGATCGCGGAGGCCCAGACGGTCGAGGCAGACGAAGGCAAGCTCGTCGTTTCGATCAGCACGGTCGACGACGGCCCGGTCATGAAGCGGTTCCAGCCCAAGGATCGCGGCCGTGCACACAGCATCCTGAAGCGCTTCAGCCACATCACCGTCGGCGTCGAAGAACGTGCCCCCAAGAAGAAGAAGACCGCCAAGGCCGGCTAATCCGAGACCTTACGAGAACACACATGGGACAGAAGACGCATCCATTCGGTCTGAGGCTTGGGATCACTGAGGCGCACCGCAGCCGCTGGTACGCCCCCAAGGCACTCTTCGGCGAGCTCCTCGTCGAGGATCAGAAGATCCGCCGCTTCCTCGACCGCCGCCTGAACCGCAGGCCCCCGAGCGCGATGGTCGCCGATATCCACATCGAGCGCACCCGCGAAGAGCTCAAGGTAATCGTCAAGACCGCCCGTCCGGGCCTGGTCATCGGTCCCAAGGGTGCTGAAGTCGAGCGCCTGACCGAAGAGCTCCAGCTCATGACGGGCCGCAAGGTCAACATCTCGATCATCGAGATCAAGAACCCCGACCTTGATGCCCAGCTCATCGCTGAAGCAGTCTCTGAGCAGCTCGTCAAGCGTGCCAGCTTCCGCAAGGCAGCGAAGATGAAGGCAGACGCGGCGATGGCCTCGGGCGCGCTTGGCGTGAAGATCCAGCTTGCAGGTCGTCTTGGTGGTGCGGAAATGTCCCGCTACCTGGACATCCGCCTGGGTTCGCTCCCGCTCTCGACGCTCCAGGCACGCATCGAGTACGGCCTGGCCGAGGCGCACACGACGTACGGCTCGATCGGCGTGCAGACGTGGGTGTACCGCGGCATGTATACGACCGAGAGGACGGAAGAAGAATCCAATGCAGCAGGCGGCCGTGCACGTGCACGTGGCCGTCGCTGATCGGTTCGCCTCCTGGCGTTTGGATCGGGTCTTGAGTGTTTCGCGAGTGTCAGCTTTTCATCAGTGCCTAGGGCCGAGTCTCTAGTGCCTGCTTCCCGAGGTGTTTCATGGCGTTGATGCCAAAGAGAGTCAAGTTCCGCAAGGAAATGCGCCGTGTTCGCCCCCGCAAGGCGACCAAGGGCAACTACGTCGCGTACGGCGACTACGGCCTCCAGGCGCTCGAAGGGTGCTGGCTCAAGGCAACCGTGATCGAAGCAGGTCGCGTCGCCGCGATGCACTTCGTGAAGCGTGAAGGCAAGCTCTTCATCCGCGTCTTCCCGGACAAGCCGATCTCCAAGAAGCCCCTGGAAACCCGAATGGGTACCGGTAAGGCGGACGTGGATTACTGGGCTGCACGAGTGAAGCCCGGCACCATGCTCTTTGAGATGGCCGGCGTCACCGAAGCGGTCGCCAAGTCGGCGCTTGTGCGCGTCGCGATGAAGATGCCCATCCGGTGCCGCTTCGTCGGCCGCCGGGTCCGAGTCTGAGTTTGAGTCTGGGTTGAGCGTTGGAGTTGGTTTCCAGGTTGGTCTTTCCTCGCACTGCAACGCCCGGGTGCGACTCACGCAGCGTTACAAAGGATCGTGCCATGAACGGCAAGGAAGTTCGAGCCCTGAAGGACGAGGAGATCAAGGTTGAGCTGGAGCGGAACCGCACCAAGCTCTACCAGCTCCGCTCCCAGACCGTGACCGAGAAGGTCGAGAACACGGCCCAGTTCAAGTCCGTCAGGCGCGACATCGCTCGCCTCCTGACGGAGCGGAGCAGCCGTAGTGCATCGAAGGCGGGCAAGTCCTGAAGTCGGGCCTGAACCGGATTGAGTGACAGCACACCAGGCAGGTCCCGATGGAAGGGACAGGCCAAACAAGGCAGAGTCGATCGATGAGCACGAGCACCAGCAAGACCGCCAAGACCGCTCCGGCCGCCGCCGAGACCAACACCCACAAGGGCACCCGCGTGGGCGTGGTCGAGACGGACGTCCGTAACAAGACCCGCAAGGTCGTCGTCGCGTACATGGCGATGCACGCCAAGTACGGCAAGTTCATCCGTCAGCGGACCGTTCTTCACGTCCACGACGAGAACAACGAGTCGCGCACGGGCGACGTGGTCGAGGTGGCACACTGCCGCCCGATCAGCAAGTCCAAGCAGTGGAAGCTCGTCCGCATCGTCGAGAAGCGTTCGGAGCTGGCTGCGGCGATGGCAAGTGCACGCAAGCTCGGCGAAGCCGCGACCGCGAGCGACGAGCCTGCAGCAGAGCAGCCCAAGGCACCCGTAGCCAAGGCAGCACCCGCTGCAAAGGCCGCGGCACCCAAGGCAGACAAGCCCGCGAAGAAGTGATCGGGACAGTGGACAACAACAACGGCCTCGGGCGCGGATGAGCCGCGTGCCGCGGGCGTAAATGGATCGGATCAGTCATGCTTCAGCAAGAAACCAGGTGCGAAGTCGCGGATAACTCGGGGGCGAAGATCGCCTACGTGATCCGTGTGTACGGCGGCTCGACCGGCAGCGGCAAGTTCACGCGCCGCATGGCCTTCGTCGGCGACCGGGTCTTCGTGTCGATCAAGAAGGCCCTCCCCGGCGCGGACGTGAAGCCGGGCGACAAGTCCAAGGCCGTCGTGGTGCGTACCACCAAGGCGACGCGCCGTCCGGACGGTTCGTACGTCAAGTTCGATTCCAACGCGGTCGTCCTGATCCAGGACGACGGCAACCCCAAGGGGACGCGTATCTTCGGGCCCGTCGCTCGTGAGCTGCGCGACAGGAACTACATGAAGATCGTGTCCCTCGCTTCGGAGGTGGTCTGACATGCCCGCACACGTCCGCAAAGGCGACCAAGTGATGATCACCAGCGGCTCTCTCAAGGGCCGTATCGGTGAAGTCCTCCGCGTGATCCCCTCCTCGAGCGAGGTGGTCATCAAGGGGCTCAACCTTCGCACGAAGAATCTCCGTCCGACCCAGCGCAACCCGCAGGGCGGCGTGATCACGAAGGAAGCTCCCATCCACATGAGCAAGGTGAGCCCGGTTGTCGACGGCAAGGCCGTTCGCGTCGGGTTCAAGACTGAAAAGGATGGCAGCAAGGTCCGCGTCGCCCGTCACGGCGGCAAGGAACTGAAGGTTCTTGGCGTCGTCCGCAAGGCACGCTGAGTAACGTCGACCCAAACCGCAGGACGCCTCGATTCGATGGTGTAGTTGAGGAACCCCTGCACGTTCTGGAAAGTCCAAAACCCCGGGAGCCTGATCCCGGGACGATTCGCAAGAAGAGTGTGACCCATGGCCAAGGACACGGAAAAGAAAGAGGGCGCAAAGCCCGCCAATGTGAAGAAGCCGTCCGGCTCCAAGCCCAAGAAGGGCCATGCAGCCGCGGCTGAAGAAGAGCCTTCCGGGCCCAAGGTCCCGCCGCGTCTGCGCGTCTCGTACGAGACCAAGGTCCGCGAGGGCCTGAAGAGCAGCCAGGGCGTCGCCAACCCGATGAGCATGCCCCGCCTTCAGAAGATTGTTCTGAACGTGAACATGGGCCGCCACATCGAGGGCACGAAGGTCCCGCCGCACATCAAGCAGCAGATCATCGACACGCTGACGACCGTCTCGGGTCAGAAGCCGATCGTGATCCGCGCGAAGAAGAGCGTCTCGAACTTCAAGCTCCGCGCTGGGTTTGAGTCGTCGGTGATGGTGACGATGCGTCGCGAGCGCATGTGGCACTTCCTCGACCGCCTGATCAACCTTGCGACGCCGCGAATCAAGGACTTCCGCGGTCTGCCGGACAAGGCGTTTGATCGCCGGGGCAACTACTCGTTCGGTCTGACCGAGCAGGGCGTGTTTCCCGAGATCAACATGGCCGACGCGCAGTTCACGCACGGCATGCACATCAACTTTGTGTTCAGCAACTCGAACCCCAAGCTCAGCAGGTTTGTGCTTGAAGAGCTGGGCATGCCCTTCGTGAAGCCGGACCAGAAGTAACCAGTACGACCACACGGGCCTCTGGCCCTGATAAATGGACCCAACGTCGGGGCCGGATTTGAAGGCCCCGAGGAGCAACGGACGATGGCGACCAAGGCACAGGTAGCAAAGTCGAGGCGCAAGCCCAAGTTCAGCACCAGGATTGTCCGGCGCTGCGAGCTCAGCGGACGCGCACGCGGCGTGTACCGCAAGTTCCGGATCAGCCGAATCATGCTGCGCAAGCTCGCCCTCGAGGGCAAGATTCCCGGCATGAGGAAGGCCAGCTGGTAAGCCCGTCCACGTACGACCCCCAATGAATCACGCGGGCGCTCAAGGCCCGAATGGCAAGCGAGAAGAAGATGGCGATCAACGACCCAATCGCGGACATGCTGACCCGGATTCGCAACGGAGTCCGCAACCGCGCCAAGACCGTCACCGTCCTCAACAGCAAGGTCTGCCGCGGCATCGCCAACGTCCTCCGTGACGAAGGCTACCTCGACAGCTACGAGCTTGTGGAAGACGGCCGTCAGGGCCAGCTCAAGCTCAAGATCCGGTTCGGCCCCGGCGGCCAGCCGGTCCTCCGGAGGCTGACCCGCGAGAGCCGCGTCGGTCGTCGCGTGTATCGCGGCGTCGAGGCGATCCCGGTTCCGCTCGGCGGCCTGGGCATCTCGATCGTTTCGACGAGCATGGGCGTGCTCAGCGATCGCAAGGCCAAGGAGAACCGCGTGGGCGGCGAACTCCTCTGCACCATCGAGTAATTCACGAGTTTCACCCTCGCGGCGACGATCGCCGCGACTTACCCCGCGGAAGCCGGGCTCGCAACCGCAAGACCCGTGTGCCGCACGCGGCAGGAGTTCAAGATCATGTCCAGGATCGGCAAGCAACCCGTTCAGGTCCCTGCAGGCGTCAAGGTGTCCGTCAAGGACGGCGTCATCAACGTCGAAGGCCCCAAGGGCAAGCTCTCACTCAAGGCCAGCCCCCTCGTTACCGTCTCGTACTCCGAGGCTGACAAGGCGGTCATCTGCAAGGTCGCCGACACGGACGACCGTGCAGCCCGTGCACAGTGGGGGACCACCCGCGCCAACATCCGCAACATGATCGAGGGCGTGACCAAGGGTTACGAGAAGAACCTCCAGGTCGTCGGCACCGGCTGGTCCGCTGCAGTGATGGGCAAGAAGCTCAAGCTGACCGTCGGCTTTGCCAACTCGATCATGGTCGCGATCCCCGATGGCATCAGCGTCACGGTGGACAAGGCCCAGGGCGAGACGACCCCGATGAAGGTGACCGGGTTTGACAAGCAGCTCGTCGGCCAGTTCGCATCGGCCGTCCGTGCCAAGCGCAAGCCCGAGCCCTACAACGGCAAGGGCATCAAGTACACCGAGGAAGTCATCAAGCGCAAGCAGGGCAAGCAGTTCGGCTCGTAAAGAGTCGACCGCAGGCCAGGCCTGAAACAGACACACGGACGAACGAGAAGACTCACGCAGCATTCAACCTCCCGTCCGCGGATCGCCGCAGGGAGACATCGGAAAAGAAGGTTCACTCCAATGGACAAGCAGAGCATCAAGGACGCACGCAGGGCACGCCGCCGGATCGGCATCCGCAAGAGCATCACCGGTACGCCCGAGCGTCCGCGCCTGGCGATCTACAAGTCGCTGATGCACATCCACGCCCAGATCATCGACGATCTTGCGGGCAAGACGCTGGCATCCGCCTCGTCGGTGGAGAAGGACGTCCGCAGCGGCGGCAAGACGGGCAACTCGACCTCTGCCTCGCTCGTGGGCGGCAAGCTCGCGGAGCGTGCGAAGGCTGCAGGGGTCTCGAAGGTCGTCTTCGACCGCGGCGGCTTCAAGTTCCACGGCCGCGTGAAGGCACTGGCAGAGGCAGCCCGCAAGGCAGGCCTCAGCTTCTAAGGTAGAACAGTCATTCGACCTACCCTGACCGACCGGTTGTGAGGTAGTTGAGAGAGCAGACGAAGTACGATCCAACACGCGGCGAGACCGCCGCAGCGAGCACGACGACCATGGCTGACCACTTCGAAGATTCCGGACACATGACCGACACCACGATCGGTGTCTACCGCACGTCGACGACCGTCAAGGGCGGCCGGCGTTTCAGCCTCGGCGCACTGGTCGTCGTGGGCGATCACCGCGGCCGGGTCGGTTTCGGCTACGGCAAGAGCAACGAAGTCCCGCTGGCCGTTGAGAAGGCCCAGAAGTACGCACGCCGCAACATGATCAACGTGACCATGGCGGGCACGACGCTTCCCCACGAAGTCGAGGGTAAGTACTCGTCCTCCAAGGTCCGCCTGATCCCTGCTTCGCCCGGTACCGGCGTCGTTGCAGGCACCACGGTCCGTGCGATCCTCGACGCTGCAGGCGTGACCGACTGCCTCACCAAGTGCTACGGCTCGACCAACGCCAAGACGCTCGTCAAGGCTGTGTTCGAAGCCCTCGGCCAGATCCGGACCCGCGAGGCGATCGCCGCTGCACGTGGCGTGACGCTGAGCGAGACCGACATCGAGAAGAAGATCGCCAAGGGTCGTGCGTTCATGACCTCGTCGACCGGCAAGGAAAAGGCCAAGGGCCCCGTCAACACGCTCGGCCAGGAGCGTGGTGGTCGCGGCGGCCGTGGTGGTCAGGGCGGTCGCGGTGGCCAGGGTGGTCGTCGCGGTGGTCCGGGCGGCGGTCGTGGCGGCGAGCAGCAGAGCGCTCCGACCGAGGGTGGGGCACCTGCCCAGGCCTGAGCGACCTGAAGTTCGCGTCGCTCGTGCGATTCATCCGATCACACGTTCAAGAGTTCTTGCAAGTACGTTTCCAAGTCAGTTTCAAGCCAATTGAAAGCATAAATCCGAGGGCCGGGCTCGTTTTCAAGTGAGATCCCGTAACGCCCCGCCACCCGGAGGTACCCAGCCATGATGATCCACGACATTACCGCCAAGGCCGGCAAGTACAAGGCACGCAAGCGCGTCGGTCGCGGCGAGGGCAGCGGCCACGGTAAGACCTCGGGCCGCGGTCACAAGGGTCAGAGCTCCCGCTCGGGCTACGCAGCAAAGCGTGCGCACGAAGGTGGTCAGATGCCTTACTTCCGCCGTCTGCGGAAGTTCGGCTTCACCAACGCCGCGTTCCGCACCGAGTACTGGATCATCAACATCGGCGACATCGTCCAGCACCCCGCCTTTGCCAAGGGTGGCGAAGTCTCGATCGAGACGCTCGTCAAGGCAGGCCTGGTCCGCGACGACAGCCGCGATCTCAAGATCCTCGGCCACGTCTCGGAAGACGGCGTGAAGGTCAAGCTGACCGTCAACGCATCGCGCGTCTCGGAGAAGGCCAAGAAGCTCATCGAGGCTGCAGGCGGCAAGGTCACCCAGAGCGGCACCCGCCGCGACCATGTCCGCGGCATCGATCGCAACTCGGACGACCAGACTCCCAAGAACCTCACCAAGAAGCTCCGCCGTCCGACCAAGTCGGGCAAGGTCGCTGCAGAGGCCGAAGATGCGGCTGAAGCAGCACCCGCCGGCAAGGCCAAGAAGGCTTGATTGAAGCGTCAGCTCGATTGAAGCGTGACTGGCCACGGCCGACCGGACGTCTGTTCCTGGACCTGCGATTCATGAACTTCGTCCCGTGCCCGAAGCCTTTGCGTCTCCATCTGAATATCGTTCGTTGCACCGTCCGCCGGTCGCCCTTCCCTAGTCTCTTGCGAGCAGGTCGTGGCTTCTGGCGGCGATGCGTTTCT
>JAESFU010000706.1_pt1 | contig 12890 bp, 11 predicted proteins | sample 9269461 | NCBI WGS metagenome assembly JAESFU01 (sample SAMN14502556, study PRJNA617107) | algae metagenome | isolation source: Stenomitos rutilans HA7619-LM2 and co-occurring heterotrophs from cave walls | place: USA: Waikapalae cave, Hawaii | collected 2009-07-28
ATCGGGCACTTTCACCGAAAGCACGCAGGTCAAACCCTCGCGCGCATCGTCGCCGGTCAGTTGCACCTTCTCTTTCTTGGCGATGCCGGAATCATTGGCGTAATTGTTGATGACGCGCGTCAGTGCGGCGCGGAAACCGGCCAAATGCGTGCCGCCGTCGCGCTGCGGGATGTTGTTGGTGAAGCACAATGTATTCTCGTGATAGCTGTCGTTCCACCACAAGGCGCATTCAACCGTGATGCCGTCGCGTTCGCCCTTGATGAAAATCGGCTCGGCGAGTGCCGCCTGTTTGGTGCGATCAAGATAGCGCACGAAGGCCTGGATCCCGCCTTCATAGAAGAGTTCGACTTCCTTCGGCTCGACGCCGCGCTTGTCGGAAAGAAGTATGCGCACGCCGGAATTGAGGAATGCAAGTTCGCGCAAGCGATGTTCGATGGTGCCGAAGTCGAATTCGGTCTTGGAGAAAATTTCCGAACTCGGCAGGAATGTTACTTCCGTGCCGCGCTTGTCACTGGCATCGGAGGCGATGGCGAGCGGCGCATCGGGCACGCCGTTGGTGAAGCTCATCGCGAATTCCTGGCCGTTGCGCCAGATGCGCAATTTGAGCCAGACCGAGAGCGCGTTGACGACGGAGACGCCGACGCCGTGCAAGCCGCCCGAGACCTTGTAGGAGTTCTGGTCGAACTTGCCGCCGGCATGGAGCTCGGTCATGACGATCTCGGCGGCGGAACGCTTGGGATCGTTATCGTCATCCTGCTTGATGTCGGTCGGGATGCCGCGACCGTTGTCGTGAACGGTGCAGGAACCATCGGCGTTGAGGGTGACGATGACGCGATCGGCATGGCCGGCAAGCGTCTCGTCGATGGCATTGTCGACCACCTCGTAAACCATGTGATGCAAGCCCGAGCCGTCATCGGTGTCGCCGATATACATGCCCGGCCGCTTGCGCACGGCATCGAGGCCTTTCAGGATTTTGATCGAATCGGCGCCGTATTCTTCGGCGTTCTCGTTTTTTGTCGGTTCGGACATCATGACCTCGTTATCGGCGAAATGGTCCCTGCTTCCACATGGAAGAATTGCGCTGCTTTGCCAAGACCCTCGAAAAGGCCCTCGTCAGTCCCCGTCATCCAGGCCTGAAGGCCCATGGAATCGAGGGTTTCAAACAACGCCCGGCGGCGGCCGGAATCAAGGTGCGCGGTTACCTCGTCAAGTAATAGCATAGGCATCGCCCCCGCCGCAGCGGCAACAGTCTGGGCCTGGGCGAGAACCAGTCCGATGAGCAAGGCCTTCTGCTCGCCGGTCGAACATTGGGCGGCGGGCATGCCCTTCGGGCCGAACACAACGGCAAGATCGCTGCGGTGCGGGCCAATAAGCGTCCGGCCAGCGCCTGCGTCTGCCCTCCGGTTTTCGGCGAGCCTCCTCCGGAACTCGGTTTCGGCATGGACCGAAGACATGCTCGCAAGCAGTTTCTCGACTTCACCCTCAAGCGCCAGACCGGCCCAGGGAAAGGCCGATTGGCCTAGTGCTATATGGGTATTTGCCTGGAGATTATCGAGCGCTGAAAGGCGGGCCGCGGCGATTGCGGCGGCCATTTCGGCCATGCTGGCTTCGAGGCCTGAGAGCCAATGCGGGTCGGGTCCTGGCTCGCTCAGGAGGAGGTTTCTCTCGCGCATCGCCTTTTCATAGGCATTGAGATGCGACACATGGGCGGAATCGCAGGCCGCAACCAGGCGATCGAAAAACCGGCGGCGATCGCCGGGAGGCCCGGCGAAAAGCCGGTCCATGGCAGGAGTGAGCCAGAGCAGCCGCATGTGCTCGCCAAGGCTTGCAAGCGATCTCTGCGGAACGCCGTCGAACAGTACTTGGCGGCTTGCCTCCTCGCCGTTTGGCGAAGGTGCCGGGCGCCAGGCCGTGCCGATCGCCGCCGCTCCCGAAATGGCCTCGACCTCGGCTGCAATCGCCCATCCGGCGGGCGCCGATTCCCGGACCATCTCGGCATAGGCGGCATTGCGCAGGCCGCGGCCCGGGATCAGCAATGAGACGGCCTCGAGAAGATTGGTCTTGCCCGCGCCATTGGGGCCGACCAAGGCGACATGGCCGGGCTCGACCTCCAGCCGCAAGCCCGCATAATTGCGGAAGTCGGTCAATGTCAGGCGCGATAGGGAGATGTGCACGGCCTGTCACCCAACTTCTTCGTCACCCCAGCGAAAGCTGGGGTCCCCTGAATCGCTTCCATGTCGGCACGGCTTCAGGGGATGCCAGCTTTCGCTGGCATGACGGCTGTGGAAACGGCGCAACGACGCAACGATTGGTGATCACACCCGCATCGGCATCAGGACATAGAGCGCCTGATCGTCGCCGGGATCGCGGATGATGGTCGGCGATCCGGCATCGGCAAGCTGGAACTTCGCCTGGTCGTTCTTGATCTGCGCGGCAATGTCGAGAAGATACTTGGAGTTGAAACCGATATCGAGCGGCTCGGAATCGTATGTCGCAGCGATCTCTTCCTCGGCCGAGCCGGAATCGGGATTGTTGACGGACAGGACGAGCTTGCCGGACGAGATATTGAGCTTAACCGCGCGGCCCTTCTCGCTCGAAATCGTCGAGACGCGATCGACCGCGCTCGAGAAGATAGCCGTGTCGACTTCGAGCAGCTTGTCGTTGTGGCGCGGAATGACGCGATCATAATCGGGGAAGGTGCCGTCGATCAATTTCGAGGTCAGCACCAGAGCTCCCCAGGAAAAGCGGATCTTGCTTGCCGAGAGCGCGACTTCGATTTCGCCATCCTCACCTTCGATGAGGCGCACGAGTTCGAGTACCGTCTTGCGCGGCACGATGATGCCCGGCATGCCGTCGGCACCCTTGGGCCGGGCAACTTGTGCCTGCGCCAGGCGATGGCCGTCGGTTGCGACCGCGCGCAAGACCTTCGCGGCGGCCACTTCATGCAGATAGATGCCATTCAAGTAGTAGCGCGTTTCCTCGGTCGAGATGGCAAAGCGGGTCTTTTCGATGAGGCCCTTGAGGTCGCTTGCGGCAAGTGAAAAGCGATGCGGAAGGTCGCCGGCATTCAGGTCCGGAAAATCATCGGGTGGCAAGGCCTGAAGTGCAAAGCGCGAGCGGCCGGCAAAGACCGAGACGCGGCCGCTATCGGGTCCCTGCTCGATCTCGAGTTGTGCGCCATCCGGCAGTTTGCGGACGATGTCGTGCAGCATGTGGGCGGGAACGGTGGTCGCGCCGGCCTTGGCAACATCGGCCGGGGTCGATTCAATGATCTCGATATCGAGATCGGTCGCCGTCAATCTTACTTCGCCCTCTCCGGCCTGAAGGAGGACATTGGACAGAATGGGGATGGTATTGCGCCGCTCGACCACGCTTTGCACATGCGTCAAGGCTTTGAGAAACGCCGAGCGTTCGATCGTCACGCGCATTTAGAGCACCTGTCCCCTTCCCTCGATCCCGCTATTGGGCCGAAGACTCTGGCGCGGAAGAAGCCAACAAGCAAGCCCGCAAATACGGGCTTGCCGTGGATTTCGATTACTGCTGCTCGATCAGCCGGATGAGCAAGGCGACTTCGCGGGCGAGCCGGTCGTCAGTGCGCATCTGGTCCTCGATCTTGCGCACCGCATGCAGCACGGTCGAATGATCGCGGCCCCCGAAACGGCGGCCGATTTCCGGCAATGAGCGGGGTGTCAGCTTCTTGGCGAGATACATGCCGATCTGTCGCGGAACGACCACGGCGCGGGAGCGACGGGCCGAGAGCAGGTCGGCGCGCGCCACATTATAGTGGCGGCCGATCACCTTCAGGATGTCTTCGATCTTGACCCGGCATTGATCGGGATTTTGCGCCATGTCGCGCAACACCATGGCCGCGAGGTCGAGCGTTACCGGTGCATGGCTCAACTGGTGGTGGGCGATCATCTTGTTGAGGGCCCCTTCCAGTTCACGCCCACCGCCGGCGCAGGTGTTGGCGATGAATTCGAGAACATCGGACGACATCTGGATCGAGGGATAATCGCGGCGCGCCGCTTCCAGCCGATTGGCGAGAATTTCGCGGCGCAGTTCCAGATCGGGTAGTTCGATATCGACAACGAGCCCGCCCATCAGGCGCGAGCGCATGCGCTGGTCGATGGTATCGAGCTGGGCCGGCGGCACGTCGGCGGCAATGATCACCTGACGTTTCGAATCCACCAGCGAATTGAACGTATGGCAGAATTCCTGCTGCATGGTCTTGCCTTGCAGGAACTGGAAATCGTCGATCAACAGCACGTCGATCGATTGGAAATAATCCTTGAAGGCGATGGTATCGCGTTGCTTCAGCGCGCCGATGAAATGATACATGAACCGCTCGGCGGTGATGTAGAGCACGCGGCGATCGGGCTGCGTGTTGCGGATGCGCCAGGCGATCGCGTTCAAGAGATGCGTCTTGCCGAGACCGGCGGCGGAATGGACGAAGAGCGGGTTGAAGCTCACCGGCGTCCCGGGCGCGGCTTCGGCCACGCGCAAGGCCGCGGCATGGGCGAGCCGATTGGAGCCGCCGATATAGAAGGATTCGAAGGTCTGTGCAGGATCGAGCGGCGATCCGCGTTCGCCGACAAGGCTCAATGGCGTCATGGTGCGCCGGGCTGGCGCTGCGTCTTCGATCACGACCGGCAGTGGCACGGGCAGGTCGGCGGCACGATGCGGCACGCCGCGGGTGCGCACCCGGACCTGGACGGCATCGACCTGGCCGAGCTCGGCTTCGCTCAATTTGTGCAGGCGCGACTGGTAATGCGTCTCGATCCAGTTGCGCAGGAAACGGGTCGGAACGGAAACGGCCAGGCGCCCGTCGGACCATTCCTCCGGCTCCATGCGGGCGAACCAACTCGAATAGAGATCTTCGCCCAATTCAACCCGCAGTCGCTGAGCAATCCGATCCCAGCAAACCTTCAAGTCCTTGCCCGCATTCATCGTCATGTTGTTAGCCGCCTCGTCGTTTTTCATTTTTGGCAACACCCGTCCTTCGCTCTCCCTGAGGAGAACGCTTCCAAGCTGCGTAAACGCGGCTCGAACTAGAGCGCCGCCGCTCTCACTTGTGTGGATTTCCCATCTTGCCGCCCCTCACACGCAACTCGCGCAAATAACCGTCCGCCCCCAATCCATCGGACCGAGCCTCACTCACCGCATCGCTATACTATTGAGCCGGTTACTGCCCTGCTCGACACAGCCCGTTACGGGCCATACTTACCGCCGCCGTCTCACACACCGTTTTTTTTGTTGGCGTTCCGTCACCGTACGCCCGATGAACTTAGACGCGGGAGTGGAGCCCTGACAACGGGAGTCACCGGCTATTTCAGTACACGGATGAAAGCGGCGACTGCCGAAGCTCCTGTGGCGCATTTGCAACCGCCAACAAGCCCTTGATTCAGTTTAACGATTTCTTAACCTTGTGGATTGTTGCAGAATAACAACAATCACGACGATCGCTGCAAAGGTGCCAAAAATTGCGCCCGGGGTAGCTGTGCCGATTAGGGACTACACCAAGCAACCCTCATAAGCCATTGAAACATATCGCTTAATCTTGCGTGTCTGAATCCGTAGGCTGATAAAGAAAAAGCGCGCGCGACCCCTAAGGATCGACGCGCGCTTGTGTACAGGGGAATTAGGGTCAGGCTTTCAGAGCTTTAACCCGCTTGGTCAGGCGGGAAACCTTACGCGATGCCGCGTTCTTGTGCAGCACACCCTTCTGGGCGCCGCGCATCAGTTCAGGCGTTGCCGTCTTCAATGCCGCTTCCGCAGCCGAACGATCACCCTTGGCGATCGCCTCTTCAACCTTGCGCACCTCAGTGCGGACCCGGCTGACCCGGTTCTTATTGATGCGGGTCCGCCTGGTGGCGACGCGCGTGGCTTTCTTTGCCGATTTCGTATTGGCCATGAAATTCTCACTCGTGGAGGAAACATCGAGAAACCAGCAATGCGCGAAGGCACGCGGGTTACCCCTCGTTTGGCCGGGCTTATAGCGACGGGCCCCGGTCGCGTCAATCATTCCCTGTCAGCGATTGCGAAACTCAGGTTTGCGCTTCTCGATGAAGGCCGCCATGCCTTCCTTCTGGTCCTCGGTTGCGAACATCGCCTGGAACAACCGGCGCTCGAACCGCACACCTTCGGTGAGCCCGGTCTCAAAGGCCCGCCCCACCGATTCCTTCGCCATCTGGACGATCGGGTGCGAGTAGGAGGCGATCTTCTCGGCAACCCCCAGAGCTTCGGCCATCAATTGGGCATCGGCCACCACGCGCGAGACGAGGCCGGATCGCTCAGCCTCGGCCGCCTCCATCATGCGGCCGGTCAGCACCATGTCCATCGCCTTGGCCTTGCCGACGGCGCGGGCCAATCTTTGGGTCCCGCCGGCGCCCGGCATGATGCCGATCGTGATTTCGGGCTGGCCGAATCTGGCGCTCTCGCCGGCAATGATGATGTCGCAGATCATCGCCAATTCGCAGCCGCCGCCCAGGGCAAAGCCCGCCACCGCCGCGATCAAGGGTTTGCGCTGCGCGGCGATCGCATCCCAATCGGCGAGGAATCTGCCGAGATAATTGCCGATATAGGTCTTATCCCGCATCTCCTTGATGTCGGCGCCGGCGGCAAAGGCCTTCTCGCCGCCGGTGATGACGATCGCCCCCACGGCGGGATCGGCATCGAAGTCTTTCAGCGCCTGCGCCAATTCGCTGATCAGTCGCTCGTTCAATGCGTTGAGCACCTTGGGCCGGTTCAATGTAATCAGGCCGACGGCGCCGCGCTTTTCGACAATGATCGCTTCAAAAGCCGCATGCGGCATTTCAGACTCCCCAAAAACTCACTTCTGACAGGATGAACAATAGAAGGTCGAACGGCCCGACTGCACAATGCGGCGTATCGGCTTCTGGCAATTGGGACAGGGCTCGCCCTCGCGGTCATAGACCGAAAAGCGCTCCTGGAAACCGCCATTGCTGCCGTCGGTCTGGGAAAAATCGCGCAATGTCGAGCCGCCGGCGATGATCGCTTCGCTCAACACCGCCTTGATGTGGCGTGCGAGATCCTCGAGGCGCGGATCGGGCTTGCCGCGTTTCACTAGGGATCCGGCCTTGCGGCGCGGCGAAAGCCTGGCGCGATAGAGCGCCTCGCAGACATAGATATTGCCGAGACCGGCAATCAGGCGCTGGTCGAGAAGCGCTGCCTTGAGCGGCGCCTTCTTGCCGACGAAGGCTTCGGCCAGATGCGCGGCATGGAAATCATTGCCGAGCGGCTCAACCCCGATCCCACCCAGGAGACGATGCTGCATGGCCTCGGCTTGCGGGAAGACGTCCATCACGCCGAAGCGGCGCGGGTCGGTGTAAATGACACGCGTGCCGTCATCGAGGATGAAGACGACATGATCATGGGCGCCTTGTGCCTCGGCTGCCGCCCCTTCCTCGAAATAGAATTCACCGAGATTGCGTACCCGGCCGCCCTTGACCACCGCAAATCGGCCGGACATGCCGAGATGGATGAGGAGGCAATCGCCGCCTTCGAGATCGGCCAGAATATATTTGGCGCGGCGCCGGAAGGCCTCGACACGATGCCCGGTCAGGCGTTTGGAAAAGTCCTTGGGAAAGGGAAAGCGCAGGTCTTTCCGTCGCAATTCGACCCGGGCGATGCGGTGGCCGGCCATGGCCTTTTCCAGGCCACGCATGACGGTTTCGACTTCCGGAAGCTCTGGCATCGAGAGGCTCTAGCGGGTTTTTCGCTTCAGGGAAAACTAACGCAAGGATCGGGCGGATGATGGCATTGCGGCAGGGCCTCGGCTATGAGGTTTTCCCATGAGCGACAAGGACCCTGATACGGCGGCGTTTGGTTACCGCCAGGTTGCGACCGGCGAAAAGCAGGATCTCGTGAACGAGGTCTTCGCCAAGGTTGCCGACCGCTATGACCAGATGAACGACCTGATGTCGGGCGGCCTGCATCGCTTGTGGAAGGACGATTTCGTCGCCCTGCTTTCGCCGCCCAAGCATACGCAGAATTTTGCCGTACTCGATGTCGCGGGCGGCACCGGCGACATCGCGTTTCGCATCGCCAAGGCCGGCGGGTCGGGCACGCGGATCACGGTCGCCGATATCTCGCCTGAGATGATCGCTGAAGGTCAGCGCCGTGCCGCGCGCGAGATCGCCGGCGAAAAGTGCGAATTCACCGTCGCCAATGCCGAGAGCCTGCCTTTCCCGGATAAATCTTTCGATGCCTACACGATTGCTTTCGGCATCCGCAATGTCACGCATATCGAAACGGCGCTCAGCGAAGCCTATCGCGTGTTGAAGCCCGGCGGGCGTTTCCTCTGCCTCGAATTCTCGCATGTGGCGATGCCCGGCATCGACCGGCTCTATGATGCCTATTCGATGACGGCGATCCCGGCGATGGGCAAGGTTGTCACCGGCGATGGCGAACCCTATCGCTATCTCGTCGAAAGCATCCGCACATTTCCCGACCAGGAGCGCTTCAAGGCGATGATCGAGGCGGCGGGCTTCGCGCGCGTTACCTATCGCAACCTCTCCGCCGGGATCGTCGCCATTCACTCGGGCTGGCGCATCTGATGCTGCAAGACTTCGCCGCCGGCTGCCGCCTTGCCTGTGCAGGTTTTCAACTGGCGCGCCATGACGGCTTCATTCCACCGGAACAACTGGCCGAGATGCCGTGGCCGGCGCGCACGGCGGTGAAGCTCGCCCGTATCGGCCGGCGGCATGACAGCGAAGAACTCTCGGTGACGCTTGCGCGCATCGGGCCAAGCTACATCAAGCTCGGACAGTTCCTCGCGACGCGCCCCGATATCGTCGGCAATGTCCGTGCTTCGGAACTGCGCGTGCTGCAGGACCGCCTGCCGCCCTTCTCGATGGAAGAAGCGTGTTCGGCCATTCTCGCCAATTTCGGCGTGCCGGTCGAAACGCTGTTCCAGGAATTCGGCCCGCCGGTTGCCGCCGCCTCCATCGCGCAAGTGCACCGCGCAAGGACCAGCGACGGACGCGATGTCGCGGTGAAAATCCTGAGACCCGGCATCGAGACGCAATTCGCGCGCGATCTCGAAAGCTTCCGCCTCGCGGCGCGGCTTGCCGAGCGCACCAGCGCCGAAGGCCGCCGTCTCCGGCCGCGCGCCGCGGTCGAAACGCTTGCACAATCGGTCAAGCTTGAAATGGATCTGCGCATGGAAGCGGCCGCTATGGCCGAGATGCGCAAGAACACCGAGAACGATCCGGGCTTTCGCGTGCCGGAGGTCGACTGGCAGCGCACCGCGCGCCAGGTGCTGACCACCGAATGGATCGATGGCACGTCGGTCGCCGATCTCGATGCATTGCGCGGTCGCGGCCTCGACCTGCCGGCGCTCGGCAATCTCGTCATCCAGAGCTTTCTGCGCCACGCCATCCGCGACGGCTTCTTTCATGCCGACATGCATCAGGGCAATCTCTTCATCGATGCGCAAGGCCGCCTCGTCGCGGTCGACTTCGGCATCATGGGTAGGCTCGCGCCGAAGGATCGCCTCTTCCTTGCCGAAATTCTCTATGGTTTCACCCGACGCGACTATATGCGCGTCGCGCAAGTGCATTTCGATGCGGGCTATGTGCCCTCGCATCACGACGTCGCCAATTTTGCGCAGGCGCTTCGCGCCATCGCCGAGCCGATCATGGACAGGCCGGCAGGCGAAATCTCCATGGCGCGATTGTTGAACCAGCTTTTCGAGGTCACCGGCCAGTTCGACATGCAGACGCAGCCGCAATTGCTGCTTCTGCAAAAGACCATGGTCGTGGTCGAAGGGGTCGCGCGCACGCTCAATCCCGATCTCAACATGTGGACGACTTCGGAACCGGTGGTGCGCGAATGGATCGAGCGCAAATTGGGTCCGGCCGGCCAGCTCGAAGAGGCAGGCGAGGGTGCCTTGAGCCTCGGCCGACTGGTGCTGGGCCTGCCGGAGGTTCTGGAAGAGGCGCGCCGCGCCACCCATATGCTCTCCGACATGGCTAATTCCGGCGGAATAAGGCTCGACCGCGAGACGACCGAGGAACTGGCGGCGGCCCAGGCCCGGCATGGCCTGGTCCAGCGCTATGCCCTGGTCGCAGCCGCGCTGGCCCTCATTGCGATTGCGGTAAGCTTGATATTCTGAGCCGGATTCACCGGAGCTGACTTTGCTGGCATAATGCGATCATGGACAAGAAGTCGGTACTTCTGATCATTGGCGGCGGCATTGCCGCCTTCAAGAGTCTCGAACTCATCCGCCTGCTCAAGACCCGCGGGCTTGGCGTCACCGCGATCATGACCAAGGCGGCCGAGCAGTTCGTCACGCCGCTCTCGGTCGCCTCGCTCTCCGGTAACAAGGTCTATACCGATCTCTTCAGCCTCACCGATGAGATCGAGATGGGGCATATCGAACTCTCTCGCTCGGCCGATCTCATCGTGGTGGCGCCGGCTACCGCCGATCTCATCGCCAAGATGGCGAACGGACTTGCCGATGATCTCGCGTCCACGACATTGCTTGCCACCGACAAGAAGGTTCTCATCGCGCCCGCCATGAATGTGCGCATGTGGCAGCATGCGGCGACACAGCGCAATATCGCGCAAGCCAGGCGCGATGGCGTGGCGATGGTCGGTCCGAATGACGGCGAGATGGCTTGCGGTGAATTCGGGCCAGGGCGCATGGCGGAGCCTGCCGAGATCGTCGCCGCGATCGAGGCGCAATTCTCAGTCCCAACGCGGAGCCTACAAGGACGCAAAGTCTTGATCACCGCGGGCCCGACGCATGAGCCGATCGATCCCGTCCGCTATATCGGCAACAACTCGTCCGGCAAACAGGGCTATGCCATTGCCGAGGCTGCCGTGGCGCTGGGTGCGGAAACCATTCTGATCTCGGGTCCGGTCAATCTGCCCTTGCCGCCCGGTGCGCAGGTCATGCCGGTCGAGACCGCTGAGACCATGCTCAAATACACAGAGGACGAACTTCCCTGCGACATCGCGATCTTCGCCGCCGCCGTCGCCGACTGGCGAGTTGCGGCGACGTCGGACGAGAAGATCAAGAAGACCGGCAGTGGCACGCCGAAGCTCGATCTTGTGGAGAACCCCGACATCCTCAAGACCATCGCGACGCGCAAATCCAAGCGGCCCAAGATCGTCGTCGGCTTTGCGGCGGAAACCGAAAACGTCATCGAGAATGCCAAGAAGAAACTCGCGGCCAAGGGCTGCGATCTCATCGTCGCCAATGATGTGAGCCCGGCCAGCGGAGTCATGGGCGGCGACACCAATATCGTCCATCTCGTCTCGGCCAAGGGTGTCGAGACTTGGCCGCGCATGTCGAAGCGCGAAGTGGCGCAACGCCTGATGGACCGCCTTGCGGCAATGCTTGCGCAATCATGACCACGCTGAAAGTCACGCGATTGGCGCATGGCGCCGATCTGCCCTTGCCCGCCTATGAAAGCGAAGGTGCGGCGGGCTTGGATCTTCGTGCCGCCGAGGCGTGCGAAATTCCCGCAGGCGGGCGCGCGCTGGTGCCGACCGGATTGTCGATTGCGCTTCCACAAGGTTTTGAAGGCCAGGTGCGCCCGCGTTCGGGTCTCGCGGCCAAGCATGGCGTCACCGTGCTCAATGCGCCCGGCACGATCGATTGCGATTATCGCGGCGAAGTGAAAGTCATTCTCGTCAATTCCGGCGATGGCCCGTTTCGCATTGCGCGCGGCGATCGTATCGCGCAATTGATCGTGGCGCCCGTGACCCGCGTCGAGATTGCCGAAGTCGAAAGCCTCGATGAGACGGCGCGCGGCGGGGGCGGCTTCGGCTCGTCGGGAGTACGCTGATGGCCTTGTCGGACGAAGAACTCGAACGCTATGCCCGACACATCGTGCTGCATGAGGTGGGCGGCCCTGGCCAGAGCAAGCTTAAGTCGGCGAAAGTACTCATCGGCGGTGCGGGCGGCCTCGGCGCGCCGGTGATCCTCTATCTCGCGGCGGCCGGCGTCGGTACGATCGGCATCGTCGACAATGATACTGTGTCGCTCTCCAATCTGCAGCGTCAGGTCGTTCACACGACGGGGCGCGTCGGCGTGCTCAAGACCAGGAGTGCTGCCGAAACCGTCGCCGCCATCAATCCCAATGTGAAAGTCGTTCAGCACGCCGAACGACTAACGCCTGCGAACGCGCTCGACATCATCTCCGGCTATGACATCGTCGCCGACGGCTTTGATAATTTTCCGGCGCGCTTCCTGATGAGCGATGCCTGTTATCTCGCAAAGAAGACGCTGGTTTCGGCGGCGGTCGGGCAATTCGACGGCCAGATTTCGACCTTCAAGCCGCATCTGAAGTTGGAAGACGGCACGCCGTTCCCGAGCTATCGTTGTCTCCATCCCGAAATCCCGCCGCGCGATCTTTTGCCGGCCTGCGAAGAGGCAGGAATACTTGGTGCACTGCCTGGTGTCATGGGCTCCCTCCAGGCGATGGAGGTGCTCAAGGAAATACTCGGGATTGGCGAGAGCCTCGCTGGACGCTTGTTGATGTATGACGCACTCTCGGCGCGGTTTTATACGACCAAAATGCCGTGGAATCCCGACAACCCGCTCAACGGTCGCAACGCGACGATAAAAGACCTGTCGCATTTCGCTTGATCCTTCGCACTTCTCCCTCCCCCTTGTGGGGAGGGATCAAGGGTGGGGATCGCACTGAAGTGTCCGAGTCACCCCCACCCGAAATTTGCTCTCGCAAATTTCGACCTCCCCACAAGGAGGAGGTTGAATGAAAGAAGTACCAACCTAATGATGACCACACGCGCCAATCAATTTCATCGTCATGCCAGCGAAAGCTGGCATCCCCTGACGCGGTGCCGCTAGCGGAGATGAGTCAGGGGACCCCAGCTTCCGCTGGGGTGACGATAGGGGG
>JAESFU010000707.1_pt1 | contig 12865 bp, 7 predicted proteins | sample 9269461 | NCBI WGS metagenome assembly JAESFU01 (sample SAMN14502556, study PRJNA617107) | algae metagenome | isolation source: Stenomitos rutilans HA7619-LM2 and co-occurring heterotrophs from cave walls | place: USA: Waikapalae cave, Hawaii | collected 2009-07-28
GCTTGAGATTCCTCGTTCCCGCTCCGGCGGCCCGGTCGGAATGACAAATCTGCTCATTTTCAGAAACTGTGTAAAAAACTAAACCGCTTCAATTTCCCCGAAGTAATTAGACACAAAAAGCTCGTTCCAAATTTGGAACGAGCTTTTTGTAAATCAGCAAATGAATTGCTTAATAACCCGGATTCTGCTGCTTCGCCAGCGTGGGGTTATTGATTAACTCTTCTGCTGGAATGGGCCATACAAAGCGGAAATCGCTATATGGAATAGCAGGCTGGAGCTTAACGGCCGTCGTAGCGTTGTTAGTGTATAAGGGAGCGAAGTTCGTAATCGACACGTCCGCCTTGGCTGGAATTCCATCGGCCTGTTTAAAGTCAGCGTCCTTAGCTAAGCGGTGAATATCCAACCAACGCATTCCTTCGGCTAAAAACTCCGGCCGACGCTCGTTGATAACTGCCCGCACTAAGTCTTTGTTGGTCGCAAAGCTGGCTGCTGTATATTGGTTTGCCGCTTCCAGCACCGCCCGGTTCCGAACAGCGCTCAGCAACGCTACAGCCCGTGCATCAACACCCGTGCCCGTGCGGGCCAGCGCTTCGGCTAAGTTTAACAACACCTCGGCATACCGAATAATCGGCGCATTTTCGGTCTTGTTCGTTACGTCAGGGTATTTGCGGGTAAAATTACCGCCTTTCCCGGCTGAGCCGGGTGTATCGGGTGCCACAGCCGCTGCTGCCTTACGCAAGTCGGTGGCAGGGAAGAAAGGCTGGTTCCACAGAATCGGGCTAATCAGCACAATGCCCCGACCGGTAGTGCTCACGGCTGAGTACATCGAAGCCATCGCCCCGTTTACGCCAGCATTATCCACATCGTTATTCTCGACCGAAAAAATAGACTCGGTATTGGTTTTGTTGGCAGCGCCAAACGCACCCAGTGGGGTAGAAGCTAAGGCATAAGCGCCAACCGGACTTGTAAATGGAGCCGCCGTAGGTACCAATTTGTTAGCCTCTTTAATCACCTCGGCCCAGTTGTTCTGATGCAGGCGGACCCGGGTTTTCAGAGCAATGGCCGCGCCTTTTGTAGCCCGGGTAATTTTCAGGCCACCGGTGCGGGTGTCGGGCAGTTTTTCCTCGGCGTAGTTCAAATCTTCAAGGATTTTGTCATACGTTTCGGCCACTGTATTGCGCCCTTGCTTGATCGCTTCATCAACCGAGCTACCGCCCGTAACGGCCAGCGTGCGATACGGAACGCCACCGGCTGCCGCCGTAGGATTGTCGCTAAACGGACGAGCGAAGTTGACCACTAAGTAGTGGTGAGCCATTGCCCGCAGGAACCGGCACTCAGCTTCGTAGGCATCAATCTGTGCCTGCGTAAGCGCGGCTGATGGTTGCGCCGTTTTTAACCCGGCGATTACCACATTGGCCCGGTTAATCATGGCATAGGCATTCTGCCAGTAATACACGTTGTTGGGCTGCGTGGGGTCGTAGTTGTTCTGGTACGTTACCGCATAGAACGTAGCTGCCAATGCCATGTCTTCGCCCCGCATATCGCCCTGCTCAATGTGAGCTGCCCCGAAGGCATATCCCCGAACGACTAAAGCCGCCGTAGGCGCATTATAAAAGCCCGACTGACCGCCGTCATAGACACCGGCTACAGCCAGTGCAATACGCTCAGGGGTTTGAAACGCAGTTGTTTCAGACAGAGCCGTTTGTGGCTCTAAGTTGTTCACGTCGCAGGAAGCCAGTAAGAGCGACCCGCCCAGAACCATGTATAAAGATGATTTTTTGAGATTCATGGAGTAGCTGTTGTTTAGAAGCCAATGTTTACGCCAAACGTGGTGAGCCGAAGCTGGGTATTGGTGTTATAGTCAATACCCGACTGGTCGTTAGCCGTGTTATCTACCAGGTTTGCACTTAACTCAGGGTCTAGCCCTTTGTATTTGGTAAACGTAAACGCATTCTGAACCTGCGCGAAAATCCGCACGTTGCTCAGCGCAAAAGCGCCTTTGGGCAGAATTGTTTTGGGCAGCGTGTAGCCCAGAACAATGTTCTGGATACGGATGAAATCACCATTCTCGACGAAACGGCTGATGGCATTACCCGTCTGGTTAATGATACCGCTCTTGCCTAAGTATAGTTTCGGCACGTCGGTTACGTCGCCTTCTTTCTGCCAGCGATTCAGAATTTCCCGGCTATTGTTGTTGAAATCGTTGTTGAGCAGCGTTTCCTGACGGGTTACGTTCAGGATTTTGTTACCCCCCGAGAACCGAACGAACACTTCCAACTCCAGCCCTTTGTAGCTAAAGGAGTTGGTCAGACCTCCATAATATTTGGGGTTTGTGTTACCCAGCACAACCCGGTCGGCGGTGGGACTGAGAGCCGCACCCGTCGTATTGGTCAGGCTGTTGGGAGCCGACGGATCGTAGAAGGAATACCCGGTCGACACGATGTCGCGCTGCACAATCTTGCCATCGGCCTTGTAGTACATCGGGTTGCCATTCGACGGGTTAACGCCCGCATACCGATAACCATACAGCGCACCTACGGCTTCACCCACCCGGTTGATATTGTAGGTATTGATAATATCTTGGTCAAGACCATTATTATCTTTATTCAACGCCGTCACTTTGTTGGTGAGTGTCGTGAAATTAGCGCTTATGTTCCAGCGGAAACCCTCCCGATTGATAGCGTCTACGCTTACGGCTGCTTCAAAGCCCTGATTAATCATCGACCCTACGTTCTTATTGATCGAGTTGTTAGGGATACCAATTGAACTCGGCGTTGGTGCGCCCAGAATCAGCCCGTCGATGTCATTGCGGAAATAATCGAAGCTGGCCGTAATCCGGTTGTTCAGGAAGCCCAGGTCAACACCATAGTCTGTTTTCTTGCTACGCTCCCATTTCAGGCCGGGGTTACCAGCCTGGTTGAAGCCGATACCGTTTTGCGATGCATACTGCGCTGAACCGAACGTGCCTACATACGGAAACGAACCAATATCGGTATTACCTACTTCGGCATAGCTGGCCCGCAGTTTCAGGTCGTTCATGACCCGGCCTACACTGGAATTTTTATAGAAGTCTTCTTGGGAGAGCCGATACCCAATCGAACCGCCCAGGAACGTACCCCGGCGATTGGCCACCGGCAGTGAGGACAGCCCATCATTACGAGCGCTGAACGAGCCTAAATATTTGTCGCGATAGGAATACTGAATACGACCGAAATAGGAGTCGAAGCCGTTCGGCACAAACGTACCGAGGGAGGTTTGGGTCGAATACGAACCTGAAATCAGGCCATTTTGCAGGAAGAACAGATCCGAAAAACTCTGACCACCCGCTGTGAATGAAGAGGTTGTTGTTTTCTGGAACTCCGTACCCAGCGTCAGGTTGATATTATGTCCACCAAAATCCCGGTCGAAGTTCAGCACGTTCTGCCAGTTCCAGCGCAGTACTTCCCGCGAAGTCTGGTTGATAATTCCGTTGCTGCCACGACCATCGCCGTGCCGGGGATCATACGACAAAAAGCTCCGAACGCCCGTGTAGTCAGCGCCAATCTGGGTGCGAAGACTCAGGCCACTGAACGGCGAAATAGACAGATACCCTGTTGGCAGTACCCGGGTCGTAGTCGCATTGAACTTGTTGTTGTCCAGAACGAAGCGAATGTTCGTATAGTTATTGTCGATATTACGCGTGTTGGCACCCCGGCCCAGTACCGATCCATCTGGAGAAATATTGTAACCGGTTGGCGTTGTAGCATCATAAACCGGTACGTTCGGGAACAGGCGAGCCGCTCCCGTCAGGTTACCCGACAGCGCATTCGAGCCAGTGTTCAAGCCATTGTTGACGGTTCGGGCTACCTGTACTTTGGCGCCTACCGAAATGTATTTGTTGATGGCATGATCGATATTCGTCAGGAACGAATACCGGGTCTGGTCATTTGGGCGAAGGGCACCGACCTGCTTGTTATAACCCAGCGAATAATAATACGAGGTTTTCTCACCACCGCCCGTTACGCTCAGGTTGTAGTTCTGCGACGTACCCGTGCGTAGAATCTCGTTCTGCCAGTCGGTGTTGGTATTGTTGGCATCCATAGCCGCAATGGGCGTTGTTCCACCGGCATTCGTGTTTTTTTCGTTCGAGATTTGCACAAACTCCTGCGCGTTCAGCAGGTCGAGCCGGGTGCGGGCTACTGATGTGCCGCCCTGGATATCCAAATTTATGCGAACACCGCTGTTTTTCTTTCCTTTTTTGGTAGTGATCAGAATAACACCGTTGGCCGCCCGGGAACCGTAAATAGCCGTGGCTGCACCATCTTTCAGGACTTCATACGACTCAATATCCTGTGGGTTGATGTCACCTAATGGGTTAGTGGGCGTAACGCCACTCTGGTTACCCGTAATGAGGGGCACACCATCCACTACGATCAGCGGGTTTGAACCAGACGTAATTGAGTTTGTACCACGAATACGAATAACAGGTGCCTGACCCAGTACACCCGATGGCACAGTCACCTGTACACCGGCAGCCCGACCGGCTAATTGCTGGTCGAAACTGGGAGTAGCTAAGTTGGCAATGGCATTACCATTCACCGTCGAGATAGACGAAGTGACGCGCTGGCGTTGCTGTGTACCATAGCCAATAACGACGACTTCATTCAGTTGCTTCGAGTCGCCAACCAGCGTTACGTCAACCGATGTACGATTACCCACGGCCACTTCCTGAGAAATATAGCCGATAAAGCTGAAAATCAAGCTACCATTGGCGGGAACGTTGACCCGATAGCTACCATTAATATCGGTGGTCGTACCCCGATTTGCCCCTTTTACCTGTACGGTCACACCTGGCAGGCCCGACCCATCATCTGATGAAGTGACGCGACCACTCACGGCTACATCCTGCGCCAAAACCGGCAGACAGAAAAGCAGCGAAAGCAGCCAGCTTCCTAATAAAATTTTCCGCATTAGAGAGTAAAGATTAAATTAACATTAAAAAAACGAAAATGGGAGACAAATATAAGTCTACAATAGCTAATAATCAGCGGCTTTACTTCTTTTTTATGAAATATTCTATGAAGCCCTGAGTACTGATTTACAAAAAAAGCGATCTGGTGCACCAGATCGCTTTTTTTGTAAATCAGTCAGTATAATCAATAATCCAGCATAAAGTAACTCAGTGGTTACCTGGCATGAATTACTGTCGGAACGAAAATCCAAGTCGTTTATAATTTTGACTCGGCTTAAAGTCGGCGCTGGTGCTGTCAATCACCAGAACGATATTGCCTGTTGCGGCTGTGGCACTGGTAGCCCGGCCAATGCTCATTCGTAAGATACCAAAACTGGAGTCAGCTTTGATAACCACATTGCCGCCGTTAGCCAATGTGTAGCTGGTTGCAGCCGCCGTTGTGTTGGCGGGGTCCACAAAAACCCGCACGGTCAGGTCACTGCTGCGCTTTCGCCCGACCAGATTTAACTGAGCCGTGGTGGTTGTGCCTGCCGTAATGCTGTTGGGCAGGCTGGTAACGGAGTATGTTTTGCCCGTCGCATTCGTCCGCAGAATGGCCTCGTTGAACTCCACCAGCGTCTGGCTGTCAAAGACTTTATCTAAGTCGTTGTTGCAGGCCACTATCCCTGCCAGAAGCAGGAGCGACAGCAACAGAGAATTTATTTTTTTCATAAATGTGCTTGTTTGAGGCCGATCAAAATCGGCTGGCTGTGTCCAGAGGACAATGTGAATTAATACCCAAAATTCTGCCGGATATTTTTGTTGGTCGAGATTTCGTTAACTGGAATATTCGCCAGAATACGATAGTCGTTATACGGGATATTGTTGGGTGTTGTGCTCAGGGGAATGTTTTTGATGATATCCTGTCCACGCCGTTTCAGGTCGAACCAACGCTGGCCTTCAAAGGCAAATTCGAGCCGACGCTGCAATAGAATCTCGGCCAGCAGCGGGTCGCCCGTTAAGCCCGTGCGGGCGGGTAGGCCCCGGTTCGTGCGTAGGGTGTTTACATCGGCCAGCGCATCGGTCGTGTTACCCAGCATGGCGTTGGCTTCGGCCCGGTTCAGGAACGCTTCTGAACTACGCAGAATGGGTACGTTATCTAAGTTGATGGTTCCGTTCTTTCCCAGAAACTTGGTCGTTTCAATAAAGGCCGTACCCCGCCCGGCAGTGCCGAGTTCATATAATTGCCGCCGGATGTCGAGTACCTGACCCGTCGCGCCTTTCTCCGCTTCGAGCAGGTTGATGAACGCGTTTGTCGGTACCAAATCGCCGAAACCGCCCGTAGTGGTCCGGTCGCCCGTTCGCACGAGGGTCGTGTAGCTTGTTTGCAGCGAATTATTTACGCCAATGTTTTCGGAAACAACCGCAAACTGAAGTTCAAATACAGACTCTGGATTGCGGGGTGCCCGCCAGCCGCCAATATAGCTGGTGGCATCGCTTATTTTCACCGACCCGCCAATGGCATCCGTCGCATATTTGACCGCGTTGGCGTAATCTTTATTATACAGTGCAACCCGCGATAAGAGTAGTTGAGCCGCCTGCCGATTGCCGTAAGCCGGAATGTTTCCCGCATTGGCCGACGACCGACTGAATGCAGATATTGCCGCTTGTAAGTCGCTGTATATCTGCTTGTACACGTCGGCAATCGGTGCCCGTGCCGGGAACGTGAGTTGGCTTTGATCACTCACCCCGGTCGTAATGAGCGGTACGCCCCCCCGGCTCTGTTGCGTGATTTCAACGCCAGGGTCATAGGCGTAAATACGCATCAGGTCGTGGTACACCAACGCCCGCAGGAAGTAACCTTGTCCAAGAATAGAATTCCGCCGGTTCGTATCGGTGAGAGCCGCGACTTTCGGAACGGCCTCCAGCAGCAGGTTCGTCTGGTTAATAGCCTGATAGGCTGTTTGCCAGGTACCGGTGGTAAACGTAGTGCCGAAGGTAGCCTGAGCAACGTTACGGTTCTCGCTGTTCAAACGACCCGACTTGTTGGTGGCCTGGGCGTTATCGGCCTGGGCTTCGGCTACAGCCAGCATGTCGCGGCCGTAGAGCGAAGTGCTTTGCAGCCGGTCATATATACCGTTCAGGGTGGCATCTAATCCTTCAACCGTGCTGAGAGCGGTCGATAAGGGGCTGTTATTGCGAGGCTTTACGTCCAGCAGTTGATCACTGCATCCGGTAGCAATCAAAGACAGGCCAACCACGACCCCCGCAGCCAGTTTATGTATGGAAATGTGCATCGTTGTAAGTCAGAATGTTGATGGATCAGAATGTCAGGTTGATACCGGCGGTATATGACCGCGAGTTTGGAATAACGCCACTACTCCCCGCGCCGAGGTCAATAAACTCAGGGTCGTAGCTGGTCCAGTTGGTCCAGGTTACTAAGTTTTGCGCCTGTAGGTAGACGTTCACTTTCGTAGCGCCTATTTTCTTACCAATAGCGCCGGGAATGGCATAATTGATCCGCAACTGCTTTAGCCGCAGATAAGACGCATCCTCCAGCGTTCGCGAGCCGCTTAAGCTACTGATTCCGCGCGTTTCGGCGTTTCCGTTGATGGGGCGGGGCACGTCCGTAATATCGCCCGGGTTCTGCCAGCGACGCTCATACACCGACCGCAGGGCATTGAAGTCGCGCCCAGCCAGTTCTGACAGGAAGGAGGTCTGGCTGTTTAACGACCGCCGACCGTAATCATACTGGAAGAACACATCGAGCGACAGGCCGCCGTAGCTGAACGAGTTCAGGAAACCTCCGTAAAATTTAGGTAGCTGCGTACCGAGGTAACGCTGGTCACGCGGAGAGATGGGCGTGTAAGTGATATTTCCGGCGTAATCGTAAAACATCGGCCGACCCGTCGCCGGATTTACCCCGGCATATTCTAACGTATAGTTTGGCAGCAGGGGCCGTCCCTGAATAGCCGTGCGGGTTACGTTGTAATAATCGGTGTAGCTTAATGTAATAGCACTGTCGGGGTTTTGCAGGGGCGTAATGCCATCAATCAGCTTGGTTACCTTGTTCTGAATAGCTGTGATGTTGAACGACGTTTTCCATTTGAAATCGCCTGTCTGGAAGTTCACCGTATTCAGTTCCACTTCCAGACCCCGGTTCTGCACCGAACCGGCATTGCGTGAAATAGAGCTGAACCCATTGGTGTAGGGCAGATTCACGGCCAGCAGCAAATCGCGGCTTGTGCGGTCAAACACATCGACCGAACCGGTTATGCGGTTACTGAAAAAACCAAAATCGACACCGAGGTTTGCGGTTACGTTCGTTTCCCATTTCAGGTCGGGGTTGCCTAACTGCGTGGGCGTAAAACCGGCGGCCCCGTTATAATCATTCCCTGCGCCCACTAATCCCAGCGACGGGAAATTACTCAACCCAAAGAGCGTTCCAATCTGGTCATTCCCTGTAGTGCCATACGAGGCCCTGAATTTCAGCTCGCTCACAATCCGGTTCCCTTTCAGGAAACCTTCTTCCGAAATCAACCAGGCGGCCGATGCCGACGGGAAAAACCCGAATCGGTTGTTGGCACCGAACCGGCTCGACCCATCCAGACGGGCAATCAGGCTCAGGTCATATTTCCGGTTGTAGTTGTATTTCAGGTTGCCAAAGACCGATGCTTTGTGGTAGCCTGTCCAGCCACCACCAACCGATACTGGCAGAGCGCCCGCGTTCCCGTAACGGAAATCGGGTGTGGGTACGTTGGTAATCTGCGAGTTCGTAAATTCATTCACATCCGAACGATACTCAACACCCAGCAATACGCCAACGTCGTGTTTTTCGGCAAACGTTTTTGTGTAATTAGCCGTCAGGTTGGTTAGGAAATTAGTGTTCTGGTTGAACTGATCCGATAACCGGCCCCGAACTACGTAGGCATCGGCGGTGCGTGGGTCGGTGAAATAGCGTCCCTTAATGGCTCGGTAGTCTAAACTCACAAACGGGCGGATGGTCAGATTTTCCGTCGGTTTGTAGTTCAATGCGATACCCCCATTGAACTGATTAATGACCGATACGATGTCGTTTAGGGTGGATACCTGAATGATGTTCTGGTTCAGAATTCCCGGTGTGCCGCCCTGATCGGGAGTTCCGTAGAAGCTACCATCGGTGTTGTAGATGGGTACACTCGGAATCATCAGCGAGGAAGAGAACGCCGACGAACCCAGGAACGAACCTCCATTGGGCGATCCCTGCTGTCCTTTTTGTGTAATCGTACTGAGTTTCAGCGTTTGTTCCAGCGTCAGTTTATTACTGATACTGTGGGTTAGCGTCGTGTTCAGCGTTCCCCGCTTGAAATCCACGTTGATGACGTTGGCGTTCTGCTTGTAATAGGAACCAGAAACGAAAAATCTCGTTTTCTCATTGCCGCCCGACAGGTTCAGTTCATAGTTGTTAGTGTTCCCATTCCGGTAGGCTTCTTTTTGCCAGTCGTAGGTAGGCAGGGCTGCGATTTCGGCGTCGGTCAGCGTGGTTGGTTGCCGGATGGTCGATAACACCGTCGAGCGGGCCAGTTCAGCCGATTGCCCCCCATTAATACGGGCTTGTGTCCGTAAAGCAATCCACTCCTGCGTGTTCAGCACATCTAACCGTTTAATGGGCTCATCAATACCCGTATAATAGTTAAATGAAATCTGCGTCTTACCTGCTTTCCCACGTTTGGTGGTTACCAGCACCACGCCATTAGCGGCCTGCGATCCATAAATAGACGCGGCAGCCGCATCTTTCAGAATCTCGATGCTTTCAATATCGTTTGGATTTAAAAAGGCAAGTGGATTCGACGACGTAAAGCTGGCGTTGTTGGTAGCATTTAATTGAATGCCATCCACTACATAGAGCGGGTCGCTACCGGCTGAAATAGAACCGATCCCCCGAATCCGAATCTGAATGGCGCCACCCGGTGCTCCGTTCGCCGACGTAACCTGCACCCCAGCCGCCCGACCTGCCAGGGCCTTATCGAAACTACCAACGGGTAAATTCGTAATGGTTGCTCCGGCCACTTTAGAACTCGCTCCCGTGAATTCGCGTCGGTTCACGGTGCCACCGTAGCCTGTTACAACCACTTCGCTCAGATTCGTTGCATCAGCCTGTAAGACTACGTTAATGGTAGACCGATTCCCAACACTTATCTCCTGGCTCAAATAACCAATAAAGCTCAGGACTAAGCGGGCATTGGCTGGTGCACTAACTTTGTAATTCCCGTTGGCATCGGTGGTCGTACCACGTGTGGTGCCTTTTACCTGTACGCTAACGCCCGGGAGGGGAGAGCTGTCATCGGATGAAGTAACGCGGCCACTCACGCTGATGTCCTGTGCCAGAATGGGCAAATTGAACACCAGGAGTAACCAAACTCCAGATAGAAGTTTTCTCATATTGGTTTGAATGATGAATTGTTTTGAAAAATTAAAAGACTAAGCAACAAAAATAATGAATGGTATATACGGTGCAATATTATCTATGGATTTGGGCGTAAATTGCATGAGAAATACACATACAATTGAAATTGGATAATTAAATGAGACAACTTGTGAATTATTTATATGGGTTGACCCTGATTAGCCTGGTCGCTCACACAGCCGCAGGGCAGGTAACGACGTTAAACGCCCGGATGGACAAAACCGCCGAAAGTCTCGAAAAAAAGGTGGTGGCCTGGCGTCGTGATTTTCACCAGCACCCCGAACTGGGCAACCGGGAATTTCAAACGGCGGCTAAAATTGCCGCCCACCTGCAATCGTTAGGCATGGAAGTAAAAACCGGTGTCGCCAAAACGGGCGTAGTTGGCCTGCTGAAAGGCGGCAAGCCGGGACCTGTAGTGGCGTTGCGGGCCGACATGGATGGCCTGCCCGTGACTGAACGGGGTGACCTGCCGTTCAAATCGCAGGAGCGGACCGAATATAATGGTCAACAAACGGGCATCATGCACGCCTGTGGGCATGATACGCACGTAGCCATACTGATGGGCGTGGCTGAAGTACTGGCTTCTGTTAAAAACGACCTGCGTGGCACAGTTAAATTCATTTTTCAACCGGCCGAAGAAGGCGCACCGGAAGGAGAAGAAGGGGGAGCTTACCTGATGGTGAAAGAAGGCGTACTGGAAACCCCGAAAGTCGATGCCATTTTTGGTCTGCATATCAACTCCCAAACCGAAGTTGGCACGATTAAATATCGGCCCGGTGCAACGATGGCGGCTGTCGATAAATACGCCATTAAAATCAAAGGGAAACAAACGCATGGAGCCTCGCCCTGGTCGGGTGTTGACCCGATTGTGACATCAGCGCAGGTGGTAATGGGGCTGCAAACCATCGTTAGCCGAAATGTTACCCTCACCGAGAATGCGGCTGTGGTGACCGTGGGTGCATTGCACGGTGGTATCCGTCAGAATATTATTCCTGAAGAAGCCAACATGATTGGCACGATTCGCACATTTAGTCCCGAAGCGCAGCAGTTAGTGCATCGGCGCATTAATGAAATTGCGACCAACATTGCTGAGAGCGCGGGTGCTAAAGCCGATGTGAAAATTGACATTCAGTACCCCGTTACGTATAATGACCCCAAACTCACCGACCAGATGGCCCCAACGCTCGAAGCCGTAGCCGGGAAGAACAATGTTAAACTTACACCCGCTCAGACCGGTGCCGAAGACTTCTCGTTTTTTCAGCAGAAAGTGCCGGGCTTTTTCTATTTCCTGGGCGGTATGAGCAAAGGAAAAAAAGTGGAAGATGCGGCTCCGCACCATACGCCCGATTTTCAGATTGACGAAGGCTGCTTCGTGCTGGGCATGAAATCGCTCTGCCACCTCACCACCGATTACATGGAATTTGCCAGCAAGGGCGTTGCGGTTAAAGAACTTACGGCGAGTGGTAAGTAAGGTTTAAACGCAGATTTCGAGCCCCCTCCTGTTTTAGGAGGGGGCCGGGCCGACGCTTCGGTTGGGGGTGGTAAAATCAACTCAAACTGTGTTAAACTCCCTTCCTGTTTCGCAAAATTCTGGAGAGCAATCCCGGCAGGAATCGCTTTAGGTAAATACCGTAGGTTTCTGCTCCACCAATATATACTTCCTCTTTTTCCTGCGAAACAGCCTTGAGCAGTTGTCGGGCAAATTCATCCGCAGCCATGCCCGTCTGTTGATTTTCGTCCATTTTGCCATGAATGTCGCCGTTACCACTTAGGGCATGTACCGAAATGGGCGTTCGGATATAGCCGGGGCAAACAATCGTGACGCGAAGTCCCGAATTGTAAATTTCGGCCCGAAGTGCATCGAAAAAGCCGTGCAGGGCGTGTTTACTGGCACAGTAGCCGGAACGCTGCTTCGTGCCTAACTTCCCGGCTACACTGCTTGTAACGACAAAATGACCGTTGCCCTGCTTTAGCATAAGCGGCAATACGGCTTTTGTAAGTGCGACTACGCCAAAGAAATTGACATCCATAATGCGCTTATAGACAGACAAATCGGTGTCTGCTACGGCGCTGCGTTGGGTGATTCCGGCATTCTGGAAAACATAGTCAATGCGGCTAAATCGTTGCCGTACCGTTTCGGCATGGGCGGGCAGGCTTTCGGTGTCGGTCATGTCCATAGGCAGTACGAGCACCGCCGATTCGGGCAATCCAGTTTGAGCAGCTACCCGGTGCAATTCCTCTTCACGCCGTGCCGATAATACTAACCGAACATTCGCATAACGGGCCAGTTCAAGCGCAATAGACTCGCCAATGCCCGACGATGCGCCAGTAATCCAGACAACCGAATTTGCGAACGGCATAAAATAAGGCAATTATATACTTGACGACCCCAACTCAGATAAGGTCACGAAAAAGCCCCTTCGGTAGCGTTGGGGCTTTTTACTCGCGGTCGTCTTTGCGTTCTTCCTGATGCTGTTCTTCTTCCTGCT
>JAESFU010000708.1_pt1 | contig 12844 bp, 12 predicted proteins | sample 9269461 | NCBI WGS metagenome assembly JAESFU01 (sample SAMN14502556, study PRJNA617107) | algae metagenome | isolation source: Stenomitos rutilans HA7619-LM2 and co-occurring heterotrophs from cave walls | place: USA: Waikapalae cave, Hawaii | collected 2009-07-28
GGGACATTGATTTCGTTTAAACTTTACATTTTCAGCTTTATATTCTTCTCCATGACACTCGAACAACTGATCGGCAATACACGCCTTGTGGAACTGCAACACATACCGGTAAACAAACGCGTTACCATCTATGGTAAGCTGGAAGGCGATAACCCCGGCGGAAGCGTGAAAGACCGCGCAGCCTACAACATGATAAAATCTGCGATGGAGCGCGGTGAAATAAAACGTGGTGATAAACTCGTGGAAGCCACCAGCGGCAACACCGGCATCGCCCTCGCCATGATCGCGCAGCTGATGGGACTTGACATGACGCTGATCATGACGGACAACTCCACACGCGAACGTGTATTGTCCATGGAAGCGTACGGTGCCAACGTAATTCTCACACCTTCTGAAAAAACAATTGAATATTCGCGCACGCTGGCCGAAGAAATGGCCGCCAACGAAGGCTACCACATACTGAATCAGTTTGGCAACGCGGACAATTACAAGGCGCACTACAAAACGACCGGCCCCGAGATCTGGCGGGACACACAAGGCAAGGTGACGCACTTTGTCTCGGCGATGGGCACCACCGGAACCATTATGGGGGTGTCGCGCTATTTGAAAGAACAGAATGCCAATATCCAGATCGTCGGGACACAGCCTACGGAGGGCTCCTGCATTCCCGGCATCCGTCGATGGTCCAAAGAGTTTCTGCCCAAAATATTTGAGCCGCAGCGCGTAGATCGCGTAGTGGACGTAAAGGAAGACGATGCCATTCTGTACACCCGCCGGTTGGCGAGAGAGGAAGGCGTGCTGGCCGGCATGAGCAGCGGCGGTGCATTATCGGCAGCCATGAAAATTGCTTCGGAGATTGAAGAAGGCGTCATTGTTTTTATCATCTGCGATCGCGGCGACCGCTACCTGAGTACGAACCTGTTTGGTTGATGCCGTTCATATCAGCACAGGGCCGTGGTACATGTTTTACTTTCGGCTCTCTTCTTTTTTTCTTATCCTCGTTGCTGGAAAATTAAACCACTCGCCATGCGCATTCTGTTTTTGCTCTGCTTCTGTCTGTCGATTGTAACTGTTGCGCATGCGCAGGACCCGCTGCGGTTCAAAGATGAAGTAACCAGACTTACCGCCGGGGACAGTGCCGTCAATAAAAAGAAACTGATCCTGTTTACCGGAAGCTCCAGCGTTCGGTTGTGGAAAGACTTGGCGTCGTACTATCCGAAGAAGAATGTATTGAATCGTGGGTTCGGCGGCTCCATTACCAGCGAGCTGGTATATTATTTCGATCAACTCATCTTGCCCTATCAGGCCAAAAAGATTTTCATCTACGAAGGGGACAACGACCTCGCCAGCGGTGTCGATATCAAAACCATTATGGCCGCCAATGATACGCTGCTCAAACTTATCCGCAGCAAGGTGTCCAAAAAAGTAAAAGTGTATTTTATCTCGCCCAAGCCCAGCCTCGCCCGCAAAGCTTTAAAAGAAAACTACCTGGCCTATAACAAAACATTAAAGGCCTGGATCGATCAACAAAAGAATGTAACCTTCATCGACGTATGGCCTGTGTTGACCGATGAGAAGGGCGACGTTAAGACAGACATCTTCGTGAGCGACGGTCTGCACCTGAACAAGAAAGGCTACGACCTGTGGTCAGCCGAAATCGGCAAGCATCTATAGAGTTTCTCGCAGAATGCACAGAATTACACATAATTTTCAATGCATTTTTTCTGTGTAATTCCGTGTTTTCCGTGAGACCCCTGCATTTCTGAGTAATAATTTCCCCGCACCATCCTTCACACCGAATGGAATACTTCTTTACCATTTAAGTTGATTAAACACCAATGCTATGGAAACGAAAGTAGACATCGAAAATATGCCGAAGACACAATCCGATACGCGATTGGCCAAGGCTAAGCCTGTGAAATTAGGATGGTCCACCAAAGAGACTGACAAGATCAGCGAGGCATTGAATGAATTGCTAGCCAACTATCAGGTTCACTATCAAAAGCTGCGCAACTATCATTGGAATGTAAAGGGTGGCGACTTCTTCGACTTGCACGAAGAATTTGAAACACTCTACACCGAAGCGCAGCTTCACATCGACGAGATTGCCGAGCGCATCCGCGTATTCGATAAAACGCCGCTCAGCACGTTGAAAGATTACCTGGAACATTCGCAGATAAAAGAAACCGGAACAGACCTCGAAGCGAAGGTAATGACACGCGAAGTCATCAGCGATTTCAGTATCCTCATCGAGCATATGTCCAATGTGGCGGAAGTGGCCATGGAGCAACACGATTCCGGGAGCGAGCAGATGATGAAGGGCTTTGTGCGCAAACTTGAAAAACACCACTGGATGCTGACGGCCTTTATGGCAAAATAGCATGAGAATGTTCCGGCAGAAGGAATAATTTTGCAGCACATTCGTTCTTTTAAAAACTCTTATCGCAACGATGAATCAATCCTGGATTACAAGATTTACAGAGATAGTTAAAAAACTGGCAGAACGTTTCAAGTCCCAATCCCTGCTACGCAAGTTGCTGATCGCAGCCGCTTCCGTAGCCGGGATTTTTATTGTATTTGTGCTTACGCTCGTGTTACTGGTATGGACAGGCGCCCTGGGTACATTACCCAACGGCGAAGAGCTGAGTGCCGTGGAGAATCCATTGTCCACCGAAATATATAGTGCCGATAGCGTTTTGCTGGGGCGATATTTCATTCAGGAGCGGTCCAATATAACGCGTAGCGAGTTGCCGGAACACCTGGTGGACGCCATTGTCTCAACCGAAGATGTGCGCTTTTACGAGCACGGCGCCATTGATAACAAAAGCCTGGTGCGCGTATTGGTGAAAAGCATCTTGCTTCAAAAAGAGTCAGCAGGGGGTGGCAGTACGCTGACACAGCAGCTTGCCAAAAATCTTTTTCCGCGCAAGCGCTACTGGATGTTCTCCATGCCCATCAACAAGATTCGTGAAATGATGATTGCTTCGCGGCTGGAAGATGTATACGACAAGGAAGCAATTCTAACACTTTACTTCAACACCGTTCCGTTCGGGGACAATACATTTGGTATTGAAGCCGCGGCACAGCGCTTCTATTCTGTTCACGCCAAACAGCTTACCGCCGATCAGTCCGCTGTGCTCGTGGGCATGCTGAAGTCCACCTACAATTACAACCCGCGCATCTTTCCGGAGAAAGCACGCACCCGCCGCAACGTGGTGCTGGAGCAAATGGAAAAATACGGCAAGCTTACCGCTGCCGAAACAGATCAGCTGAAAGCCCGGCCAATTCAATTGTCCTATAACAAGATTACGCACCACTCGGGACTGGCCCCGTATTTTCGCGAATACATGCGCGAGGAACTGAACGCGTGGTGCAAAACTCATCTGGACAGTGAAGGCAAACCGTATAATCTTTACACCGACGGTTTGAAGATTTATACCACCATCGATTCGCGCATGCAGTCTTATGCAGAAGAAGCTGTGTCCGATCAGATGTCCCGTTTGCAAAAGACATTCGACAGCCATTGGGGCAAGCGTGAGCCATGGCCGAAACAATCTTCTCTGCTCAGCGATGCCATCCGGCGCTCCGATCGCTACAAGAGTCTCGAAGCACAGGGCGCATCGCACGAAGAAATTATGCAGGTCATGAAGAAACCGGTGCTGATGACCGTTTTTAAAAACAATGAAGAGCAGGAGGTGATGATGAGTCCCGAAGATTCCATTCGCCATTACCTGAAGTTTCTGCAAGCTGGTATACTCGCCGTTGATCCGCACTCCGGCGCTGTTCGCGTATGGGTGGGGGGAATCAACCATCATTACTTTCAGTACGATCATGTTCGTGAAAGTACCAAACGCCAGATCGGCTCAACCTTCAAGCCCATTGTATATGCAGCGGCATTGGAAAAAGGCGTGAGCCCCTGCGATTTCTTCTCTGCCTCGAAGGTAGAATACACCAACATGGAAGGGTGGACACCGGAGAACACCGAGAACAACTACGATCTGAAGTATTCGCTTACAGGAGGGCTTGCCTATTCGGTAAACACCGTATCCGTTCGCGTGCTGGAGCAGGCCGGCATCAGCAATACCATTGCGCTGGCACGCCGCATGGGCATCAGCAGTGAGCTGCCGTCCGTTCCATCCATCGCGCTGGGCGCGGCCAATATTTCGATGATGGAAATGGTGCAGGCCTATGCCTGTTTTGCCAACGACGGTAAGGCCACCAAGCCCTTTTACATAACCGCGATTGCCGACAGGAACAACAACACCCTCGAAGCCTTTACACCCCCGCAGTCGTCGCAGGCGATGGAAGGCGAGCATGCACGGCTCATGATCCAGATGTTGCGCCATACCATCGACGAAGGGACAGGTGCCGGCATGCGCTCGCGCTATGGCATTAACAACGAGATGGCCGGCAAAACAGGAACCACACAGTCCAATGCCGATGGCTGGTTCATGTCCATTACACCGAACCTGGTGGTAGGCGCCTGGGTAGGAGCCGACGACCCGCGCATCCGCTTCCGCTCTACAGCATTGGGACAGGGCGCCCGCACCGCATTACCCATTGTAGCCACTTTCTATAAACAGGTAAACGCCGACAACTCCCTGCGCAACATCAGCACGGCACATTTTCCACAGCCCACTTCGCGCCAGGAAGACGAGCTCTCCTGCGACCTCTTCAAGTCCGACACCAACGTGCTGCAGCGCATCTTCGGCAAGAAAGAAAAAGAAAGCAAGCGCGCCTTTGGCGAGAAAGAGAAAAAGAAGAAGGGGTTCTTTAAGAGATTGTTTGGTAGTTGAAAAGTTCGAAAAGCCGGGAGTCCGAAAGTCCGGAAGCATGTTTATTATGGTAGTTCTTTGCTTGAATAGATAACGTCTGGGAGTCTGGGAGTTCGAAAGTCCGAAAGTCCGGAAGGATGTTTACCATGGTAGTTCGCTTTTCTTAAATAGATAAAGTCTGGGAAGTTGGGGGAGTCCGAAAGCATCTTTTTATGATACTTCGTCTTGCTTAAAGAAATCGAATTTGCTTCTACAATTTCTTCCCGACTTTCAGACTTTCCGACTTTTAACATGGAATAATTTCTTCCCGACTTCCCGACTTCTTTAACTGCCGGACTTCTTCTCAAGCCGTCTAAATAGTTTTTAAATCGTTCTTCCCATTCTTACAACATTGCGGTAGGTTTGTCGTTGTTTCCGTACCTAACTACCCCTGTAATGAAGACTGCTGTCCTCATCGTTGCCCTTGTGTTTTTTAATGAATATGCGCGTGCGCAGAGTGACTCCGTAAAATCGTATACAACATCCCGTATCATCGGGGATGCCCCGCACATTGATGGCAAGGCCGACGACCCGGCCTGGAACCAGGTAGAGTGGGGCGGCGGAGACTTTCGCCAGCGCAACCCCAACCCCGGCAAGCCTGCCACTGTCCAAACTGTTTTCAAGATTCTGTACGACTCCCGCAATCTCTATGTGCTGTGTCGTAACTACGACCCCGAGCCGGCACTGATTATAAGCCGCATGTCGCGGCGCGATGGTTTCGAGGGCGACTTTGTGGAAATAAACATCGACAGTTACTTCGACAAACGAACTGCATTTTCATTCACCGCTTCCGTATCCGGTGTAAAAGGCGATGAGTATGTTTCCAACAACGGCGAGAACTGGGATGCCAGCTGGGACCCGATCTGGTATCTGAAAACGAGCATCGATGCCGAAGGATGGATTGCCGAGATGCGCATTCCGCTGAGCCAGTTGCGCTTTGCCGACAAGCCCGAACTTACATGGGGCATCCAGGTGTCCAGGCAATTCTTTCGCAAACAGGAATTGTCCAATTGGCAATATATGCCGCCGGAAACGCCGGGGTGGGTGCATCTCTTTGGCGAGCTGCGCGGCATCACAGGTATTCGCCCGCAAAAGCAGCTTGAAGTGCAGCCCTATGTGCTGGCCAAGACCGAGCGCTTTGCCGAAGAAGTAGGCAACCCGTTTAAAACCGGCAAGTCCTCGGGCCTCGATGCAGGACTCGACGCCAAGATCGGCATCACCAGCGATATAACGCTGGACCTCACCGTAAACCCCGACTTCGGACAAGTGGAAGCCGACCCTTCGCAGGTCAACCTGTCGGCGTATGAATTGTATTTCCAGGAACGCCGGCCCTTCTTTATTGAGGGCAACAACATTCTCAATTTCCCGCTGAGCGATCTCAATGAAAACAACCTGTTTTACTCCCGCCGCATTGGCCGCCAGCCGCAAGGCTTTGTGGACACCGATGCGCACGGCGAAGACGATACGCCGGAATATGTAAAGTCGCGGAACCGCAGTACGATACTGGGTGCTGCCAAGCTCACAGGCAAAAACAAGCACGGCTTTTCATGGGGACTGCTGGAATCTGTAACAGGCACCGAGTATGCCACGATCGATAGTGTGGGGTATCGGCGCAAGCAGGCCATCGAGCCACTCACCAATTATTTTATCGCGCGCGTTCAACAGGACATCAACAAAGGGAACACGCTCATCGGCGGCATGTTCACATCCATGAACCGCAAGATCGACGATGCACAACTCGACTGGCTGCACAGCGACGCCTACTCGGGTGGAGTGGACTTGCTGCACAACTGGCACGACCGTAAATTCTACGTAAAGGCAAAAGGATTTATGAGTTATGTGCAAGGTAGCAAAGAAGCCATTCTGAATACCCAGATGTCCTCCGAACGATTCTTTCAGCGGCCGGACAATTATCATACAGAGATCGATCCCAACCGTACTTCACTCACCGGCACCGGCGGCACCATGATGCTGGGCAAGCGCACCGGCAAAATCATTTCAGATGTAGGCTTCGCGTGGACATCGCCATCGCTGGAGCTGAACGATGTGGGCTTTATGGCGCAGACGGACAACATGACGCAATGGTTCTGGATGCAGTATCGCATTCTCAACGCCGTGAAAAAATTCCGGGCGCAGCGATACAACATTAACCAGTGGGAAGAATGGGACTTTGGCGGACGCAGCACCGGCCGCGGCTACAATGCAAACATTCACCTGGAGTTTAAAAACTATTACGAGTTTCACAGCGGCGCTACCTACCAGGTATACAGTGTGTCCAATGCAGATTTGCGCGGCGGCCCGGCCATTCGTTACCCAGGCTACATCAACTATTGGATAGAAGCCAGCAGCGACCGGCGAAAGAAACTGCAGGTAACGATCAATCCCGAGTGGCAGATGGGTTTCCATGGCTATTCGCACAACATAACACTCAGCGCAGACCTGGTGTACAAGCCCATCAACGCGCTGAATATTGCCGTGTCCCCCAGCGTGGGCTTCAACAACAATAAACTTCAGTATGTGGCCACCGGAAGCGTGAATGAGACAAACCGTTTTGTGGTAGCCGAGATCGATCAGACGATCGTGCGCATGTCTGTGCGGGCCACGTATATGATTACACCCAACCTGTCCGTGCAGTATTATGGACAGCCATTCGGCACCTCGGGCAACTACAGCCACTACAAGAACATAACCGATGCACGCGCACCGCTGTTCCAGGAGCGCTACACCGAAATGTCCGCCGAAAACATTTCAACCGGGGGCGGTATGGCTTCGGTAGATGAAGACCACGATGGAATAGCCGATTATAAATTCAATCAACCCGATTTCAACTTCGGACAGTTCCGGTCCAATATGGTGGTGCGATGGGAATACATTCCAGGCTCAACCGTATTTCTTGTTTGGACACAGGAATTGAATGGCGCGTTTTACAACAACAATCCCGGCCATCGCGATTATTCTTTTGATTTCAGTGAGAAGGCCCATAATATCTTTCTGATCAAATACACCTACCGGTTCGTGCTCTGACATGCCTGGTGCCCGCGGGCATAATTTTTAAGCACATGTCGTTGCATGCGGCGTAAACAAACGCTGCGTGAAAAATCGATATGAGAAAGAGAATGAGGAATGCAGGAGCGATGCCGGGGATAGGGTTGCTGCTGCTTGTGATGACCGTGTTGTGTGCAACATCTGTACAGGCACAGCAATTTTATTTGCGCGCCGGCGGCGGATACAGCATCCAGTCCGGAAAAACAGAATTCAACAATGCAGATCCTAACGAGATTACCGGCATTACGCAATCTACCGACGTATCGGTTGACGCACAGGGACGTGCAACGGTAAAATCGCTGAACGGGACAGTAGGGGAGGGATTCAAATTCTCGCTGGCAGCGGGCTATATGTTCAATCCGTATATCGGCGTAGAGATTGGTGCCAATTATTTTCACGGCAGCGAAGTCACTATCGGTAAACTGACAACACCGGCCGGCGGAGCTGAAGAAAAAGCATACCTGCGCGGCGTGGACATTGCACCGGCCATTGTAATCACACCCGGATTCGACAAGATAAATCCCTACGCGCGCCTCGGGGCATTGATGACCGCCGGAGGACATCTGGCGATTGATACGCACGCATCGCAGATTCAGCAAAGCGGTGGTAACACCACGGTGGTAAACATCGATGCCGAGTCGGAAGTAAAGGCAAAATTCAGTGTAGGCTTTATTGGCGCCGTAGGTGTGTTCTTCCCGCTCTCCGAAAAGTGCGGTGTGTTTGGCGAAGTGGAATTCAAGAGCTTCTCCATACAAAGCAAGGAAGCCGAAATTAAAAAGTATACCACTACCGCCACCACCAACGGACAAACCAGCCTGGTACAGGGACAGCAACTGTCGGACCTCTCGGTAAGCGAAAAGAAATTTATGTTTGAAGACGAGTACACCGTTACCGGTGCACAGAACGAAAACGAACCCACCCGTGTACCCAAACAGCAGGTTAATGCCAGTGGCCTTGGTTTAAACATTGGCGTGCGCTACGCCTTCTGACTGATCATCATTATAAATCATAGAGTTGCCGGATTTTTCCGTGCGACTCTATGACTTATAAACTAATTCACTCCATCCGAAGCTTGTCCTCCAGAGATTTTTAAACAGCATTACCTCCACGACGCGGTTGTTTTTAAGCGAGCCACTGTTGTTCCGTCGGTAAGAGCAGAGTTTCATGTTAACGCTATTACAACCCTCTCCAACAATGTTGAATAAGGTTGGCAATGTCCTCTTTACGTATGCCGTCGCCTTCCAGCAGCACGATCCAGTCGAGTTGTTGCAGAAGGCAGTTGGTAATACCAGAATTAAAGGAGGATAGATTGTTGCTGCCACAATTGTCTTTCTCCGTTTGGCATACCAGAAATTTGATGAAGCCAGCATAAACAGCTATTCCCGATTCGTATTGTCCGTATAATTGCTTGCCACGCTAGTATTCTAAGCTTCATCCATTCTCTTGGCTTCTTCCTTATCTTGTATCATGGTTCCTTGAGATAGTCACTAAAATGGCTGATGCATTAAAGTGTTACACTTGATTATTTTAGTGAAAGATGCGGAGTACCAAAACATTGATAACGATGTACTTAATGATTGAGGTTATTGGAAAAACTATCCCCGGAAGATAAAGCGCACATCTATGCTCTCATGGATGCCTTCTTCGCTAAAATGAAATTGCAATCGCTGATAATGTAATACCTCTATGAATTCGAGCTTTTTATACTCTCGTAAGACTTGGCTAGAAAACCGGTGAGTTTGGCGGATTGTAATTTGTCCAAGAATCGCTCAGAGATCAGCGATACAAACTGAATACCTGTAAGGTCGAACACATCATAATCCGGAAAATCCCTTTTCAAAACTATTTCATTAAATCTCATGCCTTGATCAAAAGGCAGTGAAGATTTCAGTCTCTTAACCTTCTCAAGTGATTCGATTTTAAGGATTTCAATAATATTAAAATTGAACTTGTGAAAAATGGTCACGCTCGATGCCATCAAATCAATATGCCGATAAATATCAGCTATGTGATGGAACCAGAAGTAGTCCAAGGTCATTCCTTTATGCTCAACCTTTATCGGATAAAAGCGGTGAGGTGGTAAATGGCACGTTTCGAGGATAGCTTTGAAACGGGGGCTTATGACAAAGCCGGTAGTAATATCTATTGCATCTAAATAATCTGTCCGGATCGCATTAGCGTTCAACTCCAAATTATAAACAGGATTAAAATTCGGAAACTTACTCCGAAATACTTTTCTATGGGAATCATCCAAAGTAGGATTGTAATCTTTAGCTAAAGTAGTTTGGGGGTAGAAGCCTATTTCCTTTTCAGATCTTGATGCAGACAAAGTAAAGTAAGTCATGGTATTAGTATCCGGGCACTCCAGTATTTTTATTGACTATTTGTTTGAAGTACTTCATTCAAATTCAGTTGAGTATTTTCCGCATTACTTATGTGCGTCTTAACTTCTGGTATCAATTGTTTCTGTAGAAAATCATTTGCTTCACGAGCTGTAAATTCGTTCTTACCTCTTGCAAACTCATCTAATTTGTACGTTAAAAAATCATCATAAGCTGGGTGACTTCCATGTAGACCTTCTCCTGTAAGCTTTGTGTATTTCTTTAAGCCTAATCCATTCTCAACCATATTCAAATGGAAGCCATCGTTCGCAGCAGATTGAACAACTCTATGTTGGCCTCCTTTGGTTCAGGAGATTAAATGACGAGCTTCAATATCGTTGCTGGTTCCAAGTATTACAGTTGGATAGGCTTAACGCTTTGTAAACTATTTCTTCAGGGGTTAAATCATCATAGTATATTAAGTTACTTGGTGATGGGTGAGGAACGTTTGCTTTGAACAACGCAATGAGTTTATCTATTTACTCTTCCGTTTTTCCTATCGTAGTAATTTCAATTATCAAGCTGATCAATTCTTCTCTTGCTACTGCAATTTGATGTAAATTTTTTTAACCCCTTAAATACTTAATATGTTTTCTGATTGTCGTCGAAAGTATGCCCCCATTTTTTCTGTCCAACAAAGTAATTATATAAGAATGAGGTTCAAAGGTTAGCTTATTGACAATTCTAAGCGTAGGGACATTAAAAAAAACATCGCTCTCATTTTCCAATTCAATGAACCATTGAGAACTGGGGATATTCTCTTTATAGGTTCGTGCAACATAACTTGCGCAGCAATCCCACATCTCCCTGTCTAATCTTATTGTTTCAATTGTAAAATGAATCAAAAAGATAATTCTCAAGCAAATCAAGGGATTCAAGTGAATGATCCAATTTAATACTTAGCTCTTGTGGTAATCTTCTTTTCAAAGAAACAATTTTATCAGGGATACATGTTATCCACCATTCAAATTGATCTTCTTTCTCTTTTCTATTAATCATCAAGGGACAATTTTTATAACTATTCCTACTTCTTTCAAGAGTTTTTCCAATGGCTCACTTGGTTCACACCCTTTAAATACCCATTCCATTTGCCAAAATTCATTACTTATCAGAAAACTATCTGCATTCACTTACGCATTACAAGCGAGATCATTACGTATTATCTTTGTCTAGTTAATTGTAATTTGCTATCTAATAATATTCCACACTCTTCTCCAAAAAAATTAACCAAAAACACTAGCTTCTCATTGTATTGAATTTTTAAATCCTGCGGGAACTTCTCTAAGTAAACTTCAAAATCGTCAATTGTTAATTCTTTGCTAATTATTTCTCCTAACAAGTGTCCAACTAAATAAAAAAAAACCATACCGGTCTTTTAAATTTAATTGCTTTTGCAAGTTGAAATAAATTAAACGAAACTCCTTCTTTAGAATACAAGATGTCTTCTTTCTCGGCAGAATCACTAGCTCTAATGACATCTAAAAAAACGACACTATCCCACTGGTCTTTTAAAGAATCACTCATTGGATTATATAAACCTTTGTGTTTATCAAAAAGTCTACTACCTCTCCAAAAACCAAAAGCAAACATTGCTACATGTATATCACTTGTAGTTGTGACTATTTTTTCGAATTTGTCTTTAAAATCTATGTCCATTCGGTTTAGTAAATTCTGTGATTGAAATTATCTTAGTTGTTCCGTCTTTGTATACGACACTTATTTTCTCAGCAAAAGAAACTTGCCGAGAAGCTCTTGCTGTTTCAATAGCATCTAGGATACCTCTATTGATTAATTCAGGAGTAACGTTTGGATTATCCACAAGATTAAAAGCAATATTGTTAGCTTGATTTTTTGCACTTAACACATATCCTTCAATATTTTTACTAATATTTTTAGCTAATGCATTTGGACTTATGTTCTTGAAGTCCCAAATGCCTTCCCCTACTATTCAACATCAGGTGTGCTTACACCTGATGCCGCCTTTTCATTTAGTAATTTCACCTTTTTTCCATCCCTTGCATACGCTTCAGCCATCGAAAATTCATGAGGATAGATGTTATTGTGATTTATATGTGAAACTACGTAACCACCAGATTTGGGATCAAACATCTCGATATTGGTAAAAGGGTTTTTCTTCAGCCATTCATTCCCGAAAGAATCGAACTCTTTTCTTGCCAAAGCGATTAAATCATCCGTTCCCTTCGTAATCGTCTTCGCAATACCAACTAACTCATCTGCATTCTTAGCTTTTGCCAGCGTCTCCAGCTTTGCTATCTTGTTTGCATAGGTAGGTAATTTTTTCAGTTTTTCAAGGAGCTTCGCTTTGAATGGCGTGATGAGGGTTAACACAAAAGCGGTGGCTTGTCCCTGGTAATATGGCTCATCCCAATTCTCGACAATAAAACCTTTAATGGCATTGCCCATGTCGCCCAACTCGACACCGGTGATGCATTTGAAAAGTATTTTGGGTAGATCGGGGTTGTCCTCTACGCGGCCGCCCGGCGGGTAGGAATCTTTTACGCAGAGAATAAGGTTGGCAATGTCCCCTTTCTGTATGCCGTTGCCTTCCAGCAGCACGATCCAGTCGAGTTGTTGCAGAAGGCA
>JAESFU010000709.1_pt1 | contig 12836 bp, 19 predicted proteins | sample 9269461 | NCBI WGS metagenome assembly JAESFU01 (sample SAMN14502556, study PRJNA617107) | algae metagenome | isolation source: Stenomitos rutilans HA7619-LM2 and co-occurring heterotrophs from cave walls | place: USA: Waikapalae cave, Hawaii | collected 2009-07-28
CGGAGGGCTGCGCTCGTGTGAGACCGATCTTGCCGACGCGGCCTCGTACTTCAGCCGCGTCGACAAGACGCTCAACGTAGGCACGTTTCCCAAAACGGGCGAAGACTGCCTCGAATTCTTCTTCCGTTGGTTTTCCGGTGTTCTTCGTCACCGGGGAGATATGGGATTCTCAGTTCACAGACTAAGGGCGAAAGTACAAATGCCTATTAGTCATTCACACATTCGTTCGGCAGCATCTTCCGATACTGGCGCCAGCCACGGAAGTTGCCGTGTTCGTTGGGTTCATCCCATACATCATCGAATCCATCATATCGAAGGATGTCAGGCGTGGCCTGATGCTCGGCGGGGCTCGCGTGAAGCGGATCGCTGACCACGAGCTTGTCATGGCGCTCAAGTTCAGCCTGAAAGTCTGCCCGCCCATCGAAGGGCGTGTATGAGATCCGAGCACAGCGAGCGACCGAGATCTTTCTCAACCAGTCGATGGCATCATCCTTCGGAAAACCTCCATGGCCCCCACAAAGATCTAGCCAATCAACCTGCGTGACATAAGGAAGATGCCATTCTCCGGGCTGCAACCGCTTTGGTACGCTGTCATCCATCGCAGCTCGCGTTGCGCGGGCGAGATCGATCATATGTGGCTCGGCATCCGAGTGCAGACGCAGATGGTAGAAGTTCGCCCAGTCAGTGCTGGTGACGAGGGTGTCGATCCACATGAACGGCTCAAGGAGCCGGTTCACGAGCTGCTTGTGGTAACCGGCGTCGGCAAAACCGACAGCTGCATCCACTGCTTGGTCTCTGGCCCAGAGCCACGATTCCCGCCGATCTAACTCAAATCGGCCAATGTGTGGAGAGTATATTGAGACAGGTTCATTGCACTCCTCCGTGGCCTGCATCCCCTTCTGGTTCTTGCCCCAATGCTGCGGGATGAACGGATCAGTCCGAACTTCCTCGATCATCCGGGAGATCGGGACCGCGCGGGAGGACCGCGCGTTCCTGCTGAACACGCGGTGGGTCATCAGCTCCGCGTGGATCGCCCGCCAGTACCGCATGTGGACGGTCGTGAGGCGGATGCCCTCGGGGCTGACGCTGTCGAGGATGATCTTCGCAGAGGGCATGCTCATCGAATGATTTCCGGTTCGCTGAAGGTTAGGATGCCGCCATCGATGTAGGTGGCGTATTCGGGAACGTCCCAGGCGCGCTCATCATCACCTGGGATCTCGCTCCAGTCGTGCCAGTCCTGGCGCTTGTCGAGGGGAATGTAGTAGTCGTGACCTGAGCAGTCGGTCCCGATGAAGAACCGGGGGCTCATATGCCCTCCGGTTCCAGGCGGGCCAACACGAGGCCCCGATCGAAGCCGCCGACTTTGACCTTCTTGTCTATCCGAGCCTGCTCCATCATGTCGGGCGTGATGCCGTGAAGATTGCCGAACTTGTAGAGGCACTCAAGGACGTCGGCATATTCGTAGACGTCGGTCGGCGCAGCCTGGACCTCAAGAACTTCCTCGAAGATCTTGAAGAGCAGGAAGACGGAGTGGCCAAGCGCAGAGTTAATCGGCTTGACCTGCTCATGTTCGTCGCGGGGCTTCGACTTCGAGTCCCGGATCATCTTGACGCGCGTGCCGGGCTTCATTTGCCCTCCACATGCACGACGAAGGTGGCACCGTTCTGGGTCTCGTAGGTCACGCTCTCGACCGTCGGTGGGTTGGTCATTTCTCGATCGAGGAACTGCTGAACGACCTCGACCATCGTTATGCCGTTGAGCCGGATCGTGTTCCGGCCCCGGAACGATTGCTTCTTCTCTGTTGAGGGCGTGTTCATGCTGCTAGGCTCTCCGGCTGGTTGTCGTTCTCGCAGGTGACCTTGAACATCTGCTTGGCAGCGTCGTGCCAGACAACGATGCCCTCGGGGTTCATGAAGCCAGGAGCGGCCACGGAGCCGCTATCGCGCAGCTTCTGGATGCACCAATCTACCGGCTCGGTGGCGAACTCACCGTACCACAGAACCGGCACCACTTCGCAGCAGGCCGGACGTTCGGCCGGATCTTTCCATCGGAAGGAGTTGAACAGCGAGAACCGCTTCTCCTTTTGATTGTAACCACGCTGGATGCCGTGGCCCCACCATTCACCGAAGTGACGGCCCGGGCCGAGCTTGAGCAGCTCCGCCTTGTTGCCTTCCACCCAGCGAGCGAAGCCGTAGTTATCACTGGCGACAGTGACCATCCGATTGCGGCTTCCAGCCAGGACGTCACCATCGTCAGTGATGAAGATCTGGGCGTTGGTGCCGTCGATCTTCTCGGAGATCACCGCATTGCGCTTAAGCCGTGCGATCTTGGGAAATGCCTCGAATGTCATGCCGCTTTCCTTTGTTCAAAGAGATGGTCGACAACCTGTTTGATCTCGTTGTCGTTGAGTTTCTTTCCCCAACGTGCCTCGGGGAGGAATGAGAGACGGGGCGCCTCGAAGAGTTCGATCTGACCGAGCGGTGCTTTCTTCTCGTGCCAGGGTTCGAAGGTCAGGCCGATCGCCGGCGTACTGTCGAGAACGCAGGCCTTGAACAGATCGGCGTGCTCAATCAGGCACTGCCTCACCATCGCGATGCACTCGACCACGTAGTCCTTGTGGAACGAGTAGACCAACTCGTCGTGGATCGGGATCATGAAACGGATGATCCGCTTGTCCCACTGACGCAGCTTCGCTTCCTTCAAGGCGCGGATGACCGACCGCTTGATGATGGTCGCGCAGGTGCCCTGAACGAGCGCATTCACCAGCTGGTTGTTGCTGCGCTTCGCGATCTTGCGCGCGATCCAGCGGATGACGTCGTAGTATTCGCGAGCATCAACGCCCGGACCGAGTGACCACTTGGCCTGGAAGATTTCATTCCATTCCATGGTGGCTTCGTAGCGGACGCGGCGAAGCTCGTCCGGCAGGGTGACGTAGCCATCCCGCTGGCCCATCGAGATCGTGTTCGTGCGCCAGCTTTCGGCTACGGAAAATCGATCCCGATACCGCTCGGTTGCAAGTTTGGTCTGGTCAGAGGTCCAACCCAGACGTTCGCCAACAGTGGCGAGCCAACCCGAGTACCAATAGTTGAAGTTGGCGCCCTTGCCGATCTCTGTGCGCCAGTACTTGTACGCCTTGTCGGGGCTGAGGTCCTGACCCTTGAGGTCGAGACGGAGTCTTCGAATATCCGATAGATTTGCGGACTCGCCATAAGCAGCCCAGTCGGTAGCCGACTTGAGAGCCAGGAAGTGATCCTCTTTAAGTCCTGGGACGTCAACCGAAAGGATGTCGGCGGCGGCGCCACTGTGGAGGTCAGCATGCGGGAGCTGACCAAACGCCTTAATAAACTCGGGGTCTTGCGACAGCTCGCCGATGATGACCAGCTCAATACCGGAGAGGTCGAGCGACCCCACGACGTGATCCTCGTAATCAGGCTCAAAGAATCCTCGGACATAGGTGCTTTCACCACGCTTTGCGAGCTGCATCGGGTTGGGTGAGGACGCCGCCATACGCCGGGTGGCCAGCTCGCAAGAGACGACGGGGTACATGCGTCCCGTATCTGGGTCCATAAGCCGGGAGTAGGGCGTCAGATAGAGCTTCATCCGCTGCTCAATACCCGCGAGGTCATTGATGCACTGGATCAGCTGCACGCCGAGCTTGTTGTCTTCCTTCGTCAGCCGGTCAATCAGGCGGCCACGGCTGTTGCCGTCGCTCTGGACCTTGCCTTCTGACCGGATCACTTTCTGCTGGAGCAGATCGTAGATGAGCGTGCGGATCGGCATGTAGTGGGAGAAGTTCGGGCCTGTGCTCTCGCGCATGCCTTTCTCTTCACGCCATGCATTGACTACGGCGCCACGGATCTGGCTGACCTGCTCGAACGGATCGGAGACGTCGGGCAGAGCAGCCCACTGTTCGATCGACTTGCGGTACTTCTGCCAACCCTTGGTGTACCAAGCCTTCTCGGTCTCGAACATGACCTCGTGAGGCTTTGGCGGGAACGGCAGCAACTGTTTCACCACGGCCTTCATCTTCTTCAGGACGTTGGCCGTCTCTTCGCGCTCGGCCTGCCGGCGGGCGGTGATCGCTTCCGTGTTGACCTTCATCCCGCCCTGCCAGATGCTGGAGAAGACGGGGACCATCGGGTTCTCCTGATTGAAGAACGTATCGATGGTCTTAGGACAGACGGCGCTCATGTATTCGAGCAACTGGTAGAAGACGCGGACCGCCCAATAGGCATCCTCGGCGCCGTAGGCTGCAACTTCCTCACCAGTGAGCTGACCCATGTGGGCTCGCTCGCCCAGGACCTGCTCGAAGGTCGTCATCTGATGATCGAAGAACGACTTGACGATCTTCTTCAGACCATAACCGTAGGCGATGTCCTTGACGAAGCCATTGTAGGAGTGCGCAGCATCGCTTTCCTTGGCGATGATCTTGTAGACAACCTCCGACAGCTCCGGGCTCATCTCCTGCGTGTCGGCATTGAACCCGCTGGCAAGCGCCAGGATGGGCTTCTTCCACTTCTCCATCTCACCGAGCCCGCTAGTGCGGAAGGTGATCTTGGAATACTCGTCAGGACCGAACGCTGTCGTGGCCATCTGCATCGAGCAGATCATGTTCTCGCTGACATCATAGTTGACGGCCGAGTTGAAGGCCGTCATTTCGAAACTGGCGTTGTGAGCGATCCAGAATGACTCGGGCGTGCGGGCGTCAAGGATCGGCTTGACGACATGAAACGGCACCCGGTTCTCGACATCGGCGTGGGCGAGGTTGATATAGTAGGCGACGTCGCTCTTCTCCGGCCAGACCGAGAAGCCGGTCATGACCAGTCGCTTCATGTCGAAGACCAGCTTCGTGTTGGCGGCCTTGCGCCCCGTCTTGGGATTGTAATTGCAGTAGCGGTTCAGGCCCTCATGCCGATTGCTGTCCTGCGTTTCGCAGTCGAGACCAGTAAATGGCGATGCCTTCACATGGTCAATGATGGCCGGCAGGAGCGCATCGACGTTGCGCTTGTCAACGAGCTGGGTCTTGATCATGTCAGAATATCCAGACGGCTAGTGCGCCCAGGCCGAAGCAACCGATGGCTCCGAGGATGGCGACGACCTTCATGCCTTCGATGAAGTGTTGAGCTGGCGTCATTGCATGAACTCCGTGAGGACAGCTTCAGCCTTGGGGTAATCGCGGTCGCCGGGGATCGTGTGCTGATCCATCAGGTCGTCCGGCACGTCGAAGAAGTCGATGATTTGGTTGTAGCTGCGGATCGTCTCTTTGTTCTGGACGATCCAATGTAGGATCTTGAGCGGGACGGTCTGTGCGAGCGGATCAAGGTCCAGCTCAGTCTGATCGTCCGCCACGATATGGTCGATCACCTTCTTCAGCTCGACCTTGTCGGCCTGCTCCCACGTCTTGGCGCCGAAGCCCTTGATGCCCTTGATATTGTCCGACGGATCGCCGACGCAGATCTTGTAGAGCTTCACCAAGTCGGGAGTGAGGTCGTGCTTGATCTTCGCTTCGCAGGTCACGTTGCCGCCCACCAGGGCGGCAAGGTCCATGTCGTGCGACCGAATGTGGATCTTGCCCGGGAGCTTGCGAGACAGCGTGGCGATCACGTCGTCACCCTCGTAGCCCGGGACGGAAACCTGGATCGCGCCAGTGTGGCGAAGCGCTTTCTTGAGCAGCTTCATGCCTGCGCGGATGTCTTCGGGAAACCCTTTCCGGTTGCCCTTGTAATCGGGATAGATGGCCCGCCGGCGATCGTTGCCCTGGAAGCCGTCCCAAACCCAGATTTCGATATTCTGGCTGAGACGTATCTCACCGATGATTGAGCGAGGAGCCAACCCGGTCGGGTCGGTCTCCAGCACTCGCCGGTAGTAGGCGTTGCCGTCGGTAATGCGGATCAAATCAGCCACCCGATGATGCCCACGACCACGCAGGCAGAGAAGAACTTGGCAGCGCGCTGTGGATTAGAGCGCGTCCACTCGACGAGGAAGTTCTTGAGATCGTGGAACAGCCGCCCGGGCTGAGTGATTTGGGCCCAGGCGGCTGCTACGCGACCTTCCTCAAACAAGCCGAAGTGTTCATCCACCCGATCTTGCTTGTTCCAAAACATCGCAGGGAAGCTGAATGCGCAGCACCCTATAGCGACGACGAACGTCACCCAGCGTTTGAGGATTGGGGTCATACGCCGAGCTGCGTCAGATACTGTTCGATCAGCTCGGATTGCTTCTCGCGGTCGCCCTTATCCATCTGGGCGAGCGAGATGACTTTCTTGAGCGCCTTGGTATCGAACCCGGCGGCCTTCGCTTCCGCGTAGACCTCCTTGATGTCGTCGGCGATCGTCTTCTTCTCCGTCTCGAGATTGTTGATCCGGTCGAAGTATTCCTTCAACGTCTGTGCCATTGGGCCTCGAATAAAAAAGGGACCTGGAAGTCCCAGTTAGGCGCGGGGAAAGGAGGGGAAACCCGCGCGGGAAAGGGGAAAGGTGGGAGCCGGGAAACCGCCAAAACGGCTCCCACCTGTTGTCCTGGGTTCAGCCCAGGGATCAGTTCAGGACGAGCTGCTCCGCATCGGCGAATTCGAGCACACCCCATTCACCCTTCGCGTTCTTCATGAACTTGTGGGTGAGCTTGACCTTGAGGTTCGCCCGCTTCGGGTCGATGTTGGCCTTCTTCAGCAGATCCACGAGAGCCGTGAAGCTGTTCCAGCCAGTGGTAGAGAGCGAGTGTCCAAGACGCTTACCGGCCTCGATAACGACGACGCCCTTGGCATCCTTGATGTCTTCCAGGACGACGAACGGAATGTCCGCCGACTTGTACGGCCGCGCGTCCGGCTGGATCTTCTGAGCCTTGGCAAGAGCCTCGGCCCAGGTCCCGCCCTTCGCGGACTGAACTTGGTCGTAAGTCTTGTCGTACTGAGCCGGATTGCCATACTTGATGGCGTTGCTGTAGGCGATCTCGGACATGTCGAGACCGAGCACCAGCTCCGTGAACAGATGACGATTGGTCGTACCAATCTGCATTCCGTTCTTGTCCACCTTGAGATAGGCGTCCACACGGAAGTTGCCGACCATCATGTCGTCAAGCGTCATTGCCTGACCACGGTTCTGATAGAGGGCTACGGGATTGGGGGCAGCGCCTGCTTCGCCGACGCCCGGTTGAGCAGCGATCGGAAGGCTCGCGGGCATAGCAGAGGCATTCTGGCGGGCAGCCTCAATTGCAGCTTGAATAGCATTCATACTTAGAAAGTCTCCATATCAAAGGTTCAGTTTCAGTGCTGGGTAGATTTGGGGTACACGGACAATTCCGCCGGACCCGAGTTCTGAATTTTTCGCTTCCATGAGGAAGATCTGGGTTGCGGATTACGCAAAAACATCCTCAGAAGTACGATTGCCTATTAGGAGATCGAAGATTGGTCGGTTGGCGTCGACCTTATTGGCCATCACGCTCTTGCGATGAACGATCTGAGCGATGCGCTGCTCGATCGTGTCGACATACTGCGGGACGGAAACCAGCAGTGACTTCTCCCGCTTGCCACGGATCGCCCGGCGGTACGCCTGGAAGAACGTGGTATCGAGGAAGTTGATCGTCGCCATGATCATGTGACACAGCTCTTGCTTGCCGAAGTACTGCCAGTTGAAGCCGACATCCGCGACTTCGCCGGAGGCGACGAGGCCTTGTAGATCACCACGCTGGACCGCGAGGTCGATTTCACCACGCCGCTTGGCCGAAACCTCCCCGTTGAGGATTTCGACTTCCATCTTGTGTTCATGGCGCATCATGTCGAGGATGCGCTTCTGCTGCGGGACCATGGCGGAGAACACGACAACCGGCGTCCCGTTGCGGACGTGGTCGGTCAGATGCAGGTCGATGTATTCTTCCTTGGCCGGCCGTTCGTCGGGCAGGATGTTGACCCACTTGCCCTTGGCGTCCTCGGACAGATCGGGGAACATATTTGGGTGTTCGAGAAGCTGGCGCGCGCGAATGAACCCGACGCCGGGCTCCGTTCCATCGACGTAGAACTTCTCCAGCTCCAGGATGGCCTGCTGCTCGAACTTGTCATAGATCGCCCGGTGGCGCTCGGACATGTAAACCGGCTCAGGCATGATCACGACGTCTTCCTTGCCGTAAACCTCCTCGAACGTGTGCCGGATGCCATGCTTGCCCAGGATGGCGCTGAGCTTCCAATGATTGCGCCAGCCGATGACCTTCATGTCGTCATCGTAGATCGCGTGGAAGTTCATGAAGCCGTTGAAACTCGGATAATACCGAGGCTCGATCGCCTTGATGGCAGGGTAGGCACTGTCCAGGCGGCCGTTGACGAGGCTGCCAGTCATGCCGATGAAGAACTCGTTGCGGCGCTCCATGGCCTTGTAGAAAGCTTGGGTCCGCTTTGAGCTGTCACCACCCCAGCCTTTGTGCATCTCGTCGACGAAGAGAGCCTTGCAATCGGGCGGGAGTATCTCGTGGACTTGCGAGTAACGATCGAAGCCCATGAGGAAGAATTTGTGGGCCGGGTTCTGGAGCGCGTCGACGACCTTCTGCGGGGTGCCATCAACGATGGCGACCTCGTCAGGCTCGAACTCCGTGAACCGAAGTATCTCGCGGCGGTTCTTCTCCAGCAACGACTTGGGCATCGCCCAGGCCGAGCGAAGCTTTCGATCCTGCCAGAGATACTGGCCCATCACGCAAACCGAAGGCGTCTTCCCAGTCGACGGATCGCTGAGGTTCAAGCACTTCGGATTTGCAATGTAATAGGCTAGATCACCGATCTGATACGTTCGAAGTGATACGCCTGGATCCATTGAGCTTCTTCATCTGCCGCTTGACGTTGGAGATCGTCGCGCGACGTTGCGCGCGGGTGGCATTCGGCATCATTCGCTTGATGACGTCGTTGAGTGTGGGCGGGGCGGGCGCTGGACCAGCATCCATCAGGTGTTCTCCTTGAGGTAGACGTAGAGGGTGACCGGCCAGAAGACGCACATGCCGCCATAGATGGCGGCTAGGCCGAGCCTGTCGCCCCAATTCCACTGGAGTTCCCACATCTCCCAGAACCGTCTGGACATGACCGCCATTGAGAGAGCGGCGCCGAGAGTCCAAATGCTGATGAGGAAATCAATCATGGACGGCGATGTCCAAGGCGGCGGCGAGTGAGAGAAGACCTACAGCTGCGCCGGCCCAGCTCGCACAGAAGGGGAAGATTTCATCGATACCCGCGCCGGTCAGCCCCAGGACGACGCCACCGAGGGAACCACAGGCAGTTGCTACGCAAGCCCCCTGGACCAGACCGGAAATGATTTTCTTGAGCATATGGCCTCCAAGTTCGAAGAAGACATAGGAACTTTGCCGCCGTTCCTAAGAGCGGAACTTCGTTTGCCTATTAGGCAAGTTGTTGGATCGGAGTGGGCAGCGCCTACTTAGGGATCATGGACAGCACCGCCCATGTCTATTGCTTCAACGACCACAACCCGGGGAACGTGTGGTGCGGGCGCGCTGCTAAAAAAGTACTTGGGAATCGTCGATGGACTCCCCAGATTCAGGCTATGTTCAACTTGCACCCACGACCTGCTCGCTAAGAGCCGCTGATTTCAGCGCGTGGGGAAGTCTGGCCGTTCCCGTCGATCTCGGACATCGAAGCTCGTTGGTTCAAATCCAACCGCGCTGACCAATCCTGTTTGATTATGTCGATCGCAGCTTGCAGCATGGCGGCATCTTTCCGCCAGCCTTTGGCTGCAACCCTCTCATCTGGCACATATGCCTTGAGTGCGAACCAAGCAGAGCAGGCTGCCTGATCACCTTCTGAGCAAGCCTCGATCGCTGCTTCGTATCGCTCCTGGAAGCGATCGGCAATCGCATCGCTGCGTTCGGCAAGACGTTCGGAGGCGACGCGGGCGTCCTCCAACTGCTTGAGCAGGTCTTCACGGTCAACCACTGAGCATCTCCTGTCGTAAGTAAAAGGCACCTAGCCGCTGGAGGTCGAGACCATCCAGGTCCTTGAGTGTCACCGCCGACCGGATACGACGCGCGCGATCTCCGAGAACCACATACTGATCCCCGAGCAGAACGAGCTTGCGAGGAGCGAGGCGGGAGACTTCGAAGAGTTGGGCGAGGATTTTTGCGTCGGTCGGGAGGACATTGGTGATCACCAGCGGTTGGACGTTCGTGGACCAGATTTGATTTCGCAGCTTGGCTGGCGTCTGCGTCCAGAGCGGATAGATCGGCGGTCGGATAGGGCTCGACATAGTCGCGAGCTTGGAGACCACCGCTACATCGGTCCTATCGAGGAAGACCGGAACTTGAAATTCGTCCCGCGCCATTGGCACGGGCAGCATGGCTTCGACGAGCGGATCGCTCGTCAGCTCCATGAAGCGGTCCCACCCTGCCGGCTGGGTGCGCGGCAGGTGGATTGCGTGGTTGCACTTAATCGCCGGGCTGTCAGTGACAACCTCGAAGGGACAATCGAGTGCAAGCTCCAGGGCGTTCGAGCCGCCGTCTTCCTGCATCAGGAAGGCGAGGCCGAGACGCCTGTGCAATCCGTAGTGGGCGACTTGGATCAAGCTGCCTTCGCGAGCTTGACGACGTTGGACTTGGCAGCGACGGCCGGCAGCGTGACGGTCACCTTGGCAGCGACGGCACGGCTGTAGAGCGACACCAGCTCGACGACCTTCAGGGCCTGGAGCTTGGTCTTCTCCTTGAGGGAGAGCCTGTTGAACTCTTCCTCGTGGAACTTGAGGCCGGTACCCTTCAAGGTCGGGACGCCAGCGGCGCTGACCTTGATCGAGCCCTTGTCACCGAAATCGTAGGTGGCCTTCCCGCTGGCGCGCAGCTTGTCTTCAAGCTGTTCGATGCGGTCCAGGGTCGGGGCGATTTGCGTTTTGAGCTGAAGCAGCTCGGAGGCGAGCTTGTTCGACATTACGTTTGTTCCTTTCTTCTGCGACGAACTTGTTGATCCGTGTCTTGATCGCCATCGGTGCGTTCATGGCGTAAGTCATCAGATTCGCGGCGGCCTTCGTCTTAGCCGCCCCTTCAGGCGCCAACCGAACGATTCGGGTCAGCTCCCAATAGCGTTGCCATCCCGACTCAATCATCAGGGTTGGCCGTGTATTTCGGGTGATGGGTCATGAGGTCCTTCAGTGGGATCCCGAGCTTCTGTGAGATCCTGTTCAGTTGCTGGAGGGTAAAGTCATGGATGCCCAGCTCCATTCGGCGGAGCTGCACCCGATTGGTTCGAAGACCATCCGCATAGACGGTGGGCGTCTGCTGGAGTTCGAGCGTGCGGTGGTGGTTGATCTTGTGGCCGATCGACGAGTGCATCGGCGAGATCGGCTTCTCGGTGTTAAAGGGGACACCGTTGGTCCTGGATGGGACCTTCTGGACCCATTTGTTCTTCTTGATGAGATTGATGATAGTGCTGCGGGAGCGCCCGTATTTGTCTGACAGCTCGGTGTAGGTCAGACCCAAATTCTCGAAATCGAACTGGAGGCCGGCCTTCCAGTTCGTAACTGCCTCTTCCATAGTCCCTCACAAGAGTGTGTCATCCAGTGTGTCACACTGGACCGATCTATCTTGCTGAAAGAGCTAGTCGCCGTGGTCGAAATTCCCCAGTGAATTTAAGCAATTGCCTAATAGGGAAAGGGAAGTAGCTCAGTGAACAGGCATGATTAAAAGTCAGATGCTCTACCACTGAGCTACGGGCCCGAGGCCGGGAAAGGGCGGGCGGACCATAGGCGGCATAGGATTAAGGGTCAATAGAACGATCGGCTGTGCCAAGAAGATGCCTCAATCGACCGCGCAGATGGCAAAAAGAGGCCGGAGAAGCGAATCTTTCACGGTTTCTGTGGCATGCAAAATGCTATCGGGGGAACATCGAGACCGCGTGAACACCCAATGACCGAGATTGCCATCATCGTCCTGGCCGCAGGGCTGGGAACGCGCATGCGCTCCGACCTGCCCAAAGTGCTTCACAAGGCGGCCGGGCGGAGCCTGCTGGGGCATGTGTTAACGTCCGCCAATGAGCTGAAGCCAGCACATTGCGTCGTCGTTTGCGGGCCCGGCAAGGAGGACCTCTCCAGCGAGGCCAAGCGCTACGTTTCGGCGGCCGAAATGGTGACCCAGGCAGAGCGGCGTGGGACCGGGCATGCGGTTTCCATGGCCGAGGGCAAATTGAAGGGTTTCAAGGGTACAATCCTGGTCCTTTATGGCGATGTACCCTTGATCGAGGCCGCGACCTTGCGCGGGCTGATCGACCAAGTGTCCGCGACCCAGCCTATGGCCATCCTGGGCTTCGAGCCGGCTAGCGCCATAGGTTATGGGCGCTTGCTGCGTGGTGCCGACGGAAGCGTCACGGCGATTCGCGAAGAACTCGACGCAACTGTCGAGGAGCGGCGGATCACGTTGTGCAATTCGGGCATCCTTGCTGTCGATGCGACGCTGCTGTGGCGGCTGCTTGCCGCAGTCAAACCGAACAATGCCAAGGGCGAGATCTATCTCACCGACATCGTCGAGTTGTGCGTCGCGGAGAAAATGCGCGTGGGCTTGAGTGTGTGCCCCGAACAGGAAGTGCAGGGCGTAAACACCCGCGCCCAGCTTGCGCGTATCGAATCGCTCCTCCAGGACCGCTATCGTGCCGCGGCGCTCGATGGCGGCGCGACGATGACTGCTCCGGGTACCGTATTTCTTTGTGCCGACACGAAGATCGGGCGCGATGTGGTGATCGAACCGAATGTTGTTTTCGGACCGGGTGTGACTGTCGGCAACAATGTTCAGATCCTCGCCTTCTGTTATTTCGAAAGCGCTTCGATCGAGGCCGGCGCCAGGGTCGGACCCTTTGCGCGGCTGCGGCCCGG
>JAESFU010000710.1_pt1 | contig 12827 bp, 9 predicted proteins | sample 9269461 | NCBI WGS metagenome assembly JAESFU01 (sample SAMN14502556, study PRJNA617107) | algae metagenome | isolation source: Stenomitos rutilans HA7619-LM2 and co-occurring heterotrophs from cave walls | place: USA: Waikapalae cave, Hawaii | collected 2009-07-28
CTTCGGTAATCTCAGCGCGATAGGCTCAACAGGTTTATATGAGATCAGACGAATCACGGCCAGAACAGCTACGTCATTAACGGTGGCAGGCCCACTCACCAATGCGTATACGCCTGCTGCAGCAAATGCTTCTGTACAGGTTATCTCCAACAGGCTATTGGGAAATCCGAATTTTACAACAACCTCAGACATTACTGCATTGGGGTGGGATGGAAATATCGGAGGCGTGGTAGCCATAAAGTTCTCGGGACACTTACAATCGCGCATAACATAACAGCCGATGGCGCCGGCTTTCGGGGAGCAGCACTTTCTGCCGGCGACGATATTGAATCTTGTGATACTGATTGGAGAACAAATAACTCGGTGATTGCATCAAATAAAGGCGAAGGTATTTTCAAAAGGACAGTTGCCAACCAGCAATACGGACGAGCCAAGATTTTAAATGGCGGTGGCGGCGGAAACAGATCGAACGCCGGCGGTGGTGGTGGTGGACACATTACCGCAGGAGGAGCAGGAGGTCCTGGCTGGTTGTGTGAGGCGACACCTGTGGGCGGACAGGGCGGGATTTCATTGGGCGCTCAATCGAATGTGAATAGAATCTTTATGGGGGGCGGTGGCGGAGCGGGTCATCAGAACAACAATCAGGGAGCCGCCGGCGGGACTGGCGGCGGCATCATTTTAATATCAGCTCCGGCAATTGTTACCACAGGCTCATGCGGGGCGCATCGAATTTCTGCTGATGGTTTATTTGCGGGCGATGGTTCGGGCTCTGGCGCCGATGGCAGCGGAGGAGGCGGCGCTGGTGGGACAATTGTCTTTGAGACACATAATTTTGTTGTAGCAGCATCATGTCCCTTAATCGTGTCGGCAAGTGGCGGAAATGGCGGTAATGTTCAGGATGCAAATAGCCACGGCGGCGGTGGCGGCGGCGGACAAGGCAAAGTAATCTACACATCCGCAGCGCCCGCGAATACAACCACCGTTACAAACGATGGAGCCGGGGGATGTAACAATAATTCATCGCCATGCAATTCTTTCGCCGGCTCGCCAGCGGGCCCGAACGGAGCCGGCATAAGCCCCGGTTCGGGGAACACACCATTGCCCGTTACCTTGCTTTACTTTAGTGGCTTGTTCGATAAATCCACCGGCAACATTCAGCTCCAGTGGACAACCGTAACCGAACGCAACAACAGCCACTTTACCCTGGAGCGTTCGCCTGACGGGATTCAGTTTTCGCCCGTAGCCACTGTAACGGGACAAGGCGATTCCAAAAAGTCCCATACCTATCACTGGAACGATGAAGACGTACACGCGCAACGCTACTACTATCGCCTGCAGCAAACCGACCTGGACGGCAAACAGGAGTACGTGGGTGTTATTGTAGTATATGCGGATCGGGACATGAAGCCCGAAGTGTATATTTATCCAAACCCGGCTACAGCAGGCGAAACTGTTCAGGTAGATTTCATAGCAGTCCCAGCAGGACAATACATATTGCAGGTTGTGAGCATGGAGGGACGTGAAATTATGCGGAAAGGGCAGACGATTGTCTCGCCGTTCGAATCTATTGCATTGGACATGCCGGGAGCCGGAAAGGGTATTTATTCTTTAATCATTTCTTCAGAGAAGTATTCCCTTTCAAAAAAGATCCTGGTGAGGTGAGTGAGCGTTGCCCGTGTCCGAAAAAAAATCAACCGCAAGAGCGGGAAAACAGGACTACAAGAAAAATACAAGCTAAACCGTAGCGCCTGCCAGCAGGTACAACACCGCCATACGCACCGCTACGCCGTTTTCCACCTGGTCCAGAATGATGGAGTGTTGTGAATCGGCAGCATCGCTGCTCAGCTCCACACCGCGGTTGATGGGCCCCGGGTGCATAATAACGATCTGTTTCTTGAGGCTGTCCAGTAGTTTTTTATTGATGCCATAGTACAGCGAGTACTCGCGCAGCGAGGGGAAATATTTGATTTGTTGACGTTCCAGCTGGATGCGCAGCACGTTGGCCACATCGCACCAGAGGAGTGCTTTACGAACATCAAGTTCTACCTCTACGCCAAGCTGTCCGATAAATTTTGGCAGAAGTGTCGGTGGTCCGCACACCATAACCTTGGCACCCAGCTTTTGCAACGCAAAGATATTGGACAGTGCCACACGCGAATGCAGAATGTCGCCGATAATCGCGATTTTCTTGCCCGCCACATCGCCCAGTTTTTCGCGGATCGAAAATGCGTCGAGCAGCGCCTGTGTCGGGTGCTCGTGCGTGCCGTCGCCGGCATTGACAATATTTGCCTTGATGTGTTTGGACAGGTAGTGCGGCGCGCCGGGACTGGCGTGACGCATCACGATCATGTCCACCTTCATGGCCAGGATGTTGTTGACGGTGTCCAGCAGTGTTTCGCCTTTTTTTACCGAGCTGTTGGCGGCTGAGAAATTGATTGTATCTGCGGAGAGTCTTTTTTGCGCAAGTTCGAATGAGAGTCGCGTGCGGGTGGAGTTTTCAAAAAATACGTTGGCTATGGTAACGTCGCGCAGCGATGGCACCTTCTTTACCGGCCGGTTGATAACGTCCTTAAAATTGTCAGCAGTCTCAAAAATTAATTCTATGTCTTCCCGGGTGATGTTCTTGATGCCTAGCAGATGTTTTTGACTGAGTTTCGACATAGCCCTTAATCCTTGTTTATCAACCAGATCTTGTTTTGTTTATGACCTTGCGCCTCCAGCTCTACGAGTACGCGCTGGGAGGATAATGTATTCACCGCCTTGCCTACATAATCGGCGGCGATGGGCAGCTCGCGTGTGTATTTGCGATCGATGAGCACCAGTAACTCTACCTTTTGCGGGCGGCCGAACGAGATCATCGTGTCCATCGCGGCGCGGATTGTGCGGCCGGTGAACAGCACATCGTCGATGAGCACGACGCGTTTGCCTTCCAGGGCAAAATCGATTTTTGTCTCACTCGCTTTTGCGGGGATCTCGCGCCGGCGGAAGTCGTCGCGATGAAAGGTAGCATCCAGGTAGCCAAACGGAATGGCGCGTTTGGTTAATTTTTCCAGCCTTTTATGAATGATCTCGGCCACAAAAATGCCGCGCGATTGCATGCCGATGATAACAGATTCCGAAAAATCACCGTGATTCTCAATCAATTCCTGGCAAAGACGACTGATCGTGATGTCTAGGAGGTCGGTGTCGAGGATGAGTTTTTTCTGCATACGGCCGGGCAAATATAGCAATTCAGTTTTCAGGTTTAATTACGCCCAACATTATGACATAAAAAAAGTGCTTCGATGGAAAAAATAATGGCGCTTATTTATTCTTTCTCTTGATCTCGAAATAGCATTGATCACACACGATTTTCATGTCAGCTGCCTTTTTTACTACGTGATTCCATTCTCCCTGTTGTTTGCAAATTTTTTCGCAATCACTACACCAGGCCCAATAATCGTCATCCGGTTCGATTAACGGATTTGATTCTAATGACTCATGAAAACCAAGGTCGGAACCTTTTACAAGATGCTGGCATATAAATGCCATGCGACTTGTTCCATGCGTCGCGCATTCGATATACCGATCCTCCAATGCATCGTATTCTTCCTGAGTTAGTTCATTTGTGAAGACAAAGTATATAAAGAGATGTTCGTGCGGGATTCGGTAAGTGCCAATTCCATGTAAAAGTTTGGCAGTAATCGCCGTCAATGCCCATCCCGTATATTCATCTCCATTTTCCAGAACCCCTTGAGATAACTCGTTAAAATTATTCTTTTCTCCGTATGTCTTTACTTTTCAAGACCTTTAGCGACATGCTTCGGAGTTGACTGGTTGTGCCAAGACCACATCCACGTATCGTTCTTGGTGGAATACGATCCAACATCTATATATTTAAAGTACAGATTTCTGCCATCATCAGACTTGAAATGAAATGCGCCTATTCCGTGGTCATAATGCCAATGCTCATAACTATCAATCTGGTATAGGTTAATGAATTCCTTCTGTAGAGATGAGCTATGCTCAATGCAAGCATCTTTAAATTCTTCAAAAAGCTCGTTTGTCATTCCGCAAATATAGGAACTGATAATAATTGGTCTTGAATAAAAGGCTATCTACTCACACCTCAACTTATTAATATAAAACACTCGCCGCTTCCCGGTCTGCGCATTGGACAACTCCTGGACGCCATAAGCATAAAGATAATTATCATACCACTGGGCAAGCTTGGTAACGTTATCGTTTTCTTTTTTGATGACGTCGCTTTTTTGTTTGGTCTTGATCGGTTCGCGGGTTTTGCCTTCCAGTACGCTGTTGTCCTGAATGATTTTGGAGCGCAGCTCATTGTCGTAAACATACAGCAACACGATTTTGTCGTCCTGCGCTTCGAGTTTTACAAACTGCTCCAGCGTGAAGGTGCGCACGTCGTTAATTTCAAAACTATTGTCCCATAAAAGTTTGCCGTGGCTGTTGAATCCCATCACCACCGCGTGAGTATAGTAGTAGCCATCGAATACCTGGCCGTTGCGCGAGAACGTGCTGCCGCTCTGGTAGCCGCCGGGCCGGAAGAAGCCGTAGGCGGAGGAACGATCGGGCGTTACATAGCGGGGATAAAAGGCTTCGCCCACCAGGATGTACTGATCTTTATATTGGACAATCTCATGTACCAGCAGGCGATAGTTGAACTTGATTTTCTTGCCGCGGATTTTTCGTCGCTGAATGCGTTCCTTGATTCGCTTCTCGCGTTTGGCCTTCATGTATTTGAAGAAATTCTCCAGGTCGCCATAATTGTAATAGCGCAGTTGCTCCATGCCGCTAATGGGTTCGATGCTCGCCATAAACAGACCGCGCGAAAATTCCGAGTTACGTGTACCAAATACGCCGGCGACCAGTTGCACATTCTGTTCGGTCTTCATGGCACGCGCAAAAATAAGATGTTTGTTCTCTTCGGGCGTGAGCGCATAGTTACGAAGCAGCTCGGCTTGCCGATCGTAATTTTTTATCCATACGGTCTTTGTGCCGGTGTGGCTTTTGGCACTGATCAGGACATCAAAACTTCCGTCGGCGTACGTCTTGATGTGGTTGAGCTCGCCGGATTCATTTAACAGTCCCGGCAGTATGCGCGCCCGCTGTGTCTCAAACGAATAGAATAATACTACGGGTACGCGATTAAAATATCCGCCGATGAGCGCGCCATAGCTGGTAACCTGAAATTCAGATGGAGTGAAGGCGATGAAATTTCGAATCTGGTGCCGGATATAGCGTGCAGAGTCCTGGCTGATGGCAACCAGTTCAAAATTGTTGCGCGAATAGTCGCGATAGCGAAAAAGAAAATAGGCATTGTTGTCGTCTGTATATTTTCCAACCAGCAGGTGCTGCGGCGTGAGCGGGATAAAGCCGTGCCACTTCTCTTGCAGCGCCGTGTCGAGTTTGGACAGCTCCAGCTGATCGCCCTGGTTTTCGGTGCCCACACCACGGTATAAAATGACGCCGTTTTGATTCAGAGGCAGAATCTCGAATGGGACTTCATGGCGTGAGAATGGAATTTCCCAGCGGGCGGATTGGACAATCTGCGCGACCGCGATTGTGTTGAGACAGGGATAAAGAAAACTAATGCACAACCACTTTGTTAACGTAGAAGACATCGCGCACGCGATCTTCCTTGGTAACATTGCGAATTGTTTGATAACCCCAGACATAAAAGGTGTTGTTATACCAATGCCGGACGCCGCCTTCGTATTCTTTCTCCGAACGGATTTCGTCTATCGGGTCGGAAGTCTTGATTTTCTCTGTCACTTCGGCCAGCGGCTCCTCTGTTAAGATAACGGATTTTACGATCAGTTCCGATTCTTTTTTATAGATCAGCGTGAGCTTGGAATTGTGCAGTGAAAAATCCCCCACCTGTTCTACTGACGCCGCTTTCAGGTCTTCAATTTTTAAACTGTAGTCCCATAAGATTTTTCCGTTGCCATCGAATCCCATCACAACGGTTTCGTTGGGTTTAATTTCGTTGGAGCTTTTGGTATTGGGTGTATATCCATAAGGCCGATACATGCGGCTCATGCCGGGGTAATAATATCCGGGAAAGTAGGGATTGAAACCGTATGGATTATAGTAATATGGATTGGCACCATAAGGTCCGTTCGGATACGAACCCATACCCGACGTAGGCGTGTAGGCTTCGGCCAGCAAAACAAAGCCATGCTGATGATCCACTATTTTATACGGCATTACATAACTGACGAAGTTGGGGATTTGTCCCGATTCGGCGGCATCTTTTGATAGCTCTTTGATGCGTGCTGCGCGCTTGCTGTTGAGGTAGTCCACGTAATGTTGCAGCTTGCCGAAGTCTGTGAAGTTAATTTTCTGATCGGCAAACGGATCGATGCGCAGCGTAAAAAAACCGGTGGACTGTTTCGCGTTGCGTTCGCCCCAGGTGCCGGCCACTACCAGATCTTCACGCTCGAGCGTGCTGGTAATTCCGGCCTGCAAAGTTTTGTTTTCGTCGATCGGTACTTTATCATCCAGCAAAATGTTGCCGCTGCCATCGAACGTGCGGAAGGTGAGATTGCGCTCGCCCTTGCTACCGCGATCGATCAGTACGGTGTTGAATGTCTCATTCAGGTTGCTGCGCAAGTCAATCAGCTCGGTGTCCTTCTGGAAAAAACCGGGTACTACTTTAATGTGACCGGTGGGCAGATCGTATAGAAAAATAGTGGGCTCGTTCGTAACATATCCCCCGAACACCAGGCTGTTGCCGGTTTTAATGAAATGCGTAATCTTGAAGTCCAGATCGGGCTTGATGGTATAGCGAGTCTCTTCGCCCGTAAATTTTACCTGGATCAGTTCGAAGTCGCTGCGCGTGGCCTCGCCTGTTCGATATAACAGAAAGATGCTGCCGGACACCACTTCGTAGCCGATCATTTTGTGGCGTTCCTTGATCTCCAGGTCGATGGTTTTTTTCTCCTGCAGGAGCGTGTCCAGGATTACCAGCTCCCACATTTTATTGCTGTTCTTGTATTTGTCGCGTTCGCGGAAGAGCGCAAGTCCCTCTTTGTTGAGGGACATCACATTGTAGTAATCGTCCGAGTTTTTCTGAAGTTTTTCGAAACGGTCGGGTTGCAGTACCTGCGCGTGCACCGATAGTTTACTGCACAGCAGCACCACGATGCCTAAACAGATTGCCCGTGCGGCGTGCGTGATCTTCCTGAACGCGTTCATTATTTCTCTTCGCTTAAGGCCAGCACGAGGTCGAATTCTTCTTTTGTTACCGGCTGCACCGACAGGCGTGACAGTCGCACCAGGGCCATCTCTTTGAGACGCTTGTCGCTTTTGATCTGGGCGAGTGTAACGGATTTTTTGAGTTTCTTGTCAGGACCAATGTCCACCACCGTCCATTCGCCGTCTTTCGGGTCCGGGTAATGTTCTTTCACAATCTTGGCGATGGCGACAATCTCCTTGCCGATGTTGCTGTGATAAAACAGAATCTGGTCGCCCTTCTTCATCTCTTTCATGTTGTTGCGGGCGGTATAGTTACGCACACCGTCCCACGTTGTCTTTTTATCGCGCACCAGGTCGTCCCACGAATAAACATCAGGCTCCGATTTCATCAGCCAATACTTCATATAGATTGTTTGTAGTTGAATTTAAATTTACAAGAATAGCCCTAACATAAAAAAATAGCGCACCAATAAGCAATGCCGGGCCAGCGATTTGTTTGTGGAATTGATGGCAGGTTACACCGGTAACGTTCCGGCCCAAAAATCATAACCGGTTTTTACAGGAAGCGAAACGGGTTCGTCAAAAAGTCCTAACACGGTAGCGCCCGATCCGCTCATGCAGGCGTAGCGAGCGCCATGCCGGTAAAGCATCTCTTTCACATCGGCAATTGCCGGATGTTTTCGAAAAACAGTTTCTTCAAAATCATTCACCAGCGAATTCTTCCATTCTGGAAAAGAAGCATCGGTTAATAAAGTACGCAGACTTCGAGATGGCTCGCGCGGCACAATGCCGCCGTACGCTTCGGCAGTAGAAACGTGAATGTCGGGTTTGATCAGGACAAGATATTTTCCTTTCAGCGAAAGCGACAGCGGTTGCAGAATTTCTCCGCGGCCGGTGCCAAGCATGGGTTTATCCTGAATAAAAAATGCGCAGTCGCTGCCAAGGTTGGCGGCGTAGGCCATGAGTTTTTCATCTGAAAGTCCAAGTCCGAAAATCCGGTTGAGCAGGCGCAAGGTGTGCGCAGCATCCGAAGAGCCGCCGCCAAGTCCCGCACCGGTGGGGATGATCTTGTGCAGGTGAATTTTCACCGGCGGAAGATTGAAATCCGCCTGTAGAAGGTGATAGGCTTTGAGACAGAGATTGTCTTCTTCCTTCCCGGGGATGATGTTGCCCGAAGCAGTAAAGACCAGTTGTTCCGAAGGAATGATTTCGAGTATATCTGTCCACGGCACGGGATAGAAACATGTTTCCAGCGCATGATAGCCGTCGGGCCGTTTGCGAATGACGTGCAGGCCGAGGTTGATTTTGCAGGGAGGAAACGCTACCATGAGAGTGCTGAAAAACAGAAACGCTGTCACAATCTGAAAACTGTGACAGCGCCCCGGTTCATTATAAAAATTATTTTGTGAGTCGTTCGATCAATGCCTCTGTGATGCCGCTGTAGGAGAAGCCGCCGTCGTGCATCAGGTTTTGCATCGTTACCATGCGTGTGTAGTCCGAGAACAACGACACGATGTAGTTCGCGCAGTCTTCGCCGGAGGCGTTGCCGAGTGGCGACATCATTTCGGCGTAGTCGAAGAACACATCGAAGCCCGAAATACCGGCACCCGCCGTTGTTTTGGTTGGCGATTGGGAGATGGTGTTAACACGTACTTTTTTGGTCTTGGCGAAACGCGCGCCATAGCTGCGGGCGATCGATTCCAGCACCGCCTTGGCCTGCGCCATGTCCGAGTAATCGGGGAAGGTGCGCTGCGCCGCGATGTAGGTGAGGGCTACGATCGATCCCCATTCGTTCATGGAGTCTGTCTTCTCGGCCGTTTGCAATACTTTATGAAAAGAAACACCGGAGATGTCCAGCGTCTTCAGGAAGAAGTCATAGTTCAGGTCGCCATAGGGGCGGTCTTTCCGTACGTTGGGACTCATGCCGATGGAGTGCAGCACGAAGTCAAGTTTGCCGCCCAGCACTTCGGTTGATTTGGCAAAGAGGTTGGTGAGATCCTGTTCGGAGGTTGCATCGGCCGGAATAACCTCTGCGCCGCAGGCTTTTGCCAGCTCGTTGATTTTACCCATGCGCATGGCGATCGGCGCGTTGGTGAGGGTAAAAGATCCGCCTTCTTCTTTCACCTTTAAGGCTGTTTTCCAGGCGATTGAATTCTCATCCAGTGCTCCGAAAATAATACCGCGTTTTCCTTTCAATACGTTGTTGGCCATAATAGTCTGTTAATGCTATGGTTGGTTTTTGAAAGCACAATATTACAAAATTCTGGTTACGGCCATCAGCCGGGTGCCGGCATCGGCGGCTACGCTACCGGTCGGGATATGCGTAAAAGCTGGCGGAACACCGAAGGATCAACCGCTGCAACACCTAAAATGAATGGGACAATCCTGCCCACTTTCATGTAAATTTTATTAACTTTAGTTTATACCAAAAAATATTATCCTATGGAATCCACGTCTTCCTTTCTTGGAGCGTGGGATCAATACATGTACGTCGGAGTGGCTGTTTGTGTGGTGATCGGTGTATTGATTCTGCTCTACTACGAACTCAAAGTTTTTCAGGTTAAAGATTACAAAGAGAAGTACGATTTCGTCAATCTGAACGAAATCAAATTCTTCTGGTATTCGGTGATGGCGTTCGGGCTGGCTGTTACGTTTTATGCCAACACCATCGCTACGCGCGCCATTGAAGCGCACAGCATCCGCTGGTTTTATGTGCGGAGTTTTATTTCCATCGGGCTTACCGTAGTGGTCTATTTTATCTGCTACAGCCTGGTGAAAATTTACTATCCGCGCTTTGTGGAGAAACGATTGACGCGGCTTCGGAACACGCCCCGCATCTCACCTTCGGGCAACGCCATGCGCAAGCTCAGCGATGCGGAAGCCGAACATCACCTGGAGAGTTTTGCCCGCCCGGAAGATGTCCACTCCATCGACTATGACGTATGGATAGACGACGCGTCGGGATACAAGAAGGTGGAAAAATATAACGCCTACCAGCATGCCGAAGAGTGCTCGGAGTGTGGCTACTACACCATGAAAATTGCCCGTGAGGAAATAGAAAAAGAGCCGACCATCAATGCGCAGGGACTGCTGCTGAAACATTATAAATGCAGCTACTGCGGCCACCGCGAGCAGCAGGAAATTGTGGTGGCACGATTGTCTGAAAATATAGCCTGAGCGTTGCCGGTAAATGGTATAGTCTTATAATCCCCCCGGACTGGGGAACCCGAAGCTATTTTTTTAATTTCGCAGCATGGTTGTTAGTTTAATGGCAAAACCATAGCTGAACGGGTTCGAGTCCCGCCCTTCTACCTGGGTAGTTTATGCTGGCTAAAACGGCTATGAAACATTGTTCGAATCAATGTACAACTGCTAGCGGATGGTAAGGTAAATCCAGACCACAGAGGACGCGGAGGAAATGCAGGAGTTGCACAGAGTCGTTTTTTTACGATTGGACAAGGCTGAATGAAATACAGGTCTCTCACGGAAAACACAGAAGTACACGGAATTTTTCAATGCATTTTTCTGTGTACTTCTGTGGTTTCTGTGAGAGACTACTTTTACGATACCATCGGCAACTCGATCTGCACCGTAGTGCCTACGCCATAGTCGCTGTTGAATTGAATTTGTCCTCCGAGTTTTTCTACGGCTTTTTTGGTGAGGTAGAGTCCCAGCCCATTTCCTTTGGATGCCTGCGAAGCGCGGAAGTATAAATCGAAAATCTGGGGCTGGTAGCGATCTTCTACGCCAATGCCGTTGTCGGTAACAGAGACGGTGATATGATCATTCTTTTGCTCAATGCTGATGTCCAGATATGGCGCGGCGCCCGGTTGTGTCTTGCGGAAGAGTATGGAATTTTCTACCAGGTTTCTGAAAATAATCTGTAACAGCGTGCGGTTTGCATAGATGATAATGTCCTCCGGCATACTGATGTAGTTGGTAATCGTATGTCGGTCCATGTCCGGTTGAAATAATTTCAACACGCCGCGCAGCAGTTCGTGCAGGTTGATGGATTCGGCGGGCAACTCCCGGTTGAGCTCATACATCATCTGCATCTTGAACAGCATACTGTCCATGCTGCGTGCCGTCTCCACCACTTTGTCAAACAGTAAACCTGATTGCGGATCGGCAATCACGTGTCGGGCTACCAGCTCAAGTCCCAGCAGCGTGGTGATGGGGCGGCGCATATCGTGCGAGGAGCGGTAGAGGAACGTGTCCAATTCCTGGTTGGCAATTTCCAGGGCACGCGTGCGATCGGCCACCTTTTGTTCCAGCTGAAAATTGAGGGACTGAATGTATTGGTTGTTCTCCTGCAGCAAAGAGCTCTGCGCTTCCAGCTCGGTGTTTTTTACTTCGATCTCATCGTGCTGTTCGCGGATGAGGCGCGCAATGTTGCGTTGTCGCCGGTAGCTGTAGATCAGGTTTATGGCCAGCATCGTCAGCAGAATGAGCCCCAGTATGGCAGCAATAAAGATGGTGCGCTGGCTGCGCAGATGTTCTTCCTGCAAGGTGTTATTCTGCGTGAGCAGTTCTATTTCCGATTGCTTCTGGTCCAGATCGTAGCTCGCCTTTACCTTGGCCAGATTGAGTGCTTCCTGTTCCTGATAGAGCGAGTCCCGCAACTCTACGTGGCGGTTCAGTGCCACGTATGCTTCGAGGTAATGATTAGTAGCCGATTTAAGTTTCGAGTATCCCATCCAGTACGAGGACATACCCTGCTTTTGCGCAACCGGACCTTTTTCAAGGTTGAATAATATTTTCGCCGAGTCGAGATAGCGCTGTGCCAGCGGGTATTGACTCAGTCCCGTATAAATTTCGCTCATGGACACGGCCGCCCGCCCGGCGCTGCCCCACATGCCGTATTTTTTACTGGTAATAAAATCTGCCTCCAGACTGTTGATGGCTTCCTTGTTCTTGCCCAGATCTTTTAGCACAACGCCCTTGTTCCCGTTTACAAGTCCTATCCAGAATTCATTTTTCAATGCGCGTGCAATTTCTTCCGATCGTTCAAAGTGTTCGATTGCCAGATCATATTGTTTCAGCACACTATGCGCCAGCGCAATGGTGTTGTAGATGCTCATACGCTGAAACTCGCTGGCACCGTTCACTTCTTCGGGTTTGAGTTTGGAATGATACGTGAGTACGCGATAGCCTTCTTCAATACTTTGCTGATAGTTGCGCGCCGTATAATTAATCATGCAGCCTTCGTAATGGCATAAGGTAACGTAGCTGTAGAGCTTCTGCTCTTCAAATATTTTGGCAGCTTCCAGTATGTGTTTGAGTCCGTCGGCGAGCAGTCCCTGGTGGCTTAGAAAATCGCCCAGGTTAAATTCGGCGATGGCGATGGTGAACTTGTCCTCCGGGTATTCGGAGGCGAGCGTGAGTGCCTGCTGGTAATAGCGCAGACTTTCATCGCGGTTGCCGATGCGGTTGTAGATGGCGCCGATGTTGCGCATGGCGAGCACCTGGGCCACTACAAGTTTGTTGTTACGGGCGAACGACAGCGCATAAAACGACGAGCTCAGCGCTTTGCCATTGGGTGCTTTGGAAAGCTCTTGTTCTATCTTGTCGAAAATGGGCACCAGCTCCTGGGGCGACTTGCCCGATATGATCTGCATCACACT
>JAESFU010000712.1_pt1 | contig 12804 bp, 10 predicted proteins | sample 9269461 | NCBI WGS metagenome assembly JAESFU01 (sample SAMN14502556, study PRJNA617107) | algae metagenome | isolation source: Stenomitos rutilans HA7619-LM2 and co-occurring heterotrophs from cave walls | place: USA: Waikapalae cave, Hawaii | collected 2009-07-28
ACGCGCCTGCTTCATGATGTCCAGAAACGGCAGCTGCGTCGACCAGTCGGTGACCCCCGTCAGACCCAAACCCAACGTCGGATCCATAACCCCAACGCCAGAAGGAATGTCTACATTGATACCGTCGGCCAACTTCATCTCCATCGCGTGCCGCTCTAGCAAGCGATGTGAAGCTACAAGCTGCCCATTCCCGCACTCCAAAGCATAAGGATAAAATTGTAGGCATCGCGAAATTCGCCGCTGCGCTGGGCCGGAGAGCACTGGGAGGCTGGCATCGAGCCTGCGGTTTACAGTAACAGCAGCCAATGGTTGGCGTTGTATCGGCATCGTCGCTATGTTCCGGTCCAACGGTTGGAGCCAGAGCCAGAAGACGATGCCGATTCAGTCATTTTCGCCTGACCTGCCCCGAAAGACAGCACAGGCATGACCGGCACCGCACCAATGGCGGCACGATTGAACAACCACGCCGATGTCGACTTCGACACGTCGGTGATCATTCCGGCAAACAATGAGGAACGCTACATCGGCGCATGCCTTGGAGCTTTGCTCGGACAGGACGATGCGGCTGGGCGGCTACAGATCATCGTGGCCGCAAACGCCTGCACGGATCGGACAGAAGAAATAGTGGAGTCGTTCGCCGGGCAGGCCCGGCGGCGTGGTTGGGAGCTCATCTGCCAAGGCGACCCGCGGCCGGGGAAAGCCGACGCGTTGAACCGCGCCGACCAGTTGGCCGATGCGGCGATCCGTGTCTACCTCGACGCCGATATCGTTTGCGATAGCGACATGTTCGGCAAGTTGCGGGCTGCGCTGTCCGGTGCCGAGCCGGCCTATGCGTCCGGGCGTATCGTCGTCGCGCCGGCGCGCAGTTGGGTGACGCGTGCCTACGGCCGGGTCTGGTCGTTGCTGCCATTCGTCAAGGACGGAGCGACGGGAGCAGGGCTTTTCGCTGTCAACGCCGCCGGTCGTCGTCGTTGGAACATCTTTCCCGCCATCATCGCCGATGACACTTACGTCCGCCTCAGCTTCACTCCCTCCGAGAGGATAGAGGTTTCGTCGAGCTACACTTGGCCAATGGTCGAGGGGTTGCGTAACCTGGTGCGCGTGCGTCGCCGTCAGGACGCTGGCGTCGAGGAAGTGTACAAATACTATCCAACGCTCCGTCCCAATGAAGCGAAACGCCCTGTCGGAGGTGCCGAACTGGTCCGTATCGCGCTCCGCGAGCCGATCGGCTTCGTGGTCTACGCACTGGTACGCCTGCTTGTCAGGCTCCAGCCGACCGAAACCGGATGGAGCCGCGGGCGATGACGGTCGGCTACCTCATGAACACCTACCCGCTCGTGAGCACCACCTTCATCGGGCGGGAAATTGCCGCGCTCGAGCGACAGGGCGTCGAGATACGCCGCTATGCCATCCGGCCGTGGACCGGATCGCTCGTGGATCCCGGTGATCGCGCCGAACAAGCGAGGACCGAGTATCTTCTCGCTGACCGGCTCCGCATCCTCAGGAGCCTGGTGAGGGAGTTCGTCCGCGCACCGGTGCGCTTCTTTCAAGCCACGGCGCTCACGATCCGGCTGATCCGAAACGCTCGCGGCGGCTTGGTCCGACACCTTGCCTATCTCGCCGAAGCGGCCGTCCTGCGCGGACTGGTCGAGCGCGACGGCATCACGCATATCCACGCGCATTTCTCCACCAACGCCACGGCGGTCGCGATGCTCGCCAGAGAGCTCGGCGGTCCCGGTTACAGCTTCACCGTTCACGGGCCGGACGAGTTGCTGACGCCCATCGAGAACAGTACGGCCGAAAAGGTGGAGCGTGCTCGCTTCGTTGCCTGCATCAGCCACTTCGCGCGCTCGCAGGTGATGTTGTTTTCCGACCAGGCGCATTGGGACAAGCTGGCCATTGTCCATTGCGGGGTGATTCCGGCTCGCTACGGGCGCCACCACCATGGTCCCTACGGCAAGCGCATCCTCTTCATTGGCCGCCTGGCGGCCGTAAAGGGCGCGACCCTCTTGCTGGACGCGGTAGCGGCAGTACGGGCCTCACACCCGGACCTGAGCCTCACCATCATCGGAGACGGACCGGATCGCGCACGGCTTGAAGAGCAGGCACGCGCGCTTGGCCTGTCGGACGTGACACGGTTTCTCGGATACCAGGCGCAGGACGCAGTCGCCGACGCGCTGGAGGCGTCCGACTTGCTGGTTCTGCCGAGCTTTGCCGAAGGTGTGCCGGTAGTCTTGATGGAGGCCATGGCCAGCCGACTGCCCGTAATTGCCAGCCGCGTCGCCGGCATTCCGGAACTCGTCGAAGACGGAGTATCGGGCTTTGTCGTTCCCCCCGGCGATCTCTCGACCCTCACCAACCGGCTCACGAGCCTGTTGGCCGACCCGGCGCTGTCGATGAGCGTGGGTGAGGCCGGGCGCGCCAAGGTCGAAGCCGAGTTCTTCGTCGATAGCGAAGCCATGAAGCTCGCGACACTGTTCGCTGTGCCACCGCCGACTACAGCGACCGCTCAGGGCAGGCTTCCCGAGAGAGCCACGTCATGATCGACCGGCCACGCGTACTCGTGATCGCCGAGGCAGCCAATCCGGAGTTTGTCAGCGTTCCGCTGATCGGATGGTCGCTCACCGATGCCTTGAGGCAGGTCGCGGACGTCCACCTCGTAACCCAGGTTCGCAACCGCGAAGCACTGTTGCGCGCTGGACTGGTGGAGGGCACCGATTTCACCGCAATCGACTCCGAGCGTGTGGCTCGCCCGCTTTGGAAAGCTGCGAGTTTCCTGCGCGGCGGCGAGGGCAAGGGTTGGACAACCGTCCAGGCCATCTCCGCCGTCGCCTACCCCTACTTCGAGGCCCTTGTCTGGAAAAAGTTCGGCGATCGGATCAAGACCCGCGCATTCGATATCGTCCATCGCATCACCCCGCTCAGCCCGACAACCGCGAGTAGCCTCGCCGTACGCTGCCGCAAGGCAGGGGTTCCCTTCGTCCTGGGTCCCTTGAACGGGGGCGTGCCCTGGCCCGATGGCTTTGCCGCCGAACGGCATCGCGAGCGGGAGTGGCTGTCCTACGTTCGCAATGCCTACAAGCTCCTGCCGGGAGTGGGCAAAACTTTCGCGGCCGCTTCGGCGATCCTCGTGGGGTCCCGGCACACCGAATCCGAAATACCGCCGGCCCACCGCGCGCGCTGCATCTACTTGCCCGAAAATGGAATCGATCCGGCGCGCTTCTCGCGGCAGGCTCATCCTGGGCGGCACGAAGGACCTTTGGTGGTTGGCTTTGTTGGTCGCATGGTCCCATACAAGGGTCCGGACATGCTGATCGAGGCGGCGATGCCGCTGGTGCGCGATGGGCTCGTCCGCCTGGAAATGATCGGCGACGGGCCGATGCTGCCCCAGTTGAGGGAATTGGCTGCGGATCAGGACGGCGTCACTTTCCACGGGTGGTTGGCGCACGCCGAAGTGCAGAACGCGCTCGCAACATGCGATCTGTTCGGCTTTCCCTCGGTCAGGGAATTTGGTGGCGGAGCGGTTCTGGAAGCGATGGCGCTCGGTGTTCCGCCGCTCATAGTCGACTATGCCGGCCCCGGTGAGCTGGTTACGGCGGAGCGTGGATACAAGATCACGCTCGGTTCGCGTGAGCACATCATTCGGCAACTGCGCATCCACCTCTCCGAGATCGCCGCCGACCGCGCGGGACTGGCGCGAAAGGGCGCCGCGGCCAGGCAATGGGTGGAGGCGACCTCGACCTGGCCAAGGCGTGCCGAGCAGATCGTCCGCGTCTACGACTGGGTGCTGGGGCGAACGACTTCACGGCCCGAACTCTTCGAACCAGACACCGCCGCCACCGCAGCGGACGTCAGCTGAAGGACGGCAATGAACACCGCTCCGCGACTAGGCTACCTCGTCCCGCAGTTTCCCGGGCAGACCCACGTATTCTTCTGGCGGGAAATCCAGGCACTACGTGCCCTCGGCGTGGACCCTGTCCTCCTCTCCACCAGGTTGCCGGCAAACACCTTGATCTCCCACGAATGGTCGAGCGAGGCGATGGCCGCTACGACCTATTTGGGCAAGGGGATATCCTTCGCCGGTGCGAGCTCGCTCATGCGTTTGCCTGTCAGCAAGCTCCTGGACGAACTGCGTGGTGAGCCAGCCAGTATTGTCCGCGATGTTGCGCTTGCGCTGCCAATGGCCGTTCGATTGATCGACGTGGCGCGTCGCGAAAAACTCCAGCACGTGCATGCGCACTCACTCGGGCGCGCCGCCCTGATCGCTGCCCTGGCGAGGCTGATGGGCGGTCCCTCATATTCGATCACACTGCATGGGCCCGTTGCTGACTATGGCACGGGCCAGCGCCTGAAGTGGGGTAACGCGGCTTTCGCAACGATCATCACCCGACAGCTGCTCGCTGAGGCCAGAGCACTAGATTTGCCACTACCCGAAAGCGTGGTCGTGCAGCCCATGGGGGTCGATGTCGACTTTCTCTCCCGCGATATGCCCTGGACGCCACCGCTCGTCGGCGAGCCAATACGGCTCTTCAGTTGCGCGAGGCTGAACCCGGTAAAGGGCCACCTCGAGACGGTTGCAGCGGTGAAGATGCTGTTGGAGCGGGGCAGGGCGGTAAGCCTTACGATAGCCGGCGAAGACGACGATGGGGGGGCCGGCTTCCGCAAGGTGCTCGAGGCCCGGATCGCCGAGCTTGGTGTAGGCGAAGCCGTAACGCTGCTGGGCGCCATCGATGGGGCAGAGGTGAAACGCCGCTTGCTGGAGTCGCACTTCTTTGTGCTTGCCAGCCATCACGAGCCGCTGGGCGTTGCCCTCATGGAGGCGATGTCCTGCGAGGTGCCGGTCATCAGCACCGCGGCCGGCGGGGTGGGCGAACTGATCACTCACGGCCACGATGGCGTGCTGGTCGGCCCGAAGGACCCAGTGGCGATCACCGAAGCGATCATCGATCTTGCCGACAGGCCGGCTTTCGCCGCTGCACTCGGCCGGACAGGCCGTCAAACCATCGTCGAAAGGTTCAGCGCCACGCTTGGGGCCGAAACACTCATTCGCGAAATGGTCTCGCTGGCCCGATAGTCGCCCTACGATCGCAAGGCCCTGCGAAGTTTGCGGGCAGCCTGAGTCATGCTGCTCAGAACTGGCATCGTGTCATACCAGGCAAGCTTGTGGATGTCGGTCCTCGAAGGCCGTTGCCACCCGAGCGGAACGCTGGACGCGAATACTTTGCAGCCCGTTGCCTTGCGGAACCATCCATAGGCCCCGTCGACATGCATCTGGCCCCCGTCCGGGTGCCCCGCGGGTCGCGCGAGGATTTCCTCGAGGTAGGTGACCAGTGAAGGTATGACAGCCCCGTTGACGGCAAAGAACGCGGCTGTGACGATCTCTGTGTCTGGCGTTACCTCGAACACTGGCCCAGTCGCCTGTGCTCCGTCGAGGAAATGCGACCCGTAGAATATGCCCCAATCCGGCGGCAAGGCGGCAAGTGCTTTCGGAAAGTGGCTCTTCGCCTCCGCCGTAAAGTCGAGATCGTCTTCCAGGATCACAACGCTCGGCAAGCCCACCGCTTCCCGAAGGACGCCCAGGTGGCTCAGGTAGCAACCGCGCGCACCGATAGTGTCGAAACCATCGGGCCCATCTGGCCGGATCGCAGAAAACCACTGGTAGTTGGTGGCCCCGACGAGATCCAGTTGCGCCTGCATCTCTCGCCGCCGGTCGGTCCGCTTCGGCAGATTTATGACTACGGCGCGGCCAACTTCACTGAACAAGCGTTTCGCTCCCGTTGCGCCCGATGCACTTGTAGTCAAACAACTAATCAGCGGCGCCGAGAGCGTCAACGATGTACTCGAGGTGCTCTATTTTCTCCTCATAGCGGACTCCACGAAAACAAGGCGCATGCCGTGGGTTAGAGGGGGCAATGCAACGGTGCAATCGACTCTCACTTCGGTTGGCTGTAAGCATAAAGCAGCAGGACCGGAGTATTAGCGTCGTGTCTATATTCGTGTCGGGCGCCCTCAGGGCAATTGCGGCTGGGTGGCGGCTGCCTGAACTACAGCGCGTCGCCAATTTTCGACAGCAAAGCAGGACACAGGACGCGCTAGCGAGGGCAGGCGTCAATGTGGCAATCGACGCGGGAGCCAACGCCGGCTTTTACGCCCAGCACCTTCGAATGTCTGGCTTCACCGGCTACATCTTGAGCTTCGAGCCCGAACCGAGGACATTTCGTCTTCTGCAGGAGCGGGCCGCCGGGGACAAGAAGTGGCTGACCTACAATTGCGCGCTGGGCGACGCCGAAGACGATCTGCCATTTCATGTCGTATTGGCAGGTTCCGAGACCGTTCTGAGTTCGCTGCTGCGACCAACGGTTCACGAGACGGAGGAGGTCGTATCCGTACCCGTACGCCGGCTCGACAGCTACGCGGAGGAGATACGGCAATTGGTCCGCGAGCCCAGGATTTTCCTCAAGATGGACACCCAGGGGTACGATTTGAAGATATTCGCCGGCGCAACCTCGATTGATCCGTGGATAAGGGTGGTCCAGTCGGAGGTTTCAGTCCAGCCAATCTACCACGGGATGCCGCACTACACCGAGTCGATGCAGGTTTTTGAGGGTAGTGACTTCCATCTGCTGGATCTATTCGTCGTCAACAGGGACAGTTCCGGTGCTGTTGCTGAATATGATGCCCTGATGGCGCGAAGCTAGTCGGTGCTGATCTCTATTCTGCGGCGCGGCGGGCGGCAGACCTGAACGACAAATGCCGAAGACTTGTCAGCTTTTATACTCGATTATCGCGCTCGGGCTGCGCATGAGCCGCCCGCGCCAATAGTCCAGCATCCCGGCCAGTTCCGCGAATTTGCCCACCGTGAGAAAGAAGGCCTCTTCCCAGTCGGCCGCACCGCCCCCCTGCCGAAGGGATAATCGGATGACCTGGAGCGGATAGGCCAGAAGCAAGAGAGCCGCCGGAGTGCCGAGCAGGGCGAGCCCGGCCAGGGTCGTGACGGGTAGGGCGCCGGCCCAGAAGACGGTGCGCGTCACTGTGGCGACTCCGTGCCGCTCTGGCGGCGCTCCATGCATTGCCATGCCCTCGGCTGCCGCGTGCCCGCCGCGGCGCATCCGTTTCCACCACTGGGAAAAGCGGGTGATAGCGGCGTCGTGGAGGGTCATCTCTGCGTCGAGGCGCCAGATCTCCCAGCCCTTCTGACGCAAGCGGACGCACATTTCCGGCTCCTCGCCGGCGATCAGGGTCGGGTTGTAGCCGCCGACCTGGTCCAGGGCGACCATTCTCGCTAGCGCGTCGCCACCGCAGGCCTTGGCGAGCCCGACCGGTGTATTCCACTCCCGATCACACAGGCGGTTGTAGACTGATGCTTCGGGAAAGCGCTCCCGGCGACGACCGCAGGCAATCGCGACCCGCGGGTGGGCATCGAGAAAACTGCGCGCAAACGGAACCCAGTCGGGCCGGAGTTCGCAGTCACCATCGATGAACTGGACGTAGTCGGGCAGATCGCCTGCTCGGAGTACCGCGAGACCGGCATTCCGTGCCCGCGCAGCGGTGAATGGCTTGTCCATCTCAAGTTGAACGATTTCCGCGCCGGCAGCCCTCGCGATGGCAATGCTCTCATCGGTCGAGCCGGAGTCCACGTAGATCGCCCTGTCCACAGAAGGCAGCACCGACTCGAGGCAGCGGCGCAGGCGCTCGCCCTCATTGCGCCCGATGATGATCGCGGCAATCGTCGTTTGGCCCATCGAAGCTATAGCCGGTCAACCGGTTCCGATTGCCGGCTCGGCATGTCACGCATGCGAATTACCTTCGCCGGAACGCCTCCGACCACCGCCCCGGGAGGGACTGTTCTGGTCACGACCGCATTGGCGCCCACGACCGCATCGTCGCCCACCTCGATGGCGCCGATGATCACCGCTCCCGCGCCGATCTCGACCCGATTGCCGATGACGGGACGGGCATGCAGGTCGGCAAGACTGGCGATTCCGAACGTCGTGTTCTGGCGGATGATGACGTCGTCGCCGATCGACTTTGCGACCAGGATCATGCCGCCGAAGTGATCGATGCGCACCCGACGGCCGACTTCCACTGTGTAAGGGAGCATGATGCCGCCAAACCATTGGCAGGCCTTGAACATCACCCGGTAGATCAGTGTCAGCGGGAACCGAAGCAACCTGCTGCGCACGCCCATGCGGAAGTTTCCGAAGCGATGCCAGAACAGCGCCCAGAAGCCTTGCGAGGTCCAGTCGCTGTCATTGCTCCGGAAATCCTCCGCAACCAGCGCCCAGTACCCGATGCCGCGAGGGTTTGCGTTGTCAGCGCCCGCCAGCCGGCTCTCAGTCATAGGGCAGGGGGCGCAAGCCCAGGAGTGGACGCACGGCGACACGCCAGAAGTCGCGATAGAAGCGCTCGGGAGCCTGTGGCCGTTTTCCCCGTAGCGGTTCGATCACTGCGTTGCCGGCGGCGCCAGCGTACCACGCGATCGCGACCCCAAGCGCGCCCATCCGGCCGAGATTTTTCGTGAAGTAGTGGCGCCACGATGCGTACCAGTAGGCCGGCAGCCGCTTGGGCCTGACGCTGCCACCGACCACGCCGGTCGATGCGCCCTCGATATGGGCCACGCGCGCCTCGGCAACGTGCCAGACCTCGCCGCCCTGGAGGGTCAGCTGCCGCATGAGATCGACCTCCTCGTAGTAGAGGAAATAGGTCGGGTCGAAGTAACCGGCGCGACGTACCGCGGGCAGCCGCATCATCACCGCCGCGCCCGCTACCCACCCGACCCGCTGCGTCGGGGTCGATGGTGGCAGCGGCGTCTCCCACTTGCGCAGCAAGCGAGTCACCGGGCCGAAGACCAGGGCCCCTGCGAACGTGCTGAGTATCCCTGGAAAGCGGAATGCAGCCGTAACCGGGTGCCCGTCGAGACTGTTGATGGCTGCACCCGCCGCGACTGCCATTGGCGTCTTGTCGAGAAACGCAGCCAGGATTGCGATGGCGTCGTTCTCGAGCTTGGCGTCCGGATTGAGCAGAAAGACATAGCGTGGCGCAGGGTGGCCGCGACCCAACTGCTGCAGCACGAGGTTATTGCCGGCGCCGAAACCCAGGTTGCTCGGGGACGCGTGAAGGGTCACGCGATGCTCCCACCCGCGCTGGGCGATGGCCTGCTCGAGCGCCACGGCATCACCCTTGGGCGAAGCATTGTCGACGACATGGATGGCCAGATCCAGGCTGCCGCGGTGGCGTTCGATAACGCTCCCGATGGCCTCGATCGTTAGCGCGGCTGTATTGTAGTTCACGACTATCACGGCAACGTCCACCGATGATACCGTCCTCTCCGGCCAGACCTGCGGAACTCCCGATTGCCCGCTTTGTCAGCAAGTTATATGGGATCAGTTGCGATAGTCGAGGGCTCCAACTCGCCGTAACTCGACCTACCTGCGAGCAAGGTTACCGTGACGCCTAATGCCTTCGCCTGGATAGCGCTGTTCGGTTGGCCCGCCGCTGTATTTGTCTTCTGCCGGACCCTGCCGCCGGCACAGGCGCTGATCTGGTCTATTGTCGGCGGGTATCTTTTGCTGCCGTTCGCCATCGGGGTCGATTTCCCGATGCTGCCCTCGTTCGACAAGAATTCCATTCCCGCGCTCTCTTTCCTCCTTCTATACCCATTGCTTGGGCGAGGCGCTGGCCCCGTACGTCGAACCGTTGATCCGACTTCCCGCAGGTCAGTTTCAGAAGGTCGCGACGTGGCGCGCGCCGACAACTTTCGCGCACGAGGACGTCGACACTGGAGCTCGTGGGTCGAATGGCTACTGGTCGCCATGATGCTGCTCGGTCCGGCGCTTACCGTAATGACCAATCCCGAGCCATTCACCGCCGGACCCAGGTTTGTCCGCGGCCTGGGAGCATATGATGGTTTGGCCATGGCACTGTCGGCAATCATGGCCCTTTTGCCGTACTTGCTGGCGCGCTGGTACCTGGCCGGTGAGGCTCAGCAATGGACATTGCTGAAGGGCTTCGTGATTGCCGGCATTGCCTATTCGATGCTCGCGTTGATCGAGATACGCCTCAGTCCGCAGCTCAACAGATGGGTCTACGGATACCTGTTTCAGGACTTCGACCAAGCCATGCGCGATGGTGGCTTCAGGCCGGTCGTATTCTTGCAGCACGGGCTGCTGCTCGCGATATTTCTATGTGTGACGATCCTGTCCGCTTTCGCTGTCTGGCGTGGCACAAAGGTCGGAAAATGGCTGGCGGCAGGGGTGTGGCTGCTTGCTGTTCTCGTTCTTGCGCGATCCCTCGGGGCGCTGGCTTTGACGCTGGTCTTCCTGCCCGTCTTGCTCTTTTTCAAACCGCGCACACAAATCGTCGTGGCAGCCTTAGCCGCCATGATCGTACTGATCTATCCCGCGGTCCGGGCCAGCAACCTAGTTCCGGTGCAGCAGATCGCCGATTTTGCAAACTCGATCAGCGAAGAGCGCTCCCGCTCCCTCGTTTTCCGGCTGATGAACGAGGACGAGCTGATGGCTCGAGCGAGTGAAAAGCCGATCTTCGGGTGGGGGAGCGAGGGCAGGTCGCGCATCTTCGACGAGACCGGAAAAGATGTCAGCATTACTGACGGCTTGTGGATTATCATCCTGGGTGGATATGGCTGGGTTGGCTATATCGGGCAGTTCGGTCTGCTGACTTTTCCGATAGTTATCCTGGCGTTTCGAAAGCGTCTTTCCGCTTCGCGAGCCACCGCTGGGCTCTGCGTCGCCCTGGCTGCGAACGTGTTCGACCTGATTCCAAACTCGGGGCTGACACCAGTAACTTGGCTGATCGCGGGCTCGTTGATGGCGGCGGCGGTATCGACGCCCACCGCCATCGCCCCTACGCCTCCCGCTGAGGGCCCGCCCGCCGTCCCGGTCACCAACCCCTATGGTCGGCAACCGGGGGGAAGGCAGCGTCTGAGGGCCTGACCTCAGACCGGTGGGGTCGAAAATGAAGTCTATGTCACATCATGGCTGTGATCTGCTGCCACTTGGTCAATCAGCCAGCGGAGACAAATGAATGAAACGCGCCTCACTTGCGATCGCTCAGTTGTCTCGGGCGACCCGAAATCTTCTGCTGGTCCTGGTGGCGGTGGCGACTTTTGGCAGTTCCGCACACGCGGTAGACATTCCTTCTGGCGTTGGGGTTATGGATCCGACGTTGGGTTTGGGTCTGACGGGGGTCACCGACTGGTCGACGCAGCTGCCGTTTCTGGACATCATGAAGCAGGCGCGTCCGTGGATGGCCGGGGGGTCGCGGCTTGATTACGGTGCGCTGGAGAGTGGCGGGCACCTGGATGCCAATGGCTGGCCGACCAGCATTCCGGATGGGTCCTACGATATCCAGACGATCTGGGACCTGCCGGCCGGCACGGCCTATGCCGAGGGCCCGTGGGTAGCGACCTGGGAGGGCGAGGGGACACTGTCGATCAACGGAGTGCAGGTGACCTCGAGTTCGGCGCACCGGATCGAGTTCACCAATACCGGAGCCGACAGCTTCTACCTGTCGATCTCGTCGACCGACCCCAACCACAACGGCAACTACATCAAGGACATCCGCATCGTGCCGGCGCGCTACGAGGCGCTGGCCGATGCAGGCGAGATCTTCAACCCCGACTGGCTCGCCCTCATCGAGGATGTGCGCCAGGTCCGCTTCATGGACTGGATGGAGACCAACTCCTCCACGCAGATGGACTGGGCGAACCGGCCGCAGGTCGACAGCTTCAGCTACACGGCGGGGTTCGGGCGCGCGACCTATGGCGTGCCGGTCGAGGTGATGGTCGAGCTGGCCAACAAGATCGGCGCCGATCCCTGGTTCAACATGCCGCACATGGCGAACGACGACTACATCACCCAGTTCGCCACCTATGTGCGCGACCACCTCAACCCCGAGCTGGTGGCGACGGTCGAATACTCCAACGAGATGTGGAACTGGATGTTCCAGCAGACGCAGTGGGCCAACGCCCAGGCGCAGCAGCTGTGGGGAACCGACCCGGTGGACGGCATTCCGCCCTCCAACCTCGACTATCTTGCCATGCGCGCCACCCAGGTGGCGGTGATCTGGGACACGGTGTTCGGGGCCGAGGCCGACGACCGCGTGCAGAACGCGCTCAACCTGCAGAACGGCAACTGGTGGTGGCTGGAGAACCGCATCCTCAACGGTCAGGTCTGGCACGCCAAGGGCGAGGGGTTCGTCGATCCCAAGTCGGTACTCGATGCGGTCGCCGTGACCACCTATTTCGGCCATAGCCAGATCGGCGACCCCACCCTGCGCAACGAGTTGCTGGCCTATCTGGGCAGCCATACGCTCGAGCAGGCCTATGACTGGATGGCCGACCGGCTCAGCGATCCGGCGGCCGAGCACTCCATCCCCTACGTCGCGGCCCTGTGGGCCCAGGTCAAGGGCATCACCGAGGCCGCCGGGCTCGATCTGATCGCCTATGAGGGCGGCCAGCATGCGCATATGTTCGTCGACCTGCCCCAGGACCAGCAGAACCTGATCACCGCCTTCTTCACCGGCTTCGTGCGCAGCCCGCAGATGGCCGAGCTCTACGCCCAGCTGTGGGAGGCCTGGGCCCAGGTCTCCGATGGCGTGTTCATGCACTTCACCGATGTCGGCCTGCCCAGCAAGTATGGCTCGTGGGGTCTGCTGAAGGACCTGGCCGACACCAACCCGCGCACCGAGCTGCTGTTCGAGCTCAACCAGAGCTACGCCTCCTGGTTCGGCGATGGCGGCGGCACCCGCTACCAGCAGGGCGTCATCAAGATCGCCAAGACCGAT
>JAESFU010000713.1_pt1 | contig 12766 bp, 5 predicted proteins | sample 9269461 | NCBI WGS metagenome assembly JAESFU01 (sample SAMN14502556, study PRJNA617107) | algae metagenome | isolation source: Stenomitos rutilans HA7619-LM2 and co-occurring heterotrophs from cave walls | place: USA: Waikapalae cave, Hawaii | collected 2009-07-28
ACGAGTGCCGCCAGCGCGGCATGACCTTCTCGGCGCCGCTCAAGGTGACGCTGCGCCTGATCGTGTTCGATATCGATCCCGACACCCAGGCCAAGTCGGTCAAGGACATCAAGGAGCAGGACGTCTACATGGGCGACATGCCGCTCATGACCGACAACGGCACCTTCATCGTCAACGGCACCGAGCGCGTCATCGTCTCGCAGATGCACCGTTCGCCGGGCGTGTTCTTCGACCACGACAAGGGCAAGACCCATTCCTCGGGCAAGCTGCTCTTCGCCGCACGCATCATCCCCTATCGCGGCTCCTGGCTCGACATCGAGTTCGACGCCAAGGACATCGTCTATGCCCGCATCGACCGGAAGCGGAAGATCCCCGTCACCTCGTTGCTGTTCGCGCTCGGCATGGACGGCGAGGAGATCCTCAGCCGCTTCTACGACACGATCACCTATGTCCGCGACCCGAAGGGCTGGCGCGTCCCCTACGACGCCGAGCGCATGAAGGGCTTCAAGGCCAACGAGGACATGATCGACGCCGACACCGGCGAGGTCGTGGTCGAGGCCGGCAAGAAGCTCGTCGCCCGCACGGCGCGCCAGCTCGCCGAGAAGGGCCTGAAGTTCCTGCGCGCCACGGACGAGGACCTCTATACCCAGTACATCGCCGAGGATCTGGTCAACCCCGCGACCGGCGAGGTCTTCGCCGAGGCCGGCGAGGAGATCACCGAGAAGCTGCTGAAGCTCCTCACCGATGCCGGCTTCGACGAGATCCCGGTGCTCGACATCGACCACATCACGGTCGGCCCGTACATCCGCAACACGCTGAACGTCGACAAGAACTCGCGCCGCGAGGAAGCCCTGTTCGACATCTACCGCGTGATGCGTCCGGGCGAGCCGCCGACGCTCGAAACCGCCGAGAACATGTTCCAGTCGCTGTTCTTCGACGCCGAGCGCTACGACCTCTCGGCCGTCGGCCGCGTCAAGATGAACATGCGCCTCGACCTCGACGCCGAGGACACTGTGCGCATCCTGCGCAAGGAGGACATCTTCGCCGTCGTCAAGGCGCTGGTCGACCTGCGCGACGGCAAGGGCGAGATCGACGACATCGACCATCTCGGCAACCGCCGGGTGCGCTCGGTCGGCGAGCTGATGGAGAACCAGTACCGCCTGGGCCTGCTGCGTATGGAGCGCGCCATCAAGGAGCGCATGTCTTCGGTCGACATCGACACGGTGATGCCGCAGGATCTGATCAACGCCAAGCCTGCCGCCGCCGCGGTGCGCGAGTTCTTCGGCTCGTCGCAGCTGTCGCAATTCATGGACCAGACGAACCCGCTCTCGGAAGTCACGCACAAGCGCCGTCTTTCGGCGCTCGGACCGGGCGGTCTGACCCGCGAGCGCGCCGGCTTCGAGGTGCGCGACGTGCACCCGACGCATTACGGCCGCATCTGCCCGATCGAGACGCCGGAAGGCCCGAATATCGGCCTGATCAACTCGCTCGCCACCTTCGCGCGGGTGAACAAGTACGGCTTCATCGAGAGCCCGTACCGCCGCATCCGCGACGGCCGGCAGACCGACGAGATCATCTATCTCTCGGCGATGGAGGAGGCGAAGTACAACGTCGCCCAGGCCAACGCCGCCGTCGACAAGGAAGGCCGTCTGACCGACGACCTGATCGTCTGCCGCCGCGCCGGCGAGGTCATCGTCACGCCGGTCGACAAGGTCGATTTCCAGGACGTCTCGCCGAAGCAGCTGGTCTCGGTCGCCGCGGCGCTGATCCCGTTCCTCGAGAACGACGACGCCAACCGCGCGCTGATGGGCTCGAACATGCAGCGCCAGGCGGTGCCGCTGGTGCGCGCCGACGCGCCTTTCGTCGGCACCGGCATGGAGGCCGTCGTCGCCCGTGACTCGGGCGCCGCGATCGCGGCGCGCCGCGCCGGCGTGGTCGACCAGGTCGACGCGACGCGTATCGTCATCCGCGCCTCGGACGAGATGGACCCGACCAAGCCCGGCGTCGACATCTACCGGCTGCAGAAGTTCCAGCGCTCCAACCAGTCGACCTGCATCACGCAGCGTCCGCTGGTGCGCGTCGGCGACATCATCAAGAAGGGCGACATCGTCGCCGACGGTCCCTCGACCGAGTTCGGCGAGCTCGCGCTCGGCCGCAACGTCCTCGTCGCGTTCATGCCGTGGAACGGCTACAACTTCGAGGACTCGATCCTGCTCTCGGAGAAGATCGTCTCGGAAGACGTCTTCACCTCGATCCATATCGAGGAGTTCGAGGTGATGGCCCGCGACACCAAGCTCGGGCCGGAGGAGATCACGCGCGACATCCCGAACGTCTCGGAAGAGGCGCTGAAGAATCTGGACGAGGCGGGAATCGTCTATATCGGCGCGGAAGTGGCGGCGGGCGACATCCTCGTCGGCAAGATCACGCCGAAGGGCGAAAGCCCGATGACGCCGGAAGAGAAGCTGCTGCGCGCCATCTTCGGCGAGAAGGCCTCCGACGTGCGCGACACCTCGCTGCGCGTGCCGCCGGGCGTCCAGGGCACGATCGTCGAGGTGCGGGTGTTCAACCGCCACGGCGTCGACAAGGACGAGCGCGCCCAGGCGATCGAGCGCGAGGAGATCGAGCGGCTCGCCAAGGACCGCGACGACGAGCAGGCGATCCTCGACCGCAACACCTTCGCGCGGCTCGGCGACATCCTGAACGGCAAGACCGGTCTCGCCGGCCCGAAGGGCTTCAGGAAGGACACCGTCATCACCCGCGACGGCATGTCCGAGTTCCCGCGCTCGCAGTGGTGGCTGTTCGCCGTCGCCGAAGACTCGCTGATGACCGAGATCGAGGCGATGCGGAAGCAGTACGACGAGTCGAAGAAGCGTCTCGAACAGCGCTTCCTCGACAAGGTCGAGAAGCTGCAGCGCGGCGACGAACTGCCGCCCGGCGTGATGAAGATGGTCAAGGTCTTCGTCGCGGTGAAGCGCAAGATCCAGCCCGGCGACAAGATGGCCGGCCGCCACGGCAACAAGGGCGTGGTCTCGCGCATCGTGCCGGCGGAGGACATGCCGTTCCTCGAGGACGGCACCCATGCCGACATCGTGCTGAACCCGCTCGGCGTGCCGTCGCGCATGAATGTCGGGCAGATCCTGGAGACCCATCTCGGCTGGGCCGCGGCGGGTCTCGGCAAGCAGATCGCCAAGGCGCTCGACGTCTACAAGAAGTCGAGCGACTTCAAGGCGCTGAAGACCTCGTTCGAGGCCGTCTACGGCGACAACGAACTCGTCGCCTCGATGGACGAGAGCGAGCTCGTCGAGATGGGCCAGAACCTGCGCCGTGGCGTGCCGATCGCGACGCCGGTGTTCAACGGCGCCAAGGAGGCCGATATCGAGCGGCTGCTGGAGCAGGCGGGGCTGAACAAGTCCGGCCAGGTCACGCTCTATGACGGACGCACGGGCGAGCCCTTCGACCGCAAGGTCACCGTCGGCTACATCTACATGCTGAAGTTGCACCACCTGGTCGACGACAAGATCCACGCCCGTTCGATCGGCCCGTACTCGCTCGTCACCCAGCAGCCGCTGGGCGGCAAGGCGCAGTTCGGCGGCCAGCGCTTCGGCGAGATGGAGGTCTGGGCGCTCGAGGCCTATGGCGCCGCCTACACGCTGCAGGAGATGCTGACGGTGAAGTCGGACGACGTCGCCGGCCGCACCAAGGTCTACGAGTCGATCGTGCGCGGCGAGGACAATTTCGAGGCCGGCATCCCCGAGAGCTTCAACGTGCTCGTCAAGGAAATGCGCTCGCTCGGCCTCAATGTCGAGCTGATCAACAACAAGCCGAAGCCGGGCGAGTTGCCGCCGGCGGAAGCGGCCGAGTAAGCGGCGCGAGCGCCGATCTGGGACGATTTGCCGGCGGCACTCACGCCGCCGGCCTTTGGATTGATAAAGCCGGGCAGGGCGGTCCTTCACCCCCGCCGGCGGCAGGAGACAGGCGATGAAGCAAGAGGTCATGAACCTTTTCGGCCAGCAGCCGGTCCAGCAGGCCTTCGACGCGATCAAGATTTCGATCGCGAGCCCGGAGAAGATCCTGTCCTGGTCCTATGGCGAGATCAAAAAGCCCGAGACGATCAACTACCGGACCTTCAAGCCGGAGCGCGACGGCCTGTTCTGCGCCCGCATCTTCGGGCCGATCAAGGACTACGAGTGCCTGTGCGGCAAGTACAAGCGCATGAAGTTCAAGGGCGTCATCTGCGAGAAGTGCGGCGTCGAGGTGACGCTCGCGCGGGTCCGGCGCGAGCGCATGGGCCATATCGAGCTCGCCGCCCCGGTCGCGCATATCTGGTTCCTGAAGTCGCTGCCCTCGCGCATCGGCCTCCTGATGGACATGCCGCTCAAGGATCTCGAGCGCATCCTCTACTTCGAGTCGTATGTCGTCATCGAGCCGGGCCTTACCCCGCTCAAGGACCGGCAGCTGCTCTCCGAGGAAGAGTATGTCCGCTGCCAGGAGGAGTACGGCGCCGACACCTTCACCGCCATGATCGGCGCGGAGGCGATCCGCGAGATGTTGCGGGCGCTCGACCTCGACCAGATCAACGCCGATCTCAAGCATGAGATCGCGACGACGACGTCCGAGCTGAAGCCCAAGAAGCTGATGAAGCGCCTCAAGATCATCGAGGCCTTCCAGCTCTCGGGCAACAAGCCGGAATGGATGGTGATGACCATCATCCCGGTGATCCCGCCGGATCTGCGCCCGCTGGTGCCGCTCGACGGCGGCCGCTTCGCGACCTCGGACCTGAACGACCTCTATCGCCGCGTCATCAACCGCAACAACCGCCTGAAGCGGCTGATCGAGCTGCGCGCGCCCGACATCATCATCCGCAACGAGAAGCGGATGCTGCAGGAATCGGTCGATGCGCTGTTCGACAACGGCCGCCGCGGCCGCGTCATCACGGGTGCCAACAAGCGCCCGCTGAAGTCGCTCGCCGACATGCTGAAGGGCAAGCAGGGCCGCTTCCGGCAGAACCTGCTCGGCAAGCGCGTCGACTATTCCGGCCGCTCGGTCATCGTCGTCGGCCCGGAGATGAAGCTGCACCAGTGCGGGCTGCCGAAGAAGATGGCGCTCGAGCTGTTCAAGCCGTTCATCTATGCCCGCCTCGACGCGAAGGGCTACTCGACCACGGTCAAGCAGGCCAAGAAGCTGGTCGAGAAGGAGAAGCCCGAGGTCTGGGACATCCTGGACGAGGTCATCCGCGAGCATCCGGTGCTGCTCAACCGCGCGCCGACGCTGCACCGCCTCGGCATCCAGGCCTTCGAGCCGGTGCTGATCGAGGGCAAGGCGATCCAGCTGCATCCGCTGGTCTGCGCCGCCTTCAACGCCGACTTCGACGGCGACCAGATGGCGGTGCACGTGCCGCTGTCGCTCGAGGCGCAGCTCGAAGCGCGCGTGCTGATGATGTCGACCAACAACATCCTGCACCCGGCGAACGGCATGCCGATCATCGTGCCGTCGCAGGACATCGTGCTCGGGCTCTACTATCTCTCGATCGTCTCCGACGGCGAGCCGGGCCAGGGCAAGATCTTCGGCGATTTCGGCGAGCTCGAATATGCGCTGCACGAGAAGGTCGTGACGCTGCATTCGAAGATCAAATACCGCTGGACCGGCGTCGGCGCCGACGGCAAGCCCTATACCAAGATCTACGACACCACGCCCGGCCGCGTCATCCTCTCGACGGCGCTGCCGAAGCACCCGAACATGACCTTCGACGTCAGCAACCGCCTGATGACCAAGAAGGAAATCTCCGGGATGATCGATGCCGTCTATCGCGGCTGCGGTCAGAAGGAGTCGGTGATCTTCTGCGACCGCATCATGTCGCTGGGCTTCACCCACGCCTTCAAGGCCGGCATCTCCTTCGGCAAGGACGACATGGTCGTGCCGGAGAACAAGTGGCAGATCGTCGACACCACGCGTGCGCTCGCCAAGGATTACGAGCAGCAGTACCAGGACGGCCTGATCACGCAGGGCGAGAAGTACAACAAGGTCGTCGACGCCTGGGCGAAATGCTCCGACAAGCTCGCCCAGGAGATGATGGCCCGCATCTCGACGGTGAAGAAGGACGATGCCGGCCGCGACAAGCCGATCAACTCGATCTACATGATGTCGCATTCGGGTGCCCGTGGTTCGCCGGCGCAGATGAAGCAGCTCGCGGCGATGCGCGGCCTGATGGCCAAGCCGTCCGGCGAGATCATCGAGTCGCCGATCATCTCGAACTTCAAGGAAGGCCTCGACGTTCTCGAGTACTTCAACTCGACCCACGGCGCCCGCAAGGGCCTCGCCGACACCGCGCTGAAGACGGCCAATTCCGGCTATCTGACGCGCCGTCTCGTCGACGTGGCGCAGGACGCCATCATCTCCGAGGTCGATTGCGGCTCGGAGAGCGGCATCAAGATGCGCGCCATCATCGACGCCGGCCAGGTCGTCGCCTCGCTCGGCATCCGCATCCTCGGCCGTTCGGCGGCGGAGGACGTCACCGATATCGACGGCAAGGTCCTGGTGCCGAAGGGCACGATGATCGACGAGGCTCACATCGAGGCGATCAACGCCGCCGGCGTGCAGGAGGTGAAGATCCGTTCGGTCTTGACCTGCGCCACCAAGAACGGCGTCTGCGCGACCTGCTACGGGCGCGATCTCGCCCGCGGCACGCCCGTCAACATGGGCGAGGCCGTCGGCGTCATCGCGGCGCAGTCGATCGGCGAGCCGGGCACGCAGCTCACGATGCGGACCTTCCACATCGGCGGCGCGGCGACGATCGCCGACCAGTCCTTCGTCGAGTCGAACTTCGAGGGCACGGTCAAGATCCGCAACCGCAACCTGGCGCGGAACTCCGACGGCGACCTGATCGCCATGGCGCGCAACATCGCCGTGGTGATCGTCGGGCCGGACGGCGCCGAGCGCGCCGTCCATCGCGTCCAGTTCGGTTCGAAGCTCCGGATCGACGAGGGCGACAAGGTCAAGCGCGGCCAGCGCCTGATCGAGTGGGATCCCTATTCCCGCCCGATCCTGGCCGAGGTCGACGGCTCGGTCGGCTTCGAGGACCTGGTCGACGGCATGTCGATGACCGAGACGACCGACGAGGCGACGGGCATCTCCAAGCGCGTCGTGATCGACTGGCGTGGCTCGGCCCGGACCTCGGACCTGCGCCCGGCGCTGACCGTGTCGGGGCCGGACGGCAAGATCGCCAAGCTCGCGCGCGGCGGCGAGGCCCGTTACATCCTTCCGGTCGAGGGCATCATCTCGGTGGAGCCGGGCTCGAAGATCAAGGCCGGCGACGTGCTGGCCCGCGTCTCGACCGACTCGGCCAAGACCCGCGACATCACCGGCGGTCTGCCGCGGGTGGCGGAGCTGTTCGAGGCGCGTCGTCCGAAGGATGCGGCGATCATCGCCGAGAAGGCCGGCGTCATCGGCTTCGGCAAGGACTACAAGAACAAGCGCCGCGTCACGCTGTCCCCGCATGACGGCTCGGACCAGCTCGAGTACCTGATCCCGAAGGGCAAGCACATCCATCTCCAGGACGGCGACGTCGTCGAGATGGGCGACTACATCCTCGACGGCAATCCGGCCCCGCACGACATCCTGGCGATCAAGGGCGTCGAGGAGCTGGCGGCCTACCTCGTGAACGAGATCCAGGAGGTTTATCGCCTCCAGGGCGTCGGCATCAACGACAAGCACATCGAGGTCATCGTCCGGCAGATGCTGCAGAAGATCGAGATCACCGAGTCGGGCGACACCGACATCCTGACCGGTGACCAGATCGACCGCATCGAGCTGCAGGAGATCAATGCCAAGATGGCCGAGGAGGGCAAGAAGCCCGCTTCCGGCGTGCCCGTCCTGCTCGGCATCACCAAGGCCTCCCTGCAGACGCGCTCCTTCATCTCGGCGGCGTCGTTCCAGGAGACCACCCGCGTCCTCACGGAAGCGGCGGTCAACGGCAAGCACGACACGCTGGAAGGCCTGAAGGAGAACGTCATCGTCGGCTCGCTGATCCCGGCCGGCACCGGCGCGCAGGTCGCCCGCATCAAGCAGGTGGCGACGCGCCGCGACGACCTCATCGTCGGCCAGAAGGCCGATGCGGCGGCGAGGGCGGCCCAGGCCGCCAACGACGCCGCGGCTGCGGCGCTGCCTGCGGCCGAGTGAGCGTCCTTCGCTTCGCGCAAACGATCAGGGCCGCCCTTCGGGGCGGCCCTTTTTTCATGCCGCGAACGCTGACGACGCTATTGCGGCAGCAGCTCGACCCGCCGGTTCCTGGCCCGCCCATCCTCGGTCGCGTTGCTCGCCACCGGCGCGAGCAGCCCGAGGCCGGCCGGGCGCATCCTCGCCGGCGCGATGCCGTAGCTCTTGGCCAGCTCGGCGACCACCGTCGCCGCCCGCGCCTGCGACAGCTTCTGGTTGGAATCGAGCCCGCCGACGCTGTCGGTGTGGCCGACGACATGGATCGCCTGGCGCGGGTTGTCCTTCAGGAACTTCGCGATCTCGTCGAGCGTCGGCCGGGAGTCCGGCTGCAGCGTCGCCTTGTTGAAATCGAAGTTCAGCCCGTAGAGCGCGACCTTGCCGGTCTGGTCGAGCCCGCGCGCGATCTCGGCGGCGGAGACCAAGACCATCTGCTGCTTCAGCGCCCCGGATTCGAGCATGTCGACCCGCAGCACGACCTGGCCCTTGGCCGGGCGAACCGTGTTGTGGAAGCCGTCCCTGTATTCGACGACATAGATCGAGAGATGGGTCTTGACGCCGTTCTCCTCCTTGACCGCCGCGACATAGCGCGCCTCGTCGGGGCTGTAGCCGAGCAATTGCCCGCCCGGCCCGTCATTCTCGAAGACCTTGCCCATCAGCCAGCCGACCTCGGCCTGCTTGCCCTCGAACAGGACGGTGAAGCCCTTCTCGGCCAGCTCGACCCGGTAGTTGCGGAAGACTTCGGCCGAGGAGGGGCCCGACGGCACGACATAGACGTTGCGGGTCAGCCTGCCTTCGAGCTCGACCTGCGTGGCGAAGACGCCGCGCTTGGCGTTGAAGTCGTAGCCGGTGGCCTGGCTCGTCGGCAGCCGGTATTCGGCGAAGGCCTTGGCGTCGCATTGGACGATCTCGGAGCGCTCGAAGCGCTTCAGGCCGGCGAGATCCCTGCAGCCGCGGGCATCGGCCGCGGCGGCGGGGAGGGCGGCGAGCGCGGCGAGGGCGATGGCAGCGAAGCGGAGGCGGGACAGCGACATCGGTTGAAACTCCGGGCTTGTCGGATCAAGGCTTGGGGGCGGCAAAGGCGCCGTATTCGATGGTCTGGTAGCTGGTCGGGCTGATGACGATCCGCACCGGCAGGCCGTCGGCCTTGCCGATCCAGATCGTGCCGCGGCTCTTGCCGCCGGGTTCGAGCGGGTTGGGCTGGGTGAAGTCATAGGTGCTGACGGGTTTGCCGCCGTCGACGAGATCGCGCGGGCCGCTGCAGTCGGAGAGCGGCAGCGCCTTCAGCGCCGCTTCCGCCATCTCGCGGCGCTTGGCCGCGCCGAACGGCGCGCGGAGCCAGCGGCCGTTGTCGGCTTCGCGCATGTAAATCGCGTCAGGCAGCGTCACCGACTCCAGTTTCAGCGTCTCCTTGCCGGCGGAGCCTTCCATGGTGCGCTGGCGGGTGCCCGGCTGGGAGGCGCCGGCGAGCATCGCCTTGGCGACCTGGTCGCAGAGCGGTTGCGCCACGGCCGGCGAGGGCGCCGCGGCAGGCAAGGCGAGGAGCGGCATGGCGAGCAAGGCAAGGCGCATCGAGCGGTCTCCGCGGTGGACGTCCATCATGGTCGGGTTGGGCTCGCCGGTGAAGCGCGACGCTGACCCGATATCGCTTCAGTCGCGCGAGGGCGGCGCCGGGTTCACGGCCGCCATGCGTTTTTCCGCGTGAATTCCGGGGTTGACGCGAATCCCGCCCTGAGTCATAAGCGCGCCACTGTCGACGGCTGTCGGACACGTTTGTCGCTCTGCCTTTGCTGCGAGCGAATTTCGCGACCGAAACTCCGTCGGAATCCAGCGTCGAACGACGACATGGCGAGACGCATGAACGCAGGGCTCCTGCGGTCCTCTGCATGGCGAGCGCGCCTGAGGTCTTCCCGAAACGGGGACCGATGGCGCGAATTCGTTTGGTCATGGCATCGCGCGATTGGATGCACCAGAGATTTTCAAGCGCTCAAGGGAGCGAGAGGCCGTTAAATGCCGACAATCAGCCAGCTCATCCGCAAGCCGCGCACGCCGGTGAAGGCGCGCAACACCGCGCCTGCGCTCGAGAATTGCCCGCAGAAGCGCGGCGTCTGCACCCGCGTCTACACGACGACGCCGAAGAAGCCGAACTCGGCGCTCCGCAAGGTCGCCAAGGTCCGCCTGACCAACGGCTTCGAGGTGATCGGCTACATCCCGGGCGAGGGTCACAACCTCCAGGAGCACTCGGTGGTGATGATCCGCGGCGGCCGCGTCAAGGATCTTCCCGGCGTGCGCTACCACATCCTGCGCGGCGTGCTCGACACGCAGGGCGTCAAGAACCGCAAGCAGCGCCGTTCGAAATACGGTGCCAAGCGTCCGAAGTGAGTTCTGCCCGACCGGCGGGGCGTGAGCCCGAGCCGATCCGCAGCTTTTGAGATTTGACCGGAGACTAGACGATGTCCCGCCGCCACAGCGCCGAAAAGCGCGAGATCATTCCCGATCCGAAGTTCCACGACATCATCGTGACGAAGTTCATGAATTCGGTGATGTACGAAGGCAAGAAATCGACCGCCGAGCGGATCGTCTACGGCGCCTTCGACATCATCGAGGGCAAGATGAAGAGCGACCCGCTCGCCGTCTTCAAGAGCGCGCTCGAGAACGTCGCTCCGGCGATCGAGGTGCGTTCGCGTCGCGTCGGCGGCGCCACCTACCAGGTTCCGGTCGAGGTCCGCACCGAGCGCCGTCAGGCGCTGGCGATCCGCTGGCTGATCTCGGCCGCGCGCGGCCGCAACGACAAGACCATGGTCGAGCGTCTCTCCTCGGAGCTGATGGATGCGGCCAACAACCGTGGAAACGCCGTCAAGAAGCGCGAAGACACGCACCGGATGGCGGAAGCCAACCGCGCCTTCTCGCACTACCGCTGGTAATCCTCGGCACTCGACGGAAAGACAGAGCGCTCCCATGCCCCGTTCCCATCCCATCGACCGCTATCGCAACTTCGGCATCATGGCCCACATCGATGCGGGCAAGACGACGACGACCGAGCGGATCCTGTATTACACCGGCAAGTCGCACAAGATCGGCGAAGTCCATGACGGCGCCGCCACGATGGACTGGATGACGCAGGAGCAGGAGCGCGGCATCACGATCACCTCGGCCGCGACGACCTGCCTGTGGCGCGACCATCGCCTGAACATCATCGACACCCCCGGCCATGTCGACTTCACCATCGAGGTGGAGCGTTCGCTGCGCGTGCTCGACGGCGCCGTCTGCGTGCTCGACGGCAACCAGGGCGTCGAGCCCCAGACCGAGACCGTCTGGCGCCAGGCCGACAAATACGACGTGCCGCGCGTCGTCTTCGTCAACAAGATGGACAAGATCGGCGCCGATTTCTATCGCTGCGTCCAGGACATCATCGACCGCGTCGCCGGCAAGCCGGTCTGCCTGCAGATCCCGATCGGGGCGGAGTCCGATTTCGTCGGTGTCATCGACCTGATCAAGATGAAGGCGATAGTCTGGAACGGCGAAGCGCTCGGCGCCTCCTATGAGGAGAAGGAGATCCCCGCCGATCTCGCCGACAAGGCAGCCGAATACCGCAACATGCTGGTCGAGGCCGCCGTCGAGATGGACGACGTCGCGATGGAGGCCTATCTCGAAGGCACCGAGCCCGACGCCGAGACGCTGCGCCGTCTCGTGCGCACCGCCGTCCAGAACCGCGCTTTCCACCCGGTGCTCTGCGGCTCGGCCTTCAAGAACAAGGGCGTGCAGCCGCTGCTCGACGCCGTCGTGGAGTTCCTGCCGTCGCCGACCGATCGCGGCGACATCAAGGGCATCGACTTCAAGACCGAGGAGGAGACCGTTCGTCACCCGACGGACGAGGATCCCTTCTCGATGCTCGCCTTCAAGATCATGGACGACCCCTTCGTCGGCACCATCACCTTCTGCCGGGTCTATTCCGGCAAGGTCGAGACCGGCCAGGGCGTCATCAACTCGACCCGCGACAAGAAAGAGCGCGTCGGCCGCATGCTGCTGATGCACGCGAACAACCGCGAGGACATCAAGGAGGCTTATGCCGGCGACATCGTCGCGCTGGCCGGTCTCAAGGACGTCCGTACCGGCGACACGCTGTGCGATCCGGCCCAGGCGGTCATCCTGGAGCGGATGGAGTTCCCCGAGCCGGTCATCACGATCGCGATCGAGCCGAAGTCCAAGGCCGACCAGGAGAAGCTGGGCCTCGCCCTGTCGAAGCTCGCCAACGAGGATCCGTCCTTCCGCGTCTCGACCGACCAGGAGAGCGGCCAGACCATCCTGAAGGGGATGGGCGAGCTGCATCTCGACATCAAGGTCGACATTCTGAAGCGGACCTACAAGGTCGATGCCAATATCGGCGCGCCGCAGGTGGCCTATCGCGAGACGATCACCAAGAAGGCCGATGTCGACTACACCCACAAGAAGCAGACCGGCGGCACGGGCCAGTTCGCCCGCGTCAAGCTCGTCATCGAGCCGAACGAGACCGGTAAGGGCTTCGAGTTCGAGTCGAAGATCATCGGCGGCGCGGTGC
>JAESFU010000714.1_pt1 | contig 12743 bp, 12 predicted proteins | sample 9269461 | NCBI WGS metagenome assembly JAESFU01 (sample SAMN14502556, study PRJNA617107) | algae metagenome | isolation source: Stenomitos rutilans HA7619-LM2 and co-occurring heterotrophs from cave walls | place: USA: Waikapalae cave, Hawaii | collected 2009-07-28
GAACACGAACGTGTCGCCCGGCACCAGCCCCTGCACGAAGGACTCCTCGACCTCACCCAGCACCGCGCCGCGCCTCAGCCGCACCTTCATCAGCGGCAGCTCGACGATAGTGCCGACATTCATGCGGAACTGCTTGGCGACCAGCGGCGAGGCCAGCATCCAGCGCCCGTCGGGCAGCTGCCTCAGCCGGTGCCAGCGATCATAGGCCGCCAGCGCGTAGCCGCCGGTCGCCACGAAGTCGAACGTATCGTCGAAATCCTTTCGCGGCAGGTCGCGATAGGGCTGCGCCCGGCGCACTTCGGCGAAGAAGGCCTCGCGGTCGATCGGCTGCGCGCAGGCGGAGCCCACGATGTGCTGCGCCAGCACGTCGAGGCAGGGCGGCCGCGGTGGATCGCCGTCGAGCTCACGCGCCTCCACGGCTTCCAGCGCCGCCAGCGATTCCAGCACCTCGAAGCGGTTGGCCGGCGCGATCATGGCGCGGCTGGGCTCGTCGAGCCGGTGGTTGGCGCGGCCGATGCGCTGCATCAGGCGGCTCACGCCCTTGGGCGCGCCCATCTGGATCACCAGATCGACGTCGCCCCAGTCGATGCCAAGATCGAGCGACGAGGTCGCGACCACGGCACGCAGCTTGCCCGCCGCCATCGCCGCCTCGACCTTGCGGCGCTGCTCGACGGCCAGCGATCCGTGATGCAGGCCGATCGACAGGTTCTCGTCGTTGATGCGCCACAGCGCATCGAAGGCCAGTTCCGCCTGCGCGCGCGTGTTCACGAAGATGATCGATGTCTTGTGCTGCCGGATGATGTTGTAAATCTCCGGCACCGCATGGCGCCCCATATGGCCGCCCCAAGGGATGCGCTCCTGCGCGTCGATGATCGACACGACCGGCGGCGCCCCGGGCTCGCCCATCACGATCTCCACCGGCTCGTCGCGCAGCTTCAGGAAATCGGCGAGTGCCGGCGGATCGGCGACGGTGGCCGAGAGCCCGACGAAGCGCGCTTGCGGTGCCAGCGTCGCCAGCCGCGACAGGCAGAGCGCCAGATGATGGCCGCGCTTGGTCGTGGCGAAGGCATGCAGCTCGTCGATAATCACGCATTTCAGGCTGGCGAAGAACTTCGCGGCATCGAGGTAAGACAGAAGCAGCGCCAGCGACTCCGGTGTCGTCATCAGGAGATCGGGCGGCCGCTCACGCTGGCGCAGGCGGCGGCTTTGCGGCGTGTCGCCGGTCCGGCTCTCCGCACGCACCGGCAACTGCATCTCCGCCATCGGCTGTTCGAGGTTGCGGCGAATGTCGGTCGCCAGCGCCTTCAGCGGCGAGATGTAGAGCGTGTGAAGCTCGCCCTGCCCCTTCTTGTAAGCCAGGTCCTGCCCGGCCTGCCGGCGCTCCGTGAGTTCGATCAGTGACGGAAGAAAACCCGCCAGCGTCTTGCCGCCGCCCGTCGGCGCGATCAGCAGCGCGCTCCTGCCCTGCCGCGCCAGGTCGACCAGCGCGAGCTGATGCGGCCGCGGCGCCCAGCCGCGACTCTCGAACCAGCGTGCAAACAGGTCGGGAAGCCCCATATCTCTGGGGTAGGATGCATCAGGAGCCATGGCAATCAATCCGGCAACCGAGACCCTGAATCCCCGTACGTGGCTCTATCCAACGCCGCGCGGCCTCTACTGCGAACCCGGCGATTTCTACATCGATCCGGCCTTTGCCGTGCCGCGGGCGGTGATCACGCACGGGCATGGCGACCATGCGCGGCCGGGCCATCGCCAGGCGCTCGCCACGCCGGAGACGCTGGCGATCATGCGCACACGCTTCCAGGACATGCCCGACACCGAGCAGCAGGCGCTGAAATACGGCGAGAGCGTCCGGATCGGCGAGGTCGAGGTCGGCTTCGCGCCGGCTGGTCACATTCTCGGCTCGGCGCAGGCAGTGCTGGCATACAAGGGCCAGCGCATCGTCGTGTCGGGCGACTACAAGCGCCGGCCCGATCCGACCTGCCCGCCGTTCGAGCCCGTACCGTGCGACGTGTTCATCACCGAGGCGACCTTCGCGCTGCCGGTCTTCCATCATCCCTCCGATGCCGGCGAGATCGGCAAGCTGTTGCGCTCCGTCGCGACCTTTCCCGAGCGCACTCATCTGGTGGGCGTCTATGCACTCGGCAAGTGCCAGCGGGTCATCCGCCTGTTGCGCGAAGCCGGCTACGACAAGCGCATCTGGCTGCACGGAGCGCTGATGTCCCTGTGCAAACTCTACCAGGAGCATGGCGTCGATCTCGGCGACGTGGCCCCGGTCTCCGAAGCAATCCTCGAGACGTTCAAGGGCGCCATCGTCTTGTGCCCGCCCTCGGCCATTGCCGACCGCTGGTCGCGGCGCTTCGCCGATCCGATTGCCGCCGTGTGTTCGGGCTGGATGAATGTGCGCGCCCGCGCGCGGCAGCGCGGTGCCGAACTGCCGCTGGTGATCTCCGACCATGCCGATTGGCCCGAACTCACGCAGACCCTGAAGGATGTCGGGGCGCCCAAGGTCTGGGTGACGCACGGCCGCGAGGAAGCGCTCGTCCACTATGCGCGCGGGATCGGCATCGATGCCGAGGCGCTGCACCTCGCCGGCCGCGAGGACGAGGATTCCTGATCCGTGCAGGCCTTCGCCCGCCTCCTCGACGCCCTCTCCTTCCAGCCGGCGCGCAACGCCAAGCTGCGACTGATCGAGACCTATCTGCGCGAGACGCCCGATCCTGACCGCGGCTGGGCGCTGGCGGCGCTGACGGGCGGGCTCGATTTTCCGTCGGCCAAGCCCGCGCTGCTGCGCGGCTTCGGCCAGGAGAAGATCGGCGAGGAGTTGTTCGCCCTCTCCTACGACTATGTCGGCGACCTCGCCGAGACGCTGGCGCTGATCTGGGAGAGCGATCCTGCGGCCGGGCCGCCGCCGACGCTGAGCGAAGTCGTCGAGACCTTGCAGCGTGCCACGCGCACACAAACCCCAGCGATCCTGAAACGCTGGCTGGACGCGCTCGATTCGACTGGTCGTTGGGCGCTGCTGAAACTGCTGACCGGCGCCCTGAGGGTCGGTGTCTCAGCGAGACTGGCCAAGCAGGCGGTCGCCAATATCGGCAGCCAGCAGGTCGATGCCGTCGAGGAAGTCTGGCACGGGCTGGAGGCACCCTACCGGCCGCTGTTCGACTGGCTGCTGCAGGGCGCGCCGCGCCCGCAGACCAATGCCGGTGCCGCCTTCCTGCCGGCCATGCTGGCGAACCCCATCGACCGCACCGAACTCGACGCACTCGATCCCGCGCATTTCCGTGCCGAATGGAAATGGGACGGCATCCGCGTGCAGGTCGCGGCCTCGGGCGGATTGAAGCGGCTCTACAGCCGCGCCGGCGAGGACGTGTCGGGCGCCTTCCCCGACATCATCGAGGCCATCGACTTCGAGGGCGTGTTCGACGGCGAGCTGCTGGTGCGCCGCGAGACGGCGGTGGCGCCGTTCAACGACCTGCAGCAGCGGCTGAACCGCAAGACGGTGACACCGAAGATGCTGAAGGAGCATCCGGCCCACGTCCGCCTCTATGACGTGCTGTGGCTGGACGGCGAGGATTTGCGCGGCCTCTCCTTCGACGAGCGCCGCGCCCGGCTTGAAGCCTGGATCGCGCTGAGGGAACGCCCGCGCTTCGACCTCTCGCCGCTGGTGACCTTCGCCGACTGGGCCGAGCTTGCCGCCAAGCGTGAGGAGATGCGCGCCGACGGGATCGAGGGGCTGATGCTGAAGCGCGGCGACAGCACCTATCTCGCGGGTCGGCCCAAGGGCCCGTGGTTCAAGTGGAAGCGCGATCCCATGCTGGCCGATTGCGTGATGATGTATGCCCAGCGCGGCCACGGTAAGCGCAGCTCGTTCTACTCCGACTTCACCTTTGGCTGCTGGCGCGACGGTGCGGAAGGCCGCGAGCTGGCGCCGGTCGGCAAGGCCTATTTCGGCTTCACCGACGAGGAGCTGCGTTGGCTCGACAAATGGGTGCGCGACCACACGACCAACCGTTACGGCCCGGTGCGTGAGGTCGAGCAGAAACTGGTTCTGGAGATCGCCTTCGACGGTATCGCCCGCTCGACCCGCCACAAATCGGGGGTTGCCATGCGCTTCCCGCGCATCAACCGCATCCGCACGGATAAACCGGCGGCCGAGGCCGACACGGTGGACAATCTCCTGCGCTTGCTGGATTCCGTCGTCCTGGTGCCCGTTGCGAGTGATTCGTAGGAAAGAACGCCCCTTGCAGGGCCTATGTCGCATGCCCATTATCCGGGCAACATTGTAACCGAAGAGCCATGATCGACCCGTTCGGCCGCCATATCTCCTACCTCCGCGTTTCCGTGACGGACCGCTGCGATTTCCGCTGCGTCTACTGCATGGCCGAGGACATGACCTTCCTGCCCAAGGCGGAGGTGCTGTCGCTCGAGGAGCTGGAGCGGCTGTGCACGGCCTTCGTCCGCCGCGGCGTCAAGAAGCTGCGCATGACCGGCGGCGAGCCGCTGGTGCGCAAGAACGTGATGTCGCTGTTCCGCGGCCTCGGCCGGCACCTCGACAGCGGCGCGCTCGAGGAGCTCACCCTCACCACCAACGGCAGCCAGCTGGCCAAGTACGCGCAGGAGCTGGCCGACATCGGCGTGCGCCGCGTGAACGTGTCGATGGACACGCTCGATCCCGACAAGTTCCGCCAGCTCACCCGCTGGGGCGATCTCGACCAGGTGATGCGCGGCCTCGACGCCGCTCAGCGTGCCGGCCTCGCCATCAAGATCAACGCGGTGGCGCTGCGCGGCGTCAACGACGGCGAGTTCGAGGAGCTGATCCGCTGGAGCCACGGCCGCGGCATGGACCTGGTCCTGATCGAGGTCATGCCCATGGGCGAGATCGGCGACGCGGCGCGGCTCGACCAGTACCTGCCGCTGTCACTGGCGCGCACCAACATTGCGCGCCATTTCACGCTGACCGAGACCGACTACCGGACCGGCGGCCCGGCCCGCTATTTCCGCGTCGAGGAGACCGGCGGCCGGCTGGGCTTCATCACACCGCTCACCCACAATTTCTGCGAAAGCTGCAACCGCGTGCGCCTCACCTGCACCGGCACGCTCTATATGTGCCTGGGCCAGGAAGACGCCGCCGACCTGCGCGGGCCGCTGCGCGCCTCGGAAAGCGACGAGGTGCTGGACCGCGCCATCACCGAGGCGATCGCCCGCAAGCCCAAGGGCCACGATTTCATCATCGACCGCCGCCACAGCGGCCCCGCTGTCCCCCGCCACATGAGCGTGACCGGCGGCTGAGGTTCACGCTTCGGGGTTGGCCTTCGCGGTCGCCGTCTTGATCTGCGCCCGCCGCACCGCCTCGCGGTGGGAGATGTAGAGGGCGCTGGCGAAGATCACCGCGGCCCCGATGAACGTCCAGATGTCGGGCTTCTGGAAGAACAGGAAATAGCCCAGGATCGTATTCCAGATCAGCGACAGGAAGCCGATCGGCTGCAGCAGCGTGATGTCGGCCAGCTGATAGCCGCGCTGCTGGCAGATATGGCCCAGCGTTCCGGCCGCCCCCGCCAGCAGGAACCAGAAGATGTCGACCAGGGTCGGCGTCTGCCAGAACCACAGCGCCACCGGAAACGCGCAGACCACGATCACGATGTTCTGCCAGATCACGATGGTCGTCGCCGAATCGGTGCGGGCGAGCGCCTTGGAGATCAGGTTCGAGGCCGAGAAGATCGGCGTCGAGACCAGGATGCAGATGACGCCGATATGGATGTCGCTGAAGCCCGGCCGGATGATGATCATGGCGCCGATGAAGCCGACCATGACGGCGATCCAGCGCCGCAACCGCACCTTCTCGGACAGGAACAGCGCCGCGCCGATCGTGACGAAGATCGGCCCGGTGAAACCCAGCGCCGTGATCTCGGCCAGGGTCGTGAGCGGCAGGGCCACGAACCACAGCATCATGCCGGCCGTATGGATGGCGCCACGCGAGATGTGCAGCGGCATCCGCCTGGTGTGCAGCGATCGGTAGAGGCCGAGCCGCATCACCAGCGGCACCAGGAACAGCGCGCCGAAGAAATAGCGCAGGAACGCCATCACATAGGGGTTGAGATGCTGCGCCGGGATCAGCGTGAAGACGTTGAGCAGCGCGAACAGCACGCCCGAGAAAGCGACCCAGAGAATGCCGCGCAAATTCGGCGGCAGCGCGAGCCAGCGGGCGACGAGGGCGGACACATCGTGACTATGTCACAGCCCCTGAAAGCCCGCACCCTTCATGGGGCCAGAGCTTCCGAGAGGCGAATCCGGCACCCTGCGGGCGCCACGGTTCCTATTTGGCGAGTGCGTGCAGCGGCACCGACTCCGTGGCAGCCGGCTCCTCGCGCAGGCGGGTGACGCGTTCGACCATGTCTTCGATATAGGGATCGTGGATACCGAGCGAACGCGCATGCTCGGCGGTGTTGGTGAGGTAGTCGCGGCAGGCGCCGCGACGGCCTTCGGCGAAGGCGATGTGGTGGGCAGCGCGCTCCATCGGGAGATCGCCGCAATACTGGCAGTGGCCGGGATCGACCACGAAGGTGATCGCGCTGACCGTGCGCCCGTCCTGCAGCTTCGTCTCGACCCAGCGCGCCTTGTAGAGGCCCGCGAGCATCTCGCGGTTCCACAGGAGGCCGAGTTCGGTTTCTACATGCTCGGCGGACAGGCGATAGGCGATACCCTCGCAGGCGCCACCCTCCTCGAGCGCCAGCATCAGGCCCGGCAGCTCCGGCGTGCCCCGGCCCATCGGTGTCCAGAAGCAGAAGGATCGCCGCCAGCCATCGACCTTGCAGGATTGAACCTCGGCATATTCGAGCGCCGGGTTCCACATCAGCGAGCCATAGGCGAAGACCCAGACTTCGGTGCCCGGCCGATGGTCGAGCATCGTCTCCCGGAGGCTGGCCTCGCGCTCGGCCGATGACAGGAAGAAGTGGTAACCGGCGGCACGCGCATCGGCCACGATCTGGTCGATGCGCTCCGACGAGAGGTCCTCGCGTGTCAGCAAGCGTGCGCCCCCGCTCAGGTGCCGTAGACGATGGCCATGGTCTCGGCCACGCAGGCTGGCCGCTCCTGCCCCTCGATCTCGATGGTGACCTGGTTGGTCAGACGCACGCCGCCCTTGTCCATCGGGTCGGCTGCAATCAGCTTGGCGCGGGCGCGCACCTTTGCGCCGGCCGGGACCGGGCTGGTAAAGCGCACCTTGTTGCAACCATAGTTGATGCCGTTGCGCACGTTGTTGATGTGCGAGATCTGGCTATTGAGCATCGGGATCAGCGACAGCGTCAGAAAGCCGTGGGCGATGGTCTTGCCGCCCGGCATGTCCTTCTTCGCGCGCTCGACGTCGATATGGATCCACTGATGATCACCGGTTGCATCGGCGAAAAGGTTGATCCTCTCCTGCGTGATCTCGACCCAGTCGCTCACGCCGATTTCCTGGCCCACGTATTTGTGCATTTCGTCAGGGTGGGCGAACTCACGCTTTGCCATTCTATCCTCGGTTTCATTGATTGCACTCACAGTGCAACATATAGAATAAATGTACTTACAGCGCATCTGCGCTGCTCCCCCGCGTTTGTATCGTCGCGGGCTTTTGCTCATCATGCCACTCACAAGAATGCACAGGAGGAGACCCCTATATGTCGTACGAGACCGTCCTCTATGACGTCGCCGATCGGATCTGCACGATCACGCTCAACCGTCCCGAGAAGCTCAATGCGTGGACGCGGCAGATGCACCTCGACCTCAAGGACGCGATGCACGCGGCCGGAGCCGACGCCGAGGTTCGGGCCATCATCCTGACCGGTGCGGGCCGTGGCTTCTGTGCCGGCGCCGACATGGGCGGACTGCAGGCGATCGGCGCAGGGGCCTCCACGGACCGATCCTCCAAGGCCCAGGAGGGCCTGCCGGGCGGCAGCAGCCTGGCCGAATTCAAGATGAACTACTCGTATTTTCCGTCGATTCCGAAGTTCATCATCGCTGCAATCAACGGGCCGGCGGCAGGGCTGGGCATGGTGATCCCGCTCTATGCCGACCTCCGGTTCGCCGGCGAATCGGCTGTCTTCACAACCGCCTTCGCCCAGCGCGGCCTGATCGCCGAGCACGGGATCAGCTGGCTGCTCCCCCGGCTGGTCGGCCTGCCGACCGCCCTCGACCTGCTCTGCTCGGCCCGCAAGTTCCGCGCGCCCGAGGCGCTGGCGATGGGTCTGGTGAACAGAGTTATCCCCGACGACAAGCTGCTGGCCGAGACGCGGGCGTACGCGACCCTGCTGGCCAACACGGTCTCTCCGCGCTCGGTGGCGGTGATGAAGCGCCAGCTCTGGGAGGCCGAGTTCCAAACCCTGGCCGAAGCCACCACCCAGGCAAATCACGAGATGGAACTGTCCTTCCAGACATCGGACTTCAAGGAAGGCGTCGCGCACTATCTCGAAAAGCGCGCGGCACGGTTTACGGGGAAGTAGGCGCCTACACCTTCTCCGTCTGGCCGGCCTTCGGCTGCCAGGTCATCAGGCGGCGTTCGACGGTGCCGACCAAGCCATCGAGCACGAGGGCGAAGGCGGTCAGGACCAGGATGCCGGCGAAGACGGTGTTGATGTCGAAGGTGCCCTCGGCCTGGAGGATCAGGTAGCCGACGCCCATCGACGAGCCGAGATACTCGCCGACAACGGCGCCCACGAAGGCCAGGCCCACCGCGTTGTGCAGGCTGGCGAACACCCAGTTCATGGCGCTCGGCAGATAGATCGAGCGCAGGAGCTGGCGCTGCGAGGCGCCCAGCATGCGGGCGTTGGCGATCAGGTTGGGGCTGACCTCGCGCACGCCCTGGTAGACGTTGAAGAACACCACGAAGAAGACGAGCGTGACGCCCAGCGCCACCTTCGACCAGATGCCCAGACCGAACCACACCGCGAAGATCGGCGCCAGCACGACCCGCGGCATCGAATTGAACCCCTTGATGTAGGGATCCAGGATCGCCGAGGCGGTAGGCGACAGGGCCAGCCACAGGCCGATGCCCAGTCCTGCCGCCGCGCCGATCACGAAACCCAGAGCCGTCTCGAGCAAGGTGATGCCGAGGTGGGGAAATATCTCGCCGCTCGCAAACCAGTCGAAGATCACCCAGAAGACCTTCTGCGGCTCGCCGAAGAAGAAGGCCGCCCGGTTGGCCTTGTCGAAATAGAAGGGCGGGATCAGCCCGGGCGCCGTCATCGCGTACCAGAACACGATCAGCAGGCCGAGGACGAGCAATTGCGCGATCCGGAGCTTCATCTCAGATCGCCTTCTGCTGTTCGTAGGCCTTCAGCACCTCTTCCTTCATCGCGGCCCAGATCTCCCGATGGAGATCGAGGAAGGCCGGCGTCATGCGGATCTCCGAGACGTCGCGGGGCCGGGGCAAGTCGACCTTGAAGTCGCCGATCGGCCGCGTCGCCGGGCCGGCCGAGAGGACGACGACCCGGTCGGACAGGGCGATCGCCTCCTCCAGGTCGTGGGTGATGAACAGCACCGACTTGCGGTCCTCGGCCCACAGCGCCAGCAGCTCGTTCTCCATGAGTTGCCGCGTCTGCACGTCGAGCGCCGAGAAGGGCTCGTCCATCAACAGGATGTCGGGGCTCAGGATCAGCGTCTGCGCCAAGGCCAGGCGCTTGCGCATGCCGCCGGACATCTGGTGCGGATAGCGGTCGCCGAAGCCCGCCAGCCCGACACGGCGCAGCCAAGCTTCGCCCTGCCCGATTGCATCCGCCCGCGGCACGCCGCGGAACTCGAGGCCGGCGATGACATTGTCGATGCCAGTGCGCCACGGCATCAGCGCATCGGCCTGGAACATGTACCCGGCGCGCCGGTTCACGCCGTTGGCCGCCAGAAGCCTCTCGCCGAAAACCTCGACCGTGCCGGACGACGGCTCCAGCAGGCCCGCCGCCACGTTGAGCAGGGTGGACTTGCCGCAGCCGGTGGGCCCGACCACCGACACGAACTCGCCGCGCGCCACATTGAGCGTCGCGTTGGCCACGGCGGTGTAGGCCTTGCTCGCATCGTCGCGCGCGGCGAAGCGACAGGTGATATCGGCCAGCGCCAGCGCCGGCCCCTCGTTGCTTGCCACGTCGAGCTAGCTGCGCTTGGCGGCGCGCTGGGCGAATTCGTTGTTCCAGGTATCGGCGAGCTTCACCGTCGCCGGCTTGATGGCCGGATCGCTCTCGACCAGGAACTTGAGGCAATTCTCCATGGCGCCGGCGGGCATCGTGCCGTCGGGCGAGATCGTCTCGCGCACGCCCGCGAACGACTTCTCGTAGACGGCGCGGTCGCCCAGCAGGTAGCCCTCGGGCACGGCATTCGCGACATCTGCCGGCGTCGCTGTCTGCAGCCACTGGTTGGCGCGCACGATGCCGGTGGCCATCGCCTGCACGGTGCCGGGGTTCTTCTTGATGAAGTCGGTTTGTGAATAGAGGCTGGCCGCCGGGAAAGCGCCGCCGAAGACTTCCTGGTTGCCCTTGGTCGTGCGCGTGTCGACCATCACCTTGTCGGTCAGGATGGTGAGCGCCGGATCGGTCTGGGAGACGCCGTCGACCTCGCCCTTCTCGATCGCGGCGATGACCGAGGCGCCAGCCCCGACGCCGATCGCCACCACGTCACTGGCCTTCAATCCGCCCTTCGCCGCCCAGAAGTTCAGCAGCATGTGGGTCGAGGAGCCCGGCGCCGTGACACCGAACTTCATGCCCTTGATGTCGGCCGGTCCCTTCACCTTGGCGGCCACGTCGTTGCGCAGCGCGATGCAGATCTGCATGCCGCGGCCGATCAGGGCGAAGCCCGTGACGTCCTGGCCGCGCTGCTGCATGCGAATGGTGTGCTCGTAGGCGCCGGCCACCACGTCGGCGCTGCCGCCCATCAGGGCCTGCAGCGACTTGGCGCCGCCCTGGAAGTCGTTGATCTCGACGTCGACTCCGGCTTCCTTGAAGAAGCCCTTGCGTTCGGCGATGGTCAACGAAAGGTAATAGAGCGCCGACTTGCCGCCGACCGCGAGGATCACCTTGCTCTTCTCGGGCTTGCTCTGGGCGCGCGCGACGTAGGGCACTGACACGATCATCGGGGCGGCCGCCAGCAAGGTCCGGCGCCGCATCTGCAGCTTGGTCATTGTTTCCTCCGCGACAAGCTTGTTTTCCGGCAGCTTGCCGCAAGGCTTGTGGCGCGGCAACCGTCGGCGCGGAGACGTCAGGACGCTAGTCTAACAGCCGCTACCCGTCCGACGGCCGGCAGATGGCCATGCCGATCAGCAGGCCAGCGCCGGCCCCGATGACGAGGCTGAAGGGTCCGAGGAACGGCGTGAAGATCAGGCCCGCGGCGGCACCGAACAACATGCCTTTGCCGGCATTGGCTCCTCGCATGTTCCAATCCGGCTTCGTGCTCATCAGATCGCCTCTCGTCGAAAGGACTGATTGTCCGGCCTATCCTACTTGAACTTCCGCTCCTGCCACCACGGGAAGTAGGACGGCATGCCGTCGCTGACCTTCATGGGGAAACGGGCCGGGCGCTTTTCGAGGAAGGCGGTCACGCCCTCCTTCACGTCGTCCGACTTGCCGCGCGAGTAGATGCCCTTGGAATCGACCTTGTGTGCTTCCATCGGATGGTCGGCGCCCAGCATCTTCCAGATCATGTGGCGGTTCAGCGCGACCGAGACCGGCGCGGTGTTGTCGGCGATCTCGCGGGCCAGCGCATAGGCGGCCGGCAGGAGATCGTCGGGCTTGTGGATCGAGCGCACGAGGCGGCCGTTCAGCGCCTCCTCGGCGGAGAAGACGCGGCCGGTCATCACCCATTCCAGCGCCTGCTGCGGCCCCACGAGGCGCGGCAGGAACCAGCTCGAGCAGGCCTCCATGACGATGGCGCGGCGGGTGAACACGAAGCCGTAGCGCGCCGCCTCGGAGGCGAGCCGGATGTCCATGGCGAGCTGCATGGTAATGCCGACGCCGACCGCCGGGCCATTGCACGCGGCAATCGTGGGCTTCAGCGATTCATAGAGGCGCAGGGTGAAGAGACCGCCGCCGTCCCGATGGCCGTCGAGGCCGGGATCGACCGGTCCGCGATTCTCCGCGTTGAAGGTGTTGGCGCCGCCCGACAGGTCCGCTCCCGCGCAGAAGCCGCGGCCCGCGCCAGTGAAGACGACCGCGCGCACATCGTCGTCGCGGTCGGCGCGGTCCATCGCGTCGAGCAGCTCCGACAGCATCTTGCCGGTGAAGGCGTTGAGCTTGTCGGGCCGGTTCAGGGTGATGGTGAGGATGCCGTCCTTGGTCTCGTACTTGATCTGCTCGTAATCCACGGGGCGCCCCTCAGCTCTGGTTGATGAGAACGACACCGCCCACGATCAGCGCGATGCCGCCGATCTGCTTGATGCCGAAGGCCTCGCCGAAAAGGAAGTGCCCGAGCACTGCAACGATCGCATAGGAGAGCGACACGCTGGGAAAAGCGACCGAGACGGGGATTTTCCGCAACGCGACGATGTAGAGAAAGGCGGCCGAGCCGTAGAGCGCGAGGCCCGCGATGGTCGAGGGGCGGAAGAGCTGGCTCACGAAGTCCGGCGCATCGGCGCCCGCCTTGAGCAGCATCTGGCCGCCGATGCCGGCCAGAATGCCGATCCCCAGCGCCACGTAGTAGATCGTCATCCCGTGCTTCTCCCCCATTGACTGCAGCCACTCGCATTTTGAGAGGCGGATCAAGGATCCTTCGCTGCGCTCAGGATGACA
>JAESFU010000715.1_pt1 | contig 12742 bp, 15 predicted proteins | sample 9269461 | NCBI WGS metagenome assembly JAESFU01 (sample SAMN14502556, study PRJNA617107) | algae metagenome | isolation source: Stenomitos rutilans HA7619-LM2 and co-occurring heterotrophs from cave walls | place: USA: Waikapalae cave, Hawaii | collected 2009-07-28
CACGCTACCAGTCAATCGGCTAGGGGAACCGGCTTCACCGCCCCGCGTTGTCTTCCCCGATCAATGTCGTGGAGACGGGGCATGAGCACGGTACTTCTGGTTATCCTTATTCTGCTTCTGATCGGCGCCCTGCCGAATTGGGGCTATAGCCGCGGCTGGGGTTACTATCCAAGCGGCGGCATCGGCATCCTGTTTATCATTCTGCTAATCCTTATACTGACGAACAATGTAAGGTTCTAGGCGAACGCGGCCCTTCGCAAGGCCGGCATGCGCCAGGCCAGGGTGACGCCGCGCGCGATGAAGAACACGATCATCGCCAGCCAAAGCCCGAGATTTCCATAGGCGGGTTCGAGCAACCACCAGGCCAGCATGAAGATCGCGAGTGCGATGAGTGTCATGTTGCGCATGTCGACGGTCTGGGTCGCGCCGGTATAGATGCCGTCATATTGAAAGCATGCTACGCCGACGAGCGGCGCGAGTGCGGCCCAGAAAAGATAGTGCCGCGCCATTTCCCGCAACTCGGGGTTGACCGCCATCCAGCCGATGAAGAACGGTCCGCCGAACCAGATCACCGCGAAGGTGACGAGGCCGGTGGCCCAGGCCCAGATCCAGGTCATGCGCATGGCATCGCGAAAGCGCTCGCGGTTGCGGGCGCCGATCGCCTGTCCAACCAGCGCTTCGGTGGCAAAGGCAAAACCGTCGATCAGAAACGCCGCCATGTCGAAGAAATGCATGAGAATAGCGTTGGCCGAGACGACGACATCGCCGGCCTTGGCGCCGCGCGCGGTGAACCAGGCAAATGCAAATACGATGCAAATCGTGCGGATCATAATATCGCGATTGATCACCATGGTGCGCACGAGCTTGGCGCGGTCGAAGACCCGCGGCCGATCGAAGCGCGCGCCCATCGCTGCCAGGCGGCGATAGGCGAGCGCTAGGCCCAGCACTGCAGCGGCGATCTCAGCAATGACGGCGGCCAGCGCCACTCCCGCCGAGGTCATGCCCAATCCCAGAACGAAGACGAGCGAACACGCCATGTTGGTGAGATTGAGAAATATCTGGATCAAAAAGGCGGTGCGCGCCCGCGCCTGGCCGACGAACCAGCCGAGCAGGCAGTAATTGGCAAGCGCGAAGGGCGCGGAAAAGACCCGGACATAGAAATAGGTGGCGGCATGGGCTTCGACCTCGGGCGAGCCTTCGATCACCCGGAAGGAGAATTCACCGATCACCGGCGAGAGCAGGATTAGCGCCACGCCGGCGATGCCGGCGATCAAGAGAGCGCGGAGCAGCACCGCGACGAGTTCCTGCGCATCATTGGCACCCGCGGCCTGCGCGGTCAGTCCGCCGGTGCCAAGGCGCAAGAACCCGAAGCCCCAGAAAATGAAATTGAAGATCAAAGCGCCGACCGTAATGGCGCCGATATAATAGGCCTCCGGCAATTGTCCGATCACCGCGGCATTGACCACGCCGATTAACGGCTCGGTCACGTTCGACAGCATGATCGGCACGGCAATGGCGAGCACCGAGCGGTGGGTTATCGTGACTGTCTGCGGCGCTGTCATAGGGCCGCACCGTCTCGCGCGACGGCGCGTCCGCGTCAAGCGCCTCCTGCTTATCCTCTATAGCCGCCGCTATCGAGATAATCCTGCTCTTCCGCTCTCATCACGCGGCCCAAGATCGGATTGCGATGCGGGAATCGGCCGAACCTCTGAACGATGTCGCGATGTCCCCGCGCGTGCGAGAGGTCCGGCTCTCCGAGACGCGACACAAGCACAACCGAGCGCTGCTGGTCGGCCAATTCCTCCGAATGCGCGAATGGCAGGTAGAAGAACCGCGCCATCTCGTTATCGACGGCACGATCATGTCCGGCCGCGACTGCCGCAGCCGCAACCGACCGGGCCTGCCGGTCCGTTGCATACATGCGCATCATTCCGCGGAAGGCGTTGCGCGGAAACTGATCGAGCAGAATGACCAGCGCCAATGCCCCTACGGTACTGTTGCTCCACTCATCCAGCTCGCCGCGTGCCGCCGCCTCATGGAGCGCGAGAAATCGCGTACGAAAGCGGTGGTCGAACTCATCGTTCTTTGCGAACCAGAGGTGCGGCCCAGCATCCCGCCAGAAGGCAACCACATCGCGCGCTGCGGCCGGAACCGACAGCGTTGCGCGATTGTGCGAGCGCGCCGGACCATCCTCGATGTCGCCATTGGCGGTCCAGGCCATCAGCAACGGCAGAGCCTCAGGCACCGGCGGCAGTGAAAAGCGCGTCATGAACATTCTCCGTGGTTAGGCCGACAGAAATTGGCCGTCGGCCGAGGTCATCGCCGCAAAATAGACATGACGCCAGTGATAGGTTTTCACCATTATGCTGAATCTTGCTCAACTCTCACGAATTGATCTTAATTTGCTCGTCCTCTTCTCCATGGTCTACGAGGAGAAGCACGTCGCGCGCGCCGCAGCGCGATTGAATCTGACACCGTCTGCCGTCAGTCACGGGCTTGGGCGATTGCGTCAGTTGTTCAATGATCCATTGTTCCTGAGAATGCCGCGCGGGGTCATAGCAACCGATCGCGCCAAGGAGCTTGCCGATCCGATCGGCGAAATCATCGCTCGCGTCGGCGGTGTGATCGGCGGGGCAACGCCATTCGAACCTTCGCAAAACCGGCGCCGCTTTACCATCGGCGCGCCGGACGGCGTCTCGGCGGCGCTCCTCGAGCCGTTAATGGCCAGGCTCGACAAGGCCGCGCCGGGAATCGACATCGGCTTCGTCCATGTAACTCCCGAGCACCCCCTCAAGGGAGCAATCGATGCCTGGCAACCGGCTGTGGAGATGGTCGACTCGCGCAAGCTCGACATTGCCGTACTGCCGATGCGGCAGGTGCCCCCGCGGTTCGTCGCGCGCAAACTCTACGAGGAGGAATTCGTGGTCGCGATGCGAAGAGGGCATCCCTTCGCGAGCAACCCGACTCTCTCGGCATTCTGTCGCGCGGAACACCTGCTCGTATCGGTGAATGCCGATCCGCGCGGCCTTGTTGACGGTCTCCTGGCGAAACGCGGGTTATCTCGCCGCGTCGCGCTCACAGTTCCGAATTCGTGGATGGCGCTCACTTACATCGCCCAATCGGATTTGATCGCGAGCATGCCCCGCCGCCTCGTTCAACAGAACGCGACACGATTTGGTCTCATCACGGCAGCATTGCCCTTGAAGCGCAAGCCCGATCCCATCAATGCGATCGTCAGCAAGGCGTCACTCATGGACGCCGGAATTGCCTGGATGATGGATCAGCTGGCTCTATGCACAAAGCAGCGCCGCTGATCCTAATGCACTATTCCTTCGGCGCTGCCGAATTGCGCCAGGCGCGCTCAAAGGGCAATCGCCAGGCATGCGGCGCCACAAGCTGATGAATCGACTTCGGCCCCCACGAGCCCTGCTCGTAAAGTCTCACGGGCGGCGCGTTCTCAAGCAACGGCACCGACAGTTTCCACAGGCGCTCGATGCCCTCGGCGGTGGTGAAGAGCGTGTGATCGCCGAGCATCGCATCGAGGATCAAGCGCTCATAGGCTTCGAGCACATCGGCGACGCGGTCGGTGTCGTTCATCGCAAATTGCAGGCTGAGCTTGTCGAGATGCATGCCGGGGCCCGGCCGCTTGCCATAAAAGGAGAGCGACATCTTGGTCGCGTCGGCGAGATCGAACGTCAAATGATCCGGCCCTTGCGCGCCGACACCGGAGCCTGCCGGAAACATGCTCCTCGGCGGCTCCTTGAAGGCGATCGAGATGATGCGCTGGCCTTCCGCCAGGCGTTTTCCCGTGCGCAGGAAGAACGGAACGCCGGCCCAGCGCCAATTGTCGATCTGGCATTTCAGCGCGATGAAGGTCTCGGTATCGGATTCGGGATCGACGCCCTCCTCCTGGCGGTAGCCGATATACTGCCCACGTACCACGTCCTTGGGATCGAGCGGCAGCATGGAGCGGAAGACCTTGTTCTTCTCCTCGCTGATCGGCGCAGGCTCAAGCGCGGTCGGCGGCTCCATCGCCATGAAAGCCAGAATCTGGAAGAGATGCGTTACGACCATGTCGCGATAGGCGCCGGTCGTCTCGTAAAAGGCCGAGCGCTTGCCGAGGCCCAAAGTCTCCGGCACGTCGATCTGCACATGGTCGATGAAAGTACGATTCCAGATCGGCTCGAACAAACCATTGGCAAAGCGAAAGGCGAGAATGTTCTGCGCCGCCTCCTTGCCGAGAAAATGATCGATGCGGAAAATCTGCTCCTCGTCGAAGACTTCATGCAGGCGGTTGTTGAGCGTTACGGCGGTTTCCAGATCGGTGCCGAAGGGCTTTTCCATGATGACGCGGCAGGCATCGGCAAGCCCCGCTTCCGCCAGCATGCGCACCGCCGGCAAGGCCGCGTTGGGCGGGACGCTCAAGTAATGCAGACAGCGCGCTTCCGTTGGAAAGGCGGCGCGTGCGCGCTCGACGGCAACCTTCAGCGCTTCCGGACCCGCCGACATCGGCACATAATCGAGGCCGGATGCAAAGTTCTCCCATTCCTCCTCTTTGACCTTGCGGGTCGAGAATTGTGCGAGCGCATTGCGGGCGAGTGCGCGGAATTCCTCGGTATCGATATTGTCAAGCGAGACGGCGATGATGCGGCAGCCGGGAATGAAACCGGACGAACACAGGTGATAGAGGCCGGGCAACAATTTGCGGCGCGAAAGATCGCCGGTGGCGCCGAATAGCACGACGATCTGCGGCGACTTGGGCCCGAGTTTCGATGCATTCTTGGCCACGCTGCTCCCCCGCCTTGTTCTTTTCGCACCTGCGAAAGGCTACACCCGCGATGCGGGAGTTGTCATCAGGCGGCTCTGCGTCAGTTGGATGACGCCTCCCGGGGGTCTTACGGCATGCGCCGCTCGCCTTTCGGGAAATGCGCGAAAGTGGTTGTCGGCTTGCCAAAATTGGTGGCGAGCACCTCGGGTGGCGTATTGGCGAACCACGCGGTGATCGAGATCGACTGGTAGACACCGCTGTTGAGGATCAAGAGCATTTCGAGATCGTCGGTACCCGTGTTTTCGATGTAATGCCCATAGCCTTGCGGGACATAGCCCACATCGCCCTTCGCGAAGTCGTCGGTACGAGCCCGGCCATGCGAGCCGAACACAGTCATGCGGCCCGCACCCTTGAGGCAGTATTGCCACTCCGCCGCATGCGGATGCCAGTGCAATTCCCACATGCCGCCGGGTTTGATGGCGAGGAGCGCGCCGGTCATGGTGGTCGAGATCGGAAACTCGACTTCCGAAACGAGGCGCAAGGTGCCGCCTTCGAATATCTGCGGTTGTGCCGCAAGAAATCGATAGCGGTGGGTGAGCGGCCCTTCATTGAGCGAGCCCGGCGGCGGATCGACCGGCAAGGGTGCCGGCACTGGTCCTTTCGCGATATAGACTTCCTTGGTCGGAAAGCCCGCAAAGGTCTCCGGCGGCACGCCGAAGTTGCGCGCCAATACCTCAACCGGCGTGTGGGCGATCCAGTCGCTCACCGAGAAGGTGCCGAATTCGGAAAAATAGCCATTGTCGAAAACCAAGAGGAAACGGCAGTCGCTCGCGCCGATGCCTTCGATCGAGTGGCCGTGGCCGCGCGGGAAATACCAGACATCGCCCGGCGCCATATCGAGGATCTCGGCGCGGTTCTCGGGGTCGATGGTGGTGATCCGGCATTGGCCCTCGATGACATAGCCCCACTCCGCCGCATTGGCGTGCCAGTGGAGTTCGCGCAATGCGCCGGGCGCGAGCTGCATCTCCACGCCGGCGAGCTTTTCCGAGACCGGGAATTCCTTGACCGTCGCCTCCTTCGCCCATCCGCCGTCGAAGGGTTTGGCTTCCTGAGCCCCCATGGCGAAACGGAAGGACGGCAATTCATTGCCCGACAACGGCGCCGGCGACGGTCCGAAGGGCCGCTGCTCGATCCCGGCCAGCGCCGTTTCGCCCGTCGCACCTGCCGCCATGGCGGCGCTTGCCATCATCATCATCCGCCGCGAGAGCGTAGTCATCGCCCGATCCCCCAAGTCAATCCCCAACACCCAGCCCAAACTGAGTCGCGACGGCTTGGCAAGTGTACGGTTCGGGACTCGACTTAAGCGCTCCTCGGCAGCAATGTGTCGATCCTGCCAAGAAGGAGCGCCGTCGTGGCCGATGAACCGAAAACGCCCGTGCCGATCGAAAAGCTTATCGCCGACCTCCCCATCGCGAGCCGCGGCGCGCAGGCTCCGATCATTTTCTTCGACGATGTCGAGACATTCGGCCATTACAACGGCATCGTGCATTTCACGTTGAAGGTGGCATTGCCGGAAAAAGACGGTACGCCGCATGTCACGGCCGCCTATCTGCGCATGAACGTCCTGGCGTTCCGCCAACTCCAGAATGCGATCAATGGCGTCGACCTGATGCTGAAGCGCGAGGGGCAGTAGGAACCTGGGCGCTGCAGCCCCAGCTCACGCACCGCGCGCGCCAACATAGTCGAGGGGCAATGCGGTCGTCTCCTTGATCTTCTCCATGACGAAGCTCGAGGAAACATCGGTCAGCGGAATTTTGGAGATCAATCGCTTGTAGAGCCGGTCGTAACCCGCAATGTCGGGCACGACGGCGTGCAAAAGGTAATCCGTCTCGCCGGTCGTGCGGTAGACGCCGATGATCTCGGGCAGGTCCCTTACCGCGGCAGAGAATTTCTCCAGCCACTTCGGATCGTGTTGGGAGGTTTTGATCGCAATGAACGCGATGAGGCCAAGATTGATGCGCGCGCCGTCGACGAGCGCGACACGTCCGCGGATGATGCCCTTGGCTTCGAGCGCCTTGATCCTACGCCAGCAGGCATTGCGCGACAGGTGCACTTTCTCCGCCAGCGTTTCGATGGGTTGATCGCAGTCGCGCTGCAGCTCTCGCAGGATAGCGCGGTCTGTGGGATCCATGGCATGATCTCCGGCCGATATTGGGATATTATCCCAATTCTTGAGGAAATCGCGATAATAATTGGGAGCACTTCTCTCCGCGGATCGGCGATGTTCACGCGCATTACCGGGCCTCAGGGGAGATTTCACATGGCCGTATTATCCAAATTGTTCACCGCGCATCCGCAGGCCGCCGGCGAAACCTATCTGGAGCACATGGCCTTCGCCTTTGGATTCTCGGGCCGCCTCTTCGGCGCTGCTCTTGCCGCCCTGATACATGGTGTCGTGCCGGGCTTGTGCGAAACGACGGCCTCCCGAACGGTCCTCTCCATGCATGATGAACTTCGCGACCGTCGCGCGAGATTGCTGGCCGAGCGCGCCTAGCCCCGTGCTCAGCCGTATCTAGACGCCGCGCCTGAGGCGCCGCCTTTTCATGGCTTCGTCGGCTTCGGGCGTGCCGTCGTGGAAGGACCCGAACCACTTGTCGAGCGGCACCATTCCATCGGAATAGTTCACTTCGAAGTATTTGTGATGCAGATAGTGCGCGAAGTAGGAGGTATCCATGCTCGCCTCCTCGCCCATCACCACGCGATCGAACCCGGTGTGGCCCTGCGCCGGCGCCAAGCCCAAGCGCGAGGCAAGGTTGATCATGTGGATCGGATGCGACGGAATGAGAAAGAACAAGAGAATCGGCGAGAAGTAGATCGCATGTTCGATCGGATGCATGGACAAGCCCGACCACGGTCCCGGATTGGTGTTGCGATGATGCAGCTTGTGCGCGATCCGATAGAGCGGCGGCCAGTGCAGTGATCGGTGGGCAAAATAGAATCCAACCTCGTGGATGAACGGCACGAGGAAAAAGAGCGCGATGAACCCGACGGGATGTTCGGCGAAGCTGATGAAGGGCGCGATATTGTTGGCATAGGCCCACAACAGGAGCACTTCATAGGCAGTCCAGATCGGCACGCCGCTCACCAGCGTGTGAAACATGTTGTCGTAGGTCTGGTTGTTGAAGAGGAAGGCCGCGGAGGATTGCTTCGGCCATTGGCGATTGTACTTGAAGGCGACGTTCTGCTTGCGCCAGACATAAAGCCACATGTGCCAGGCGCCATAGACGAGAATGGCGAGTACGATGTTGCGGAGAAGGATCAGGCCAGCCCATTCGAAAGTGAATGTCTTGAGGGTTTCGAGCGAGGGCGTGAGAAACTGCCAGATCAGGATTGCAGCGACGGCATACAGGACGTTCCACGGCAACAGATAGCCGGGTAATCCGAAGAACCATTTCAGCAAGGCGCGGGGGTCGGGCGGCCAGTCAAATGCCGGTCCATAGCTCACGGGCTTGTTCGGCGTCCAAAACCCACGGGAGTCCTCGCTCCCATATCTGGAATCATCCATGGCAGACTCCATTTCCGGTTTGGACAAAGTTCGCATTGGGAGTGCGCCGAATCAACTCCCTGAGCGACACAGATTGTCATTGCCGGGCTTGTCCCGGCAATCCATGGTTCGCACTACTCAGCTCGCAGAGTATCGGCACAATGGATCGCCGGAATGAATCCGGCGATGACAACGAGAAAGAATGCAGGCGAGCGCCCTTCGAGGGCCGCTGCGCGGCCACCTCAGGGCGAGGTCTGAGCTTTAGGTCAACACAATACGCCTCGTCCTGAGGCGCAGCGCGAAGCGCTGCCTCGAAGGGCGAGGGGATGAGAGAATGCGTCGAGAGCCTTTGACCTACGACGCGGTTCTCGCTTGTTTTCGACGGTCACTTCCCAGGTCATGACCATGAAGAGAACAATGTCAACCCCTATTCGCCGTCATGCCAGGCTGGCATCCCCTGACGCAGTACCACTAGCGGATATGATTCAGGGGACCCCAGCTTTCGCTCGGGTGACGGAAAAAGCTGGGGTGATGAGCGCCATGCTTGACAATGCAGCATCGGCTTCGCCATCTACGCTCAATGGGCAAGCCTCCGCTCGAAATCCTGCTCGCCGCGCCGCGCGGCTTCTGTGCCGGCGTCGTCAGGGCGATCGACATTGTCGAGCGCGCATTGGCTTTGCATGGCGCCCCCGTCTATGTGCGCCACGAGATCGTCCACAACAAATACGTGGTCGACGATCTCAAGCGCAAAGGCGCGGTCTTCGTCGACGAGCTCGAGGAAATTCCGGCAGGCGACCGGCCTGTCATCTTCTCCGCGCATGGCGTGCCGAAGGCGGTGCCGGAAGCCGCCCGGCGTCGCAACCTCTACCAGATCGATGCCACCTGCCCGCTCGTAACCAAGGTGCACATGGAGGCGCAGCGCCACCACGCCGAGGGCCTCGAGATCATCCTGATCGGCCACAAAGGTCATCCCGAGACGATCGGCACGATGGGACAATTGCCGGACGGCGCCATCGCGCTCATTGAGACGGTGGCGGAAGCCCAGGCCTTCACCCCGCGCGATCCGGCGAAGCTCGCTTACGTGACACAGACGACGCTTTCGATCGACGATACGCGCGAGATCGTCGCGACGCTGCAGCGCCGTTTTCCGGCGATCCGCGGGCCCTACAAGGAAGACATCTGCTATGCGACGACCAATCGCCAGGAAGCGGTGAAATCGATCGCCGGCAAGATCGATCTCCTGATCGTGGTGGGTGCGCCGAATTCCTCCAATTCCAAACGCCTCGTCGAAGTGGGGCTCAAGGCCGGATGCCCGCGCGCCGAACTCGTCCAGCGCGCCAGCGATCTGGACTGGAGCACGCTTGCCAATCTTACCCGCATCGGTTTGACGGCGGGCGCCTCGGCGCCGGAAATTCTCGTCAACGAAATCGTCGATGCCTTCCGCGCGCATTACGACGTGACGGTCTCGCAGGTCACGTTGCGGGAAGAAAACGTCGCCTTCAAACTGCCGCGCGAATTGCGTGAGGCGAAACCCGCCGCATGACGGCAAAGCCGGTCATCATCCATACTGACGGCGCCTGCTCCGGCAATCCGGGGCCGGGCGGCTGGGGTGCGATCCTCGCCTATGGCGAGAAGGTGAAGGAACTGTCGGGCGGCGAGCCTAATACCACCAACAACCGCATGGAACTGATGGGGGCGATCATGGCGCTCGAAGCGCTGACGCGGCCGTCACTCGTCGAGCTTCACACCGACTCGCAGTATCTGCGCGACGGCATCACCAAATGGATCCATGGCTGGAAGCGCAATGGCTGGAAGACCGCCGACAAGAAGCCGGTCAAGAACACCGAACTCTGGCAACGCCTCGATTCAGCCTTGCAGCGTCACCAAGTGAGCTTTCACTGGGTGAAGGGCCATGCCGGCCATGACGACAACGAACGCGCCGACGAACTGGCGCGCGAAGGCATGGCGCCGTTCAAGAAGGGCCCCTCATCCGCCCTCCGGGCACCTTCTCCCCATCAGCATGGGGAGAAGGAAAGAAAATAATACTTCCCTCGCCCCGCTTCGGCGGGGAGAGGGTGGCGCGCATGCGCCGGGTGAGGGGCGAATCAAAGCTGGCCGAGGATCGTATCGGCGCCTGAGACATTCACGCCCGGCTTGTCCTCAACGTTGAGGGCCTTCACCACGCCGTTGTCGATAATCATCGAGTAGCGCTTCGAACGCTTGCCGAGGCCCGCCTGGGTGAGGTCGAATTCGAGACCGATGGCGCGGGCGAAATCGCCATTGCCGTCGGCGAGCATCAGGATATTGCCGTTGGCACCGCTCGCCTTGCCCCAGGCGTCCATGACGAAGACATCATTGACGGCGACGCAGGCGACAGTGTCGACACCCTTGGCCTTGATCGCCGCGACGTTCTGTACGAAGCCGGGAAGATGATTCATGCTGCAGGTGGGCGTGAAGGCGCCCGGTACCGCGAAGAGCACGACCTTGCGGCCCGGAAATATGGCATCGGTCGAAAGCTTCTGCTGGCCATCGCCGGTCATGGTGGTGAATTCGGCGCTCGGCAATCTGTCGCCAATCTTGATGGTCATGCTGGATACCCTCTCGCTACATGGAACGCTGCGTCGACCTACTCGACGGTGACATCCTGTTCAAGCCGAATGTCGCCAGCAACAAGCGTCAGTCTGAGCGTCCGATTCCGAAGATCATTGGGATTTTTCAGCCCATCGACCGAGAGCAGCAGTTGACCGGCTCGCGCACCAAGCCGAGGCGCTCTGAAATATGCACTGTTATAGCCCTCAACAAAGATGTCGCCGCCTAAATCCGCGGTATCGTTTCCCGGTCCGATCAAGAAAGGCGGCGCTACGTCGACGACGAGCACATTGGCCGTTGCGGTGTGGTCAATCTTCACAGATTTGATCCGCTTTTCCGACCCTGCATCGACCTTGCGCGGCACTTTTTCGATGAAGGCAGCAATCAATGCCGAAGCGGCGGGATCGGCGCGGCCGCTTTTTGCCGTGGCTTCGCCACTGCCCGGGATGCAGATGTCCTGACACACGCCGAAGAAGAACGAGAGATCGAGTTCGACGGGATCATCCGGATTCTCAGGCACGATGCGCAAGGGAAAGACCACGCGATCCTTGTAGCCGATCGTCTCGCCGCCCTTGTCGCTAAAGCGATGCGGCGCCGGCCACAGGACCTCCACCGACTTCACGTTCTTCGATTTCGACCAATCGAATTGCGGCGGAATGCCGGCATCGCCAGGCAAGCGCCAATAGGTCTTCCAGCCGTGATCAAGTTCGATTTCAAGGCCACCAGTATATTGCCGCGCGGCGGCATCGTAATCGGCGATCATCAAGGTCAAGCGATAGGGCTTGCCCCCCGCATGAGCGCGGGGCGCCATCAAAAAAGCCAAAGCCAGGCCCGCAATGACTGCACGGCGGTCCATAGGTCACACAATCTCCCAACAAGAGGCTCATCTACACACGAGGCGTCATCACGTGCCAATCAAAAAGCGGTAAGGTTGCGCCCTTGTTACGCCGGCCTTGCTACAGTAGCCTGTAGACGAAGCGGGAGTGCGCATGAAGCCTTCCTCCTATCTCGACGGACAAATGCTCATCGCGATGCCCACGATCGGCGATCCGCGATTCGAGCGCTCGCTCATTTATCTCTGCGCACATTCCGAAAACGGCGCGATGGGTATCATCGTTAACAAGAAGTCGCCGATGATCTCGTTTGCCGATCTCCTCGACCGGCTGGAGGTGATCCCGGAATCCGACCGCATCAGCCTCCCGTCGGACATCCAGGACCTGCAGGTGCAGTTCGGCGGCCCGGTCGAGCCGGCGCGCGGGTTCGTGCTGCACACGCCCGACTATTTCTCCAACGACACAACATTGCCGATCGACGAGCGCGTCGCCTTGACCGCGACACTCGACATTCTGCGCGCCATCGCCGGCGGCCAGGGACCGCGGCGGGTGCTGCTGGCGCTCGGCTATGCGGGATGGGGTCCGGGGCAACTCGAAAGCGAGATCCATCACAATGGCTGGCTTCATTGCGCGGCCGATGAAGACCTTCTGTTCAGCGCCGATCTCGACGCCAAATACACGCTCGCGCTGGCCAAGATCGGCGTCGATCCGTCCATGCTCTCGGCGGAAGCCGGGCACGCCTAGGGCAATTTGAGGCTGATCCAGTCCAGGCCTCGCCCGTTGCGCATGGTTCGAGGCCCGCTTCGCGGGCACCTCACCATGAGGTCGTAATATCCCTCGCCCTGAGGCGGCCGCGCAGCGGCCCTCGAAGGGCACCTCACTATGAGGATCTAGCCCGCGCCGGGCCTGCCGCCTTGCCGGCGCCGCTGGCGACGACGCAAGCGCTCGCCAAGAAGGGCTGCTTGCGGTTTCTGCGCGGCAGGTTCCTCGGCGGGCTCCGGCTCTTTC
>JAESFU010000716.1_pt1 | contig 12739 bp, 9 predicted proteins | sample 9269461 | NCBI WGS metagenome assembly JAESFU01 (sample SAMN14502556, study PRJNA617107) | algae metagenome | isolation source: Stenomitos rutilans HA7619-LM2 and co-occurring heterotrophs from cave walls | place: USA: Waikapalae cave, Hawaii | collected 2009-07-28
GTTCGACAGATTGATATTATGGGCCGGCATCTTTCCGCCGGATATGGACTTTGAGAATGGGAAGAAGATTTTAAAGGACAAAGAAACGTTGCTGGTCCATGGGACAAATGATCCCTTTATAAACGATAGCCGTTTTGCTGAAATGAATCTGATCTCGGAGAAGCTTGACGTTAAGGCAAAGGTGTTAACGTTTGAAGGGAAACATGATATCGATAGCGGGACACTATTGCGGATTGCGCAAGGCTAACTCGAAATACAGCTCTCACGGAACACACGGAATTTCACGGAATTCTTAAATGCATTTTTTCTGTTGGCTTCTGTGGTTTCTGTGAGACACCCAACTACGCATCGCGTTTCACCACGGTAGCACTTGCCTGTGCTGTCGGGAATACAGTGATGTCCGCCAGGACTACGTGGGCAGGAGCTTGTAGTACAAATAAGATAATGTCGGCGATGTCCTTCCCTTTCAGAGGTGTCATGCCTTTGTAGGTAAGGGCGGCTTTATCCTCATTGCCTTTGAATCGTACTACAGAAAATTCAGTATCCACCAGCCCCGGGTTAATCGATGTTACTTTGATTCCAAACGGATTCAGGTCCATGCGCATGCCGCGCGTCAATGCGTCTACCGCAAATTTACTGGCGCAATACACGTTGCCATTGGGATATACCTCTTTGCCGGCAATAGAACCAATGTTAACGATATGTCCCGCTTTACGTTCTGTCATAAACGGTATCACTTCTTTGGACACATACAGGAGTCCTTTTACGTTGATGTCCATCATGGCGTCCCAATCCTCCACGCTGCCGCTTTGAATAGGATCAAGACCGTGCGCGTTACCCGCGTTATTCACCAGCACATCTATTTTCTTCCATTGCTCCGGCAACGACGCCACAGCTTGCTGTACCGCTTGCTGATTGCGCACATCAAATGAAAGCGTAGTAACTTCTGTTGATGAGGACAACTCTTTTTTCAGCTTGTCCAAACGATCGGCTCTTCTGCCGCAGAGAATGAGATTGAAATGATTCGCGGCCAGCAGGCGGGCAGTTGCTTCGCCGATGCCGGATGTAGCGCCGGTTACAAAGGCAATACGGTTTGTCATACTATTGAAACAGGAAATATAGCGTAATGGTATTGGTGCTCACCCGCTTGAGCGGTTGTCCATATTTATCGGTGGTGTTGCTCAGCATGTTCACCAGGCCGTGCGAGAAGCGAAGCTCAGGGGAGAATTTAAAGAGCGGATAATAAAGATCAAATCCAAAGCCCGCATCGATACTCAGGTTGGTGGTATTGACTTGCAGCGTTCTGTCCTCCTGTTTCTTTTTACCCGACGCTTCGATGCCCGGCACCACGCCGCCAATCATATACATGCGCACGTTGCCTCGGCGCTCGGACTTATATTTCAACAGGATCGGAAACTCTACCATCGTAGTCTCTACCAGTTGATTATCGGTCGGCTTGCCATTCGTATACATGTAGGCCAAATGATGTTCGTAGAATCCGACCTTGGGCGTCAGGCGAATGTCCAATTGATCGTCGAGGCGATAGTTGACGATGAATCCCAGCGAGAACCCGGCCGCCCATGATGGCCGAACGGCAAAGACTGTATCGAACTGCGGCGTTACAAACTGATCAGCATATTTCAGCTGATACGTGGTGGTATGAAGTCCGATGAGGAATCCATACGTAAGCTTGCGGTTGTCGTAGTTGGGATTGTTCTTTTCTACCCAGCGGAGTTTCTGTGCTTCGCCAGCCAGCGCGCAGAGGGTAAGAAGAAAAACGAAACCTATTTTGAGCCGGTGTAAATTGAGCTTATACCAAAAGTGAGTGTTCTGCATTTCGTTTGGTTAAATCCGATTGAAGTGAGGATGCGAATAAAATCTTCGCCATCCGGAAAAGCCGCTACAGATTCAGGGAGATACGTATATGCCGATTTATCGCTTGAAACCACACTACCTATCTTAGGCAAAACGAATTTAAAATAAAAACCATATACCTGGCGAAAGGGAAATTTTGTAGGCCGCGAAAACTCCAGCACCACCACGTGGCCACCGGGCTTCAATACCCGATGGATTTCGCGTAAGCCACGCTCCAGGTTTTCAAAGTTACGCACGCCAAACGAAACAGTGATGGCGTCAAAAGTATTATCGGCAAAGGGAAGATTTTCAGAATCACCCTTCAACAACTCGATGCGATCGGTAAGCTTGCGTTCGGCTATCTTCTTTTTACCAACCTCCAGCATGCCTTCGGAAATATCCACGCCAACGATCTTGTCCGGGTTCAGCGCCAGGGCCTGAATGGCGAAATCGCCGGTGCCCGTTGCCACGTCCAGCATATACTTCGGATTGAACGGCTTCAGATAATTGATGGCTTTTTTACGCCAGCCTTTATCGATGCCCAGGCTGAGAAAGTGATTCAGAAAATCGTAGCGATGGCTGATGTTATCGAACATGCGCGCCACCTGTTCTTTCTTGCCTGTATTTTCTTCTTTATAGGGAACAACCATTATGTTGCTTTTAACAGCCGCGAAGTTAATGGTTATCTGGTAACGGTTATCCGTTATCCGTTAATAGTTATCGGGTTACGGTTTAATGGTCAGTGATACACCTGAAGTGCAAGGATGCCGCCCTTTAGCCGATGTTCTCCGAATTACGATCGGGAGATTTGAACGGACTGCGGATGGAAGATTATCGCCCGCTGAAATTCGCAGGCCGCAGTAAAAACCAGAAGTCCCGGCAAAGCTGCTGGCAGCTTTGCCGGGACTTCTGGTTTACTTTGCGCGACTACTTACTGGCGTAGAGCAGTTGTGTCTTCGCGCAACTTGCCGCTTTTGTAAGTATCTGATCTGTACTTGCTAACCGGTGAAGAAAATTATCTCAACGACAGGCTAAATCTTTTCTAGTTAGAAAGCACTTTAAACTCAACGCGACGATTCAACTCGCGTCCTTCGTTTTCATCATCGTTGCTGGCAAGCGGTTTGGTTTTGCCATAGCCTACAGCGTTGATACGACGTGTGTCGATACCTTTTTTAACAAGATAATCTTTTACGGCCTCGGCGCGTTTTTGCGAGAGATACATGTTGTATGCTTTTGTGCCCACGGCATCGGTGTGTCCGGCAAGTTCGATGCTCATGTTGTTGTTCGTGCGCAGCATCGCTTCCAGTTTGTTCAGTTCTGTATAAGACTCTGTCTGGAAAGTAGCCTTGTCGAAATCAAAATAAATGTTGCGCAGGATCGAAGTTACGCCTACTGAAAGTTTACGAAGCTCAATGGTGCGCGTAATGGTTTTCTCTTCGGTGGCAGCGCCCTGAATTTTTATATTCTGATTGGAGAACGCATAACCATCGCGATCAACCGACAAACGATAATCCTTGCTCTGCGGATTCTTGATGGTGAATTCATATACGCCGTTGCCCTGATTGGTTGAGCCTACAATTACATTGTCCTTGGCACCAACCATTTTCACATTGGCATCCAGTGGAGTTTTGTCGGCAGCGTCCAATACCGTTACCACAAACTTAAGCGGGACAATGGCCTTTTTAGGTTCTGTCTTCGGCTGTGTTTTAACCGGATCTTTTTTAGGCTCTGTCTTAACAGGATCTTTCTTCGGTTCTGTTTTGGTAATGGTTGGTGTCTTGACAGGATCTATGACCGGATCCGTTTTAACAGGATCGGTTTTGATCGGGTCTGTCTTGATCGGATCGACTTTGGCAATAGATGTCGTGTCCTTGGGAATTTCAGGTTTCTTCGCCAGCGGCTGTGGATTTTTAAGTCCATCCGGAATGGTGATCATGTAAATATCGGTGTAGCCCATACCATCTTCGCGAACGGAAGAATAATATGCACGCTTGCTGTCTTTGGTGGCAACAAAGTAAATATCGTTATCGGGTGTGTTGATGGGATAGCCCAGGTTTTCCGGCTCGCTCCACTCGTTGCCTTGCGGATTGAAGGTGGATTTAAACACATCGAAACCGCCCATGCCCTTGTGTCCTTTACTGCTGAAATACAGCGTTACCAGATCGTAGTCAATAAAAGGAGCATCGTCATCGAGGTCGGTGTTGATTTTAGGACCGAGGTTTTTTACGTTGGACCATTCGCCCTTGCTGTCCTTGGTGGCTTTGTACAGATCGAGTCCACCGAAACCGCCGGGTCTGTTGCTGGAGAAGTAGAGTGTTTTCTCGTCGCTGGAAATGGACACTGATTTTTCTTCAAAGCTGGAGTTGATAATCCCTGGCAATGGTGTGGGTGGTCCCCATACGCCGTTAGTGCGTTCGCAAACATAAATATCGCCACCGCCTTCATCGTTATAAATGAAGAGCGTGTTACCATCGGCCGACAAACCGACGTTGGAGTTGTGATATTCGGTGTTCACCGGCATACCAATGTTTTTGGCATACGACCAGGCGCCGCCTTTTTTCGTGGCAAAGAAAATATCCTCCCAGGGCTTGTTGTCTTCCGCCACGTTCTGGTTCAAGTTGTCGTCACGGCGGCGGGTGGTGAAGAAGATCTCGTCTTCGTTTTCATTCAACACCGGTACATAGTCTTCATATTCTGAATTGATCTCGCGGCCGATGTTTACGATGGAGAAGTTCATCGGGTTGGCGAAAAGTTCTTTAGCATTCTGGCATTCGTAGATGGCGCGATCCACTACGGCGAGGTCAACTTTATCGTTGCCCTGATAATTTGGCTTCTTGGCAAGCTTATCTTTGTAGCGGTTGTAAAAGTCGATAGCGGCATCGAACCGCTCTCCGTACTGATAGCTTTTACCGATGGAGTATTCGAGGTCGAAGCGATAGGAAGGGTCCTGGCGGTATACGCGCATCAGGTATTTGGCCGCATTCTGCTTGTCGATGGTGATGAGGTGCAAACGCCCTGCTTCATAATTGGCCTTCAGAAAGGTCGTATCAAGATCGGCAGCAGTAGTCACCAGACCCCGCGCATCGTCGAGGGCTTTGGTAGCTTCCAGGATCAATTCGGCCTGGGTTAAGTATTCCTTCGCCTGCTCCTTGGGATCTTGCTGGCTAAAACCTGGAATACTGAGCACAAATACTAAAGCTGAAAAAATCAGTACACTTCGGATACTGGACATCGCTTAAAAAGTTTAACTACTAAAGTTATTAAATAGAGAAAGGCTTCACAATAATAATACAAGATAGTAAAAACTGTGGATTTTGGAACAAAAAATGAAATCATAGCCTCACGGTTATTACAAACTTAGTATTTTGCCCTTCAATTATTACTTTAAGATAGAAAAGAAATGAAGATTACGTCAGCCGAGTTTATTTCCAGCTTTGCGGACGTTCGCAAATGCCCCAAGCCAGACATGCCGGAGTTCGCATTCATCGGCCGGTCCAACGTGGGCAAGTCCTCGCTCATCAACATGCTGGTGCAGTCCAAAGGGTTGGCAAAAACTTCTGCCAAGCCTGGTAAAACGCAAACAATCAATCACTTCCTGATCAATAAAGCCTGGTACCTGGTCGATCTGCCGGGCTACGGATATGCCAGTGTGAGCAAAAGCACACGCGAAGGTTTTGGTAAAATGATCGAAGACTACGTGCAGAAACGGGAGAACCTTTCATGCATTTTTATTCTGATCGACGTGCGCCTGGAACCCCAGAAAAACGACCTGAGCTTTATCAACTGGGTGGGTAGCAAAGGTGTGCCGCTAACTATTGTGTTCACAAAATCTGACAAGCTCACCAAAAACGAGGTTCAGAAAAATGTAAAGCAATTCGAGCGTGCCCTGCTTCAGGATTGGGATGAGCTCCCCCCTTCCCTCATCACCTCGGCCGAAAAGAAAACCGGCCGCGACGAGGTACTGGATTATATAGATGAAGCGCTGAAGCGGTATAAGGCTGAGGGTTAATTGTTATCCGTGAATCGTTAACAGTTAACGATTCACGGATAACGGTTAACAGATAACGATTAACTATTCACGGATAACGGATAACAGCTTTTTATTAGCTTTGCCGCTCATTGATAAACAACTTATGACTTTAGCGGAATTAGCAACCATTTCAGGCAAAGGAGGCCTTTTTAAAGTAGTAGCTCCTACCAAATCGGGCGTAATCCTGGAATCGCTTGACGAAACCAAAACCAAATTAGTAGCGACTGCCAGTCACCGGTTGTCGTTGCTCAACGAAATTTCCATTTACACCACCACCAAAGATGGCACCGCACCGCTGGAAGATGTATTGAAGAAAATACACGCCTCTTTCGGCAGCGACCTGGGTATTGATGGCAACGCCGACGGCAGCGAGCTGAAAGCGTTTCTGAAATCCGTGCTGGCCGAGTATGATGAAGACCGCGTATATGTGTCAGACATCAAGAAGCTGGTGAAATGGTATGAAACCATTCTGAAGTATGCGCCGGAAATTTTGACGGATGCGAAAGTGGAAGAGAAGAAATAAGCGATCATTCAAAATTCCCTGAATATGAAATCCCGGATACTCTCCGGGATTTTTTTATTAGCCCCTCACACAAAGTGCTGTTGAAAATACGCCTCACGCGTGATGCTTCTTTAAAGCGATTATCCGGGCTTTGCAGTTTCTTTATTCCTGTTGCATAAATGCCGTGTAAATTCATATCGCGTTACAACATGAAATACCGGCATGTTGTATCTTTAGATAATTTGCTTTACGATATGCAGCGGGTAATGATTCGATTTGGTCTTCTCTGGAGCATTGCCTGTTTGCTGCTGGTCTTGCCGGCTCATAGTCAGTCGCCGGCAATTACAACACTTACGCAAAAGCTCGACAAGGCTGGCCCACGCGATAAAGCAAACATCGCTCTGCAACTGGCCTCCCTGCTTTACAGTCATGATCTGGACAAAGGTGCAGCTTACGCCAGGCAATCGCTGGAATTGTTTGAAGCACAGCAGGACTCCGAAGGCATAGCCCGGTCACTGCTTTCATTGGGAACGTACAATAAACATCTGGGGAATATTGCCGCGGCACAACAACATTATACGAAAGCATTGTCCTATTCACCGGCCGCCGCCACGCAGGCTGCCATTTTTCTGCAACGCAGTGATCTTTACCGCGTGCAGGCACGCTTCGACTCCTGCAGTTATTTTATCCGCGAAGCCGAAGCCCGAATCGGGACAGATCGGACAAGTACCCTGTACGCGGCATTGCTTGAGCAACAGGCATTACTTGCCAACGCCTTCGCCCGAAACGAGCAGGCCATAAAACTCCTGCATCAGGCATCTTCCCTCAGCAAATCGCTTCAGGACAGTGCGCGCCTGGCGGAGTCCTATCGCATTACCGGTGCGGTGTTCAAGGACATGGCGGCTTATGATTCGTCGCGGCATTACTATACACTGGCGGAGAACCTGGCCCAACGCGCGCATGAGCCCGTTACGCTGATGTTGATTAATCTCAACCGCGGTGAAACTGATTTTTCAGTCGGGTCATTTGAAGATGCTATCAAACACTATAGTGCCGCGCTCACGTTGCTCAAGCAGCATCGTTACCAGTTGTACTATGCCATCGCCCTGTTCAAAGTCGGTGAGGTATACGAAAATGAAGGCGCCTACCATACCGCCTACGAATATTTCTATAACGCCATTCATGAATATGAAAAGATCGGCGCACGACAGGAAATCCAGCGCACGTATACCCAGATCGGCTGGTGCTATGTCTATCAGGACAATTACCAGCAGGCGCTCGAAAACGCCCGGCGCTCCTTGTCCATTGCGCGGCAGATCGGGGACTCGGCCAGTATTGGACAGAACCAGAACCTGGTAGGATATATTCATTACAAATCAGGACAATACCAGCAGGCGCTTCAGGCATTTGAACAGGCGCTGGCCATCCGCAAAAAAATTCAGGACTGGTACGGTTATTCTTTTTCGTTGTATAATTCCGCCCTCACCTACCTGGAGCTCGACGATCTGCCGCGGGCGCATGCACTTTTCGAGCAATCGCTTGAAGTGGACAATCGTACTGGCAAAAAGATGGGCATTCTCTTTACCAGCAATGCATTGGGACAACAGTACGTTCGCGAACGAAATTTCCAGAAAGCAGCTTACTATCTTCAGCAGGCCAATACGATGGCGCGACAAATTCCGGTGCCGGCACAGTTGCTCATCAATTACCAGCATTATATTTCGCTATATGAAGAACTTCATCAGGACAAACAGGTAATCACCTATTACAAGCGCTTCACTACACTGAAGGACAGCCTGAGCAATAACGCCAACTCCGGTCGCATTGCCAAAGCGGATGCATTATTTCAACTTCAGAAAAAAGCGAATGAAATCGTGCTGATCAACCAGCAGAATGAATTGCATCGCGAGCAGATCAAAATTCAGGAACGGGAGATCGCCTTTCAGCGCTATGTCATTACAGTGATCGTTATTGGTATCTGCCTTTTGCTCATGGTTACGGTGCTGATCTTTCTATTGCTGCGCTCAAACCAGCGGGCAAAAGAATTGCTGCGGAAAAAAAATGCAGCGATTCTTGAACAACAGGAAGAGATCCAGGCGCAATCGGAGGAGCTGCAGGAGTCCAATACCAAACTTTATGAACTGAACCACACCCTGAACGAAAAGAATGAAGAGATCGAAGTGCAATCCGAAAAACTTCAGACTGCCTTTGAGGACCTGGAGAAAGTAAACAACTCGCTGGAAGAGCGCGTAACCGAACGCACGCAAGCGCTTAACAAAGCCTACGAAGAACTGGAAACATTTTTCTATCATACCTCGCACGACTTCCGTCGTCCGCTCACAACCTACCTCGGACTTGTGGAAGTAGCCAAGGTTACCCTGACCGATGAAAACGCAATCGGTCTTTTTGAAAAAGTGCGCGAGACAACACTCGGACTGGACGCCATGCTGGCGAAACTGCAATCCGTTGGACAAACGCATACATCGGACACCAAACATTCTATAAACCTGCGGGCATTGCTGCAACAGAGTGTGGACAAGTTTGCCGCTGAAATTCAACGCCGGAAAATCCATATTGAATTTCACTGCGGTGCGGAACACGTGCAATTCAATGCGTGGCTGCTCACCGTTGCCATCGATAATCTTATCGAGAATGCGATCCGGTTCTGTACGTTTCAAAGTCCCTGCATTAAGCTGATTACGGCCGTGACGGAAAACGGCGTACAAATCTCCGTGGAGGACAACGGGCAAGGCATACCGGAGCAATTTCAGCCGCGCATTTTCGAAATGTATTATCGCGCCAATGCTTCTTCCAATGGCAATGGACTGGGCCTGTACATTACCCGGCGCGCACTTGAAAAAGGCGGAGCAACCATTACATTCACCAGCAAGTATAGTCAGGGATCGATCTTTACAATTTCCCTGAATCAGCCTGCAGCTCCGGACAATCAAACATCATAAAAACAAACCACTCCGGTATACGCCCGTGGATTACAGGCGATACTCCGAAGTGGTTCGTATATATCCTTTCTACTTTCTCAGAATCATGTATTGGTAAGGTTGCAGTGAAACGGTGGTGGACAATGACACCGAAGCACCACTTACCGCGTTCGTCCAGGTTGAATTCTGGAGTGTGGCTTCAATGGAATACGTCAGCATACTGTTTCGTGTATTCACCAGAATCAGATAGGTGTCGCTTTCAAATGTTCGGGTAAACACCGCGATATCCTTATCTGAATAATATTGCAACGCGCCGCGTTTGAATGCCTGTGTGCTGCTGTAGATTGAGAATATTTTCTTGTATTGTTCCAGCACGTCTGCATTGGCTGTCCAATTGATAGGTTCACGTGTAAAGAACGGAAGCTTTTCAGATTGTCCAACTTCCTGACTGCTGTAGATCAGCGGCACCGAGCTCGTAAACGCTGTAATAACCGCAGCGGACACAGCGCCCTTCAGTCCTCCGAATAACTCAACAGGCGTACCATCGTACGCTGACTGATCGTGATTGGTGGTGTAACGGAGTTTGCGCGCACCGGCCGGTATAGCATTATACTCTGCCTGGTGTGTATTGAAGATCGTCACGGCTGATTTGCCGCTTCCATATACTTCGCGAAGATTGTTGTAGAAGTCCCATGCGTAATTCATCTGAAAGCCTGCAGTGAAATTATCGGCCTTGCCACCTTCGGCCAGAAAGATGAGGTTCCGGTTTTTGATATTCTTCAATTCATCGATTGCCTGTTTCCAGAAATCCGTTGGGACAAAGTCCACGGCATCACAGCGGAAACCGTCAATGTTTGCTTCCAACACCCAATACTTCATGGCATGGATCATGGCCGCGCGCATATCGCTGTTGCTGTAGTTCAGCTCTGCCACATCTTTCCAGTTTGTACCGGGCGGAATAATAATATTGCCGGAGGCATCGGTTGTGTACCAAAGCTTCTTGCTGATCCACGGATTGTCCCACGCAGTATGGTTGGCAACCCAATCGATGATGACCGCCATGTTGCGGCTATGCGCTTTCTCTACCAGTTCGCGCAACTTGGCCAGATCGCCGAACTCGGTATTTACTTTCAGATAGTCTTGCACAGCATACGGCGAACCCAGGCCTCCGGCGGAATTCAATTGTCCTACGGGGTGGATGGGCATCAGCCAGATCGTGTTCACGCCAAGTGCCTTGATCTCGTCCAGGCGATTGATGACGCCCTGAAAATTTCCTTCTGCACTGAAAGCTCTTGTGTTCACTTCGTACAACACCACATCCTGTGTAGCGGGTACGTTGGCGTAAGGCACTCCATACTGCACAGGCTCCTCTCCCTCAACCGGAGGCGTTACAGGTTGCGGCAGATCTGTCCCGCAGGCAACCAACATCAAGGTCAAAAAATACAGCTTCTTTATCATGAGAAATCCAGAAATAGTGTTAAACATTTCACAGTCGGTTTAAAGCAGGCAGACCACGCATACGTGATCTGCCCTGTATTGCTAGTTTTTAATGATGGTGTAGGTGAATTCATACGGCGATTTGCTGCGCGAGAAATCAAGCGTGATGGTATAGTTTCCGGCGGCCGGAATATCAATCGCGGCGGCATCAAATTTCAGGCGATTGTTCAGCGAGCTGATGTCGTATGTGCCATAGTTAATGCCCCAGCCATTGTTGGCGCGGAATTTCAGCGCACCGTTTTTCAGGTTCTGCGTAATGGTCCATACTTTTTTCACGGCATCATAGTTCATCGGCGTTGACGTGTCCCAACCGCCATCGGTGCTCGTACCGATCAGTCCCCAGGTATCAATCTTGCTTATTTCATACGTCAGGTTTTTCAGATCGGCTTTGATGCGATAGTGGCCCGCCACCGGCACATCGATTGGACTCGCCGTTCCGCTGGTGGACAATTTCGTAGCATCACCAAACCCGTAGTTGGTGCCGCCCCAGTTGGGCACGCGTGTAAATTTCAGCCATGTACCGGTCTCAAACTTTACGTAGCCTTCGTATACATCGCTCTCGCCTGTTACGGTGTATAATGTATATATATTTTCAGCGGCAGGATCGCCGCCCTGGTATCCGCCCGGCAAATAGATTTTAACAGGTTCCGGAACGTCAGCGCTCTTCTCTACCTTATACGCATATTTATAGGGTGCTTTCGACTGTGTGAAGTCCAGTGTTACTTTATATGTGCCCGGCTCATCGATCGTAATGGCGGCATCTGTCTGGACCAGTGTCCCCACCATATCACTGCTGTTGGCCGGTCCATAGTTGATGTCCCAGCCGTCGTTTGCACGAAATTTCAGCACACCGGATTTCAGCGCGATCAGCGCCTCCCACAAGCCACTGCTGCTGTTGTACGTTAGCGGTGAGGATGTAGTCCAGTTGCCCGGCGTCGCTGTCCCGATCATGCCCCAGGTCGTAACCGGAATGATCTCGTACGTATCGTTATTGGCATCTACTTTAAATTTATAATAGCCGGTTTCGATGGATACTTTACCATCGCTTCCCTTTTGAATTTTACCTGTGTCCGTTTTTCCATAGATTGTGTCAGCGCATACAGGGCTATTCGCGAAACGCACCGACACAGGCGCTGTTATGCTGCGATAGCCTTCGTAAACGTTATGCTGAGAAGCGAACAACACCGGTGCTGAGGCAGAGCTTTCGCCGACCCACAAGGCAAACGGTTTATCGCTCCACGGCTTGATGGTAATGTCCACAGGCTCGGATATAGATATATTGGAATTATTGAGTGTCGATACAATACGCAGCTGAAGTATAGCCGGCAAATTCGGTGCAAGCTTCAGGTCGTTCAACAATTTGCCGTTGATGGCATCCCACGCCAGGGACAACGCATTGGTGTTGCTGGTAGCGAGTACTACGGGGTTCGCAAAGTTGTTGCATTTCGCATCCACTTGCAAGGAATACGTCACCTCGGAGCTTACACCATAATCGGTTTTGCTCCAGGCAAAATCAATTTTATTGGACAGCTCCTCCGGCTTAATCACGGCAGAAAAGCCGTTGGGCACACTCGTGATTTTTGGCGGAGTAGCTGTAGCGTTCAGCGTCATCATCGTTTCATCTTTCTCGCAGGCACACAGCGCCAGAAAAATGATATACAGGAACAGTGATATTCTTTTCATAGTAGTCAGAATTAGTAGCCAAAGTTTTGCTCCAGGTTGGTATTCACGGCGCGCTCATTGGCCGGTATAGGGAAAAGTGTTGCATACGCCGGCGTGGCCGCGCCGTTTTTCACGTTTCCTTTCCAGTCCCACAGATAACTGTCGCCAGTGAATTTCTCAAAGCGAATCAGGTCGGTCCTGCGATGTGCCTCCCAATACAATTCACGTGCGCGCTCGTCCAGAATAAAATCAAGT
>JAESFU010000717.1_pt1 | contig 12734 bp, 9 predicted proteins | sample 9269461 | NCBI WGS metagenome assembly JAESFU01 (sample SAMN14502556, study PRJNA617107) | algae metagenome | isolation source: Stenomitos rutilans HA7619-LM2 and co-occurring heterotrophs from cave walls | place: USA: Waikapalae cave, Hawaii | collected 2009-07-28
CTTGGTTTCGGCAATCTCGGGTGCCACTGCCACGCTGCTCTAAGCGTGGCGGTGTTCCAGACCACAACTCCAAAAACAAAACAGCCATGCCAACTGCGGCATGGCTGTTTTACTTCATTGCCTGTCTGCTTACATGCTCTGCTTCCCGTGCGACCCCGAATCACCCGCGATAGAGCTCCGCATCGCGGTATCTGCCTGGAGATTCCGCAGGCGGTTGTAATCCATGATCCCAAGGTTGCCCTTGCGGAACGCCTCCGCGATTGCCAGCGGAATCTCCGCCTCTGCAAGCACGAGCTTGGCCTTGTTCTCTTCGATCTTGGCCTTGTTTTCCTGTTCGGTCGCCATCGCGAGTGCACGACGCTTCTCTGCCTCTGCCTGGAAACGCTGCTTATCCGCGTTTGCCTGCTGGGCCTGGAGCTGTGCACCGGTGTTCTCGCCGACGTCGATGTCCGCGATGTCGATCGAGAGAATCTCGAACGCAGTCCCCGCGTCGAGGCCCTTGGCCATCACGGTCTTGGAGATCTTGTCGGGGTTCTCAAGAACTTCCTTGTACGAACCTGCAGAACCGATCGTCGTGACGATGCCTTCGCCGACTCGCGCGATGATCGTCTCTTCCGTCGCACCACCGACCAGTCGCTCGATCGCGGTACGCACCGTCACGCGGGCCTTGGCCTTGAGCTGGATGCCGTCCTGTGCGACAGCATCGATCGTCGAACGCGGACCGTTGGGATTCGGGCAATCGATCACGCGGGGATTCACGCTCGTCTGAACTGCCTCGAAAATGTCGCGACCTGCAAGGTCGATCGCCGTTGCCACGCCCCACGGAAGATTGATCTTCGCGCCCCGCGCTGCGATCATCGCTGAGATCACCCGCCGGATGTCACCGCCCGCAAGGTAATGCGTCTGGATCTGGTTGGTCGAGATGTCAAGACCCGCCTGCACCGCACGGATCCGCCCCGCGACCACATGCCGGACATCAACCTTCCGAAGACGCATCGCGACGATCTCAAAGAGACCGACGCTTGCATTGGAGAAGTGTGCCTGGATCCACAGCGCAAGAAACTGGAAGATCGCGATGAAGAAGATCAGGCCCACCAGGGCCGCGACGACGATCAGGGCGATGATCAGTTTGTCCATGAAGTGCTCTCGCGGTGCAGATGCTTCGTCAATACTCCGTCGCCTCAATGCGGCAGAACCGCAGCGGGCACGTTCGGCAGTATACGGACCCTCACCCCGTCAGGCACCCTCCGAGGCTTCATAAGCAGCAGCAATGCTCGCTTATACGCCGCTCAGCGCGTTCTTGTCCGCCTCCTGCTGCTTCACAATCTCCGCGATCTCTGCAAAGGGGTCGATCCCCGCAAGGTCCTTCGCGGTCGCTTCCTCCCACGTCAGAGGCAGCTTCGCACCCTTGGCCGCGATCATCGCGCTCACGACCCGCTTGAGATCACCCTTGGCATCGCTGTGCGTCACGAGCTTCTCAAGCGGAATATCGAGCCCCGCCATCTGCGACCGGATTCTGGCGTACACGATTTCCTCTGGATTCTTCCGCGTCCACCACAGCGTCACGCACTGCCCAAACGAAAGACTCCCGTTTGACATGTATGCTTGTATCCACAGCGAGAGCGGACCCGACCGACGCGCCAGCATCGAGTACAGGACCGCGCACGCGATCACTCCGATGACCACAAGCTGAATAACCTGCTGATTCGTCATGCAGCGATGCCTCCCTTCGCCCCGTAAACTCACCAATCGCGTCCGTGATCGCAGTATAACTGACAGCGCAAACGTGCATGTTGCACGTCCACCCGCTCGCAGCAGAAGGCCCGGAATTACAGAGCACCAGAACCTGCACCTCAGCATCCTCCAAGCACGGCTCCGACCTTTTAACTCGTGATCGCATGAGCATCGAACTCGATCACATCTTCCTTCTCACGAGCGCCGGTGCAGAACGCGAAGCTCGCATCCTCCTCGATGCAGGTCTCGCAGAAGGCCCGCCCAACACGCACCCCGGCCAGGGCACTGCCTGCAGGCGCTTCTTCCTCGACAACGCCTACATCGAACTCCTCTGGATCACCGACCCGCGCGAAGCCTCTTCGCCGCTCTGCACACCCACCGGCCTCCTCGCACGCTGGCTCGGACGCCACGCAGACACCTGCCCCATCGGCATCTGCACACGACCTGCATCTGGTGAACTCCCATCTCCACCGTTCCAATCGTGGCGTTACACCCCGCCCTACCTCCCGCCCGGCCTCCACATCGACATGGCACTCGACACGCACGACGCCCGCCGCCCGCTCTGCTTCCACCTCTCCTTCGCACAAGCACCTCTGCACTCACCACGCATCGCCCGCGAATCACTCGTGCACCCAGGCGGTATCAACACGCTTGCAAGTGCAGCCATCGCAGGCCCGCACGCACACGACACGCTCGCCTCGCTCCTGCCTCACCTGCCAACCCTCCACTTTTCACACGCAGTTCGCTGGACGCTCACTCTTCAACTCGCAAGCCAGCCAAGCCATAGAACAAGCCGCAGCACAAGCCTCACGATTCCACTGCTTTCCTGACCCACGACCGAATCCAACGCAGTGCAACTGCGTATAGCCATCACCATGCGACTCCTTCCGGGAACCGCCATCCTCACGTCTGCTCTCCAACTGGCAACCGCACAGACGCCTCCCGACTACGACTTTCAGTTCTCGACCGTCGGCGCTCTGGGCAACGCACCGATCCAGAACTCCACGCTCGACTACCAGTTCGTCAACGGCCGTGGAAGCGTCGGCTACGCCTACCGCATGAGCAAGCTGGAGGTCACGACCGGCCAGTGGATGGAGTTCCTCAACACCTTCCCATCAAACACAAGCCCGCACGCATACTGGGATAGCACCACCCCTGACTTCTGGGGTGCGGTGAAATCCGGCGGCAAGTATGTCCTGCGTAACGATGTCAGTTCCGCTTCGCAGCTCCCCGTCGGCGGCATTACTTGGCGCATGTCTGCCCTCTATTGCAACTGGCTCCACAACGGCAAGCAGGCCACCGCCTCCTCGCTCATCACCGGTGCGTACGACAGCGCAACCTGGGGCTTTGTCGGAACAACCAACGTCTTCACCGATGCAGCGACGCACCTCCCCGGTGCGCAATACTGGATCCCGACGCTTGATGAGCAGCTCAAGGCGTTTCAGTATGACCCGAACCGATATGGCCAGGGGCAGGGTGGCTGGTGGGAATCACGCAACAAGTCCGACACGCACGGCACGCCCGGCCTTCCCGGCGAAGGCACGACCAGTGCAGGCTACCGCCCCGATGGCGATCCGTTCATCGCATGGAACATCGCGCTTGGTGCCTACGAGGGCATTGAATCCCCCTGGGGCCTGCTTGATACAAGCGGCGGCGCCGAAGAGTGGAACGAAGAGCGATATCCGCCTCAACCCAATGACTTCGGTGCAGGACCAACTGCACGAGGCCTTTACGGTACATGGGCAGGACAGGACCCGCATGAATTTCAAGAGCTCATCTGGGGTATAAAATCAGGCACGATTAAGGCAAATCTGCTTTATCCAGGCCTTCGCATCGCGTCAACAGTTCCTGCAGTTTCAACAGCAACCTTCGTGTCTATCAGCTTGTGTATGATAACGCGAAGGCGGATGGTTTAAGAATGCTTCACAGAGTCCTTTTCGCTCTGGCAATTTGTTTTCTTTCAACTCTCGCCAATGCACAGACCAAGTTTCGAGTCATCGTTACCAATTCAAGTGGCGGCTTGTGCAATGGAAGCATCACCACTTACACGTACGATCAATCCACTGATGTTACAGTTGCGCTGTCAACTTGCGTCATTAAAGTTGAGATTCTAGGTGGCCACAGTGACAATCAAGCTTTTCAGAACAGTGTACCTAAAATTTTCTTAACCGGAGGGCCTTCTACATTCCTGGACATCGTGCTCGGGCATTCGCTCGTAACGAACGATTCCGCACCCACGCAGCTGCTTTGAATTGGGGCGGCCTTGATATTTCTTCACTTCATTCTTCTTGTTTTACAAGATTTTCAGGAGCTATCTATGGAGATCTCACGGGTGACATCGGAAGCACAATTAGCACCAGCAGATTTGATGAATTCTATAGATTTGACGTAGGCGGAACAATGAACGGGGTTCTGCATGCGAATGCTGTCGGAAATGGAATTGGTGTAATCGAAGCAGGCGATATTGCAAGCAGTGGTGGAGTTCGCATCGGTTCCGGAAAGATTTCTCGCATTCTAAGTTCGAGCAATTTAACAGGAATCGCTATCAGCGAATCGGGCAGCATTGGCAACATTATTGTAAACGGACACATCACAACATCAACTACTGGCAGTGCATCCATTAGAGCTAAAACAGGCATTGACACCATAACAGCAAATGCAATTACTTCGTTTATCTCAAGCTACACTGATTCCAGTGGCACCGGCAAACTGGGCCGCTTGACCACTCTCACCGGACATCTCAACGGCCCAATACAAGCTCTTGGCTTTAACGAATCCATTCCAAGTGCGGGCATTTACGTCGCTGGTGACCTTCGCGGCGAGCTTGGTTTTCCTGCTGCCGCCACCGCAATCACCCGACCGATCGTGATCGAAGGCAGCATCGTCGATGATGTAACATACACCGGCAGAATCACGTCGGACGTGAGTCTGAACGGCCCCTCGGGATACATTTCCGTCGGCGGCGATTGCTCGGGAGACATCTTCTTCAGACAATCAACATCGTCGATCAATGGCACGATCACGATCGGTGGCGATCTTGCTTTAGACGGCCTGATCAGCAGCAAGGGTGGAATCACAAGCAGCGCATTGATCCAGATCGGCGGATCGCTTCAAGGAGACATCGAACTTCGGTTCAACGCTGCTCACGCTGGCAACATCATTGTCAATGCAGGAAATGCATCCGATACCTGGGCTTCCACGGGTGAATTGAAGCGTTACAATTCCGCAGACGGTGCAGCCCTCTTCACTTTGGCGACTGGGCAGTCACAGCCCAATCAAGCCCCCTATTACGATCGATCTAGCACGGACCTTGGAAATGGTTCCGTCGCTCTCGTGCCTTATCGAATTCACAACAGTGATTGCGTTCCAGTAAACAATTCGCCAACGGCGATTCTCCAGTCGGATTTCGCGCAGGTTGATACCGTCGGCTCCGACCCCAAGAGCGTAAAGATCGATTTCTATGGCCCGGTCCGCGCTGAGCACGTTACGCGGAGCCCTGTGCGGGTTGAGATGCTACTCGTGAGCGAGTGGTACGATGTAACGCACCGCATGGACGTTATCGTGAAGCGGCCTGGCGACGCGGGACTCTCCAGAACTGTTGAAGTCAAAGGCAAACCCGGATACTACGTACGTGCGTCACAGTACCGTGTTGTTCCAGTGCTCCTTGATGACAACGACGACCGCCTGATGTGCGATGGATTGCTGACGGGAATTACGGCTCCTGTTGCCGCATCTCAAATCTATTACTTCAACATTAGCGAAGACTGCAACAAGAACGGCGTGCTCGACTCGACGGATATTCTCAACAACACCTCTGAGGACAACAACAGCGACGGCCGACCTGACGAATGCACCACATGGGGCGTTTGCGCCGCCGATATGGACTACTCAGGTTTCGTCGATACCGATGATCTGGATGCTTTCGTACTTGAGTTTGAACTCGGCTCGCCCTACGCCGACTTCGACGGCTCGGGCTTCGTGGATACCGACGACTACGACGCATTCACCGCTGCATTTGAGCTGGGCTGCTAGGCAGCCTGCTTTACTCCCCACCCCCAAACACCTGCCTACACTATCCCCGGTGGGTCGGCCGCTCCGTTTTGCCTCTGCACTCCGCAGGGGCCGGAAGACCAGACAATTTCGCACCGCCCCTGTGGGGCAGGCATGTGCCGGAGACCAAAACGGCATGCGCCTTGACCGCCTTCACGCTCTGCACCCGACCCGTGCGAGAACGTCGTGAGGACGGCACTTTGGAAAACAGTCACCCATGATCGATGAATCACTGATCGCATCCCTTGGCATCGACGACGCCGAAGCTCAGAACCTGCTCAGCGCCGCCTACGGCAAGCAGCTCTCCGGCGGCCAGGACCAGTACATGGATTCGCTGCTCGGCCAGCAGATCGATGAACTGATCCCCGGCAAGCTCATCAAGGGCAAGATCATCGGCTTCGCAGGCGACGATGTCGTCGTCGAAGTCGGCCTCAAGTCTGAAGGCCTGATCCCCAAGGAAGAGTTCGAAGGCTACGACCTCAAGCCCGGCGACATGGTCGATGTCCTCCTTGAGGACGTCGAAGGCGAGGAAGGCCTCGTCCAACTCTCCAAGCGCAAGGCCGACCGCATGCTCGCCTGGCAGCGGATCATGGACACCACCAAGGAAGGTGATGTCGTCGAGGGCATGGTCACCAAGAAGATCAAGGGCGGCCTGCTCGTCGATATCGGCGTGCCGGTCTTCCTCCCTGCTTCGCAGGTCGATGTCCGTCGCCCCGGCGAAATCGGCGACTACATCGGCAAGCGCATCCGCGCCAGCATCCTCAAGATCGACAACGAGCGTCGCAACATCGTCATCAGCCGCCGCAAGCTGATCGAAGAGGAACGCGACGCCGCCAAGAAGCGCCTCCTCGACAACCTCAAGGAAGGCGAAATCGTCACCGGCACGGTCAAGAACATCGCCGACTTCGGCGCGTTCGTTGACCTGGGCGGTATCGACGGCCTCCTCCACATCACCGACATGTCCTGGGGCCGGATCAATCACCCCAGCGAACTCCTCAAGATCGACCAGAAGATCGAGGTCAAGGTCCTCAACATCGACCGGGAGAAGGAGAAGATCGCGCTTGGTCTCAAGCAGCGCGAGGCTTCCCCCTGGGAAGAGATCGAGAAGAAGTACCCCGTCGGCTCCCGCATCCACGGCGCGGTCGTCAACCTCATGTCCTACGGCGCGTTCGTCAAGCTCGAGGATGGCATCGAAGGCCTCGTCCACATCTCCGAGATGTCCTGGACCAGGCGCGTCAACCATCCGTCCGAGCTTGTGCAGCCCGGCCAGGAGGTCGACGTGGTTGTCCTTGAGATCAACAAGGACAAGCAGGAAATCAGCCTCGGTATGAAGCAGACCGAGGTCAACCCCTGGGAGCTCGTCAGCGAGAAGTATCCCCCCGGCACCGTCATCGAGGGCAAGGTCCGCAACCTCGCCAACTACGGCGCCTTCGTCGAGATCGAGCCCGGCATCGACGGTCTCCTCCACATCTCGGACATGTCCTGGACCAAGAAGGTCACGCACCCCAACGAGATCCTCAAGAAGGGCGACAGCGTCAAGTGCGTCGTCCTCGATGTCGATCGCGAGAAGCAGCGCGTCAGCCTTGGCGTCAAGCAGCTCACCGAGGATCCGTGGCTCACCGCAATCCCCGAGCACTACAAGCCCGGCATGGTCGTCCGCGGCGTGGTCACCAAGATCACGAACTTCGGCGTCTTTGTTGAGCTTGAAGCAGACCTCGAAGGCCTTCTCCACATCTCTGAGCTCGCCGACCACAAGGTCGAGAACCCCCAGGATGTCGTCAAGGCAGGCGACGAGATCGACGTCAAGATCCTCCGCGTCGACCGTGCGGATCGCAAGATCGGCCTCTCGCTCAAGCGTGCACAGTGGGGCGACACCTCCGGTGCAGACGAGGCGAAGGAACGCCGCCGCGAAGCACCGCCCACCAAGGGCGGCATGGGTGCACACGACGCCATGGGCACCGACAAGATCCGCTTCTCGTAATCACCTGATTACCGCAAGCTGATCAACCTGTAAACCACCCAAAGCCCCGGCCACGTGCCGGGGCTTTTTCGTTTTCTCCATCCGCCCATCACCCTGCCATACCATCGCCACGTGGAAGTCACATTCGATCAGATCGTCGCCGCCCGTCGCCGGATTGCTTCGGGCGTCTATAGCAGTCCCTGCGAGCAGTCGCTTGCGCTCTCGCGGCTTTGCAATTGCGAGGTCTACTGCAAGCTCGAATACCTCCAGTCGACCGGCAGCTTCAAGGAACGCGGCGCACGCAACGCGCTCCTTCTCCTGAACAAGGACCAGTGTCAGCGCGGCGTCATCGCTGCATCTGCAGGTAACCACGCGCTCGCCCTCGCCTACCACGGCCAGGACCTTGGCATCCCCGTCACTGTCGTGATGCCCCGCTTCGCGCCGCTCATCAAACGCTCGCGCTGCGCGCAGCTCGGCGCCAAGGTCATCCTCGAGGGCGAGAACATCGCAGAAGCCAAGACCCTCGCGGATTCGATCGCAGAGCGCGAAGGCCTCACCTACGTCCACGGCTTTGATGGCGCGGAAGTCATCGCAGGCCAGGGCACCATCGGGCTTGAGATCCTTGACCAGGTCGATCAGCCCGATGCAGTGATCGTTCCCATCGGCGGCGGCGGACTCATCGCGGGCATCGCGCTTGCGATCAAGACTGCAAGCCCCTCGACCAAGGTCATCGGCGTCGAAGCCTCGCACGCAGCGAGCTTCTCAAGCTCGCTCGCCAGCGGCTCACCGACCAAGTTCACCGTCCGCCCGACGCTTGCAGACGGCCTCGCGGTCCCGCAGGTCGGTTCGCGTGCATTTGCCATCGCCCGCCAGCACGTCGATCGCGTCGTCCAGGTCGATGAAGAACACATCGCCCTTGCCATCCTCCGCCTCGCGGAGCTTGAGAAGGGTGTCGTCGAAGGTGCAGGCGCCACCCCGCTCGCTGCATTCCTCTCTGGTGCACTCTCGGATCTTGCAGGAAAGAAGGTCGTCCTGGTCCTCTGCGGCGGCAACATCGACATGACGATCCTCGGACGCGTCATCGAGCACGGCATGGTCGCAGACGGCCGCCTCACGCAGTTCACTGCGATCATCTCCGACCGCCCCGGCGGCCTCGCGGATCTCGCTGCGGCGATCGCCAACGCAGGCGCAAGCGTCGAGCACATCGACCACGACCGTGCATTTGCAGGTGCGGATATCTCGACCGTCCGCGTCGTCTGCACGGTCCAGACCCGCGATGCCTCGCACATCTCAGAGCTCCACGACTCGCTCGAACGCCACGGCATCCGCGTCCTGACCTGCGGTTTTGTCCCGCGTGCAAGCTTCCCGCGCTGAACCGCCGCACAAGCCTCCAACCACTCAATCGTGAATCACCATCAAAGAGAACGCGGAGCCTTTCGGCTCCGCGTCTTTGTTCTTCAGGTTGGCTGATCTTGATCAGATCTGCTGGTTGGTCCCGCCGCGGCGCTGGCCGCCGCGATCGCCACCACCCCCACCACCGCCTCCGCCGCGACCACCACGCCCGCCGCGATCATCGTTCTCTTCTTCTTCCGGCAGACGCTTGATCTGCTCTTCGTTCAGGATCTTGCGCAGGCTCGCGTTGGTCGCTTCATCGAGCTGCCTGCGTTCACCGCGAAGCGCACGCGTCGCCTCGTCATCACCCCATCCGCCGCCGCCACCGTTGCGCATCGTCCGGCGTGGCTCGAAGTTTTCTTCACGCTTGGTGATCTCTGCAGCGAGCTTGTCGTTCACCGTGTTGAGCGAACGCTCATAGGTTTCCTTCAACGCAGTGATGCCCTGCTTCTGCGTGTCGTCCAGGTCCTTGAAATCCACTGCAGCAGCGATCTCGCGCGAAGTCTGCGTCGCGCGGTACACCTCGGGATAGCTTGCACGCTTCACAGAGTCATCAAACGATGCACGGTCGGCCTCGGGCAGCACATCCATGATCTGGCGGGCGTACTTGCGGTTCACGTCACGCACACGGATGCTCGCGTCGCGGCCCTTGGTCATCACTTCCTGCATGCGCTCAAAGCCCTGGCCAGGATTGCCCTGCTGGAACGCGTTGGCCGCCTCGTCGTACGCCTTGTTACGCGCGATCAGCTCGCGATCCAGCGCTTCCTCGTACTCCGCGAGCACCGGCATCACTTCGGCCTGCACTTCGGGGGCGAACTTCGAGGAGTTCATGATCTGGATCAGGTCTGCACGCTCGCCCGAAACCATCCCGCGGCTGAGCGTCCGCGAACGGCGGTGCGCACGCTCAATGCGGGGCCAGCGCTCTGCCTGCTCGTTGGTCAGGATCATCTTGAAGTCGGTGAAGAACTGCTGCTCGATCGCGTCGCGCTCCTTGCGGAACGTCTGCATCGATTCACGCATCTCCGTCCAGACTGCAGGGTCGCGCGATTCCTCGAACTTCTCGCGGACCTTGTCCATGTCCTTCTGGATCTTGTCGGACTTGGTGCGGAACTCGGCCTGCATGCCCTCAAGCAGGGCCTTGGTGTCTTCCTTCTGCTCGGTCGAGAGACCCGCGATCTCCGCAAAGGTGTCGAGCTCGCGCGTCGCGACCGGCGACGAGAAGAAGTCGCCCATCATGCCACGCATGCCGCCGCCACCGCCCGGACCGCCGCGACCACCACCGCCGCCGCCCGGCTGGGCGAAGACGGTCGTCGCAGTCAGTGCAGCGACGCCAACGGTCAGAAGCAGACCCTTGCGACCACCCATCAGTGCGTTCTGAAGACCAGCCAGTACACCGTGCATGACAGCTCCTTGACGCGGCATAAAGGATGCACCGGGAAACGGAACGTGCCCGAAGGCATCCGGAGGCTTCCATCCGCGAAACAGACTTCCAAGCTTTGGGCTCGCCCTGCCGACACCGTCGGTGTGCAGGGCTCTGACCCATCGGGCGCATGCGCCCGTACAGGCTTAACGAGCCACGAGCCTCATTATTGCAGGTTCCACGCAATCCGATCGCATTCCAAACGCGACCGAATGATCACAGCAAATACAGACGTAAACAAGGCCGCCCACGTGGCGACCTGATTGCTACTTCAAACCCTTTGCGTACACGAGCTTACAGATCAATCCAGCAGCCCCCGCCTGCGATCAGGCGCTGAGCGTCACTGCCTTGGGCACCGACGAATCCATGCCGTTCTGGCGCTCGTCTGCGACCTTCTTCATCAGCATCGCCCAGGTCTCGCGCTCAAACTCGATGAGCTGGATCGCCTCGTCGCAGTGCGTCAGGCTCTTGGAGATGCTCGCCTCAAGCAACTGGCTGTAGATGAATGCGTACAACGACCGAACGCGGTCCGCAAGCTCGGGATCGGGCTCGGGCCGGATCGTCACGATCAGCTCGGTGATGATGTTCCGACACTGCGAAAACCCGTTGAAGACTGCTTCAAAGTCCTTCTTCTCAAGTCCCTCGCGACCCTGCCGAGCAAACCGCAGAGCTCCATCGAGCAGCATGAGCCGGAGCTCCTCGGGGGAGGCGGTCATGACCTTGGTCCTGAGATATGCGTTCGCGTTGGCGTTGGCAGTCATCATAGGTGAGAGAGCTATCGGTCTAAAGGACGTGCAACTTCATGAAGGCGGTGTTTACCCCAGCGAAGAGAGCGCACTCTGCTGCTGCTGAAGTTGCGCGATCGCCTTTTCCATCCTGCTGAACTGGTTCTGCAGAACGAGGCGGCGGTTCTCAAGCCGCGTGCTCATGGCCGTGATGCGCTGGTTCTGCGTCGCGATCACGTTCTCCGTCGACTTCTTCTTGGCAGTCCAGAGGCCGTTGGCAGGGTCAAGATACCGCTTGGCGAGTTCCTCGAGCTGCCCGATCACGCCCAGCGAGCTGAACTTCGTGGATGCGTTGGGGTCGGTCGCGGTCACGCCGCCGCCAAGGTCGATCGTGCCCGCGCTCTCGTCTTGAACCCGTGCAGTGAAGAGGGCTTCCACCGAGGCAGGGTCTTCGGCGAGTGCAGCGCGGAACTTATTCGTATCAAGCTCGAGCTTGCCGCCGCTGGTCACCTTCACGCCGACCTCAACAAGGCGGTTGTACCTGCCGTTGATGTTCTGTGCAGGGGACTGGAGCGTGTTGTACAGCGCGACGCGAAGCGCGTTCGTGCTGCCGTCGCCGAGCAGCGGGCCCTTGGCCTTGGTCTCGCTGTTGTACGTCTGCTGCGTACCGATCCTCGAAATCAGGTCGTTGAACGACTTGAGGAACGCCTGGACATCCGCCTCGATGCCTTCGGTGTCGCTCGTGACCGTCAGCGAAACCGGCGTATCGCTGCGCGACTTGAGGTCGATCGTGACGCCCTGAACCACACCGTCGAGCGTGTTGGTCGAGCTTGAAAGAAGGACCGCGGTCGCGGGATCGCCCGAACCAAAGAAGACTCGCGAATCCTCGCCCTTGTCCATCATCGAGAATGACAGATCGAGGTTGCCGGTGTCGACGAGCATACGGCCCGAGCGCCCTGCCACGGTCGAAGTCAGCGAGAGGCGGTACGGCGAGGAGCCTGCACCGTCCTTGATGATCGTTGCAGTCATGCCCACGCCCGCGTCGTTGATCTTCTTCATCACCGCGTCGAGCGTGTCGGTCGGCTCAAACTTGACGATGCGTTCCTGTGAGCCGCTGATCTGGTTCTGAACGCCGGTCCCCTTCGCCTCGCCCGCGAGCCCGAGCGCGGAGGCGACCTTGCCCGATTCGTCCGCGATCTTGATCTTCAGCGTGCCTGCGGCACCGCCGTTTGTGGATTCCTCGATCTCGATGCCGTCGCCGTTATCGTTGATCTTGGCCTTGATCTTCAGGTTGTTCGATGCCTGCGAGTTGATCTCATCGATCACGTCCTGCATCGTCTTGCTGTCGGTCCCGATGTCGACGACCATCGTCGCGCCGAAGCTGTCGGTGATGCGGAACTTGCCGGTACCGACGCCCTTGCCGCCACCGAGGGAAGCAAGCGCGGTCGAACCG
>JAESFU010000718.1_pt1 | contig 12719 bp, 10 predicted proteins | sample 9269461 | NCBI WGS metagenome assembly JAESFU01 (sample SAMN14502556, study PRJNA617107) | algae metagenome | isolation source: Stenomitos rutilans HA7619-LM2 and co-occurring heterotrophs from cave walls | place: USA: Waikapalae cave, Hawaii | collected 2009-07-28
TCTAGCCTCTTTCCCCCCACCCTTAATCCCTCCCCACGAGGGGGAGGGAAATCTAATCATTCAATCTTCGGCGGTTCGAGATCGAGCGGCGGTGCGTCGTCGATGCCGGGGATGTCGAGTTGCTGGATCGTATTGGGGTCGACGGTAACGGGCTTGTCGACAAACGTCGTCACGATTTCCGGGAAGAAGATCAGGATCGCGACCAAAAGCAGTTGCAGGCCAACCCAGGGGATCGCGCCGTAATAGATGTCGCTCGTCTTGATTTTCTGCGGCGCCACGCCACGCAGATAGAATAATGCAAATCCAAACGGCGGATGCATGAAGGAGGTCTGCATGTTCGCGCCGATCAATACCCCGAACCAGATGAGATCGATGCCGAGCTTCTCCGCGACCGGCGCCAACAACGGAATGACGATGAAGGCGATCTCGAAGAAATCGAGAAAGAAGGCGAGAATGAAAATGAAGATGTTGACGAAGATGAGAAAGCCGATCATCCCGCCTGGAAGACCGGTCAAGAGATGCTCGATCCATTGCCCGCCATAATAGCCCTGGAAAATCGATGAGAAGGTGGTCGAGCCGATCACGATGAAGATCACCATGGTCGAAATCCGCGTCGTCGAATCCATGGCGTGCCACAGCATCGACCAGGAAAGCCGGCGATTGAACCAGGCGAGAAGTATGGCACCGGCAGCGCCCATTGCGCCGGACTCGGTTGGTGTCGCAAGTCCCATGAGAATCGTGCCGAGCACGATGAAGATCAGTGCGAGCGACGGCAGCATGCCGCGGATGAGCTTCTCCGCAAGTTTCCAGCCATGCAACCTTCGCGCTTCCGGCGGCAAGGCCGGCATGGTCTTGGGAGAGATGATGCTGAGTGCGAAGACATAGGCGCAGAAGAGCAGGATCTGGACGATCGAGGGGCCGATCGCGCCGCGATACATGTCGCCGACGGGCTTCCCGAGCTGATCGGCAAGCACGATGAGCACGAGCGCCGGCGGAATGAGCTGGGTGATGGTGCCCGACGCGGCGATGACGCCGGTGCCGAGCTTCATGTCATAGCCGTAGCGCATCATCACCGGCAGTGCGATGATCGCCATGGCGATGACCGAGGCTGCGACCGTTCCGGTAACTGCGCCGAGGATCGCCCCGACGAAGATCACCGCATAGGCAAGGCCGCCGCGCACCGGGCCGAAGAGTTCGCCGAAGCCTTCGAGCATGTCTTCGGCCAGCCGCGATTTCTCGAGCACCGCGCCCATGAAGGTGAAGAAGGGGATGGCGAGCAGCAGTTCCTTCGACATAATATTGCCGAAGAGCCGCAAGGGTATGGTGTTGAGGAAGCTTGCGTCGAGCAGGCCCGTCGCGATCCCGAACGCGGCAAAGGCAATGCCGACGGCAGCAAGCGAAAAGGCGACCGGATAGCCGATCAGGAGGAAGATGATGAGCCCCAGGAACATGTAAGGGGCGACGTCGATCGGCTGCATGCCTACTGCACCGGCATTTCGTAATGCGTGTCGAGGTCGATCCTTCCGCGCAAGGCGGCGGTCCGCTTGATGAGCTCCGACACGGCTTGAAGGATGAGAAGCAGAAAGCCGAGCGGGAACATGAGAAGTGCCGGCCATAACGGCAGGCCTACGGCATTGGCCGATTCCTCATGCGTCAGGAACGCCTTCCAGAACATCTCGAAGGTGAGCCAGCCGAGCAGCATGCAGGTGGGGAGGAGAAACAGCACCGTCCCGCCGATATCGACCCAGATGCGCCCGCGCGGCGGCAGTTTTCCGTAGAACAGGTCGACCCGCACATGTTCGTTGAGTCGGAGCACATAAGCCGCTCCCAGCATGAACATGGCGCCGAAGAAATACCACTGGATCTCGAGCCAGAAATTGGAACTGCGGCTCAGGCTATAGCGCACCAAGGCATTGCCGCACGAAATCGCGCAGGAGGCGAGCATGGCAAAGCTCGCGACATATCCGACCCATGTCGTAAACCGGTCGATTGCGCGGCTCGCTTTGAGCAACGCGGCCATCTCCGTCCTCCCTTACTGCGCTAGCGGCAACTTGAATCGCCTGACATATTGCGCCAGAGATTAGAGAGAATTCGGTTTCGGCAACAGGGTGATCGCATGGCCTCGGGGGCCGTTATCTCGATCCGGCCGGACGGCCGCCAATCGGAAACCGCAGCCCTTCTCCAGAAGGGCGTGTGCCGGCGCTTTCGTGCGCAAGGCTTTGCCACCTTGTGCGAATTCACCCTGGCCTCAGGCCGGCGCGCCGATGTCATTGCGCTCGGGCCGAAGGGCGACGTATGGATCGTCGAGATCAAGTCGTCGCCGGAGGACTTCCGCGCCGATCGCAAATGGCCCGACTACCGCGATTTCTGCGACAGGCTCTATTTCGCGGTCACGTCCAGCATGGACCAGGCGCTGCTTCCGGCCGATGCCGGCCTCATCATTGCCGATGCCTTTGGCGCGGAGATACTTCGCGATCCGGCCGAGACGCCGCTCAATGCCGCGCGGCGCAAGGCGATGACCATCAGCTTCGCGCGCGCCGCGGCGATGCGGCTTCACGGGCTTTACGATCCGGAGATGCTGTAGTCACACCTCGCCCTGAGGTGGCCGCGAAGCGGCCCTCGAAGGGCTTGGTTTGTTGATGTGTGCTTCGAGGCATCGCCTTCGCAATGCACCTCAGCACGAGGATCAACTACTTCGGCGCCCGCTTGGCGAGAATGCGTTGCAAAGTACGCCGGTGCATGTTGAGGCGCCGTGCGGTTTCCGAGACATTGCGATTGCACAACTCGAACACCCGTTGGATATGCTCCCAGCGCACACGATCTGCCGACATCGGATTTTCCGGTAGCGCCGTGCGCGGATCGGTATCGGCGACGAGCGCGCCGTATACGGCATCGGCATCGGCGGGCTTGGCGAGATAGTCGATGGCGCCGAGCTTCACCGCGGTCACCGCGGTGGCGATATTGCCATAGCCTGTCAGCACCACGGCGCGCGCTTCCGGCCGCGCCTGATGCAGGGCTTGGATGACATCGAGGCCCGTGCCGTCGCCGAGCCGCAAGTCGACCACCGCATAACCCGGCGCGCTGCGCTTGACCTGCTCCACGCCTTCGGCGACCGACTCGGCGGTCCTGACCTCGAAGCCGCGCGCCTCCATGGCGCGGGCCAGGCGGGTCAAAAACGGCTTGTCGTCATCCACCACCAGTAAGGTCTTATCGGGCGGCATTGCAGCGTCGGTCATCGCGGTCATCCAGTCGTCCCATTTTTGGGCTTCGTAACAGTCTATATACGGTGCCCTGCGGCGTTTGGACACCCTTCGGCGCTTGAAGGTTAAGCCGGCTTGGCGGGTTCCTGGCCGGCAAGATCGATGACGGCGCGGGGCCAGGAAATCCGCACCATCGCGCCATGATCCGGAAACGGCTTGTTGGCCAGCGACACTGTCGCACCGGACCGCTCCAGCAATGTCTTGGCGATGAAGAAACCGAGCCCCATGCCGGAATGGAGCTCCGCGCCATCCTCTTCTCCCCCGCCCGGTCCGTAGCCGGGGCGCGTCGTGACGAAGGGATCGCCCAATCGGTCGAAGATTTCCTGGGCAAAGCCGGGCCCATCGTCATTGACCGCGATCGAAACATCGCTCTCGGTCCACTTCGCTTCGATCGAAACCTCGGTCTCGGCAAAATCAATGGCATTCTCGATGAGATTGCCAAGCCCGTAAGTGATGGCCGGATTGCGCGGAAGGACCGGTTCGGTAGGTTCTTCGGCGCCCTTGCCGCCGACGGCCAGAGTATCGACCTCGATCTTTATGCCGGCGTCGCGCAACGGCGCCACGATATCCTCGATCATCACCGTCAATCGCACGCGCGCGAACATTTCGTCCGCTTGCGCTTCGCGATTGGCAAGGCGCGAGAGGATTTCACGGCAGCGCGCCGCCTGGCCGATGAGAAGATCGATGTCTTCCGCATGCGGACCGTCGGCGGGCGATTCACGCTTGAGCTCCTTGGCGACCAGCGCGATCGTCGCGAGCGGCGTGCCGAGCTCGTGTGCCGCGGCCGCGGCCAGACCATCGAGCGCGGAGAGCCGTTGCTCGCGCGCCAGGATTTGCTCGGCGGCGGTCAGAGCCGTCGACATCTGGCGGGCTTCTTCCGCGATGTGGCGCGCATAGATGGCCGAGAAGACGACGCCGCACAGGATCGCCGCCCACAAGCCGCCGACATAGAGCTGCGGCAATTGCAGCGTCTGGCCAGCATACCACGGCAAGGGCAGGTGAGAGACGGCGAGGAACGTCGCGCAGCCGAAGGCAATGACGCCGAGGGCCGATGTCCAGCGCAGCGACAAGGTCGTTGCGGAGACGGTGACAGGCACCAGGAAGAGGAAGGCAAAGGGGTTTTCCAGTCCGCCGGTCAGATAGAGCAGCGCCGCCAATTGCAGGATGTCATAGGCAAGCAGCAGGCCTGCGAACTGGCCCGAAAGCCGCATGCTGGAGCGCCAGCGCAAGGTGAAAAAGATGTTGAGCCAGGCCGAAAGCGCGATGACGGCAAGGCACCAGCCGAGCGGCAGGGGAAATCCGAAGACCAGGTTGACGCTCAGCACCGCGGCCGTCTGGCCCGCCACCGCCAACCAGCGCAGGCGGACAAGCGTGCGAAGCCGCAGGACCTGGCCGCGTTCAAGCGGCAGATCGGCGGAATTTCCCGCAAGAAGCGGCCTTTCCAGCGCCACGGCCATTGCATTGCGAGCATAGTCGATTCACGCCGGACGCAGCTACCTCGTATTGGAAAATCGGGCCGAAACGCCTAGTTAGCTGGTATGACAAGTTTGGCGCCATCCCGCCGCAATCTGGTCTTTGCCGGTGGTGTCCTAGCAGTAGCGCTCTTCGTCGGCGGCGCGGCATTGTTTTTTGGCAGCGACGGGCGCTTAGGCCCGGTCGGCTCGGGCAAGGCTTTGGTGGGCGGCCCGTTCGAACTCACCAATCAGGACGGAAAACGCGTCAAATCCACCGATTTTGCCGGCAAATACATGCTAGTGGTGTTTGGCTACACCTATTGCCCGGATATCTGCCCCAGCGAATTGCAGGTTGTCTCCGCCGCGCTCGATGAAATGGGCTCCGCGGCAGGCCGCATTCAGCCGGTTTTCGTCACCGTCGATCCGACCCGCGACACGCCCGAAGTGATGAAGGACTATGTCGCCAATTTCTATCCCGGCCTCGTCGGCCTCACGGGAAGCGAGGAAGATATTTCCGCGATCGCCAAGGCCTACCGTGTCTATTACCGCAAGGTGGACCAGACCGATCCGCAGATCCCTTATCTCATGGATCACACGACGCTCGTCTACCTGATGGGACCGGACGGCCAGTACGTAACCCATTTTGCCTACGGTACAAATGTTGCAAGCCTGGCCGAGGGATTGCGAAAGGCGACCAACAGTTGACGCAAGGTCTGTTCATCCAAACGGCCGGGTTGCTGGCCCTTCACAAGCTTGTTAGGTTTGATTCGGGTGGTTCGCCCGGATTGGGCGGAAATGGGGCGCAATAGGCGTGCTTTATCAGCTTTATGAAATGAATCATGCGGCCGTCGCGCCGTGGCGGGTGGCGGCCGGCCTGGGCCGCGCTTTCTGGCGCCTGCCGCTCAATCCCTTTGCCGGCACCAGCATCGGCCGCAGCATGGAAGCCTCGCTCGAGGTCTTTGAGCGCGCCACGCGGCGCTATGGCAAGCCGGCTTTCGGCATCGATGAGGTCGTCGTCGCGGGCGAACCGGTGCCAGTGGCCGAGCGGGTCGTCTGGCACAAGCCCTTCTGCAATCTCTTGCATTTCAGCAAGGCCAAATCGCCGCTCGACGAGCCGACGATACTCATCGTAGCGCCAATGTCAGGCCATTATGCGACGCTGCTTCGCGGCACCGTGGAAGCATTGCTGCCGCATGCCGATGTTTACATCACCGACTGGGTCGATGCCCGCGAGGTGCCTGTCATCCAAGGCAGCTTCGATCTCGATGACTATATCGACTACGTCGTCGATATGCTGCGCGTGCTTGGGCCGAAGACGCATGTCATGGGCGTCTGCCAGCCGTCGGTTCCGGTTCTGGCCGCGGTTTCGATACTTTCGGCGCAGAATGATCCGGTGGTTCCTGCCTCGATGATCTTGATGGGCGGCCCGATCGACACGCGCCGCAACCCGACCGCCGTCAACGCGCTCGCCGTCACCAAGGGCATCGACTGGTTCCGCAAGAACGCCATCGAGCGCGTACCCTTCCCCAATCCGGGTGCGATGCGCGAAGTCTATCCGGGCTTCATGCAGTTGACCGGATTCATGACCATGAATCTCGATCGCCATATCGACGCGCATCGCGATCTCTATTGGCATCTGGTGCGCGGCGACGGCGATTCGGCCGAGAAGCATCGCGAGTTTTATGACGAATATCTCTCGGTGATGGATCTCACCGCCGAATTCTATCTCCAGACGGTGGAGAAGGTGTTCATCCGCCATGATCTGCCGAAGGGCGCCTTCACGCATAGGGGCGTTCCGGTGAATCCCAAGGCCATCACTAAGACCGCCTTGATGACGGTCGAAGGCGAGAAGGACGACATTTCGGGCGTCGGCCAGACCGAGGCGGCGCATGATCTTGCCGTCAACATCCCGCCCGAGAAGAAGCGCCATCATTTGCAGCTCGGCGTCGGCCATTACGGCGTCTTCAATGGCGGCCGTTTCCGCAGTGAGATCGTACCGCGTCTCGTCGACTTCATCCGCGCCAATAATTGAGGATCGATGCGCTCGCTCTTGCGGCGATGGCGGTCTGAGCGGCGCCAGGAGCTGCTGGAGCCGGCATTGATCGTAATCGACGGCCGCGACGTCGAAGTGAAGTTCAAGCGGCACAGTCGCGCCCGTCGTCTCATCGTCAGGCTTGACCGCAAGGGCGAGGCGGTGACCGTTACCGTTCCGCCGCGGGCGAGCCGCAAGGAGGCACTGGCCTTCGTCGACAAGTCGCGCACCTGGATCGCCGGCCGCCTTCAAAATCAGCCGCAGGCCGTCGCTTTCGCGCCCGGTGCGCAAATCATGCTGCGGGGTGTGACCTGGGTGATCATCCACGAGCCTGATCGGCGTGGGCTCATACGCATCGCGCCCGACGCTGCTTGCATCATCGTTCCGGGTGATGCCGCGCATTTGAAGCGCCGCCTGACCGACTGGCTCAAGCGTGAGGCCAAGCGCGATTTGCTGGCGGCCTCCGACCGTCACGCGCGGGCGATGGGCGTGACATTCCGCAAACTCTCGGTCCGTGACCAGGCGAGCCGCTGGGGCTCATGCTCGGCTGATGGAGGCTTGAGCTACTCTTGGCGCCTGATCCTCGCGCCATCGCATGTGCTCGACTATGTCGCCGTGCATGAAGTCGCGCATCTGAAGCACATGAATCATGGGATGCGCTTCTGGCGCTTGGTGCTGGCGCATTGCCCGCAGGCCGGCGAGGCGCGAAACTGGCTCAGACACCACGGCGCAAGCCTGCATCGGTATGGGATTTGAGGGTCCTACATCGGCGGGTTTAACCCGCCGATCCAGTCTGGATGGGTGGGTCGAGCCCGCCCATGGAGAATTGTGTGAGCGAAAGCGCTATCGATTGGTCGAGCGGTCTTTCACCGAATTGTAATTCGAGCCGAAATTCGTTGACTTCTTCTCCTGGCGCCGTTCCTTCTTCTTCGAAGAGCCGAAAAGGCTTTCGAAGAATCCGCGCGGCTCTTCATCGCGCTGTGCCGTCTCTTGCGTCTCATATCCGTAATTCTCGGCCATGGGATCGTAGCCGTCATCCTGGTAGTCGCGGTCGCCCGGCAATGGCATAGCCATGAGGCCTGAATGCGCCGGCTCCATCACGTCCTTCCAGATTGCCGTCGGGATCGAACCGCCGGTGATCTTCTTGGTCGGCGAATTGTCGTCATTGCCGACCCACACGCCGGTGACGAGATAGGACGTATAGCCGATGAACCAGGCGTCGCGATAATCCTGCGATGTCCCGGTCTTGCCGGCGATTTCGAATTCGCCGAACTGCGCCCGTCGCGCCGTGCCTTCCGTCACCACCGCGCGCATCATGTGATTGAGCGCGCCGAGGTCGAAGCTGGTGATCGCCTGGCCGAGCCCGCTGCCATTGCGCTCATAAAGCGTCTGACCGGAGCGCGTGGTGATGCGCGAGATGAGATAGGGCTCGACGGGCGTGCCGCCATTGGCGAAGGGCACGAAAGAAGAGGTCAATTCGAGGAGCGTCACTTCCGACGTGCCGAGTGAGATGGACGCGTTGTTGACGAGCTCGGAGCGAATACCGAGCCGGTGCGCCACCGAGATGACCGCCTCGGGCGTGACCTTCATCACCAGGCGCGCGGCGACCGTGTTGAGCGAAAGCGCCAAGGCCTTGGTGAGCGTCACCGGGCCCATATACTGCTGGCGATAGTTTTCCGGCTCCCAGTCGCCGATCCTGATCGGGCCGTCGATTTCGGTCGAGGTGGGACTGTAGCCTTGCTCGAGCGCCGCCAGATAGACGAAGGGCTTGAAGGCTGAACCCGGCTGGCGCTTGGCCTTGGTCACGCGGTTGAACTGGCTCTTCGCATAGGATTTGCCGCCGACCATGGCCTTGATGGCGCCGCTGGTATCGAGCATGACGAGGGAACCTTGCGAGGCGCCAAGCTTGGTGCCCTCCTCGTTGAGGCGATCACGCAAGGCCCGTTCGGCATGGGCCTGCGATTCGCCGTCTATGGTCGTCCAGACGACGATCGACTCGTCGTATTTGGCGACGAACTGCGGCAGGATTTCACCCGCATAATCGACGATATACTGCGTGGCCGGCACGTAGTCGGAAGGCTTGATGTCGACCGGATTGGAGATCGCCGACATGGCCTCTTCGCTTGTGATGAATCCTGCCTCGACCATCTCCTGGAGGACGACCGCGGCCCTGGCGCTCGCCGCGTCCGGATGATTGACCGGATTATAGTCGCTTGGCGCCTTGAGCACCGCGGCGAGGATTGCCGCCTCGGTGAGCGTCACGTCGCGCGCCGACTTGCCGAAGAATTTCTGCGCTGCCTTCTCGATGCCGGTGGCGCCGGCGCCGAAATAGACGCGGTTGAGATAGAGCTGGATGATCTCGTCCTTGGAGAAATTCTGTTCCAGCCACAGCGCCAGCACGGCTTCCTGCGCTTTGCGCGACATCGTGCGCTCGGGCTTGAGGAAGAGGTTCTTGGCAAGCTGCTGGGTGAGCGTCGAGCCGCCCTGGACGACGCGGCCGGCCTTCGCATTCTCGATCGCGGCGCGCACCAAGCCCATCGGATCGACGCCGAAATGCGACCGGAACCGCCGGTCTTCAATGGCGATCACGGCTTGCGACACATAGGCCGGCAACTCGTCGACGCGCACCTCATCGCCGAAAAACGCACCGCGCTCGGCGAGGACGTCGCCATTGGACGTGAGCAGCATGATTCCCGGCTCGCGCGCCGGAACCTGGAACAGGCCCTTCTGGTCGAGCGTGTACCAGACATAGCCGAAGCCCGCGCCGGCCAGGATGACGGCCCACAATGCGAAGGTGAACATGAGCGAAGCGAGGCCACGGAACAGCGAGCGGCGGCGTCTGCGGCGGCCCGCGCCGCGCACCTCACGGTTCGAGCCGAACAGGCTCGGCTCGACGCGCTCGCGCTGCCGCTTCTTCCTGCCCGAACTGCCGAAAAAACCCATCCTACCCCGCAACCGGCGATGGCCGTTTGGCCAATCTACGCCCAAAGGGTGAAGCCTTGCTTGTTCGGGTCCGAAAACTGACCCGAAGGCTGCCTTGCGAACGGCTCCACCGCACTGACTGGTCGCGCCCAATCATGTCGGCATCAAGGCTCCAAGGAAGCCTTGCCGATCGGGCGCAAACCTGTCTGTCGCGGGTTTGGGTTGAGGTTGCGTTAACCTTTGGTCCGCGACCGAATCATGTAGTTGTCATAGCCGTATTCGGCGACCTGCCACCACAGATACTGGTCGTTGCGGAACGCCATCTGCGCATCATAGATCTTCTTGAAGGTTGCGTTGGACGCCGAAATCTCGGCCATGAGCTCATTGGACGCAACCTGGCAGGCATCCAGGATCTCGTGCGAGAAAGGCCGCAATTGCGCGCCCGAAGCGACGAGCCGCTTGAGCGCCGGCGGGTTCACCGCATCGTAATGGGCCAGCATGTCCATATTGGCGGCCATGGCGGCGGCGGTAATGATCGCCTGGTAGCTCTTGGGCAGGCTTTTCCACTTGTCATTGTTGATGAAGAAATAGAGCGCCGGGCCGCCTTCCCACCAAGCTGGGTAATAGTAATACTTCGCGACCTTGATGAAGCCGAACTTCTCGTCGTCATGCGGGCCGACGAACTCGGCGGCATCGATCGTGCCTTTCTCGAGTGCTTCATAGATGGCATCGGCGGGAAGGAGCTGCGGCACCGCGCCGAGCTTTTCGAGGACGCGGGCGGCAAAGCCCGGTATGCGGATCTTGAGTCCCTTGAAATCGGCAGGCGTCTTGATCTCCTTGCGGAACCAGCCGCCCATCTGCACGCCGGTATTGCCGGAGGGCAATCCATAGATGCCTTGCGTCGCGTAGAACTCGTTCATCATGTCGATGCCGCCGCCGTAATAGAACCAGGAATTGATCTGGCGGGCATTGAAGCCGAAGGGCACCGTGGTTCCGAGCGAGTAAGTCGGATCCTTCCCGATATAGTAATAGGACGCGGTCTGGCACATCTCGACCGAACCGTTGGTGACGGCGTCCGCCGCCTTCAGCGCCGGCACGATCTCGTTTGCACCGAAGAGCTCGATCTTGAACTGGCCGTCGGTTGCCTCGGAGACATACTTCGAGAAGAGTTCGGCCGATCCGAAGATCGTCCGCAATGTCTTGGGAAAGCTCGAGGTCAATCGCCATTGCAACGCCGGCATGGATTGCGCGATGGCGGGCGCCGCGATGAGACCGGTCGCGGCTGCGGCGGTGCCGGCGGTTGATACGAAACGGCGTCTATCCATGCTGGGGTTCCTCCTGGAGATGCGTCTTTCTTCTAACCTTGTCTAACTCACCTCGTCCTGAGGTGCGAGCGCGGCAAAGCCGGGCGAGCCTCGAAGGACGATGACTTGTCCTCTCATGGTTCGAGGCCCGCTTCGCGGGACACCTCACCATGAGGATGCCTAATGCGCCTCTTCCCAATTCTGCGCCGAGCGCGCATCGACCTGCAATGGCACGGCAAGCTTGACCGCCGGTTCCGGCGCTTTCTCCATGACGGCTTTCACGACCGCCTTGGTCGCTTCGACCTCCGCATCGACGGTCTCGAAGACGAGTTCGTCATGCACCTGCAACAGCATCTGCGCCTTGAGCTTCGCTTGATCGAGTGCCGATTGCATGCGGATCATGGCGCGGCGGATGATGTCGGCGGCGGCACCCTGGATCGGCGCGTTGATCGCCGCGCGCTCCATGAAGGCGCGTTCTGAAGGATTGGATGAATTGATCCGCGGGAAATGCGCGCGCCGCCCGAAGATCGTCTGGACATAGCCTTGCTCGCGAGCTTTTTTCCGCGTCTCGTCCATGTAGTCGCGGATGCCGGGAAAGCGCTTGAAATAGGTCTTGATGTAATCGCCCGCTTCTTCGCGGCCGATTGACAATTGATTGGCAAGGCCGAACGCCGAAATGCCGTAGATGATGCCGAAGTTAATTGCTTTCGCACGCCGCCGCACTAACGGGTCCATACCTTCGATCGGTACATTGAACATTTCCGAGGCCGTCATCGCATGAATGTCGAGACCGTCGGCAAAGGCCTTCTTCAATTGCGGAATGTCGGCGACATGCGCCAGCACGCGCAATTCGATCTGGCTGTAATCGGCGCTGATGAGCTTCGATCCCGGTGGCGCGATGAAGGCGGTGCGGATGCGCCGGCCTTCCGGAGTTCTCACCGGAATGTTCTGGAGATTGGGATCGGTCGATGACAGACGCCCGGTCGATGTCGAGGCAAGTGCATAGGAGGTGTGGACACGGCCGGTTTCGGGATTGATGAAGCCGGGCAGGGCATCGGTATAGGTCGAGCGCAATTTTGCGACCTGCCGCCAGTCGAGCACCTTCTGTGCGAGTTCTATGCCTTGCGCGGCGAGATCCTCGAGCGTGTCGGAATCCGTGCTCCACGCGCCGGTCTGCGTTTTCCTGCCGCCCGGCAGTCCCATGCGTCCGAAGAGTATATCGCCAAGCTGCTTGGGCGAGCCGATATTGAACTTCTCGCCTACAAGCTTGTTGATATTCGTTTCGATCTCGGATGCATTGCGCGCGAACTCGTCCGACAGTCGCGCCAGCACATTGCGATCGACCAGCACGCCGCGCTTTTCCATGTCGCGCAGGACCGGCACCATCGGCCGCTCCAATGTCTCATAGACCGTCATCTTGTGCTTTGCGACGAGACGGGGTTTGAGCAACAGCCAGAGTCGCAAGGTGACGTCGGCATCTTCCGCCGCATAGGCGGTGGCGCGGTCGAGCGGCACCTGGTCGAAAGTGATCTGCGACTTGCCCGAGCCCGCGACCTCCTTGAAGGCGATCGGCTTGTGGCCGAGATGCTTTTCGGAGAGCTCGTCCATGCCATGGCCGTTCTCGCCCGATTCAAGCGCATAGGAAATGAGCATCGTATCGTCGATGGGCGAAACATCGATACCGCACCGCCCGAGCGTCTGCAGATCATACTTCGCATTCTGCCCGATCTTAAGGATGGAAGGGTCC
>JAESFU010000719.1_pt1 | contig 12719 bp, 13 predicted proteins | sample 9269461 | NCBI WGS metagenome assembly JAESFU01 (sample SAMN14502556, study PRJNA617107) | algae metagenome | isolation source: Stenomitos rutilans HA7619-LM2 and co-occurring heterotrophs from cave walls | place: USA: Waikapalae cave, Hawaii | collected 2009-07-28
TGACAACCGGGCTGTTCTGCTCATCGGTAAAATTGGTGGTGATCTGCTGATGCGAATAAAATTGCACGTGTCTTATCGCCAGCATCTGTTTTTTATTGACGCGGCAAAATAAATCCGGCGGCAGCAGGCTTTCGAGTTTTTCGAATGAGATATTCTTGAGTGTGAGAATAGAATCGTCGTCGAGGAACACGGATTTATCGCGACTGTCCAATGTGGACGTCTGGATATAGCGCACCTGATCGAAAAACAAAAGCGATTTGCCTTTGTCCGTATTGAGCTGAACATAATTTTTCTGTTCCGGCTTCTGAATTCGCTTTACCGCTTTCTGAATGGCCTGTTGCAGGCGCTCTTTGGTAACAGGCTTTCGCACATAGTCCACCGCATCCAGGTCGAAAGCTTCGGCGGCAAATTCCTTGTAGGCCGTAGTAAAAATCACCGGTTTTCCTTCGAGCCGTGTCGCTACCTGCAAGCCGTTGATGCCAGGCATTTCAATGTCCAATATGCAAAGGTCGAAGTCCAGCGCCGATTTTTCGGACAACAGTTTCTCGGCTGAATTAAACGCTTTCACCACGTCTACCTCCGGCAACTGTTCGCAAAGCATTTTCAGGTACGTAAGTCCCGGCAGCTCGTCATCGAGCAGCAAGCATTTCAGCCTGGTAGTCAAGCAGCTTTATTTTAAGGTGAGCAATGTGAACGTCTTCTTCTGTAAATTTTTCGAGCGTAAAATGATTGCGGTAAATAATACGCAGGCGTTGGGACAGTGTTTCGGAGCCGATGCCGCCTTTCTCTTTCTTCAGCATCGGGCTCGCCGATATTTTATTGGACACCGTCAGCAGGAACATCCCGTCGCGCAGCTCGAACACCACGGAAATAAAAGCGTCGGCGCTTTGCAGATCGGCATGCTTGAAAGCATTTTCAATAAGATCCACCGAAATGAGCGGCGCCAGCACAGGCTGGGAATACAACGGGTCTGTCTCATCGATTTTCGATTTGACCTTCAGTTCGAACAACGGGCTTATTTTAATCTTGTTGATCTCGATCAGGTTCAAGGCGAAGGCGATTTCTTCCTGCGGTGACACAAAACGATTTCGACTTTCATATAAGAGATAGTCCAGCACGTTGGAGAGTTTGTGCAGCGAAAAATAGGTTTGATACGCATGCGACTGGATGGAATTCAGAATATTGCGCAGCAGATGCGGATTGAGTTTGGCTTCGAGCGTTTCCAGTTGCAGCGAGCCCGTACGATTCTCCAGCGCTGTGAGTTGTGTCTGAATATCTTTCGATCTTTTCTCCGAACGATTCAGTCGCACGGAAACATACACCGTCACCGCACCAAGCAAAACGATAATGCCAAGAGACAAGTACAGAATGATAGCTTCATGTCCGGTCATACGGCCAAAGGTAAAGCATGGAACGTTAAGTTTCCAGAAGCTCTATGCGTTTGCTTTTTCACGATAAGCTTTGGGATTGGTGCCAGCTACTTCCCTAAAAATTTTATTAAAGTTCGGAATGGTTTTATAGCCGCAGGTGTACGCGATTTGCGAAATGCTCCAGTCGGTTTCCATCAGGTATCGGCATGCCTGCGCAATACGCACGTCGTTGAGATATTCCGTAAAATGTTTGCCTGTCCGTTTTTTAAACAATCTGCAAAACGATTGCTTCGTCAGGCTCACCATTTCGGCGAGCTCAGTTAGTGAAATGTCCTCTTTATAATTTTGCTGAATGTGTTGATAAACCGGTGCAAGCCTGTCGTGTTCGGTGGCGTGCCGATTAACGAATGTTTCCGGCTCGATATACGCTACGTCTTTTGAATTGGACAGCAGGTGCAGAATCTCCAGCAGTCCCAGGATCTTATCGAAGCCCGTTTTGTTCAGAAGCTTTTCCAGTTTGCCCGCCACAGTGAGTCTCGTTTTGCCGGTAATGGAAATGCCGCGTGTGGCCTGCTGAAAGAAGTGGACAAGTTTGCCAGCCTCTGCCAGGTGATAGAATGTATTGCCGAACACTTCACTATTAAAATATACTACGATCGATCGCGCACGCAGTCCCGAAAATTCGCGATAGAACACTTCATCATTGAGCCACACATGCGGCAGGTTGGAGCCGATAAAAACCATATCGCCCGCCTTGAAGGGTTGAATCGTGTTGCCGATGATGCGCTTGCCGTAGCCTTCCAGCACATACACCAGTTCCAGCTCCGCATGAAAATGAAAGGGAGAATTGAAAAACGGATGATCGCGTTTGGACACCGAGATATAGCTGTTGGTACTTTCCGTGATCTGTGCCTGAATTACCTTCATATTCCTTGGCCTGGTTAACAAAGAACAAGTTTAGGGTAATTATGGAAAAGTAATGTACATCCGGTTCAGATATATTTCGGGCAGCAAAAACCTTATTTACATGGCGTTCAAACGTTATTGCCTGGCACTTGACCTGAAGCCGGAAGCGACCCTCATAGCCGAGTACGAAGCCATGCACAGACAGGTGTGGCCGGCAATCCTCGACAGCATTCGCGAAGCAGGAATTGCGCAGATGGAAATCTATCGCATCGGCAACCGGCTGTTTATGATTATGGAGGTAACACCCGACTTTTCCTTCGAGAAGAAACAAGCCCTGGACAGCGGTAATCCGAAAGTTCGGGAGTGGGAAGAACTGATGTGGAAATATCAGCAGGCACTTCCCACGGCAAAGCCCAACGAAAAATGGCTGCTTATGGACCGCATCTTCGCACTGTGAACCAACCCGACAACCAAACCACCATGCCCATACCATCTGCCAGCACACAAAACACTGTCCCCCATCAGCCGGAGAGGAATTATTTTATCCCCCTTACTCTTGTTACCAGTCTCTTTTTTCTGTGGGGACTTGCCTACGGATTGCTCGATGTATTGAACAAACATTTTCAGGAATCGCTGAACATCACCAAGACGCGCAGCACATTGTTGCAGGCTGCCTATTTCGGAGCATACTTTCTGGTGGCCATGCCGGCCGGAATTTTTATGAGCCGCTTCGGCTATAAGAAAGGAATCATTGCCGGATTGCTGCTGTATGCGGTCGGCGCGTTTTTGTTTTATCCAGCAGCGCAGTTACAGAGTTTCGATTTCTTTTTGCTGTCCCTCTTTATTCTCGCTGCCGGGCTTACCTGCCTGGAGACTGCCGCCAACCCGTATGTAACCGTACTGGGCCGGGCAGACACCGCCGCGTTTCGCCTGAACATGTCCCAATGCTTTAATGGTGTAGGATCTTTTATCGGTCCTATTATCGCGGCCAATTTATTCTTTGCCGAAAGCAGCGGCACAACGGGCAACGATCTGGGTTCTGTTAAAATCGTGTATGTGGTCATTGGCGCGGTGGTATTGCTCATCGCAGGACTGTTTGTAAAAACTGATCTCCCTGAAATCCGCGAGGCAGAGACAACAGCCGGTAGCGCCATCGGGACAAAGAAAATCTGGCAACATCGTCATCTGGTGAACGCTGTGATTACACAATTTTTTTATGTGGCCGCGCAAGTAGGAATGGCTGCGCTATTCATCAATTATTGCACCGAGGCCACGTCGGCTATCGATAACACCAAAGCCTCGTATTTGCTATCCATCAGCCTGCTGTTGTTTACACAGGGGAGATTTGCCGGTACCGCATTGATGCGCCGCATTGCTCCCTCCACGCTGCTCACGCTATATGCCATCATCAACATTGCATTATGTGTGGTGGTATGGAAAGCAGGCGGCTGGACAGGTGTGTATGCGTTGATGGCCAATTTCTTTTTTGCCTCCATCATGTTCCCAACCATTTTTGCATTGGGTGTAAAAGATCTGGGCGTTCACACCAAACAAGGATCTTCGCTCATCATCATGTCCATTGTGGGTGGGGCCATTGTGCCCTATGTAATGGGGCTGCTCTCCGAGAAATCTACGGCCGAGTCCTATATCATTCCGCTGCTCTGCTATGGCGTAGTGGCCTGGTTTGGCTGGCGCGGGTATAAGGTGAAGGACAGTTCACAGTAAACGTAAAGTCAAGTATTGTATATGAACAGGATCTTGAAGATTCATCCCAAGGACAATGTACTGGTAGCCTTAACCGATCTGGCAAAAGGCGAAAGTATTCCGTTTGAAAATAAAACTTATGTGCTGGTCGATGCCATCAGTGCCAAGCATAAATTTTATATGCACGATATGCGCGTGGGCGACAGCGTAATCATGTACGGCGTGCTCGTCGGAAAAGTGACACAGCCCGCTGCAAAAGGCTCCGCCATGACAACCGCCAATCTGAAACATGCCGCTGAGCCTTACAGCTATCGTAACGTAGTGCCGCAGTGGCAGGCGCCCGATGTGTCCCAATACGCAACGCGAACCTTTATGGGCTATCATCGCAGCGATGGCAGCGTTGGGACAGCCAACTACTGGCTCTTTCTTCCCACCGTGTTTTGCGAGAACAGAAATCTTGATGTGATTCGCGAGGCCTTGCATAATACATTGGGATATACCGTAACACCCAAGTATAAAATCTTTACAGATCAATTGTTGGAAGCTTATAAAACCGGCGAGTCTCTTGAATCTTTTAATCCTGATAACCTTCAGGCATCGCCCGCACACGGCCGGTATTTTAAAAATATCGATGGTGTTAAATTTCTCAATCACCAGGGTGGCTGCGGCGGAACACGCCAGGATGCAGACACACTCGGAAGATTATTAGCAGCGTATGCCAACCACCCCAACGTTGCCGGTGTTACTATTCTCAGTTTAGGTTGTCAGCATTTGCAGGCACAATCGCTACTGGAGGACATTAAGAAAGGCGAAACTTTTCAGAAGCCTGTTCTCGTATTCGAGCAGCAGCAAATGCAAAGCGAAGAACAACTGGTGAAGGAAGCGATCCGGCAAACATTTATGGGACTTGCCGAGGCCAATAAAACAGAACGCAGGCCCGCGCCGCTCGGCAAACTTTGTGTCGGTGTAAAGTGCGGTGGCAGCGATGGCTTCAGCGGCATCAGTGCAAACCCCGCCGTGGGCTATATAGCCGATTTACTTGTCGCGCTTGGCGCAAAAGTATTGCTGGCAGAATTTCCCGAACTCTGCGGGGCCGAACAGGACATGATTGATCGCAGCGTCAGCAAAGCTGTAGCTGAAAAATTTATCCGTCTTATGGACACCTATAGTGCCGAAGCGCAGGCCGCGGGTTCAGGTTTCCACATGAATCCTTCACCGGGTAATATCAAAGACGGTCTCATAACCGATGCGATCAAGTCTGCCGGTGCCGCTAAAAAAGCGGGTACCTCACCCGTGGTAGATGTATTGGACTATACCGAGCCGGCTACAAAACCCGGTCTGAGCCTGGTATGCACGCCGGGTAACGATGTTGAGGCTACCACAGGAAAAGCCGCTTCCGGTGCCACCCTCATTCTTTTCACAACAGGACTTGGGACACCTACCGGTAATGCCGTATGTCCCACCATAAAAGTGGCTACCAATACGTCGCTCGCCACCCGCATGCGCGACATCATCGACATTGACTGCGGCCCGGTAATAAGCGGCGAGAAAACCATCGAACAAATGGGCGAAGAAATTCTCGAATACTGCATCCTGGCAGCCAGCGGGGAAGTTATCCCCAAGGCTGTGCAATTAAATCAGGACGACTTCATCCCCTGGAAACGCGGTGTGTCACTATGACGGAAGATGACGGCCGTTTTATGGCTTCCCCCTAAATTGGCCCGCAAAAAGAAAAATCAACACGATAAATAGTATCTTAATCTTATGTTCTCCTTACAAAATAAAAAAGCAGTAGTTACCGGCGCAGGCAGCGGTATAGGCAAGGCCATCGCACTGTTGTTCGCGCAGCAGGGTGCCGAAGTCCATATACTCGAATTGAGCGAAGAAGCTGCCGCTACTACGGTTAGTGAAATAAACTCCACCGGTGGAAAAGTGAAAGTATACGCATGCAATGTAGCACAACAGGCTGCCGTGGTGGACACGTTCGCTACCATAGGAGCTTTCGATATTCTGGTGAACAATGCTGGCGTGGCTCACATCGGCAAAGCCGATACAACCGCTGAAGCGGATTTTGATCGTGTCCTGAACATTAATGTGAAAGGTGTATATAACTGCCTCTATGCTGCTATTCCACAATTAAAAAAGAATGGTGGCGGCGTTATTTTGAATATGACTTCCATTGCAGCACATGTGGGATTGGCTGATCGCTTCGCATACTCTACGACAAAGGGCGCGGTAAAGGCCATGACACTTTCGGTAGCAAAAGATTACCTGCAGGACAACATCCGCTGCAACTGCATTTCGCCAGCCCGGGTACACACGCCGTTTGTGGATGGGTTCCTGAAAAACAATTATGCAGGCAAAGAAGCAGAGATGTTCGATAAATTGTCCAAATCACAACCGATCGGACGCATGGGTAAACCAGTGGAGATTGCTACCCTTGCCTTGTACCTCGCCAGCGACGAAGCATCGTTCATCACCGGCAGCGACTACCTGATCGACGGCGGCTTTGTAACCTTAAACGGATAGCGCATGAAGTGGCCCTTTGACACAAACTATCCTTCCATCGACGACCTGAGACAGCGCGCCCGCCAGCGCATTCCGGGTTTTGCATTTGAATACCTGGACGGCGGCTGCAATGAAGATGTAAACCTGTATCGGAATACAGCCGACCTGCGCGAGGTGGAGCTTGTCCCGCATTATATCTCCGAACACATCAGCTCCGAAATAAAGACAGAACTGTTTGGACACATTTACGATGCGCCCTTCGGTATTGCTCCCGTAGGACTACAAGGTCTTATGTGGCCCAATGCCACCGAAATTCTCGCTAGCGCTGCCTTTCGGAATAACATTCCTTTTATTCTCAGCACGGTTACCACCAGCAATATCGAGCGTGTAAGCGAGCTTACCGAAGGACATGCGTGGTTTCAATTGTATCATCCGGCAGAGAACAGTTTACGCGACGATATCATAAAAAGATTGCAGGCCGCGAATTATCCCGTGCTGGTGCTACTCTGCGATGTCCCATCGTTCGGGTATCGCCCGCGCGACATCCGCAACGGTCTTGCCATGCCGCCCCGCATGACGCTGAAGAACATCTGGCAGATTATGGGCCGCCCCCACTGGGCATTGCAGACATTGATACAGGGACAACCGGAATTTGCCACGCTGAAACCGTATATGCCCGGCGACCTCAACATGAAGCAATTGGGACAATTCATGAATCGTACATTCTCAGGGAAGCTCAACAAGGAAAAAATTGCGCCGATCCGCGACCGCTGGAAAGGCAAGATTGTGCTGAAGGGCGTAGCCAGCGAAGAAGATGCCGCGATGGCCCTGACGCTGGGGCTGGATGGCATCATTGTGTCCAATCACGGTGGCCGCCAGCTGGACGCGGGACAATCGACTATAAAAGCATTAAAACCGATTGTCAATTCATACAAAGGCAAACTCAAAATTATGATGGACAGCGGCATTCGGTCCGGACCGGATGTAGCCCGTGCCCTGGCACAGGGAGCCGAGTTTACGTTTATGGGACGCACGTTTATGTACGGCGTGTCCGCGCTCGGCAAACAGGGCGGCGATCACACCATCAATATTTTAAAAACGCAACTTCAACAGGTGATGGACCAGCTGGGCTGTTCCACGACCACAGACTTTCACCGCCACTTGCCGAAACGGCCGACGCAGTAAAATATTTTTGAATTACTAATCATACAAGAAACATGAAATTAATACGCTTTGGAGAAGCCGGTAAAGAGAAGCCGGGGGTTATCATGGATGACGTGCGGTACGATGTGTCCCGTTTCATACAAGATTACAACGAAGTTTTCTTTGAAAACGACGGGCTGTCCGATCTGAAGAAAATACTGGAGGAACAAAAGGGAGCTTTGCCCAAGGTAAGCAACGACGCCAGGCTCGGTTCGCCGATTGCGCGTCCATCCAAAATTGTATGCATCGGTTTAAATTACAGCGATCATGCAAAAGAGACAAACGCCGCCGTTCCGGCCGAGCCGATTATTTTCTTCAAATCCACTACCGCGCTATGCGGTCCAAATGATAATGTGATCATTCCCAAAGGCAGCGAGAAAACAGACTGGGAAGTTGAACTGGCGGTGGTGATCGGCAAAAAGGCAAGCTACATCGCGGAGAAAGATGCCTTGCACTACGTGGCTGGCTATTGTCTTCACAACGACTACAGCGAGCGCGCTTTTCAACTGGAGCGCGGTGGACAATGGGCGAAAGGAAAGGGATGCGATACCTTCGCACCACTGGGACCCTTCCTTGCTACGCAGGATGAAGTGTCTAATGTGGACAACCTGAAAATGTGGTTAACGGTAAACGGAAAAAAATACCAGGACGGCAGTACTTCAAATTTGATTTTCAAAATCCCCTTCCTCATTCATTACCTGAGCCAGTTTATGACGTTGCTGCCCGGCGATGTCATCAGCACCGGGACACCCGCCGGCGTAGGACTCGGCATCAAACCTGAACCGGTCTACATCAAAGCCGGCGATGTAATCGAACTGGGCATCGAAGGGCTCGGCAGCAGCAAACAAACAGCACTGGCATATTCCGCATGAGAATCGACAGCCATCAGCATTTCTGGCATTACCATCCCGTAAAAGATGCATGGATCACGGATGACATGAAGGTGATTCAACGGGATTTCTTGCCCGCCGATCTGGCACCAAATCTTCGGGACAATAACCTGCATGGCTGCGTGGCTGTACAAGCCGGTCAAAGCGAAACCGAAACACATTTTCTACTCGAGCTTGCGCGCGCAAATGATTTTATAAAAGGCGTAGTCGGCTGGGTTGATTTGCAACATACAGAAATTGGACAACGCCTGGAATATTTTGCGTCTTTCCCGGCGTTAAAAGGATTTCGTCACATCGTACAGGCTGAGGCGGCGGGGTTTATGTTGGACGCTAACTTTCAACGCGGCATTCGTGCATTGCGTGAATTCAACTTTACCTACGATATCCTCATCCACCATCATCAGCTTGCTGAAGCTACGACGCTGGTGAGGAAATTTCCGGATCAGTTCTTTGCGATCGATCACCTGGCGAAGCCGGCCATTGCAAAAGGTGAATTTTCAAACTGGAAGAAAGACATTGTGGCGTTGGCGGAATGTCCGAATGTCTATTGCAAGATTTCCGGCATGGTAACAGAAGCTCACTGGACAGACTGGAAGCCGGAAGATTTTGCTCCCTATATGGACACCGTGGCATCAGTCTTTGGCGCAGGCCGCATCATGTTCGGCAGCGACTGGCCTGTGTGTTTACTGGCTGCATCCTATTCACAGGTAACAGCGATCGCCGATGGCTTCGTACAAAAATTCTCAAACGATGAACAGGAAAAATTCTGGGGACAGAATGCCATTCAATTTTATAACCTCTAAAATGACTTACGATGAATTTGCAGCTAAACGATAAAGTGGTGATTGTTACCGGCGGCGCGAAAGGGATCGGTCTCGGCATCAGCAAAACGCTCGCAGAAGAAGGTGCCATTGCCGTGATTGTAGGCCGCGATGAAAAGGACAATCAACTCGCTGTAAAATCCATCGAAGAGAGTGGCGGCAAAGCCGTGCAGTTCGTAGCAGAATTAACAGATCCGGCTGCCAGCGAACTTGTGGTACAGAATATCGGCAAAGAATTTGGCCGCATTGATGGACTGGTGAATAACGCGGGCGTGAATGACGGCGTGGGTCTGGAACACGGAAGCTACGCGGGCTTTATAGCATCGCTGCATAAAAACCTTGTCCACTACTATTTAATGGCGCACCATGCGTTGCCGTATCTGATCAAGAGCAAAGGCGCTATTGTAAACATCGGTTCCAAGACGGCAGAAACAGGACAAGGCAATACATCTGCCTACGCAGCAGCGAACGGCGGCAGAAACGCGCTCACGCGCGAATGGGCTGTCGAGTTGTTGAAATATGGCATTCGGGTTAACGCGCTCATTGTGGCTGAATGCTATACGCCGTTATACGAAAAATGGATTCAGACATTGCCCAACCCGCAGGAAAAGTTAAAGTCTATCGAGTCAAAAATTCCATTGGGACAACGTATGACGTCTGCGGAAGAAATTGCGGACATGGTTGTGTTTCTATTGAGCGCACGCTCCGGCCACACCACCGGTCAGCTGATCCACGTTGATGGCGGGTATGTCCACCTGGACAGGGCGCTGTAACCAATTTAAAGCAACATAAAAGCCTGCGGACTTTCGTTCGCAGGCTTTTTGTTTTAATCAAACTATGGCTACAGCAATTCTTTAATAGCGCGTTCGATAACGGCATCTTTTGTGCGGTCGTTCGGATCCACCAGCACGTGGATATCGGGTGGTACGCCGTTTTCATAAGCCGGATTTTTATCCAGCGTAAGCGCTTGGGTTATGGAGAACCGGTATTTCCAGCCATTGGGCAGCTGTCCTCCGTTGGGAAGTCCCAAACCGCCACCGGTTGTATCGCCAATCAGGATCATGCTGGGCAATGCCTTGGTGGCAAGCGACGCAAAGGAACCGGCACTATAGGTGCCGCGGTCTGTTAGCACAGCAACCTTTTTTGTATAGCGAACACCGTTGTAAGGTTCCACATAGGCTGGCGCTGCCTCCGAAAAATCATTGATTCCGGGGCCTGTCTTGATTCTCGAATAATACAGCAATGTTCTTTCTTCCACAAAATGATCGAGTATGCTGAAGATATCTACGACAGACCCACCGCCATTTTTACGCAGATCGAGTATGAGGCCCTTTGTGTCCTTGTAGCGTTTCAGGATAAAATCCAGGTTGGTAGGATCTACGGTGCCAGTAAACGAGCTGAATCGAATGTATCCTATTTGCTTGTTTGCGATGAAATCATGAACAAAGGGACCGGATATATAAAAATTCGACAGGAGATAATTATCCTCCACGACACGCCAGGTCAAATTATCCTGTCCCTGATGCGCGACCGGGAAAAAAGATACATTAAAATTTGAGCTTAGGTTTGTATGTCCATCCCGCAATTCGGTGAGCATAGCGCCCAGCACGTTGAACAGGGAGTCTTCGGACATTCCTTCATAAATTTTTGCTTCATACTTCGCTTTCGACTTGTTCCAGTCAATGCCTTTCAATTCAAAGTACGCATACTTGTCCCGACATTGTTCCCAGAGGTAGTCAAAGTTCTTCTTCGCACTGGTCGATTCCATATCATCTTCAAAGAAGATTCCCTCGCACGCGCACAGCGTGACGAATAGAGGTAGCAGATACAGTATTTTTTTCATGATTGTTAGCGGTTGTTGGTGTTGAACAATAAAGTAAAACGGAGTACATGCTGGGCCATTTCAAACTTGTCCGGGGTGCTCCCGGTGGTGTAGGCATCCCATACATAGGACAACCGGCATGCATTTTTATTTTCACGCCACACAGTATAGTCGATTACCGTTCCAAAGCGTAACCCCGACAGATGGAATTCATAATCATCAAACAGCGAAAATTCATCCACGACACCGCCCTGACTAGCATACGCATACCCGTTCCTGTAACTTCCGTTCAGCAGACCGGCATTGAACCGGAAACCAAGCTCGCGCGGTCTTGCTTTCAGCTTATACTTGATGAAGAGAAATTTCTTTTGCCTGGGCTCATGTGTGGAGAGATCTTTCGTAGCTTTTACCGATCCATACAGCGTTGGCAGAATTTCTTTTCCCAATGCATTGTTTTGAAGCGATTCATTTATTCGCAAATTTCCCAGCACACTAAATTGTCCTCCGGCTTTTACATTCCACTTCTCATTGGTAAAACGGTTCAGTGTATAAAGCCTGGAGTGCGTCGCTATGACAGTAGTCACTTTACTTTGGGCAGTATGTTGATTATAGGCCATTACGTAGTTTCCACCCGAGTAAATTAATAATGTTTCAACCTCACGCTTTTTGCCGGATACCAGTCGGGACAGGGATGCATACTTCACTGCGCCTTTGTAAAAAAGTGGAGAAGTACCAAAGTCGCGAAATTTGGAAGATGCTAAACCGATGGATACGTTGAAATACTTGGCAGGACTTCCGTCGTCGGTATCCGCGGTACTGTTGTCCTGTCCTTGCGAGAGCACAGGCAACGACATGCTCATTAATAAAAAGAGTATTGTGTGTTTGATCATTTGTTCCGATTTGTTTTTGTTTCTGCAGAAGTATAAAGATTGCGCGCCAATGCTTACACTGAAATCTGATTTCAACCGGGATGCCCCTATTGAAATAGGGCGCAAATATTATGAACTTAGGACAAAGAGTGAATCTTTAATTATCGATACTCCATAAAAAAAATCAATATCTATTCTAAGTATAACAATAGTATAAACTATCACTTGTTATACATTTTTTTTATCGAGCTCATACCTCATTATATTTCATTAGTATGTCGGAGAAGCGCCGTTGTATATCGGAACTATCAGTACCGGGACCTGACCAAGCGTGAAGTATACTTGTATTTTTTAGCGGGAGCTTCTGGCAATAGCATATTGGGACATCTCGACAGACGGAGAACATCCTTAAATAAAAGGAAGAAAAAATATTTACGGATAGAGTATAAGAACTTATGCTTCGTCCAGCCACTTTTCGGCATCAGCGATTGCCTTGAAGCTTTTCTTGGGGAACTGGGTCGCCTTGGCCACCGCGTCCAGTTGCATTTCAGCAACTTCGTCTTTGATTATTTCGGCTACTTTCTTTATACCGGCTTTCAACAATAAAGCTTGTGCCTGCTCGTGAA
>JAESFU010000720.1_pt1 | contig 12705 bp, 13 predicted proteins | sample 9269461 | NCBI WGS metagenome assembly JAESFU01 (sample SAMN14502556, study PRJNA617107) | algae metagenome | isolation source: Stenomitos rutilans HA7619-LM2 and co-occurring heterotrophs from cave walls | place: USA: Waikapalae cave, Hawaii | collected 2009-07-28
AGAACCTGACCTACATCGGCGGCGGCAACTTCACGGGCGCGGGCAACGAGCTGGCCAACACGCTGACCGGCGGGGCGGGCAACGACGTGCTGAGCGGCGGCGGCGGCGCGGACAGCCTGATCGGCGGCGGCGGGATCGACACGGCATCCTATGCGAGCTCGTCGGCAGGGGTGCACGCCTCGCTGGCGACCCCCGGCAGCAACACCGGACACGCCGCGGGCGACAGCTACACCTCGATCGAGGGGCTGCTGGGCTCGAAGTTCGCCGACACCCTCACCGGCGACGGCGGCGACAACCGCCTGACCGGCGGCGGCGGCCTCGACATGCTGACCGGCGGCGGGGGCAGCGACACGTTCGTGTTCAACCAGTCGCTGGTGGCGGCCAACGTGGCGACCGTGGCCGACTTCGTGGTGGGCACCGACATGTTCGAGCTCTCGCTCGGGGTGTTCAGCGCCGCCGGTGCGGCCGGCAGCCTGAGCGCCGATGCGTTCCATCTCGGCGCGACCGCCGCCGACGCCACCGACCGCATCCTGTACGACGGCGCCACCGGCCAGCTGTTCTACGATGCCGACGGCACCGGCGCGATCGCCGCCAAGGCGTTCGCCACCATCACGCCAGGCCTCGCCCTAACCGAGCACAGCTTCCTGCTCGTGTAGACGAGTTCAGGATCGGCCGCGGCAGACGGTCTGGTAGCGAGCGATAGATCAGTGCGCTAGCGTTCAATCATGTGTGGAAAATTCACAGCTCAGGCAGCTTGGCGCGAGGTCGTCGCTTTCTCTCAGCCATTGACCGGTGATGGTGGCGGCGGGGACGGCGAGCGTGGCGACGAGATCGTCATCTATCGAGTTGGCGGGCCGCTGCCGGTCATCATCTGGGACCGGGAAGCCGGCAAGCGCCGCGTGGTGCCGATGCGATGGGGCTTACCTTCGCCAAAGGACTGGCGCCGTCGCTCGGAGACAATTGACGAGCTGCGCACCTTCCGGACGGCCTTCGAAGTCAGCACGGCATGCGATCGTTAGTACACCTAATCGTCGTTTGCCGGCCGTTTACTCGCTTCCTCGGCGACTTCGGCAAGATCTTCCGACAACAACTTGAGCGCGACCGGGTCGAGATTGCCGCGAACGATCATCTGATTGTCCTGCGTAATGGCCACCATTACGAATGGCGTGTCGGCAAGACCGAGTGCGCGGAATTTCTCGCGCAGCATTTCGTCGGCGTCGGAGAGTATGGTCTGCAAAGTGTCGGCGTGGTCGGTCATGATGCCATCCTAGCGCGGCCGCTCCCTGGCTGCGCTACACTTCCGGCATCATCGGCTGCCGGCCACGGTCAACATCGGGCGCCGCTTGAAGCACCTCGCGTAGCTCTATCAGAGAGTTGCGTAGTTTGCTCAGGCCATCATGAATAGAAGGTGCATCGTCGGTGTTGAGTGCCCGTAGCAATATTTGGGCGTGCGCCGCCGCGACGTTGGCCATTCCTCGAACGACCGGTCTTTCTGAGTCGGAAACGGAGAACCTGACAATGTTCAATGTCTGCATGAGGAGCCCAATGACTGAAGCCTCATCGGGGGCGCTGAGCGCAGCGTGGCACGCTTTCTCCAATGCTTCGATCTGGCGAAGGAGTTTCATCGACGTGTCGCAGATTAAGGTAGAGAGGCTGGCTCTATATTTGGCCAGGAGTTAGCCCGCTGTTGGCGCGTTCTCTGGCCATGTGTAGACGCACCGAGAACGGTCCCAAACTTCGAAACCCTCGAAGCCGATCGCGCTACGTTTTTGAAAGTATATCCGGGCTTGCTCGATCAGAGATTCGTCTGATCCTTCATCGAGGATTTCAACGGCCGCTATATGGCCCTTCCGCATAAAATAGCAGCGCACGCTTCGCTCCTTTCTTATCGTGTGCGGCCAAAAAAATAGCGCAACTTTTTCTCTGCTGCCAAGGGGCTATGTGGGGTAACGAGCCGATCAGCTTGAAGCCGTGATCCGCCTTCCAGCCCGCCCAGCTGTACCAATTGTCTGCCCCGCCTGCGATGCGATCGGCTTCCGCTTTCCATTCGGCAGCGTCGGCCGGCCCGAAAGGCTCCTCCCGGCGGAGGCGCGCGACGAAGGGAAAGGCGCGGGTCTTGATCTAGTGACTGTTCGGGCTTCGGCGAGCCATGGCGTTCTCCGGTTGGCTGCGCCCCCTGTCCCCGCTGCCGGTTCTGTCTGGCGCGAGTCCTAGCGCGTGCGCCCCGCCGTCATCTTCGACCGAGTCAGCATGCATGAGCACGGCGCGTGGCTGCTGGCGGTGCTGACGCCCGCCGGCACATGTTCGCTACGGTGCCGACTGCGTCGCCAGCATTTGAGACGGTGCCCTGATGTGGAGGCGCAACCAAAATTTGGGCACCGGCATTAGTGGCGCACTCAATCACTTCCTGGGGTACATCATGGCGATAGGAATTGGTGCGGTAGTTGCCGTAGAGGCCAAGCTGATTCGAAAGCTCGGTGATGCACGGCGAAATCTCTCGGCCCAAGAGCGATTAGCTCGCCTGCAGAAAGAGGCGAAGCCGACAGTCGGCCTCATGGTCCGTCCTGTCCGGCGGCCAGTTTCTGAGGGTGCCCATGACGAGGCATAGTTCGGTCGAGGCGCTCGGGGACCCGTCGCTCGTGCACCTGTTGGAAGTCGAACTCAGCTCTGATGTGCTTGGCGGTACTCGCGCAGCCGACGCCTTCGACGGCGAGAGGATTCGTGAAGCTGCGAACCTTCTGAAGAGAGTGTGCACGAAGCAGAAAGTGGCAGGAGACTACGCCGTGTCGGGGGTCCGAGCCGGAAACATTAGCGTGCGATGCGGTTTCTTGGACGTTCGAGAGCGCGACCTCATCGGGGACCTCGGCGGGGCCGTCGTGCTGACCGGGGGGCCGTGGGCAACTCGGAGGTACATCCTGCTCGATCCAGCTTCGGAAGCACTTCTAAGCGACGCGGGCACTCCTCGAGACAATAGCAGCGCGGGGCGCCGTGCCCGGGACAGGGCTAGAAAGGCCGAAGACGATCGAGGGCTGCGCTGGAAGGTGCGGGGGGATATGTGACGCCGCCCTCCCACCATTCAACCGGCTTTGAGAGACTTCGCCCCAGCCTCCTGTAGAGCCTTCCGAACGGTCTCGGCATCCTTGCCGTGATAGTCGACGGAGACCTCAATCAATCCGGCGAGCTCGGGGGTGCCCCGATCTTGGGCGCCATCATGGCCGCTCTCCACGTCGGCGCCGGCGGCCTTCACTCCCGCCGAGTTCGCGATGCCCCGGGCGCGAACGAAGATGTCGGTGCGGGGAATTCCATGCGTTTGGACTAGGTGCTCGACAGCGGTCTCGGCATCCCGTCGGGTCTCGAACTGCGCGGCTATCGTGCTTTCCATGGCATGCTCCCAATGGCGGTGTCGTCGGCTTCAACCGCCTAAGAAGTCCGTGGTTGCTCCAAGTCGCTGAACGAAGCGCGCGAGGATCAGCAGCAGCACCAGGGTTTCGGGCGCGAGCTGAAGGCGGAAATAGAGGCCGCGGGCGGTGAGGAAGAACTCGATCATTTCGGGTTCCTTTGCAGGTGGCGTCGCAGTGTGGCGACGATCTGCTGAACCCTCATGAACCGGGTTTTCAGTATTCAAGAGGTAGATTGCTGTGTGCAGGGCAGCCACGCACTTCCAGATTAGTCCTGAGGCGACGCAACATAATCCTGAGATATGCATTTAAGTGCATAGTAGATCGGCCGATCCGCTAGAGACGGGCCGCGGCCGCCGTGTGTGGGACGGGCTGCGGTCCGTCTCGCTTCAACCAGAGTCGCCTTCAAATGGTTGGCGGCAAAAGCCATGCAACCTTTTCGGCTTCGCATCGTTTTTGTTAGGTAGCCTGCACCCACAGGCCACCACCCCGCTGCCCTGTTCCCACACACCGCAGGGCGCAGAGCCCGCTCCGTCCCACCCCGGAGCGGGCTTTATATTTTGCGGTCTTAGGAATCCGACCCAACATAAGTTGGCATCCCACCCAACAGAAGTTCGAGCTTGCTGCTCGACGGCTTGTCTTTGGGCACCTCAAAAACATGATCGTTTGGTCGTCCCTCGCATTGGAAAAGCCATCTCTGCTGAACCTCGTGTTCGACGAGGCACGAGCCGCAGATCGGGCACAACATCTCTTGCCTGTTCCCCGTACCGTGTGTGAGACGAGAAAACCGCGTCCAATGGAAGTCGTTGCCGGATGACAGGAAGGCGCCGCTTGGGTTCGGCACTGTACGAAGTATCGCTTCGGGCTAGTGTATCTTCCCTTGCAGGGAGAGAGGGTAATGACTTCACGCAAGAAGGGGCCGGATCGTCCCAAGCCAGAGGCCTCGGTAGACCCCGGCCTTTCCATCCCGCCAATTCTTCCCGACGCTCCGGACGAAAAGCGTAAGGCCGTTCGCGAAGCAGCGGCGCGGCTGGCGAAAATGACGCCTGAGGAACAGGCGGCCGCACTCTTCCGGTCGCTAGGCGCCCACAAGAAAGATTGAAACAACGGCTTGCGACCTACCGCATTTGAGTAACGAGCCCAATTTGGCTTCGATTGCTGCGGGAATTAGCAGCCAAGAGTAGATTTTTCTTGTCGTTCCTGACGCCTTGATCATATTCCGTTGCCATCGCTTGCTGATCCCTACGAGCGCGAGCGGCTGAGAGACAGCGGCGTCAGACGTCGGGCGCTCCCGCTCGATCGAGTCGTGATCGTCCCTCTACCGCAACTGTCATCTATACCGTGTCGATTGGACCAGACGCCCTCTATCGCTATGTCGAGCTCTTCCTCGATGAGGTCGAGAGCCGTGGTCGCGAGCCTGACGCCGCTGAATGCGAAGAGCTGGCGGAGCTATTGGTCCGACTGAGCCAGGGAAATCTCCGTTGCGAAGACGTCATGCAACGCCTCGAAAAACTCCTCGCCATGGATCTCGGCACGCAGGGCAAACAGGTGGTACCGGCCCGTAGTGGGAATGACGTCACGACGATACGGGAATTCCGAGCACTACTGCAGATAGTACGACAACGAACGTAAGTCGCGTTCATGCTTTTCCTGTAAAGCTTTCGACGCCAAGCTGAATTTAATGCGCAAGCTTGCGGTAAACATCGGTGGTCAGCCGACCAATGTTTATCTGGAGGACGCTTTTGGGGCGCGCCTAGAGGACCTGTCGCGCTTAAAAGGCGTTGCGATCGACGCGCTGGTCTCTGCTGTCGATCAATCAAGGGGCAGCGCCAGTCTGTCGTTCGCTCTCAAGGCCTACATCCTGACCGAATTCACGAAGCAGAAGGCGCGGTCTTGACCGCCTTGAGGGCGGGATCGACCTATAAACTCGCGCATAGATGGCATTGCTTGCCACAATGGCTCGACGCCCTGAAAGTGGGACACATGGGCGGAGAAATGCAGCAAACTCAGCGAGTCGACCGAACGTCCCACTTGGTCTTAAGTCCCTGATCCAGCCGAATTCTTCTACTTCGACCGGGGGTACCATCGTGCGGAGCGTCACGCCGAGACCGACGACAAGGTCTCCTTCGATTTCCCGTGACGCGATACCTACGTCTTCAAGAGCAGACGATTGAGGAGATGGCCATAGGTTCGGCGTCCGCCGCCTGGCAGCGGACGGATGGATTGCTTTTGCTCGGCTTCGATTATACGAATGCGAGCCATTCGCAAAATACGATGTCAGCCCCGGACCCCTCTCTCACCCTCTACGTCGCGCATCGGGACGACCTCGTCGACTATGCGAGCCGGCTGCTGAACCAGGACCGGTCGAAGGCCGAGGACGTGGTGCAGGAAGCGTGGATCCGTCTGTCGGCGCGGCACGGGCAGGGCGCCGAGATCCTCAATCCGCTGCACTACATGTATTCGATCGTGCGCAATCTCGCGTTCGACATACTGAGCCGGACGACGCGCGAGACGGTCGCCGATACGGCGCAGGCGCCCTACGACACGATCCCGCATGAAGTCCCGTCGGCCGAGGAGGTGGTCTTCCATCGCGACCGGCTACGGATCCTGGCCGATGCGATCGCGGAACTGCCGGAGCGGACGCAGATCGCCTTCCGCATGTACAAGCTGGAAGAGAAGACGCTGCAACAGATCGCCGACCATCTCGGGATTTCGATCGCGCGCACCTTCCAACTGGTTCGCGATGCAGGTGCTCACGCGACGCGGCGCCTGCTCGCGCGGGCGGACAGACCGGACGGGCAGGAATAAAGTGCCGCGCGCCATGCAAATCGGTGCCTCGGAAACCGTCTATAGGACGGGGGCCCGCTGCGCGGGTACCGCGAAGCAGGACGGGTAGTTGGTGGACACCTCCACGAGAGATCGGGACGCGGCGATCGACCGGGCGATGGAATGGCTCCTTCGCCGGGAGATGACGCCGCGCGACCCCGTCCTGGAACGCGACTTCCAGCAATGGCTCGGCGAGGCCGACGCCCACCGCAAGGCCTATGCCTCGGTCCAGTCGACCTGGGCCGATCTCGGCAAGCTGCCGGTGGAGCGATCCGCGCAGAAGGCGAGCACCGCGAACGTGGTCTCGCTGCCGGCCCGTGCCGCGACCATTGGCAAGCCACGCAAGACCCGATGGCTCGCCACCGCGGCAGCGCTTGCGGCCGCCTGCCTGCTGATCGTTGCCTTCCCGATGCTCCACCGCGCCGTCGTCGCGGACCATTCGACCGGCGTTGCGGAATTGCGCGAAGTGATCCTGCCGGATGGCAGCTTCGCCTCTCTCGATGCAAGCAGCGCCATCGCCGTCGACTACGAGGGAACGGACCGCCGCATCACGCTGCTCGCCGGCGAGGCCTTCTTTCAGGTCACACGCGACGCGCAGCGGCCGTTCTCGGTCGCCGCCGGCAACGTCTCGGTGGTCGTCACCGGAACAGCCTTCAGCGTCCGCAAGACGGCGTCGACCGTCGACGTCGCGGTCCAGTCCGGCATCGTCGAAGTGCTGCAGGAGGGGAAGAGGGCCGGCGAGCCGCTCGGCCTCGGCGACCGGCTGGTCGTCGACCGCGCGGACAAGGCGGTCCATCGCGAGCGCATCGCGCCGGAATCGGTAGCGGCATGGCGCCAGCGCAAGCTGGTCGTCGTCGACACCTCGTTCGGCGACATCGTCGAGGTCCTCGAACGATACCTGCCGGGCGCGATCGTCGTCGGCGACAGGGCGCTGAACCGGCAGAGGATCACAGGCGTGTTCGACCTCACCCAGCCGGTCGAGTCGCTGAAGACGCTGGCGGCCTCGCAGAAGGCGTCGGTGACCGAAGTGACGCCCTACCTGGTGGTCGTCTCGCTGCGTTGACGCTGCGTCGTCTTTTTTTTGCCACAGCCCCTACAAATCCGCCCCGCTCGTCCAGTCATGGGGTTGAGGGCGTGAGGGATTGCTTCACGCCAGCTTGATTCCGTGACCCGCCGGCAACGGATGTTTTGGGGAGAGTTGCGTGTTTTCCAGACGATCGACGCCGCGCCGTGCGAACGGATTGGTTGCCGTTGTTGTTGCCGCGGGGTCGCTCGCCGCCTTCCAGGCACCGGTCCATGCCCAGTCTTCCCAGTCTTCGGAGCAGGCACAGGCGCCTGTCCGGACCTATGACATTCCCGCGCAGCCGCTCGCGCAGGCGTTGACGACGCTCGGCCAGCAGGCGGGGCTGCAGTTCGCGGTGACGGCGTCGGTCGTCGCCGGCAAGACCAGCACGCCGGTGGCCGGCGCCATGTCGGCGGAGCAGGCGCTGCGTCTCATGCTGACCGGCACGGGGATCGTCTACCGCTTCACCTCGCCCACCTCCGTGACGATCACCGGTCCCGCCGATACGAGCAGCGGTGGCGCGCTGCAGCTCGATCCTGTGCAGGTGCAGGGTGTCTTCCCGGTTCCGGCGCAGGCGATGATCGACAACGTCCCGGCGCCCTATGCCGGCGGCCAGGTCGCGACCGGCGGCCAACTCGGCCTGCTGGGTAATCGTGCGGTGATGGACACGCCGTTCAACCAGTCGAACTACACGGCGAAGAAGGCGCAGGACCAGCAGGCCAAGACGGTCCGCGACGTATTGATCGACGATCCGTCGGTGCGAATCACGCGAGGCGATACCAGCCCCGGCACCGACCAGGTGAAGATCCGCGGCTTTCCCGTCGACAACTCGGATTTCTCGTATGGCGGCCTCTACGGCATGCTGCCCAACTCATCGGTCATGGCGGAGATGGCTGAGAGGGTCGAGGTGCTGAAGGGACCGAGCGCGCTGCTCAACGGCATCCCGCCCTTCGGCTCGATCGGCGGCAATGTAAACGTCGTTCCCAAGCGGGCGCCCGACGAGGATCTGACGCAGGCGACGGCGAACTACATTTCCGGCAGCCAGTTCGGCGGCCACGTCGATTTCGGACGCCGCTTCGGCGCGGACAAGGAGTTCGGCGTGCGCTTCAACGGCGTGTATCGGGCCGGCCAGACGGATCTCCAGTACAACGCGGATGAACGGGCACTGGCCCTCATCGGGTTCGATTTCCGCGGCGAGCGCGTGCGGCTGTCCGCCGACCTGGGTTATCAGTACCAGTACATCTCCGGCATCACGCCCTACCTCACTCTCGGGCCGGGCGTACAGCTTCCGTATGCACCGAGCGCGCGCAGCAATCCCACCGCGCAGCCCTGGGGTTTCCAGGGCCGCAAGGATGCCTTCGGCGTTGTCAGGCTCGAGATGGACATTACCGACAATGTCACTCTCTACGCGTCGGCCGGCGCTCACGATTTCCGGTTGGGCGGCCTCTATTCGGCGGCGACGACCATCACCAACTTCAGCGGCGCGGGAACGGCGCTCGCACCCCTCAACTTCAGCCAGTACACGACGAGCTTGACCGCCCAGGGCGGCCTGCGTGCCGTGTTCAACACGGGGCCGGCCAATCATGAGCTCGCTCTCACGGCGTCGACGCTCCAGCAGGACAACGGTCAGGGCAACGTCGCGCAGCCGGGCGGCGCCTTCGCGACCAACATCTACAGTTCGACCCTCGTCGCGCGGCCGAACATCCCGACGCCGGCGGGGAGCAAGACGTCGTCATCCGGCTTCAACAGCATCGGCATCGCCGACACGATCTCCTCGCTGAACAACCGAGTCCAGCTCACGGCCGGCCTGCGTGCACAGAACGTCCAGTCCACCAACTTCAACGCCGTCACGGGCGCGGTGACCGCGACCTACGACCAGACCGTCATCAGCCCTGCCGTGGCGCTCGTCGTGAAGCCGCTGGAGAACGTCTCGCTCTACGGCAACTACATCCAGGGCCTGCAGCAGGGCACGGTCGTGCAGGTGCCGTTCGCGAACGCCGGCACGATCCTGCCGCCTTTCGTGTCCAATCAGTTCGAGGTCGGCGTGAAGGTCGACTGGGGCAAGTTCACGACGACCGCGTCGCTGTTCCAGATCACCCAGCCCAGCGTCATCACGAACCTCGCGACCAACACCCAGAACGTGAACGGGCAGCAGGTCAACCAGGGACTCGAGTTGAACGTGTTCGGCGAGCCGGTGAAGGGATACCGCATCCTGGGCGGCGCCATGTTCCTCAATCCGAGGCTGGCCCAGACGCAAGGCGGTCTCAACAACGGCCTGATCGCGCCCTTCACGCCGCAGTTCACGATGAACCTGGGCGGTGAGATCGACCTGCCGTTCGCGCCGGGGCTCACCCTGGCGGGCCGAGCAATCTACACCGGCCCGCAATATATCGACGCGACGGGTCCGCAACGCATGATGCCGCAGTGGACACGCTTCGATCTCGGCGCGCGCTACACATTCGAGAATCCGGGCGCGCCGGGCAAGATGCTGGTGGCCCGCTTCGACGTCGACAATCTGTTCGACGCCAACTACTGGGCGGGCAGCAACCAGACCGCGACCTTCATGTTCCTCGGCGCCCCACGCACCTTCCGGCTGTCGCTCACGGCAGACTTTTAGGAGGCCGTGGAGGCCACGCGCGCCCGACATGGAGCAGACATTCCGCGCCTCCATGAACTGGCTGCACACGTGGGCGGGCGTGTGTCTCGGCACGGTGTTGTTCGCGGTCTTCTGGATGGGCACTCTCTCGGTGTTCGATCGCGAGATCGATCGCTGGATGATGCCTGCGACCCGGGTGGCGCCGGCCGAGCTGAAATCCGTGGATGCGCTTGCCCGTGAACTACAGCCGGTGATCGGCGCGTCGCCGCAATGGCTGGTCCTCTATCCGACCGAGCGCGAGCCCGTTGCCCGCGTCGGATACGCCGCGGCCCCCGGCAAGTTCCGATACCGCCAGGCCGATCCCGCGACGGGGGCGCTGCTTGCGGACGCGGAGACATGGGGCGGTTCGGGCTTCCTCTATCCGTTCCACGTCAACCTGCACCTGAAGGTCTGGGGGCTGGGCCTCTGGATCGTCGGAGTCGCGGGCATGGCGATGCTGGCACTCTGCGTGTCGGGCGTCGTGATCCACGCCAAGATCTTCGCCGACTTCTTCACCTTCCGCTCCGACCGCAAGCCGCGCCGCGTCATCCTCGACCTGCACAATGTGACCGGCGTACTGGGCTTGCCCTTCCACTTCCTCATCACCCTGTCGGGGTTGGTGATCTTCTTCACGGTCTATTTCTCCGGTGCCTGGGAGATGTCCTATCGCGGCGACCGCGCGGCCTTCGTGAAGGAATCCTACGGAATCTACGGCCGGCCGCGACTGAACCGACCGGGACCTCCACCGGTATCGCTCGATGCCATGGTCGCGGAAGCGTCGCGCCAGTGGGGAGGCGGGCCGCAATTGTTCCGGGTGTTCCACCCGGGCGATGCCAATTCCTACGTCGAGGTGCGCCGCTCGTTCGTCGACGATCGCGTGACCATGCCGGTCGACGCGCTCTACTTCGATGCCGCCACCGGTGCGATCCTGTCGAGCAACACGGGCAAGCCCGTGATGAACGCCCATCGCTTCATCACCGGCTTCCATTTCATCCAGTTCGACCATTGGAGCCTGCGCTGGATCTACTTCGCGCTCGGGCTTTCGGGATGCGTCCTGATCGCGACGGGATTCCTCTTCTGGCTCGAGTCGCGGCGCAAGCGCCACACCCAGCTCGGCCTGCGCGGCGTGCCTGTCGTCGAAGGACTGGCCGTCGGCTCCGTGAGCGGCATCGTGATCGCAACGCTTGCCTTCTTCGTCGCCAACCGGCTGCTGCCGCCGGGCGCTTCGGCCTGGGGCGTCGAGCGCGCCGACCTCGAGATCTGGACCTTCTATATCGTCTGGCTGCTGAGCTTCACCCATGCGTGGCTGCGTCCCCATGCGGCGTGGCGGGAACAGTGCGGGGCCGTCGCGGCGCTCGCGCTCGTTGCGGTGCTGCTCAACGCGCTGACGACCGGCGACCATCTCGTCCGCAGCCTGGCGCACCGCCATCTCTGGGCCGTGGCGGGCATGGACCTGCTCCTGCTGGCAGCGGGGGCGGTTTCCCTGATCGCGGTCTGTCGGTGGCGGGATTTCGCAGGCCCTGCGCAAAACAGGTCAAAATAAATGTCTCCCCGGCCCTCCGGCAGGGGAGAAAACGGGCCCGCTCATTCGTCTTATGAATGAGAGGTAATTGCAGCGTGGTTCCGACATGACCGGTTTTTCCGTCCTTGTCCGCCTGATAGCGGCCATCGGCGGCGGTTACGCTGTGGCCGCCGGTCTGGCTGCGCTGGCGGCCGTGGCCCTCCCGGCGGCGGGCCTGATGGTGCGCAGCGAGGCGGTGGTCCTGGCCTCCATGCTGGCCTTTCTCGTCTATCTGGCGCTGCTGATCTGGGCATTTGCCGACCGGCGCCTTGTGCGCCTCTGCCTCGTCATGGCCGGTGCGGGAATCGCCTCGTGGGGCGGTGCCTGGGGCCTCCTGCGCCTGACCGCTGGGGGCTGAGATGGCGCCTGCTCTCCTGCTGGCCCTGGCGCTCGCCTCCTATCTTGGCTTCGCGTTGCTGGCGCTGAGCCAGGATCGCCATTGGGAGCGCGTGGGCGGCGGCCGTCATTGCCCCCCGCGGCTCGTGCTGCCGATGCGGATCCTTGGGTACGTCCTCCTGCTGGCATCGCTCGCGCTCGCTCTGTGGCGCGACGGCCCCGGCTTCGGATCGCTCGTCTGGGCCACGATGCTCAGCGTCGGAGCGATCGCCGTGACCTGCACACTCACCTGGCGCGCCAACTGGCTGCGCCCCGTCGTTCGTTCTCTTCAGGGTATCGCGTAATGTTGGCTCGTCGTCTGCTGGTCTTGCTCTTCCTCTTTCCGTCGCTGGCCTGGGCGCAAGCGCCGGCAGCGCCACAGCCGGCACCGCCCGCCGCGACGACTCCCGCCACGCCGCCGGCCGCCACGTCACCTGGAGCCACGTCACCCGCTCCTGCGCCGCCCGCGGCTTCATCCGTACCGGCCGATCCTGCCGCCGTGACGGCGCCAGCCGACCCCGCTGCTCCAGGGGCGGCTCCTGCCACGACGGCGCCAACCGATGCCGCGATGCCAGCAGCTGCGCCGGCCGCGCCCAGCCAGGCGGTGCTGCCGAAGGACCTGTCGGTGTGGGGCATGTTCCAGGCGGCGGACTGGGTGGTGCAGGGGGTGATGATCGGTCTGGTCGTCGCCTCGGTGCTGACCTGGACCGTCTTTGTCGCCAAGAGCCTGGAGCTGATGGTGGCGGTGCGCCGGCAGCGTCGCCTGCTGGCGGCGGTCGACAGCGCAGCCTCGCTCGACAAGGCGCCGTCGAGCGACCTCGTGGCGGCGGCGCAGGCCGAGCAGAGA